>Ga0129313_1000576_pt1 | contig 29468 bp, 25 predicted proteins | sample O1105metagenome_FD_94436 | JGI IMG/M metagenome (GOLD analysis project Ga0129313, IMG submission 94436) | Orangutan group fecal microbial communities from fecal samples from Wisconsin, USA - O1105 metagenome | ecosystem: Host-associated > Mammals > Digestive system > Large intestine > Fecal...
TCCAGCAGAGAGTGGGACACCAAAATGGAAAGATTATTGCATTTGATGCGCTAAAAATGCTAATTTGGAGTTCTTTTATGTTGTGCATCAAACTGCACCCCCTAACATCGAAAATGCACCCCCTAAAATCAAAAATGCACCCCCCTCCAAACCGTAATTGCACCCCCTTAACGGGTTTCTATCAAAATTAGAGTCATTTGCCAGTGTAAAGGACATTCGATTTTTCGAGTGTCCTTTATTTTTATATTTCGGCAAATCAGCAAAGCATTATCATCAAAAACAGTCACGCTGGAATCGCACGAAATCTTTGATTTCGTGGTAGAGGAAACTTGTTTCATCGGCGTGAAATCTTTGATTTTGCGGAAGCGGAACTTGTTCCGCAGGTTGACAAAGGCAAGCCCCAGGTGCCCCAGTCAGTATTGGCGTGTGGGTTCAAGTCCCATTTCCCGCACCAGTGTAAAGGACATTCGATTTTTCGAGTGTCCTTTATTTTTATATCTCGGCAAATCAGCAAAGCATTATCATCAAAAACAGTCACGCTGGAATCGCACGAAATCTTTGATTTCGTGGTAGAGGAAACTTGTTTCCTCGGGCAGACAAGGCAAGCTTGAGGTACCCCAGTCAGTATTGGCGTGTGGGTTCAAGTCCCATTTCCCGCACCAGTGTAAAGGACATTCGATTTTTGAGTGTCCTTTATTTTTATATCTCGGCAAATCAATAACATTAAAACAACCATAATAGAATCAGAGTTTTCCGATAATGCAGAAGGTGAAGAAATTTTCAAAAAACACTTGACTTTGAAGCTCCGCTATGATATAATATCAACGTTGACTATTTGGCAACGTATTAAATACGCAGGTGTGGCGGAATTGGCAGACGCGCTAGCTTCAGGTGCTAGTGATCGCAAGGTCGTGTGGGTTCAAGTCCCGTCACCTGCACCAAGACAAGTCGTAGAAATACGGCTTGTTTTTTTATTGTTGATACATTAAAAACAGTAGTGGCGGAATTGCACCAAATCTTCGATTTGGTGGTAGCGGAACTTGTTCCACAGCACGAAATCTTCGATTTCGTGGAAGCGGAAATGCTTGGCGTTTCCGCAGACAGAGAGCGCTAGCTTCAGGTGCCGGTGACGCATGAGTCGTGTGGGTTCAAGTCCCGTCACCTGCACCCGAAGTAAGTTTTACGCAGAATGCTTAAGATTTACGCCAACTGAAAAGCCACTATACCCACAATGCAGATAATACTTCCGATTAAATTGAACCGTGAACGCTTTTCTCTGCGGATCAGACCTATCACGAAAAGCGTTACAAGGATCATCGGCTGAATGAACGAGTAATTTGCAAGGCTTATAGATATAACCGCATTTTCAAGCAGCATTCCGAGCGTATTTGGAATTCTGGCAAGCACTACTTTAACAACGCCGCTTCGATTATTCTTAATAAGCTCCCTGATATAAACTCTCGGCAGCATTATCAGTGAAATTATCACCATAGCCGGAAGAAGCTGCATGGTTGATGAAGCGTATGGAGAGAAACTCTTTATAACAAGACCATACCCATATTTTGAAACAAGATACAGCACCAATGGCAGAATTATCTGTTTATAGTTTACGCCGCCTTTGGATGACCTTGCAATAAATACAAGGCCTGCGGCTGTTGCAAATATACAAATCAGTTTGATAATACTGAGTTCGGATCCGAAAAGAATATCAGTGAAATAAGACGCAAACAGGGTTATTCCAAGCCATGCTTTCAGTTCAAAAGCGGAAATCTGTTTCAGTACCCGTGCGCTCATTTGGAATTCAAACATTTTGCACACTGCAACCAGTGATATTGCTAAAAAAGATTGCCACGTCAAGCTGAAACTTAAATTCTGAAACGGTAGACTTAAAGCAAGGAAAACCGACATCGACGAACACATAAGAAATGTAAATTCATCGCTTGAAAAGTTTGCTTTAGCAACGGCGTATTTGTCATTCAGTGAGCATATTGTGTAGCAGGCTGTCACAGCGAGCATCAGAATAACAGCGTTCATAATTGACCTCTATTATGATGAATAAAAACATACAGACACGTTTATTTACCTATCCAGAATGCATAGTCGGTTCTTGATGTTCCGTCGCTGAAATATGCTTTAGCACATATTTTGTTCTTCGTGTCGGGTTTTATCTTTATATTTTCCCACACAAAAACATTACTCTCGTCACCGGGAAGTTCGCACCGGGATATTCTGCCGAGCAAAACATCATTTATACAAAGTTCCACTGCGTCCGCATTTGAATATACCTTTACAAAAGGCACATCACAAGCTCTGAATTCATGCCTGCGTTCAGTTATATAAACGGTTTTTTCGCTGCTCCATACGGACCTGTAAAAGAAATATACGTCCTTTGGAATACGCTCCCTTGTGCAAAGTCCCTTGTCGTTGAGCGACTTTGTATCTCCCTCTGTTCGCCCGTAGGACGCAAAATCGAACATACACCATATAAATTCAGCCCACAGGTACTTTCTGACCGAGAATTGTTTCCACAATATTTCGTGCAGCTGCGACTGATAGTTCTCATAATGCCGTACTCCGACAGGGTCTATGTCGCTTTCCCAATTCACATTGTCCTTGTGCTGCGAAATCGCCCCACCGCCGCCGTATTCGGAAAGGCAGACAGGGCGCTTTTCCTTTTCGTTATGGTATAGATCAAGCCATTCGCCGAAATTCTCCGCACTGCCGGCCTCCTTATACCAGCCAAAATAACGGTTATACCCTACCACATCGGCAGGAAGCTCCAGAAATCTGCCGTAAAACTGATTGTCAGCAAAGGTTTTCAGCCTTGTATCATCCTCTTTACAAGCAATTTCATAAAGCTCACTGTAAAGTCTGAATATTTCATCGGTCATCTGGTGAAGTTCGTTGGACAAACCCCAGACAATAACTGACGGGTGATTGTAATTCTGCCTGATAAGCTCACGAAGCTGCTGTTTTGCGTTATCTCCAAAGCCGTCTGAAAGGACATGAGCATCGCTTTCATCGGCAGACATTTTATTGATTATGCCTATCTCCGTCCAAACGCACAGACCCAGCCTGTCACATAACGAATATTCGTGGTCACAATGCTGGTAGTGAGCCATTCTTACAGCGGTACAGCCCATGTCACGAATGATATGATAATCCCGCTCACGCTGAGCGTCAGTCATTGCCCAGCCGGATTCATAACTGTCCTGGTGGTAGTTCACACCATGGAGCGGATATGGCTTGCCGTTGAGGAAAAAGCCGTTATCGGCGTCTATGCGGTACGAGCGTATTCCGAATTCCTGTTCAATGCTATCGACGGGTTTCCCGTTGCAGAATAAGGTTATCTCCGCACGATAAAGAGCCGGAGAGTTTACTCCGTTCCAGAGTTTCGGGCAGTTGATTTTTCCCGAAAGCGTTATCCTGTCTTTGCCTGCCCTGCCGAAAAGCTCCGTTACAGGCTTTCCCTGTGGATCATATATCGCAGCCTTGGCCTCTGCGGTTTCTGCTTTATCCAGCTTGATAAGTATGCTTATGTCCGCAGATGTTTCTGAAATATTGTGCGGGGTTATATATACTCCGCAGGAGCCGCTGTCGTTCAGAGCAATATGAACAGGCTCGACTGCAATAAGCTTTACGCCCCTGTATAAGCCACCCATTTTTGTAAAATCGCCATTGTCGGTTATCGGCGCAATATGATCGGTGGGAGCATTCGATACGATAACAGCTATCAGATTGTCTTTGCCCGGGTATATATAGTCCGTAATATCAAATCTGAATGCTGAATACCCTCCGCTGTGCTCTCCTGCAAACCTGCCGTTGATATAGACTTCCGCAACAGTATTTGCACCTTCGAATTCCAGATAGAGTTCTTTTCCGCTGCATTCTTCAAAACTCAGCGCAAGGTTTCTGCGGTAGCATACAGTTCCACGGTAGTAGTTTCCTCCGTCAACAACTGTCATTCTGCCTGAGCTGTCTTCGGAATTGTATGTGTGCGGCAGTACAACAGGCTGCCATGATGTATCTTCATATTCGGGAGAGATAGCATAATCTTTCGATATATTCATTCCTGCCGGAAGTTTTGTGAATCTCCAGAAATCGTTTAGTTCCATGACTGTTCTCAAAAAAATCACCCTTTCGTTTTTGGTAGATTATAACGCTTATTGACAAACAAGTCAATGAATGATATTATTAAGATATAACAATTTTAGCACAGGCGGTGAATTAATTTTGAAATTCTACGATTATCCGATAATCAGTAAAGAAGACATTCTTCCTGTCTTTTTGGTGAGCGTAGGGTTGAACGAATGGCAGTATCATGTAATCTGCGGCAATGGTGACAATTATGCCAAGGCTCTTTATTGTACAAAAGGCAGCGGCGTACTTATAATAAACGGGGAGAAACATATAATAAATCCGTACACCGCATTCTTTATCCCTGCCGGCTGTCCGCATGAGTATTATTCAACGGACGAATCCTGGGATATGCACTGGATAAAACCGTCCGGAAAATCCTGCGCTGATATGCTTAAAGCACTTGGCTTTGACAAGCCGAAAATCTTTCCGATCCCTAAGGAAGAAATTACATATCTTGACCACTGTTTCAGATGTATGCACGAGGCGATTCTCTCTGACAAGGTTGACGGAAATTTCAGAGCGTCGGGCTATCTGTACAGCTTTTTTATTGAATTGAGCCGTCTTGCGACGAAAGGAAAAGGCAGTGTACAAATCACCCCTGCGGTAACGAAGGCAATCGCTTATATTGACGAGAATTATATGAAACAGCCCGGTCTTGAATCCATAAGTAAAGCAGCAGGCGTTTCTTCACAGCATCTGTGCAGATTATTCAGACAGACTCTGAACTGCCGACCGATGGAATACATCACAAAGCGCAAAATACAAGCGGCTAAAATGCTTCTGGCGGAAACACAGAAAACTGTCGAGCAGATAGCTGAAGAAACAGGCTTCTGTGACAGCAGCTACTTTTGCAAGATTTTTAAAAGGTTCGAGAGTATTACCCCGTCGCAGTTCAGAAACACAGAACAAGCTCTATGAAATCCGCAAATTGACTGCCGTCATCGTATGAAAAACAAAAAGGCATCACGTTTTGATACATGGTGCCTTTTTTCTATTGTAGCTTTGTATAAACCTGCCGGATACGATCAGTTGCTTTTACGTCCGGCTCTGTTCAGCAGCAGGAGCGATACCATAAGTATCAAGGGAAAAGCACAGCCTGAAAGCATACCTTTCTGCATATCATTACCTGCAATCTGGGTGATATTTCCCACAATAGCAGGGCCGAGCGCTCCGCCGAGGTCGCCTGCCATAGCGAGAAGTGCAAACATTGCAGTTCCGCCGGTAGTTATTTTTCTCGAACAGATGCTTATAGATCCGGGCCACATAATACCTACCGAGAATCCGCACATTATGCAGCCGAGAAGTCCGATTACAGGTATTCCCGACAGGGAGGCGGTGATATAACAGATCAGACACAGCATCGCCGAGCCTATCATGAATTTCATAAGATCGAGCTTTTCTCCGTACTTCCCGTAGAGCGTACGGCTTATGCCCATCGTCACTGCAAACATACACGGTCCTGCAATATCTCCGACTGATTTAGTCAGTCCGAGAGCAGATTCTGCAAATGCCGACGCCCACTGCGCCATTGAAAGCTCCGAGGCTCCCGCACATACCATAAGCAGTATCGCAAGCCAGAACAGCGGTACTCTGAGTAGGTCACGGATACGCATACCCTTGCCGTCCTCGACAGGATGTTCAATGGGACATACTGAAAAATTGTATATGTTCACAAGTGGAATTATCGCCCAGATACAAGAGAGCCACTTCCAGTTCTCTATGCCGAAAACAGTAAAAAACAGTGTTGAAATGAGTATGACTCCGACCGAACCCCAGCAGTAGAATGAATGCAGCAGACTCATTGCGGCCTCTTTGTGCTCAAACGGACAGGCTTCAACTATCGGACTTACAAGCACCTCGGTAAGACCGCTTCCCATTGCATATATGATCGTGCTTACGATTATTCCTGTGAACGGGTCGGGAAGCAGTTCAGGCAAAAAGGCAAGTCCGATAAGTCCCAGTGCCGAAAAAGCCTGCGAACCGATAACGCATTTCCGATAGCCGATTTTGTCGGCGAAACGTGCGCACAGCACATCTATGATAAGCTGAGTAACAAAAAATACCGACGAGATAAGAGCGATTTGCCCAAGCGGGATACCATAGCCGTTGTGAAATGTGAGAAATAGAAGCGGGGCGAAATTAGCCGCTATTGCCTGCGTGATGAATCCAAGATAGCAGGATATAAGTGTTTTTCTGTAATTTACAGCCATATTGACAAACTCCTTGACGATTGATATAATCAGATTATATAGCAAGCATCATAACATTTCAATGCACAAAATCACATTTTTATTACACAATATCGTAAATCAGGTGAGAATATGAGTGAAGAAATAAAAAAGGACAGGATCACAACGGACGAAACCTTGCGTGAAACTGCAAGTCACGGCAGCGAAGAATATCCGTTCTGCTACTACTATGAGGACATCTGGAATTTTGACTTTCACTGTATCGACTGGCACTGGCACCCGGAGGTTGAATTTGTTTATGTACAGCAGGGCAAGGCTGATTTCCTGGTGGGCGGAAACAGGTATGTTCTCAGCTCCGGCGATGGAATCTTTATAAACTCTCAGGTGATACACAGGTTTGAAGCCAAAGACAGCGCAATCATTCCGAACATTGTTTTTTCACCTGTTCTGCTTGCATCGCAGGGAAGTCTGATATACCGCAGATACATCAGACCGATAATTGAATCAACTACTGAATGTGTGATTTTTTCCGCCGAAGAAACAGCGCACCACAGCATTATCGAAACAATGAGGTCGGTATTTGCCGTGCAGGGTTCAGGTACAGCGTCTGAAATGAAAACAGCAGAACTGCTGTTGAAACTATGGCGCCTGTTATATGAAAGCATACTGATAACAGATTGCGGCTCTATGTCAGTGCATTCCGCACAGACGCAGGCTAAGCTTCAGATAATGATGCAGTATATTCACGATAATTACAGCGGTCCGATAACACTGGACGATATTGCCAGAACAGTTCTTTTAAGCAAAAGCAGTGTTCTCAATATTTTCAGGACATACCTGCACACATCGCCGATAAATTACGTTGTAGAATACAGACTGAAACGTGCGTCAAAGCTGCTTGTTGATACCGAAAACAGCGTTTGCACCATAGCACAGGAAACGGGATTTGAAAACATCGGCTATTTCTGCCGCAGATTCAAAAAGCTGTACGGCGTTACACCGATATATTACAGAAATCATTGCCGCAGTGCAGAGTAAAAATCAGGTACGCTCCGATTTTCGTTTTCATAATTTAGCCTCAGTGCCATCGCCTTATTTTTCTGACTGCGGAGATTTTAAAAGTCGTAGAAATACGGCTTGTTTTTTTATTCTCCATACTCCGATGTATATAATTGTTTTCCGACATAACCTCTGATGCGCATATAGCTATGTTCGATATGCACATCTGATAATATTCCGAAAATATGCAATTAATATACATAGTGTTATTTTGATATTGAAGCATATATGAATACAGCGACAGACTTTTATTTTATTCAGCGAATAGCGTTAGTTTAAGCTGACTTATCATATTATAACAGTAAAGCACTTACTATTCACCTATCTTTCGATTTTTACTTTTAAATGTAGCTATTTGGCGAGGTATTAACATTTTTTTACTTGCATCATACAGTTTAAAATGATATAATACAAAATGAGGTGTATAATATGAGGATTTGCTATATAGATGATAACGAAGAATATCTGAATAGTTTCAAAGATAATTTTAAAGATGTATTATGTGAAAATGATTTCACTTTTATGCGGCATCCGAATGAATATATCAGCTCAGAAGATGTTGCTGATATAGTTTTGCTGGATGTGGAGTTCGGGAGCGATGGCAACGGGCTTGATTATCTGGAGCGTATCACGAAGAAATCCGGTTATACCCAAATAGTGATAGTTACCGCTTATACCGAAAAATACATAGAAGATATTTTTATGCAAAAAGAAAATGTTGCAGGGTTTCTGAAAAAGCCTGTTGATAAGGAAACCTTGCTCAAGGTCTTTGCTAAAGCAGAGGCGCTTATAAAAAACAAAAAAGCGGAAATAACCGTCAAAACAGGAAAATATGAATATGTGACATTGAAAGCGGATGATATTTTGTACATTGAATCTGCCGGTCACAATCTCAATTACATTACACGCACAAATGAGTATACAACGCAGGGAAAGCTGGACGACCTTATTGAGCAGCTGCCGTCGTTTTTTGTCAGATGTCACAAGAGCTATTTTGTCAATCTCAATAAAATCAAAGGCTTCACGGGTGAATTTGTCCTTATAGAAGGAAAACCGGATATTTCCGTGTCACGCTCCAAAAAGACCGAATTCATAGAAGCGTACAGAAATCATCTCCGGAAATAAAACGGACGGGAAAATATGAAAATTGTTAATATTGATAATGTATATGCGTGGCTGTATCTTTTTTCTTCTGTGCCGCAGATGATTTTTACCGCATGGGCGTTTTCACGTTGCTTTGAACTGAAGGTGTCGCAGAAAGTATATTATATTGCTTTTACAGGACTTTCCTTTGCTCATCTCGTTCCACAGATATTTTTCGGCTTATATATCCCCGCAAAGACGTTTGTCCTGCTTGCACTGCAGATAGTCCTGATGTGGCTGATGTCAAAAAGCGGTATAGTTAAAGCGATTATTTTCAACGGCTTTGATATGGTTATCAATATGCTGCTGGAATTTGCGATATTTCTGAGCTTTTTCGGGATTTTTATTGCAAATAACGGTATTACTACGGATGTATATACAAGCGAAAGAGTAGTGAGCTCAGTGCTTTTTACAACGCTTTCGCTACCGTTTAAATACCTGCTTGCTGCTGTATGGAACAAGATAGCCGGAAAGAAACAATCAAAGCTCCGTATAAGCCTTATAGCTTTTCCTGTAGCGCAGGTGCTTGTTATCACAGCGATCGTGTCAAGCTTTTCGCAGGTGTATACGGATATACTTAAAGTCGATATATTGCTTGTCACAACAATAGGTCTTGTGATTTTTGCGATTGCCGACCTTATATATATGTTCTTTATTTCGGATATTGAAAAGAAGAACGCACTTGAGCTTGAGTTAAACTCGCTGAAATACGCCCGTCAGCTTGAAGAACAGCACTTTAAGCAGATTGAGGAGAAGCGTTATGAGGTGGCAAAGATACGTCACGATATAAATAATCAGCTTATTGCGATAAGAAGTATGATGAAGGACGGACATATAGAGCAGGCGGAGGAGCTGATAGGCGAGCTTGAAAATACGATGAAAAATACGCAGGAATACCGTTATTGCTCGATACCGGTAGTAAATGCGGTAATATCCGAGAAGAACAAAGAGGCTGAAAAGTACGGCATACGGCTTGTAACAAAGATAGATATTCCCGATTCCGCCGGAATAACACAGCATCATCTTTGCAGCGCATTTGCAAATATGATCGACAACGCTATCCGTGCGGAGCGTGGCTTCACGGAAAAAGACAGCGACAAGAAAATCATCAATGTCGATGCGGTGAGCGATTCGGTAAGCGTGTATATAACCGTCAGTAATTATGTATCGGGTGTTGAGATTTTGCGAGAGGACGATTCCTCGCTTCACGGTTACGGACAGCAGATACTCAGCGATATAGCGCAGATTTATTCGGGAAGGTTTGAAAAGTCGGAAAAGAACGGCGAGTATACCTGTACACTTATACTCGGTAAAAAAGCGTACAGCGAGGAAATTATATAATTGACAGCCCAAAGAGCAGGTAAATTCACCTGCTTTTTTTATTTTGCAATAAAAAATTATTGAAAAACGATAAAAATCTATTGACAAACGAGAATGTAAGTGCTATAATTCAAAAAACAAAGGCAGTGCCTTATGAAAGGATATGATTTTTTGAACAGGAAAAATTTCTCGATAACACTATCTCTTGTACTTGTCAGAATAGTATTTGCACTTATAATTGTAAGTTGCTTTGTAGGTCCTTACGTTGTGAAAATGTATGATGCAGGAATCATAAAGCTTACGGGGCAATCGGTATTCGTTCCGCTTATAGTGACGCTGTATTGCTCGGCAGTACCTGCAATCCTGCTCGTTATCGCACTTGACCGTCTGCTTTCAAACATAAGGCACGACAAGGTGTTCATACCCGTCAACGTGAAAATATTACGGCTTATATCGTATTGCTGTTTTGCCGTAAGCGTTATCTTTATCTATTTCAGCTTTATAAGACCGTTTGCGTGGCTTGTGGTTATAGCGGCGGCATTTTTCGGACTGATACTGCGTGTTATAAAGAACGTCTTTGAACAGGCAATCATATTAAAGGAAGAGAACGACTTTACTATCTGAGCTGTGAGGTACTGATATGGCAATTGAAATAAATCTTGATGTAATGATGGCAAAGCGGAAAATCTCATCCAACGAGCTTGCCGCCGCAATAGGCATAACACCTGCAAATCTGTCGGTGCTGAAAACGGGCAAGGCAAAGGCAATAAGATTTTCAACGCTTGAAAAGATATGCGAGGTGCTGCAGTGCCAGCCCGGAGATATTCTGTGCTATAAAGGCGGTGGAGAAGATGAATGAATACTATAATTATGCGGAAAATGCGGAGCAGTGCGGTAACGTTCAGCCGGTGAATGTATACGGCAGAGCGGACGGGCAGTTCGTACAGCCTCAAAGGCTGATGCAAGGTCCGCCCGAAGCGAAAAAAGTATACGGCATCCGTGACTTCATATTCGCTGTGATGACCGTTATAATCGGCTTTATAACACTGAAGCTGTTCTTTACCGAGGGAGAAATATTCCCGTTTGCAGAGGTTATAGCATCGGGCTGGTATCACGTTATAGTGGCGACCCTTGCGGTTATGGCAGTAATATATATCGGCAAAAAACCGACCGCTTCACAATGGGCGATTTTCGGCTGTGTGATGCTGTTTTGTGCTGTTCCCGTGTTTTCGTCGACAGGGCTTGTACGATTTTTGTCGTGGGTATATGCCGCAATACTGCTCTGTTACTTTGCTTACAGCTTTATAACCTCAAAACCGCTGTTTTCGGACGGATTTTTCAGGGAAATATGCGAGGCTGTATTCGCAGTGCCGTTTGCAAACTTTTCCGCAGCGCCAAAGTGCGTGGCTGTTCCTTTTGCAAATAAGGAAAAAGGAGAAAAAAGCAAAACAGCGTTATATATTCTGCTCGGAGTGCTTTGCTCAATTCCTGCCGTGATTATAGCGTGTACGGCACTTTCAAGCGCCGATGATAATTTCGGAAGATTATTATCAGGTATAACAGGCGGATTTTTCGACAACTTTTTCACTAACGTTATAATTCTTGCGGTAAGCATACCGCTGTCGTTCCTGCTGTTCGGAGCAATGAGCGGTGCGAAAGGCAGAAAGCGTAAAATGACAGGCGATACAGGGAGAGCGGCAAAGGTGCCTGCTGTCGCAATATGTTCTGCGCTGACACCGCTTATACTTATCTATCTTTTGTTCTTTGCCTGCCAGCTGCCGTACTATATGAGTGCATTCGGCGGAGTTCTTCCCGACGGCTACAGCTACAGCGGATATGCAAGACAAGGCTTTTTCGAGCTGTGCGGAGTGGCAGTGCTTGACCTTATGGTAATATTTCTTGCCGGCGTTCTTGCAAAGAGAAACGAAAACGGCAGAAAGCCCGTTGCCGTAAGAATATATTCGGCGGTTTTCAGCCTGATTACGATACTGCTTATATGCAGTGCAATGTCAAAGATGATAATGTATATCGGTGAATATGGGCTTACAGGGCTTAGATTCTATACATCGTGGTTTATGATACTTCTCGGAATAGTTTTTCTTGTGCTGATATTGCACGAGATATTCCCCTGTATGAAAACAGTGGCAACGCTTTTTATATCGTTTACCGTAATGCTCGGTGTGCTGTGCTTTTGCGACCCCGATGCAAGAATAGCTCAGTACAATGTCGAAAGCTATCTCAGCGGTGAAATTGCTGAAACAGATACAGGAAGCCTTGCTATGCTGTCGGAAGGAGCCGCTCCTTATGTAGAGCGTCTGAAAGATAGCGACAGTGCCTATTACAACTGCTGTAACCGTGTATTGATAACAATGAAGGAGAGCCGGACTTCAGGCGTGTACTTTCCTTTGTCATTTACTTCTTTAAAAGCAGATGAAATATATGACAGGATATAATTTTTTCGCGGGTGGCGATTTTTCGCATTAAAATGCCGATTTAGCTATTGACTAATTTTCAGCGTTATGTTATACTAATGTGAGAAAGATTATCAGTTTATCCACGGAGGTGTAATATGACGATATTCTATGAGTTTGAAGGTAAGCTTTATGCTAATATAACAAACAGATGTCCGTGTTCGTGCGTTTTCTGCATAAGAAAGAACGGCGACAGCGTTGCGGATAATGACAGCCTGTGGCTTGAGCACGAGCCGAGCTATGAAGAAATTATCAAGGCTTTCGACGATTTTGATAAGACGGGACTTCACGAGCTTGTTTTCTGCGGTTACGGCGAGCCTATGGAGCGTGCCGATGTTCTGCTTGAGGTCGCAAAGTATGTAAAGCAGACTACCGATATGAAGATTCGTATCAACACAAACGGACTTGTTGATTTTATCAACCCTGCATTTGATTCATACAAGATGAGATATATAATAGATTGTATTTCCATAAGCCTTAACGCTCCCGACCCTGAGAGCTATCTTGAAGTCTCACGTCCTAAGTTCGGGCTTCCGTCATTCAATTCTATGCTTAATTTTGCCGCAACGGTAAAAACTATCGTGCCTGAGGTTATGTTTACCGTGGTTGATATAATAAAGCCCGAGCAGATTGAGCAGTGCAAGGAGCTTGCAGAGGGGCTTGGTATTCCTCTGAGAGTTCGTCATTGGGTCACGGATAACGAGAGTTATACCTGACAGGAGGGCAGTATGAATTATTCTCAACAGAGAAATTGCATAATGAATATCGTTGTTTCGAATCCTGTCCACCCTACCGCCGAGCAGGTCTACGATATAGCCAGACGCAGTTATCCTAAAATAAGCCTCGGTACAGTTTACCGTAATCTCAATCAGCTTGCGGAACACGGCATACTGAAGAAAATATGCAGCTCTTACGGAAGTGTTCGTTTTGACGGCAGGACAGATCCGCATTTTCATATGATATGCAGCTGCTGTGAAAAGGTCTTTGATGTGGAGCTTGGTGAAATGATGTGTCTTAACGATAAGATACGCACAAAGTATGACTTTGATGTTACCGAGTACGAGATAAGCATCAAGGGTATATGCAGTGAATGCAGAGAGAAGCAGGGTAAAAGCGAATCGGCGTGAATTATCTCGAAGATTATATAATTAAAGTGGGCAATTTTGTATTTGCTCACTTTATTTTTATCTGAAAAAACAGGGAAACGCTTTCAATCTATTGCTTTTTTATCCGAATAAGGCTATAATAAATAGGATAACTTAAAAAGGAACGTGATACAATGCTTATAAGAATAGCAGGTACGGTCAGCGAGTCTATTGTAGACGGACCGGGAATAAGATATACGATATTTACACAGGGCTGTCCGCATCACTGTGAGGGCTGTCATAATCCCGAAACGCACGATTTCAGCGGCGGCAGGCTTGCGGATACCGACAAGATATATAATCACATTGCGGAGAATCCTCTGCTGAAGGGTGTTACTTTTTCGGGAGGAGAGCCGTTCTGCCAGCCTGCACCGTTATATGATCTTGCAAAGAGGATAAAGGAAAATACAAAACTCGATATAATGGCATATACCGGGTTTACCTTTGAACAGCTTGTTGAAAAATCAAAGACGGACGAGGACGTTAAAAATCTGCTGTCGGTAGTGGATATACTGGTCGACGGCAAATTTATACTTGCCCAGAGAAGCCTTGAACTGCATTTCAAAGGAAGCCGTAATCAGAGGATAATTGATTGCAAGAAATCACTGGAAACGGGTAATGTTGTAATTAAGGAGTTGTGATGAAGAAAAGAACGACAATTCGCATTTCTGCGTTTTTGCTGTGCTTATGCTGTGCTTTTTTCACCTCGTGTAAAGAGGATGACGGCAAGGGGTATGTGTTCGGATATGATATATCGTCAAATCCCGGGAGCCTTGACCCTCAATACGCTTCTGACAGAGAATCATATCTTATAATCGGCTCGGTGTTCGAGGGCTTGTTCAGGATCGGAGCGGACGGCAATGCGGAAAAAGCAATGGCTGAAAGCTATACCGTTTCAGATGACGGGCTTACATATAACTTCAAACTGAAGCAGCACAGATACTGGACAGATGTAAACGGCTACAGCAAGAAGGTCACAGCCGCCGATTTTGTTTTCGGCTTCAGAAGATTATTCCTGCCGGAAACCAGAGCGCCGAAGGCGTCGGAATATTTCTGCATAAAAAATTCCGATAAGATAAACAGCGGAGAGATCACCGACCTGTCACAGCTCGGAGTTACGGCGCAGGGGGATTATTCGCTTACAATAGAACTGCAATATACCGAGCCGTCATTAGCGATGCTTCTTGCTATGCCGGCGGCTATGCCGTGCAATGAGGAATACTTTATCAAGGCACAGGGCAAATACGGTCTTGACGCAGAGCGAACTGCGTCAAACGGTCCGTTTTATGTTAAGACGTGGAATTATGACGCTTGGAGCAACAATAACAATAACCTCGTTCTTCGTTACAGCGACAAGTATAATGAGCATGACGAGGTAACTCCGCTCGGACTTAACTTCTTCATTGAAGATAATCATATTACGGATTTCACCGACGGAACATCGCAGAGCATCGTTCTTTCGGGCAGTAAGGCAAAGAGTTATCTTGACAAAAATTATATCTATGACGAATTCTCGACCGCCGTTTACGGCATTACAATGAACACTTCAAAATCGATATTCAAGAGCGACAAACTCCGCTACGCTTTACTGTATGCGACCGATACCGCAGAGCTTGAAATGCCTTTCGGATATACCGTTGCGGATGGTGCAGTACCTCCGTCCGTTAAAAATTCGCTCGGAAGCTATCGTGATGTTGTGGGCGGCAAGGCAGTGGTAAAGCCCGATGAGATAAAGGCATATACGGCATATCAGAGTGCGTGCGCCGGTATCGACAAGGCGGATCTGTACAGTGTCAATATAATCGCTGTAGAAAACCGTGACGAAGAAATAGGCGAATCGGTAAAGGGTATTTTACAGCAGTGGCAGGCAAAGCTCGGAATGTATTGCAGTATCTCATATATCAGCGAAAGCGAATATGACGAGAAGCTGAAAAACGGCGATTATACGCTGGCACTGACACGTCTTAACGGCAGTTATAATTGCCCTGAGGCGTATCTTAACAGCTTTACGGATAACGTGAACAAATACAGTGCTATGAACAGCGATTATTCCAAACTGCTCGAAAAAGCGTCACAGGCGAAGGATGAGAAGGAGGAATATGAGCTGTGCAGACAGGCGGAAAAACAGCTTATATCCGACGGCAGATTCATTCCCGTTGCATATATTACGGAATACTTTATCAGTACAAAAAACTGCGAAAATATAATTTATGACGCATTTACAGGACAAATCGACTATCGTAATGCGCTCTATTTCGACTGATAATATGACAGCAAAGAGAAAAAACGATAAAAATTACGGGTATTGATTGACTTTTTATTATAGGTATGATAAAATCAATGTAAGCGTTTACAAAGGCAAAGGAGGCAAATTTGTATGGAAAATAGAACAGAACTACAGCCGTACAGCGTCCTTATGTCAGTATACAGCGGAGAAAATCCCGAGTTTTTTGCTCAGAGCCTTGAAAGCCTGTATACACAGACTTATCCTGCGGATGAGATAGTTGTTGTATGTGACGGTAAGCTTAACGAACAGCTTGACGGAGTGCTTGAGCAATACAGCGAAAAGTTCGGCGGTAAGCTGAAGATACATCGCCTTGAAAGTCACGGCGGCACGGCAAAATGTGCTAACACAGGGCTTGCTATTTGTAAGAATGAATATATAATGAAGATGGATTCTGACGATATATGCCTTGAAAACAGGGCGGAGAAGCAGATGACATATCTTGCACAACACCCTGAGGTGTCAATACTCGGCAGTTTTATCTGTGAGTTCAACAGCGATACAGGTGAAGATATTGCCGTAAGAAGACCACCGACAGAAAACGACGAGATAAGAAAATTTGCAAAACGCAGAGCGCCGTTCAATAACCAGACGCTTGTATATAAAAAGTCGCTTGCGCAGTCTATCGGCGGATACTGCGAGGAGCTTGAACGCTGTGAAGATTATGACTTTATGGTGCGTATGCTGATTGGCGGTGCGATAGCGGCAAACATTCCCGAAGTGCTTGTACGCTACAGGGTAACGGCAGGAAATCTGAACCGCAGACGCAACTGGCGTAATACAAAGAGCTTTATAGCGGTAAGAAAAAAGATAAGGAAGATGGGCTTTTCCGGCTTTATGGATTTCCTTATTCCTTGTGCAAGCCAGATAGTTCTGTTTATTGTACCGGGCTTTGTGACCGGATTTATCTATAAAAAACTGCTCAGAAAATAAGAATGACCTTTGCAAAAGCAGAGGTCATTTTTATATGCAAAAACGGCATCGGCGCTTTGCCGATGCCGTTTAAACTCACTTCTTCGTTCTCGCTGTAACGACTGCAGAATAAGCGCTGTACTCATTTACATTGCCTATCGTCTTGTATGCACGGATTCTTAACTTATAAGCCGTATTCGCCTTCAGTCCGGTTGCCGTGTAGGTTACGTTTGCGTTTGAGGTGTATCTCTGGATCTGTACCCATTTCGAGCCGTCCCACTTTTCGATGCAATAGCCGCTTGCGGAAATGTTCTTGTTCCACTGAAGCGTTATGGCGTTCTTCGTTGCCGACTTCATCTTGAAGCCAGTTGTGGTGTACGGTCTTGTGTTTACATTAAGATAGGTGAACGCACTGTATTCCTTGGCACTGCCGAAATTCTTATACGCTCTCAGCCTGAACTTGAAGGTTGTGCTTGCCTTAAGACTGGTTACGTTGAAGCTCGTATTTGCATTGCTTGTGAATGTCTTTATCGTTACCCACTTCGAGCCGTCGTACTTATCAAGAATATAGCCGTCAGCAGATATGTTCTTGTTCCACTGTAAGTTTGCGCTTACGTTGGTCTTACTGCTGCACTTCATTCCCGTTGTTGTGTACGGTCTTGTGTTTACATTAAGATAGGTGTACGCACTGTATTCCTTAGCACTGCCGAAATTCTTATACGCTCTCAGTCTGAACTTGAACGTTGTACTTGCCTTAAGACCGGTTACGTTGAAGCTCGTATCGGCATTGCTTGTGAATGTCTTTATCGTCACCCACTTCGAGCCGTCGTACTTGTCAAGTACATAACCGTCAGCGGATATGTTCTTGTTCCACTGTAAGTTCGCACTTACGTTGGTCTTACTGCTGCACTTCATTCCCGTTGTGGTATACGGTCTTGTGTTGACATTAAGATAGGTGTACGCACTGTATTCCTTGACATTATCTATAGTCTTATACGCTCTGAGTCTGAACTTGAACGTTGTACTTGCCTTAAGACCCGTTACGTTGAAGCTTGTATTCGTATTGCTTGTGAATGTCTTTATCGTCACCCACTTTTTGCCGTCGTACTTATCAAGAATGTAGCCGTCAGCGGATCTGTTCTTGTTCCACTGTAAGTTTGCACTTACGTTGGTCTTTGACTTAACCTTGAAGCCTTTGACCGTTGACACTCCTGATTCGGGAGATTCCGCTTGCTTGCCGTACTCGATAACGGCATCAACAAAAGCCTTATCATACCATTTTAGTGTTGAACGGTTGAGGTGACCGTGGCATTCGCCCTTGTCACTGCCGTTGAACACATTATTATCCCACAGCATACAAGGTACGCCGTATTCGGCTGATTTGCCCATATAATACTGTGCCCACTTTAAACGTTCAGACGCATTGTTTTTGTTGGAAGCGCTGGTTTCGCCGATTATGGCAGGGATACCTTTATCAATGAAATGCGATTTTATTGTGCTGTACAGATAATCCACTTCACTTTTCAGATTATTCTTAAATTCAGCTGTGCCGTTTGCGTTAAGAGCAAAATTATAAGGTGTATATGCGTGTACCGATACGATAAGACGATTGGGCGTAGAATCATTCGGTAATTTGAAAGTTGATGTTGTACAGCCGTCTATAGATGCGCCGTATCCGGGAACCATTATACATCTGTCGGTATTTTTGCCGCCTGCCGCACGGATAGTATCGACCGCAGTCTGATTGAGTGTGTTTATTACACTGATTGAATCACGGACATTATCATTCGGATAGTTTACATTAAACCACCATTCATCGCCTGTGCCGACAAGTCTTGGTTCGTTGAGCGTTTCAAATACAAGATGCTGGTCGTAGTCCTTGAAATATTTTGCTACCTGCGTCCATATTGATTTTACAAATTTCACCGACTGGGTTTTATATTTAGATGAGGGGTAGTAGTACTGTGTGGATGTGTCGTGGTGAATGTTCAGGATAACGTACATATCGTTATCAATGCAGTAGTCTACAACTTCTTTTACTCTTGCAAGCCACTTAGAGTCGATAGTGAAGTTGTTGCCGGTTGTGTGGTTGCCCCACGATACAGGTACTCTTACTGTGTTGAAGCCCTGTTTTTTTACGGCGTCTATCATCGCCTTTGTTGTTTTCGGATTTCCCCATGATGTTTCGCTGTAAAGGCTGTTTCCGCCTCCTGTTGCGTCAAGGGAATTTCCTAAGTTCCAGCCTGTGCCGATGAAGCTTACAAGCTCTGTTGCTGTGTTACCGCTCAGCTCTGCCGCTGATGCGACCTGCGTAACACACATTGTCATCAAAGCCGCAATTGCAAAAATTGCTACGGCTGTAATGACAGAAAGGGTTTTCTTTGCTGTTGACATTTTTTCTCCTCTTTCCCGGTAATTTGCCCTTATAACATTCCTGTTATAATATTCTTTATATCAGAAAGCGGAGCCTGTTTTATGACTGCGCCTTCTTCAAAAGCAACACACGGCATACCATATACAACGCAGGAATTTTTGTCCTGACCTATCGTATATGCGCCTGATTTTCTCATTTCGGCAAGACCTGAAGCACCGTCACGTCCCATTCCTGTGAGAATTATACCTATAGTTCCTTTTCCTGTGACCTTTGCTACAGAGCTGAACAAAACATCGACAGAAGGGCAGTGCCCCGAAACCTTTTCACCGGGCTTTGAGGTAACATATAGCCCGCCTGAGTCCCTGTGTACCTCAAGCTGTTCCGAGCCGTGTCCGAGTATTATAAGACCCTGTTGAAGTCTGTCGCCGTTTTCGGCTTCTTTAGCGTTCATCTTGCATATGCGGTCAAGGCGGTCGGCGTACATTTTCGTGAATCCGACAGGCATATGCTGTACTATTACGATAGGCGGAGTATCCGCAGGAAGATCCTGCACAACTTCGATTATTGCGTCTGTACCGCCTGTGCTTGCGCCTATCGCTATCATTTCAATCTTACCGTTGTTGCTGTAAGGTCTGATTATATCGCTTCGCTTGTTTTTCTGCGGCGCAGTCGCTTTTTTGAAAAGAACAGCAGGATCACTGCCGTCGGGCGACTGCATAATTTTATCAAAGTGCGGTTTATCGGCAGATTTACGCTCGTGCGTATTATGAGTGCTGTTATTGATGATAGCTATCAGCTCTTTTTCAAAAGCAACAAGACCTGCCGCACCGCCGCTTGTGTTTTTGATTGCACCAAAAAGCCCGAATCGCTTCGGGTCGGTCAGTATTCTGTCATTATTGGTTATGAGCGCCGACGGAACATCGTTCAGCGCCGACGGCAGACGATAATATACATCCGCCATCAGATCGTTTATAACGGCAAAATCATAATCCGCTTTTTCAGCAGAAAGAGAAAGCTGTTTATAGTCAACTATTTCAGATTTACAGTTATGCAGACTGCGGTCGATGATAGTTTTTGTGACCTGACTTACAGCTGCACTGGTTCCTGTTATAAGTATGCGTAGAGGCAAGACCTCACCTCCGTTTGCGGCATTATGCCGTCATATTGTGCAAAGCCGTTATTTAAGCGGTCTGCGGTAAATAGCAGGTTTAATATATTCATAATCGGTTGAATCTCTCGGAATACTTTCTGCGTGACCGATGAACAGGTATCCGCCCGGTCTTAACACATCGTAAAACCGCTTTACTAAAGCCAGTTTTGTTTCCATTTCAAAATAAATCATTACGTTACGGCAGAAAATCAGATCAAACGGAGCTTTTTTAAAGGGTATCGGCTCCATAAGATTGAACGTGCGGAAAATCACTTCGTTGCGAAGTGCCGGCTTTACCTTACATTTTTCGCTGTCTATCCTGTCAAAATACTTCTCAAGCCAGCCGGACGGCAGATCCGCAAGTCCGCTTTCCAGATATACTCCGTTCTGAGCGCCTGCAAGCGTTTTCAGCGAAATATCGGTAGCGAGTATCCTTGTATCCCACGAGGATTTTTCACTGCCCAGAAATTCGCTTATGTGCATAGCCGTAGTGTATGCTTCTTCTCCGCTTGAACAGCCTGCGCTCCATATACGCATTGTTTTGCTTCTTGCATTGGTCTGCTTTATAAACGGAAGAACGGTGCTTGTAAGGTAAGTAAAATGCTCCGGTTCACGCATAAAATAAGTATGATTTGTGGTCAGCTTTATAAGCAGACCGTCAAGTTCTTTACCGCTTCTGTCGTTCATACAGCAGTCAAGATACTCATCATAGCTTTTGAATCCCCGCTCAAAGAGCATATTACCGAGTCTGCCCTCGATAAGCGTGCGTTTGTGAGAAAGGTTTATGCCGTAGCGCTCTCTCATGAATGATACCAGACGGTTGAATTCATTATCTGTTATTTTGAGCATTACGGCTCACCTGCCTTACTTCATTTCTTCGCTTGCGTGTTCGTCTATCAGTTTTGAAACGTCAAGGACGAGCTTTATTCCGTCGTTCATTTCAAGAATGGACTTGATGAATTTATTCGAGTTTACACCGGTAAGCTCCGGTGTCTTTGAAATATGCTGTTCGGTTACGGGGATAACGTCCGCAACGCTGTCAACGATAAGTCCGACCGATACATCACCCGTCGAAACGATGATTATGCAGGTGCGGTCGTTGAAGGGAATCTCTTCCTTGCCGAATCTGCTTCTTATGTTCACAACGGGAACGATCTTACTGCGGACATTGATTATGCCCTTGATATAAGACGGTACACCGGGTACGGCGGTTATGGGCGGCACTTCAATGATCTCGATGACATCGGGTATTTCAATGCCGTATACCTGCTCACCGATATAGAAGGTCAGTACCTTAGTTATTTCTGTATTCTGAGGATCTTTCTTTGCGTCCTCCATTGCCTTCTGAGTGTTCAGAAGTTCCTGTAATTTATCGTTATAATTCTCAGTCAAAGTAAAGCCTCCGTTTCCTTAGCCGATGAGATTATTTACATCTATTATGAGCGAAATAGTGCCGTCGCCCATTACGGTACAGCCCGACAGACCCTCTGCCTTGATATTGTACTGGCTGAGGTATTTCGGGAACGGTTTTACAACCACGGGCTGTTCACCTATCAGCTTATCTGCAAACAGGCAGACATTCTTTCCGCCGACATCGACAAGAAGCAGGATACCGTCCTCAAGGTTTGTGACCTCTGTAGGCATATTGAACTTTTCGTGAAGACGGAGGATAGGATAGCACACGCCTCTTATCATTATCATTTCGCCCTGCTTTGTATCGTTGAGAAGCTGGTTGTTTGCAACCATAAGGCTTTCCTTTATAGATGAAATCGGCACTGTAAAGATAGTAGAGCCGACTTTCAGCTTCATACCCTCGACAATGGCAAGAGTAAGCGGAATCCTGATGATGAAGCTGGAGCCCTTGCCTTCTTCGCTTTCAACGTTGAGAGTACCGCCGCACTGTTCGATATTACTGCGTACAACGTCCATACCCACGCCTCTGCCGCTGTATTCCGTAACCGTATCATTGGTCGAGAAGCCGGGCAGGAGAATCATGTTCTGGATTTCCTTCGTTGTATATTCGTTTTCGGGCTTTGTAAGAAGTCCGTTTTGCTTTGCCTTTTCAAGAACCTTTTCGCAGTTGATGCCTGCACCGTCATCTGAAACGGTGATGATAACTTCACCTGCCGAGTGCTTTGCAGACAGCTTTACAGTACCCTTTTCGGGCTTGCCCTCGGCGATACGGACATTTACATCGTCCTCTATGCCGTGATCCATACAGTTTCTTACAAGGTGCATAAGAGGATCGTTCAGGTTATCTACTATGCTCTTGTCAACCTCGGTCGTTTCACCTTCAAGAACAAGTTCTGCTTCCTTATTCAGCTTTATCTTCATATCACGGACAATTCTGCCCATCTTCTGAAATACGCCTGCAAGGGGTACCATTCTGATAGACATTACGGTATCCTGAAGTTCGTCTGTCAGCTTTCTGAGCTGTCTTGCCGCCTTTGAGAAGCTCTCAAGTTCAAGGCCCTCAAGATCGGGGTTTGCTATTACCATTGACTCGGTCGTTATGATTTCACCGACAATATCATGCAGTGTGTCGAGTTTTGACAGATTTACGCTGATAAGGCTCTGCTTCTGACCGCCGTTAGCCTTTTTAATGTCCTCCTGAGCCTTTGTGACCGCACTCTTTGCGGAAGGCTTTGCAGGAGCAGGCTGAGCCTGCGGTTTTTCCTCCGTCTTTGCAGGGGCGGCAACAGTGGCAGCCTCTTTAACCGGTGCGGGAGCAGGCTTTTCTTCTGCAGGTGCCGCAGACGGTGTGTCTATTATCTCGTAAGACTCAACGTTTACTGCACCTTCTATGGCTTTAATTACCGTATCATTGTCTCCGTCAAAGCCCTTGAAGGTCACAAGGAAGCCGTTCTCGACAATATCCTTTGCCGTATCCGCATTGGATTCAACATCGGGAGGAGTACAGCTGATAACTTCGGCAACTTCCTTTATCTTTGTCAGCAGAAGGAAGGCACGGAGGTTTTCCATCTTACAGCCGTCCTCGAAGAATACACGGACGGTCATGCTTCCCTCAACGTTGCTTCCTGCAGGAGCGGCAGATGCTTCCTGCTTTGCCGCAGGAGCGCTTTCCGCAGGAGCGGCACCGCTTTCCATTGCCTTTAATCTTTCCGTTGCGTCTTCGAGCTTTTTGAACGTTTCCGAGAAGTCGGTAGGCGTATAGTCGTCATCGCCCGAATTCTGTATATACTCAATTTCAGCCTTGTATAGATCGGAAACCTCAAATATAAGTTCATATACAAAATGTGCGTCCTTCGCAATTTCGGGCTTCTCCCTTATTACAAAGAACATATCCTCGCCCTTGTGCGCAAGATGCTGGAGATTTTCAAATCCCATCATCGCAGACGAGCCTTTGATAGTGTGCATTATTCTGAATATCTCGTTGATGTCCTCCTGTGAGAATACATTTGCATCCTCTGTTCTGAGAAGAATTTCATCGAGCTGTTCAAGCAACGTATTGGTTTCAAATATGTACATTTCGAGCATGGATTCCATGCCGGGTTCAACCTTTGCCATATACAAAACCGCCTTTCCCTGATTTTTTTATTTTGCAATCGTAAGATTGATATTGATAAATCCCTTGAAATGTGCTAAACTTAAAGTCAAGCAATGCGATGCACGGCTTTAAAATGTGCATCTGAAAGGAAATATATATGCCCAACATTCCACAGATTACGGCTCCTGTTTCCAACAGTAAGAGCTATTCGTTCACTAACCGGCAGTATGACGGTAATATAGAACCGTTTGATATGGTCGAGCTTGCTCAGCCTATCAAAGCATCTACGGCGCAGGATAACGATTCCGCCGCCGCTATGATGATGGGCAGAAAGAATCTCGCTCCGCTTACTGTTCAGATAAAAGATCCCACTATGGCGGTCGAAACGCTCAAGAACCTGTTAAGCTCGGATCTGCTCGAGCAGACGATGATCAACGGTTACACAGAGCTTTACGACGATATGAACGAGCTTATCAAGAGCTTTTATCTTGCCCCCGAAAAGCTGGTCCGTGAGATTCAGAACCAGGAAAAGCAGAACACGATGTTCAGCGGTGATGAGTTTTACAAGCTGCTTCACGGTATCCTGAAGACCACCACAAGCCCCGATATAAAAGAAAGTATCGGTCAGCTACTGAAAGCACTCAACTATTCGTCAAACAAGCAGGAGATACTTAATGCACTCGGTGCGAATCTCAAATTTCTGTCCGAATATTTTTCACCTAACGAGTCGCTCTCCCGCAAGCTCTCCGATTTGTCTTCACAATGGAAGAGCAGTAGTGCGGCTGATATGTTCGAGCCGCTCAAGAGTGAAACGCTCGCACTGCTGAAGGACGTTTCCGCAAGTCTTCTGAACGATGAAAGAACACAGACGTTCATTCCGCTCATAATACATAATCTTTCACGCTACAACACCAACAACGGTATGCTCAAGGAGAGCTTTGCAAATCTTCTTGCATATATTCCGTCGGATGATATGCGTAGGGAGCTGTCCGTTGCATTTGGAAATCTTCTTAAAAAGATCTTCAGCAAAAAACAGCTCAGTGAGATGTCGGATATTCCTGATAGTTATAATAATACACTAAATCAGTCCGAAAATCAAGACTATTTAAGCATTTTTGACAATAAAGCTGAAAAATTAACTCTGTCTTTGTTCATTAAGTCACATTTGTCCGATGAAAACTATCTTGCGGAACTGGATTTGTCCAGGGATAAGCTGGAATTTCTGACATCGCCGTTTGATGAAGGAAAACAATCCGGATTGCAGACACTTAAGAATATAATAATGGCAATGCTGACAGGCACTGACAGCCGACAGGTTATTCCTGCGGTACATCGTGATTTTCAGGGAATCAAGGATATGGCGGCACTTGTTGACTACCTCAACGAGATTCTCCGTGAAATGCCGGACATACCTCAGCGTGACACGCTTTTTGAGTTTTTCACCAATATAGTAAACGAGATGGCACAGCGTAAGGAACTGCCGCCTTCGAGCAATATCCCTTCCGCACCGTCTACTCTTGATAAGCTGACCGATTTTATCGGTAAGAATATAAATCACGAGGCTATTCAGTCGCTGGACGATTTCAATGCGTCGAATCTTCTGCAGAGCCTTCTCAATGCACCGGGTGTATTCACGCCTCTTGCACATTATATCCTGCCGTTGCAGATTGAGGATACAAAGGCGTTCGGTGAGCTGTGGGTCGATAATGATGAGAACAACCCCAACAACACGCCTGTCGGACAGAAGAATTATCACTTGTTCCTGACCTTTGACGTTGAATCTATAGGACGTTTTGAGGTCGATATGTACGCACTGGGCGAAAACATCAATCTGTCGCTTCTTTATCCCGAAAAGTTCGGCTTCAAGATAAAAAGGCTGAGCGATAAGATCGACCTTATAATAAGGAATATCGGCTATAAGCCCGCAAAATTTGAAACTGCGGTGCTGAGAAAGCCTCATGTGCTGACTGAGGTTTTCCCGAAAATAATTGACAGGAGGAAGGGCCTTAATGTCCAAGCGTAATTTAGGAAAGCAGGCTGCGGCGGCGCTTAAGTACAATCCTGACCTTAACTATGCTCCGGTCGTGGTAGCGTCGGGACTTGGCGAGCTTGCGAAGAAGATTATAAATATAGCAGACGAGAACGGCGTTCCCGTTTACCGTGACGACAGCACGGCGGCGCTTCTTGTAATGCTCAACAGCGGCGAAACGATACCGGTCGAGCTGTACAGAATTATTGCGGCTATCTATGCGGAGGTCGTTTACTCCGCCAATGATATGAAAAAAGGCAAATAAGCCAAATACAAAAGAAAGAAGACAAAAGAAATGGTAAAGACAAAAAATCTCACATTAATGGTTACGGCGGCTGTGCTTGCCGCACTTACCTGTGTTGCGACAATGGTGGTACAGATACCTATGCCGCTTACAAAGGGCTATGTAAATCTCGGTGATGTAATGGTGCTTACATCTGTATGGCTTATCGGCTCGCCGTGGGGAGTTGCGGCGGCAGGCATTGGCTCTGCGATGGCGGATCTGCTTACAGGTTATGCTTATTATGCGCCTGCAACGCTGATAATCAAGGCGCTTATGGCGGTAGCGGCATTCTACATTGCAAAGTGCTTTATGAACGGCTCTTATTTCAGGTCGCTTGTCGGCAAGGTAATCGGCGGCGTTGCGGCAGAAATAATTATGGTGGCAGGCTACTTTGTTTATGCTGTTATACTTTACGGCAATGTGGCAACAGCGGCGGCAGGTATTTTCGGAAACGCAATACAGGGCGCTGTAGGGCTTATAGCCGGTGTGCTTCTGACAGTTGCACTTGAAAAAGCAGGAACGAAGAAATTGCTCGGTTTAGATAAGTAATCATTCATTATAGTCAGGCGGCGAAGGCGATTATACCATTCGTCGCCATTTTTTGACCGTTCGTGCCATATTTGTTGAAATTCTATTTATGGAATGTTACAATTGTATGATAGATAAGTAACATATATCATTACTTGAAATTTCCCGGATAAGGAGAAACGAATGAAAAGAAAATTTTCAACCAGAATCATAGCCGGCATAGCTACATCTGCTGTGCTTGCAGTCGGCTCGCTGTCCTTTACGGCGATAAACGCAATTGCCGATGGAGCGGTTAGTTATTACGGATTGTCCGCAGACGGTACGGTTATAAGCGGAATGGTTACTGATTATACAAAGATAGCTTCAACTGATACCGCATGGGGCATTGCCGGTAAAGAAACGTGGTATGTGGCTGATGGTAACGTTAATATCATAACAACAACCTATGATTATGACAACCATAAAAATGTATATAATCCTGTAGAAATTAAAGGAAATGTAAACGTCATACTCAAGAACGGTGCAGAGGTAAGTGTAGTGAACGGTATTGCCGGCACAGACGCAACAATAACTTTTTATAGTGAGAGTGAAAGCGCAAGCGGTGTTATTGGTTTTATCGGAGCTACAGGCAGTGAGGGCAGTCGTGGTAAGACGTGTAGCGGTTCCGATGCGGTTGACGGAGAGAACGGTGCGGACGGCAAAGCTGCAGTAAATGTTTCTTCATTCACGGTTGCGGGCGGCACAGTAACTGTTATCGGCGGCAAGGGCGGTAAAGGCGGCGATGCAGGGTACGATGATATGACATCTTCTGTGTTGTATGAAGGCACAGGAGGTAACGGCGGTAACGGCGGTGCGGCTATAACCGATAATACAAAGGTGCATCTTAATGGCGGCAGACTTAACGTTACAGCCGGAAGAGGCGGTGATGCCGGCGTAAATACGCACGCACCCGATGAAGAGCGTGATAATTATAAAGGCAAGCCGGGAAATCACGGAACATCGTTAAGCGGAATATACGCAGTAAACGGTATTCTCAACGTCAATAAGCTCGATGATTCCGATACAGACGATACTTCGGGTGATTTTGAACTTCTTTCTGTGAACGGTTACGAAAACGCAAAGCTCGATATAATCGGTAAAGGAACGGCAAAGGTAGCTGACGGCACTGTTATTGAAACCTACGGTGATATTTCCGTAGCAGGCACTCTGTCTGTTGACAACGGTATGATATTCACAAACGGCAGTATCACAAAAGCCGACAGTGCGTCACAGATAACAAAGACGAACAGCGGCGTTATCCGCAGGCTCACACCTGCTTACGGTATCGGATATACGCTGGATTATGCAGGCGGTAAATGTATTGCGGAAACCGGCTATAAAATAAAGCTGTCGCACGGAAATACTTTAACCGATGTTGCCGCTCCCGACACAATTGTATCGGAATCAAACAGACTTAATATTGTCCGCAGCGGTGACGGTGAAATAATAGATGACAGCGAGCCGTGCACAAATGTAATGCCCTACTGCATAAAGGCAAATAATACGAATGAAACAACCGTAATGGACGGAAATGTCTTTGCTATGAGAGGAGTTTCTTCAAGGTTTACGTTTGCTCTGAACGATCCAGATGAATACCGTTTCTCAGGCGTTACGGTAACAGATGCTGACGGTAATGTGATACCTGACGATAAGTACACGTTTGACAGCACGACAGGCGAGTTCATCGCACTTTCGGTTGACCGCAACCTTATCGTGACTGCAGACGCAAGTCTTAAAGATGTTGAAATATCTGTAACAGACAGCGAAAACAATCCTGTGTCAACTGTCGACTTCGGCACAGATATTGATGGCGAAAGCACGGCAACGCCTTTGATGTTTAAGCTGAAAGTCACAGAGGGCGGTTTTATAACAAAGTACAGAGTAGTAAAGGAATCAGACCTTAATAAAGCAAGCGGTGCCATAACTGATACTTCTTCGTTCACAGTATCATACACTGCCGGCGATGAATGGGGTACTGCCGATGACGGCTCGTTAAAGATGGCAAAGGGTGCAACGGCAACATTTACAGTTAAGCCCAACAGCAATTTAGCCGCAGGAACTTATACCGAAGATTTCATCGTTATAACAGACAGAACCGCTTATGCGGATGCATCTGCAGGCACTCAGGATAAGGCTCTGGCACGTTTCACGGTGACTTATACGGTTGAACACAAGATAGACCCGCCGCATAGTCATGTATGGGAATCAGATTACACAATAGATAAGGAACCTACCTGCACGCAAGCAGGCTCTGAATCCATTCATTGTTCACTCTGTGACGCAAGGAAGGATATAAAGGAGATTTCTCCGAAGGGACACGACTGGTCCGAGTGGAAAACTCTCGTTGAGCCGACGATCACATCTGAGGGTAAAGAGTCCAGATCCTGTAACGTTTGCGGCATCAAGGAGGAGAAAGCACTTTCTAAGCTCAGCGGTAAGAAGGAATGGAAACACGATGAGAAGAAGCACTGGCACGTTGACGACAACGGCGATATAATCGATGCTGACGATCACGAGTTCAAGTGGGTGGTGGATAAAGAACCTACCGCCACAGAGCCGGGTATAGGCCATTATGAGTGTATAGCTTGTGCGTTTGAAAAAGCTCCCGAAGAATTCGGAAAGAGAAACCCCGAAACAGGAGCATCATCGCTTGCCGCATGGATTGCGGTAGCGGTTGTTGCCGGCGGATCGGTTCCTGTAACGTATAAGGCAAGAAAAAGAAAGAATAAGTAAGTAAAAACATCGCAGGGCAGACGAAAGTCTGCCCTGTATTTTTTGTAGCTTTAGCAAAAATAAACCACCGCTTGAAGCGGTGGAATAAAAGACTTTAGTAAAAAGCCCTCCTATGATATAATAGAAGTGGGTTTGGCAACCACAGAATATCAAAAGGAGGA
>Ga0129313_1000577_pt1 | contig 29408 bp, 31 predicted proteins | sample O1105metagenome_FD_94436 | JGI IMG/M metagenome (GOLD analysis project Ga0129313, IMG submission 94436) | Orangutan group fecal microbial communities from fecal samples from Wisconsin, USA - O1105 metagenome | ecosystem: Host-associated > Mammals > Digestive system > Large intestine > Fecal...
ACTGTAGCCGATAGTTCTACTCCTACGGGCAAAGCACCTGACATTGCCAAGTTTGAACAGTATGGCCTTTGCTGCGCCGCATTCGTTACCTACTATGTATGCAACTATTTGCCGAATGTCGAAGGCGTAGACACCAGCCTTATCAGCGATGCGATTGACGCGACCGGTTGGAACTCTCAGGCCGTTGTAACCTGGCAAAAGGCGCTTAACGGCCTTGTCGATGAAGGAAAAATCGAGAAGATCGGAACAAGCGCATCAAATGTGGACAGAAGCAAGCTGACACCCGGCGACCTTATTATCTTTGGTACTTCCGAGAACTCCCACACGCACATTGCTGTTTATTCCGGTACCTATAACGGTGTAGACTTCATTATTCATGTGGGCAATGATCGTGGTCCTGAGATCTCTCGTGTTGACTGGATGGGACAGGCTGGAGATAAATCTTCGTATCCCAATGCCTATTATCATCTGCCGGAGGAATACTTTGAGCCTGATGGCGAAATCGAGGTCTACAAAAAAGACACAGATGGTAAGGGATTGGCTGGCGCAGTATTCATTGCAACTAATACGGCAACCGGCGAGTCTGTGAAAATTGGTCCCACAAATAGCAGCGGCTATGCAAAGTGTGAGGCTTCCGTTCCTTATGGCACTTATACCGTGAAGGAAACTGTCTTCCCGACAAACTATCATGCGTATGGTCAAACAGAGTGGACGGTGACAGTTGGCTCTGAAAACGACGGCCTTGTAACCATTAACGCCGTCAATGAAATTGATAACGGTTCAGCAAAAATCGTTAAGACTTCCGAAGATGGAATTATCGAAGGCGTTACCTTTAGAGTTAAGGGCAACGGAATTGATTTGACCGTAACAACTGATGCAAACGGCGAGGTTCAGATTGATGATCTGAAACCCGGCACTTACACAGTCACGGAAACTGTTTTCGATAAGTATGAGCCGCAGGAAACCCGTTCTGTAACGGTAGTAAGTAATCAGGTGGCGACAGTTACCTTTAACAATGTTCTCAAGCGTGGCGATTTGGAGGTTATCAAGACTTCCGAAGATAACTTGGTTGAGGGCGTTAAGTTCCACCTCTACGGAACTTCTCTCAGCGGTCTTACCGTTGATGAATATGCCGTTACCGACAAGAACGGTGTAGCAACCTTTAAGGATGTGCTTATCTCCGGTCATGAGTCCTATATTCTTGAGGAAGTTGACACCGCAGAAAGATATATCGTTCCTGACAGTCAGCGTACTGCTATTGAATGGAATGTTGTTACCGAAAAGTCTTTCTATAATGAGCTGAAGCGTGGCGACTTGACTGTGAAAAAGACCTCTGAAGATGGCTTTGTTGAGGGTATGAAGTTCCACCTCTACGGCACTTCTTTCAGCGGAATTAAGGTCGATGAGTATGCGACAACCGACGCCAACGGTATTGCTTATTTCAACGATATTCTGATCGGTACGGGTTACACCATTGAAGAAGTAAATACTCCGGTTCGCTATGTCATTCCTGACAGACAGACCGCAGATATTGCTTGGGACGAACTCACCGAAGTTGAGTTTGAGAATATCCTGAAGAAATGGCGAGCTGATGTGTATAAGCTCGATGCAGAACTTTCAGGTGAAGACGATGAGTTGGTACCTGTAGAGCTTATGCCTATGGCACTTTCCAGCACTCCTGAAGAAACCGTTGAAGAGTTGGGTTATCCTTATGGTTACAGCCAGGGCGATGCGACTCTCGGTGGCGCGGTTTACGGCGTCTACAAGGATGGCGTTCTGATTGACACCTACGAGACCGATGAAAACGGCTATTTTATCACGAAGTATTATCCTTGCGGAGACGACTGGACCATTCGCGAAATTACTCCGTCTGAGGGGTATTTGCTGGATGATACCGTCTATTATATGGAGGCCAGCGCGGAGTTCTTTTCTATTGAGCTGAACACTCTGTACCCCGATGTCTATGAGGATATCATTAAGGGAGACATTGCCATTATTAAGCACACGGATGATGGCAGCACTCAGATTGAGACGCCTGAAGAAGGTGCTAAGTTCGAGATCTATTTGAAAGCTTCCGGTAGCTATGCTGAAGCAGAAGAAACTGAGCGCGATATCATCATCTGCGATGAAAATGGCTTCGGACAGACCAAGAAACTTCCTTATGGTGTTTATACCGTACACCAGGTAAGTGGCTGGGAAGGTCGTGAGCTGATGCCCGATTTTGATGTCTATGTGTCTCAAGATGACACAACTTACCGTTATATCATCAACAACCGCAACTTTGAGAGTTATATCCACATCGTAAAGGTTGACGCCGAAACCGGTAAAAACATTCCTTACGCAGGTGCCGCTTTCAAACTGTTCAATCCTAATGGTGAGATGGTCACAATGACCTTCACCTATCCTACGCCTACCACCGTGGATACCTTCTACACTGATGAGAACGGTACTTTGGTGACACCGGAAAAACTGCCTTATGGCAAAGGTTACTTCCTGGTTGAAGTTGAAGCTCCTTATGGTTATGTTTTGGACAGCAATCCTGTGTTCTTTGATGTAACCGAAGAGAATTCTGAGTCTACTGAAGGTATCACCATCATCAAGGTGAACAAGGGCAATATCGCGCAGAAGGGTACGATTAACATCACCAAGACCGGTGAAGCCTTTAGTGATGTGACTGTAGAAAACGAAATTTACCAGCCTGTATATAGTGAAACTGCACTGGAAGGTGCTGTATTTGAAATCCGCGCCACAGAGGATATCGTAACTCCTGACGGTACCGTTCGCTATACTCAGGGAGAACTCGTTGACACCATTACTACCGGTGCTGACGGTATTGCGAAGAGCAAGGAACTCTACCTGGGCAAATATGAAGTGAAGGAAATTACTGCACCTTACGGCTATGTGCTCAGCGACAAAATCCATGTTGCTGAGCTGATCTACGCTGGACAGGAAATTTCCGTAACGGAAACGGCGGTATCCGTCTATAACGAGCGTCAGACGGCGACACTTTCCATCTTGAAGGTGCTTGAGACCAACGACCTCTTCGGCATTGGTAACAAGAACGAAATCATGGATGTTGTTTTCGGCTTGTATGCCGGTGAAGAGCTTGTCTCTACCAGTGGCAAAGCAATCCCTGTAGACGGCCTGATCGAGGTCATTACCTTTGATGAGAATGGCCTTGCAACCATTAAGAGCGACCTTCCTATCGGCAGCTACTATGTGAAGGAGATCGCAACCAACGAGCACTATATTCTGAACTCCGATAAGTACGAGTTCACTTTTGAGTACGGTGGTCAGGAAATCGTCACCATCACATTGGCTGTGAACGGCGGTGAAGCGATTGAAAATGAGCTGATCTACGGATCCGTTTCCGGCGTGAAAGTGGACGAGGGCGGCAATGGCCTTGCCGGTGCTGTAATCGGTCTGTTTAAGAAGGATGAAACAGTCTTCTCTAAGGAGACCGCACTGATGACTGCAACTTCCGGCGAAGATGGCAGCTTCTCTTTTGAGAATATCCCTTACGGTGAGTGGTTGGTTCGAGAAATCGAGCAGCCTACCGGATTCGTTATCAACGACACCGTATACGATGTTGCAATCAGCGAAAACGGTCAGATCATTGAAGTAAAGATCGAGAACAAGTTTGTCAGAGGCGATATCACCTTGACCAAGGTGGATGCAGACTATCCTGAGAACAAGTTGACCGGTGCTACTTTCGAGGTTTATGAGGATGCCAACGCAGACGGCAAGCTGGATGACGGCGATATCCTGATTGGTACTCTTACCGAAGGTGAAGCAGGTATCTATGAAATGAAGGATATGCGCTATGGACACTATCTCGTAATTGAGACCGCTGCTCCTGAAGGATTTATTCTGGATACCGGCGTTTACGCTGTATTCATCGAGGAAAATGGCAAGGTGTATGCTGTTGAAAACAAGGCCGGTGTTGGTTTTATCAACAATGCGCAGACCGGTAGCATTCGAATCGAAAAGACTTCGGAAGATGGCGTTGTTGAAGGCTTCACCTTTAAGGTGGAAGGCACTGATATCAGCGGTAATCCTTTCTACAAGGAGTTTGTGACTGACGCCAACGGTGAAATTCACATTGATGGTCTCCGTATCGGCAACTATGTAATCTCCGAAGTTGGTAACGAAGCCAACAAGAGATATATCTTGCCTGACGACATCACTGTAACCGTCCACGCTGACAAAACCGTAGTGGCGCAGTTCCACAATAAGCTGATCCCTGACAATCCTAAGACCGGCGATAATTCCAATGTTGCTCTGTGGGCAACACTGGCGGTGCTCTCCCTCGCAGGAGTTGGCATTACCGGTTTTGTAACCTTCAAAAAGAGAAAGAAGGAGGATGAATAATGGAGCCTAAAACCATCATTGGTATTGTGCTTGTGGTATTCATTATCGCAGGCCTCGTGTTCCTGAGATTCAGGAAAAAGAAATAAGAAACCTATCAACCGGGCGGCATCTGAAATATGGTGCCGCCCATCGTATTAAGGAGGCGATTTAATTGTATATCGACAGAAATCTTGTACAGCGCATGAAGGAACAGTATCCTGCTGGCACACGAATTGAGCTGGATTATATGGGCGACGATCCGAGACCTATCGCTCCCGGTACCAGGGGCACTGTGCGCGTCGTAGACGATATGGGTACGGTTCACTGTGACTTCGATAACGGCAGACGATTGGGCCTTGTCCCCGGCGAAGATTCATTCCACGCGATCACTGAGAGAAGCCGCGCCGATAGAGACGCGAGGTGATGCCTATGGAAATGACAATCCGTCCGATGACGGCCCCTGAAAGAATGTACTGCTATTCCCAGTCGCAGCAGATCATGGCGCAGACAGGATGTATTGGACACCTACGCGGAGATATGGGAAGCTCCGGCGAACAGTTCTTTTCCTCCTGGGATGATCATCAAGGCCAGCTGAAAACACAAGAATTTAAGGATGAGTTTGACGCGGTTATCAACGCATTACGCTTTGATGAAGCGCACGGTGGCGTCCTTGCAAGTCGAAGAGCATTGGCAAATTATTGCTGGAATCATCCCGATTCCAGGATGGTGCCCGGAGAAGATGATTTTGGTTTCCGCCTGGATACGGAGAACTACAGCTATATGATTCGGTTGAATCCTAACAGAGGCATGTATAACATTTACTGCTACTGTTATCAGCGTGAGTGGCTGGATAATCATCTTCAGAACGCCGCTAAAGGCATTCGTTTTATTGATAGCCATTATAACGAGAAATTCCGGGTGCCTGACGGCGAGAAGGTTCGCATCATTACGGCAGGTGGCGAACACCGAGATATGCGCGCTCGGTATATTGATGACTACCATTTTGAAACAAATGCTGAGTGGGGAAACACTTTATATCATATCTGTGAGTTTGCAGAGCGATTTGAGGAGCGTGGCTGTCAGGATATCTTCCCGCTGCGATCCACTTTACCGGACCGATGTTACAGTATCCTGGAGTCTACAGGAGATATCATTATCATCCAAAAGGGCGAAAAGGGATATTATCACATCGATGTGACGGAAGGAACCAAAGACGAAAACCGTGCCTTTGTGGACAGCCAGAATGCAAAGCTTGGCATTACCAAAGCACAGGAAGAAGCTATGAAAGCCGGTTCTATGTTTGGTTGGGCTGTCCCTGCAGCTGATCCACAGAACTATGATGATAAAGGAGCTTTGCTCCACCCGAAGCAGAAGGACAGAGGTGATGCACGATGAACTATTTTGATAAAAAAGGAAATCAGATTAGACCGGGTATGAAAATTCTCATGGAGGACGGTACTGTTGAAGTAGTGTATGAGACTACCGACGGATATGGGAATCCGGATCTTGGAATCAACGCAACCAATAAGGCTTTCCTGGAGAAACATCCTGACTGGGATCAAGAGTTCTATTCCCTGTCTTCTTTTGATTTAGGAAGAGTTGAGATCTGTCCCTCTGAGACTGAAATTCATGCAGAGCTCGATGAGCTGGAGTCCTTTATTCAAGGGACTGAACTGGCCAGGGATTATTGCTTGCCACTTCCCGAAGGAGACTTTGAAAAATATGAGGCCGCTATTGCTCGTAGGTCGGTGCTTGAAGGCATGCTCTGTGCTAATGAAAAACCGGAAGCAGATCGTAAGAATGTGCAGGAAACGGTTCCCAAAGAACGGGGCGATGCGCGATGAGCCTGAATACTGCTGAAGGAAACTTCGAATATGTTATTTGGTCCAACGAGTATTTGGACTGGGCTGACTGGCAGGAGGCTTTTGACGGCGAGTTTGACCATTGCAGTGACGAGGAAAAATACCGTCTTATGAGCAACCTTAATAACGATTATTTGGAGGACGATCGCAACGAGATGAATGTCTGCGTGGGTAGTCCAATCATTATTATTGCCGATATTGGGAAATGGGATGGAAGGCACACTGGGTACCGCGAAATTGAAAGCGGCTGTTTGAAGGACTGCCTTTACACAGAGCTGGACGGCGTTACCTGGTATGTAGACAATAAAGGTGATTTCCGTATGGATGGCTATCACCACGACGGCCATAATTATTACCTTTACCGCCGTTATCGAGATGGGGTCAGTGCGGAGGATATCGAAGACTTCCAATGTAAGATCCTGGATCACACGCTGACAGAAGAAGATATCAACAGAGTGACCGTTCGACTGGGCGATGATATTGCTAAGATATACGGCTTCACTTTGCCGAATCAAGGAAAGAATAATCATGAAAGGAGTGACGCACGATGACAGACAATTGTGTTTGCTGTGGAGATATCTTGCCGGAAGGCAGAATGGTTTGTCCCTCATGCGAAAGAGCTGCATTACGCGGCACAGATAAAAAATCCGCAATATGCGCTTATCTGAAAGAACATCATACAGGCAAAGGCCGCGCAATCCACAGTCGGGATCTGCAGCGGCTTTTTTCTATAGACGGAAGGAATCTGCGACGCAAGATCAGTGCTCTGCGTCAGGATGGGTATCCCATCTGTATGCTGATAGGAAAAAGCATCAAGAAGAGGAAAACGATTGACCGTGTACTGGACATCTTCCTTTGGATTGTGCTAATTCTGCTGATAGCTCTGTTTGTAGGGCTGGGAATTAAGGCAGCACTTCAGTAAAACTTTGAAAACCAGTTCACGCTCGTTGAAAATTCATTTTCACTGTCCGCTATTGTAGAATGTCGTTAGCAGGACTTATGTGTTTCTGCGCAAGAATTTTCAGTGAAGGAGCAGGAATTGATTTTATGAAACACGAAGAATGGATTCCATTCACATGGCATTGTCCAAACTGCGGGGCTAAAGTGACCGGATATAAGAACGAAAAAGGGACTATTAAGGTCGAGTGCCGGAGATGTTATGTGGTAATGGTCAGAAGTTTTAAGGGTCGTCGTCATGACACCATTGATTTATATGCGCCGAAAGGCGAAGAAAGGTTGGGTTATACATGAGAGCAAGGATTGCCAACTTTGTAAAGGAGCGCAATGAAGTATTATTCTCCCTGGACAAGAAAAAGATTGAAGCATATCTGAGGAAGCGCGGCTGCGAAGTCCCGGATAACGAGATCGTCTTTTGGGCAGGTGTCTATAAGAGCATTTGCCATATTACAGATGCTCCGGCTGACCTGGTGCTGAAAGCAAAAACCTGGCTTTTCGAGCACGGCATGAGTTCGGAGGTGAGGTTGGGTTATGCAAGCAACATACATTAAACGACTGATTCTCCAGTCCGATGGACAGGAAACCAGCTTTATCATGAACCAGCGCCGTACATGTTACAACGGTATTTATCCGTACAAAATCTTTCCGCAAAAGGGCTTGCGAGAGATTGCTTTTGCCCCGATCACCATTTTCTATGGTGGAAATGGTTCAGGCAAAACAACGCTACTTAATATCATAGCCGAGAAAACCAAGGTTATTCGACATTCGGCGTTTAGTGGGAGCGCATTCTTTTCTGAGTATGTAGCTGGATGCGACATCGAGAGCCGCACGATTCCTTCTAATAGTCAGATTTTAACGAGCGACGATGTGTTTGACTATCTTCTCAATATCCGCTACCTAAATGATGGTATTGATGTCAGGCGCGAAGAGTTGTTTGAGGATTACCTGGATCGGAAGTATGCGCATCACCAACTGAAGTCTATGGCTGAGTACGAAGACTGGAAAGAGTCCTATGACGCAAAATCTAAATCGCAGTCTCAGTTTGTAAGAGACCGCCTTATGCGTAATGTTGACATGTTCTCAAACGGCGAAAGCGCAATGAAGTATTTTGTGGATCACATTACAGAAAATGCGCTGTATCTCCTGGATGAGCCGGAAAACAGCTTGTCCATTGCGCTGCAACAAGAACTGTGTAAGTACATTGTTGATTCAGCGCGGCACTTCGGCTGCCAATTTGTAATGTCAACGCATTCTCCTGTCCTGTTATCTATGAAGGACGCGGTAATCTACGATTTGGATTCAGATCCGGTAAGCGTTCGTAAGTGGACAGAACTTGAGAATGTAAGACGCTATTTTGATTTCTTTGAGGAACATCGTAATGAGTTCCTGACTTAACAATTTAGAGGTATAACGACGGAATGGTTGAGATGAAACAGGCTGCGTAAATCCATCTCCAGGTCACATACCTGAATATTACCGGTGGTTATACCAGACATATTACATGAGAGGCCCCCGGCAAGACGGAGTTCCAAATGGAGCTCTGCCTTGTCGGGGGCTTTTTACTTGCTTTCCGACAAGGCTTTCAAAAGAATATCGAAAGCCTGACATGCATTAAGGGCTGAGGATACAAATACTGGCTTCTTCGCAAATTTTGAAGAAGCAGTGTGGGTACCCTTAACTTTTTGCGCCCTTTTTTCAGGCTCAGGTTAGGCACCCTCGTATCCTTAGCACCTTCCGCACAGGCGGAAAGGAAGAAATATGGTACAAGGGTGGCTTTGTTATATCGCCGGATATCCGTAATCTCCGAATTTTTGATTTCACCCAAATTCAAAAATTCAATTTCAGGAGATTACGATAATGAAAACAACATATTTGGTATTTGAGAATGGTATTGGCAGCGCTCTGCGCGTTGCTTCTAAGGAAGAGTGGAACAAGATCCTGTCGGACAATAGAAATGTCTCCAGAGAACATAGAAGATTTTTTATCCAGGACTGCTTTGAGGATTGCGGTACTATGGACTGTTTGTACATTGAAACTTCAAAGGAAGATTATGATAAGTGGCATGCCGAGAATCAAAGACGATATAGGCAGCGCTTGAGCTACGGCGAGATCGAGACAATCTCCCTGGATGTTTCTGTGCAGACGGATGACGGTAGCACTATGCTGGATATTATGGACGATGGTGTCAACTGGGAAGAAGTCATTATTGACGGAATGCGCATGAGAGAGCTTCGTGTGAAGCTGGCGTCTTGGAGAGAATGGGCCAACGAGCTTCTGGATTACTACCTTGCTGGAGAGCAGATGTCTGCAACTAAGATTCTTGCGGAGAAATATGGACTGTCAGAGCAACTGATTCGTCGCAGAAAGAGAGAATTGGAGACTTATGTGAGAAAGTTTTTTAATTTTTTCTGATTTTGGTGTTTCGTTTTTTGCCCAAAACCGTGCGGTAGGTAAGTGAAAGGCTTTTCAATTACTTACCGCATGGAGGTTCAAAATGAATATGAAATTACATCCGAAGGTCCGTCGTGGAGATATCTTCTACGCTGATCTTGGTGAAAGAATCGGTTCTGAGCAGGACGGTACAAGACCGGTGCTCATTATCCAGAATAATACCGGCAATGAAAATAGTCCCACTGTTGTTGTGGCCATCCTTACAAGCAAAATCAAAAAGATGCACCTTCCGACCCATGTATACCTGGGAGCACGATTTGGCTTAACAGAAGAATCTATTGTTATGCTGGAGCAGATCGTCACCATCGACCGTAAGCGTCTCAGAGGCTATGTGGGAACACTGGACGCGGCGACCATAAATAAGGTCGAAGCAGCTATGCGCATTAGCTTAGGGCTCTCTTCCCAAATGGGGTGTAGCAAATGAGATACGAGGATAAAATTGCCCTGGTCCCATTGTGGCACCGCAGTACCTTGACCTTGGAGGAAGCAACCGCCTACTCCGGGATCGGACGGAATAAGCTCATTGAGCTGGCGGATAAACCCGACTGTGACTTCGTAATATGGACAGGCCGCAAGCGACTGTTCAAACGCAGGAAACTTGATGAGTTCATCGATAATTCTTATTCCTTCTGACGCGGATACGACGATTCAGTGTCAAGTGTACAATTCCTGAGAAATGTGCGAATTTGCACATTTGTGATTTGGCGTCGGAATGAGTATCCTTTATACAGCAACAATGAAAACCGCAAAGGAGGATACTCATATGACGCTCGAAGAAAAACTGCAATTGGTGCCGATTCCGCAGAAGTGTCTTTTGACCTTAGATGAAGCCGTAGCCTTCTCAGGCTTGGGAAGGCACACACTGATCGAACTATCTGAACGGCGGGACTTGAATCTTGTCGTTTGGTCAGGAAGGAAGCGGCTCTATAAGCGAAAGAGATTGGAAGAGTATATTGATAACGCAGATTCCGTTTAGCTTGGAAGGAGTGAGAGTGTGGAGAATAACGCAATTTATCAAAGGAAACCCAAAGAAACACCGATATGGGAAAAGTCCCTACTAACCATTGATGAGGCCAATGCCTATTCAGGTATTGGGAGAAATAAACTATTGGAATTAACAGAGCGAAAAGGCTGTAAGTTTGTTGTTTGGAATGGCCGGACACGAATTATCAAGCGAGAAAAACTTGATGAATTCATTGATAAAGCCTATTCGATCTGATTGGAGGTAACTATGGCAAAACGAGAATTGAGAAATGTTCGGTTTGACAGTCATCGTGTAAGACTGAAAACCGGCGAAACTGAGAAAAGCTCTGGCGGATATGAATATCGCTGGACAGCAAAAGACGGGAAACGGCGTTCGATCTATGCACCCACCCTGGAACGGTTGCGTGAAATGGAACTGGAGCTTGAGATTGATAAGCGGGATGGGATTAAGGCAGATATTAGGTCCTTGACCGTCAATGACTGCTTCAAATTATGGAAGGAACTGAAGCGAGGTATTAAGGACAGTACATTCCAAAACTATATCTATATGTACGAAATGTTTGTGATGCCGACATTCGGTAAAAAGCGCGTTGTGCAGGTTCAAAAGTCAGATGTTAAGCGTTTCTATAACAGCCTTGTGGATAACAAGATCCTCAGTATTTCCACGGTGGATAACATCCATAATGTCCTGCATCAGGTTTTCCAGGTGGCTGTGGATGACAACTTTATTCGTCAAAATCCTACTGACCGAATGCTGAAGGAACTTCGTATTGCACACGGTCACGAGGTTGAGAAGCGTAAGGCCTTGACCCTATCTCAGCAAGATCTTTTCCTGGACTACATCCAGAGAACGCCCCAGTACCGTCATTGGTACCCTATCTTCTACATTATGATGAATACAGGTATGCGCGTTGGCGAAATTACTGGCCTTCGTTGGAGAGATGTTGATCTGGAGAATGGGATTATCAGTGTGAATCATACGCTGGTTTATTACAACCACCGCGATGAGGTTGGAACCTATTACAGCATCAACACTCCTAAAACAGACGCCGGTATCCGTGAAATCCCGATGGTTGCCGGAGTGAAGGAAGCCTTCGAGATGGAGAGAGCGTACCAGGAGGAACTTGAAATTAAAAGTGTGTCCCGTATTGATGGCTACGACGATTTTGTTTTTGTGAATCGGAATGGTCAGGTACAGCACCAAGGCACTTTGAATAAAGCTCTGAAGCGTATCATGCGTGATTGTAATGATGAGGTCCTGCTGGAACAAGACTTGGATACCAATCCGGTTCTTCTCCCGAACTTTTCCTGTCATGTGCTGCGACACACATTCGCGACCCGTTTGTGTGAGTCTGGAATCAACATCAAGGTTATCCAGTCGGTGCTTGGACATGTGGACATTTCGACCACGATGGACATTTATGTGGATGTCATGAGCGAAACCAAGAAGAAAGAACTTGCAAATTTCGATGGCTATATGGCAAGTGTAAGAGCATAAAAGAAGGGCCTGTAGATCAATGTGTGATTTACAGGCCCTATGCAAATTCGTACATTTCACAAGTGAGAGATTACTCATTATACTAATGTCAGAACAGAAACAGGAGGTGTCTTGATGGATAACAGTTTAGCAAAGATGCGACCGGAACTTGTGTCGGAGTGGCCAGAGAAAAATGCTCCCCTGACCCCTGAGCAGGTTCCGTTCGGCTCAAATAAATTATACTGGTGGCGTGGGACATGCGGACACGAATGGCAGACCAGTGCTAAAACGCGGTCTCACGGAGAGAAATGTCCCATATGCAATAACACACGGATTGTTCCCGGTGTTAATGACCTGGCAAGCTTGGAACCAGAACTGGCGAAGGAATGGTCTCCAAAGAATGCCCTTCCTCCTACTGCCGTTGGCGTGGGTTCTCATAAGAAAGCCATCTGGAACGGAAAATGCGGCCATGAGTGGAGCGCTGTGATCCGTAATAGAGTTGGCGGTGCCGGTTGCCCATATTGCTCTCACAATATAGTCCTTCCTGGGTTTAACGATCTTGAGACCATATTTCCCAATGTGGCAAGAGAATGGTCTCCGCGCAATCTTCCGCTGAAACCTTCTCAGGTAACGCCGTATGCAAATAAGAAGGTATGGTGGCGTTGTGAACACGGACATGAATGGTTTGCCCTGATATCTACAAGGTCATACGGAAGCAAATGCCCCTATTGCAGCGGCATAAAGCTTCTGAAGGGATTCAATGATTTGGCTACACTTCATCCGGATCTTGCAAAAGAGTGGTCAGAACGAAATGGTTCACTGACCCCTGACACTGTCAACGAGAAGTCACCGAAGAATGTGTGGTGGCATTGCTCGAATTGCGGGAATGAATATCAGGCTGTGATAAAGTCTCGTGTGAAGGGCCTACGATGCCCTGTGTGTGAAGACAGGGCGATACTTACTGGATACAACGATTTAGCCACGACAGATCCGGTGCTTGCAATGGAATGGGATTGCGAGAGGAACTTAAAACGGCATCCCACAAGGATATCCCGGTACTCTCTGTACCCTGTGTGGTGGAAAGGCTCATGCGGCCACAGCTGGAAGGATAAGGTGTTTAACCGTGCTGTTGAGGGTGCGGGCTGTATCTATTGTGAGGGAGATTTCAAAAAGAGCTTGCCACAGCTCCTGGTATTATATTATGCGAAGCAGAACAGATTGCGGGTTCTGATAGATGATGAGAGCGCAATAGGTGTTCCTTTGGATGCACTCTTTCCGGAACTGAAACTTGCTTTTGTGTTTCCCTACAAGGGAACGAATAGAGAGCAAGGAGTATTGAGGGTACTCCGGCATCTTTGTGAAACAAGAGGATTCCGGTATGAGGAGATTCGACACAAAGATCCACTGGAACTTTGTATGGCCATTAAGCAAGCTTTTGCTAAGGTTCACATATACATAACTACCGATAGCGAAAAAGACATTGCCATTGTGCGCGAACGATATCTTTCGTGGAGAAAATTGCGCAAATAAAAAAGGAGCTGCGACTGCAGTTCCTTTTTGCTACTCTGTTTTTGTGACCGCGTGAGCTAAGAGCATATTCAATGCATCCTGCTTTGCCCGTTCGTCCGCTTTTCTGGAAGCGATCAGTAAACGGAGCTCGTAGTCGGATAGTGTGGAATCCTCTATATCCTGTCTGCCAAGGAGATAGTCAACGGTTACACCGAAGATATCTGCCATCTGAATGAGCGTATCAATAGAGGGCTGTCTGGACCCTGTCTCATATCGGGAATAAACGACGGAAGAAACGCCCAAAGCGGCAGCAACTTCAGCTTGGGTCAATCCTTTTCGCGTCCGAATATCCTTAATATTCACTGACAGTACCTCCTTTCGACCTCTTTTATATTATTTTACTACCGAAATGGAATGCGTTAAATTACCGTATTGGTAAAAGGCTCCTTGACCTAATACCGATTTGGTAGTAACATATTCCGTAGGGGTAAATGCTTCGTGTCACTTCGCATCGTCTCAGAATGCGGAGGTATACATGAACCTGAGAGAAATTAGAATAAGTCGCAAACTCAAAGTACAAGAAGTATCAGACTATCTGTGCTGCTTGCCATCTGTTTACAGTCGGTACGAGAATGGCAAACGAGAGCCATCCATCGATATCCTTCTGAAGCTGTCTAAGCTGTACAGCGTCTCAGTGGATTACCTGATCGGAAACGATGAGGTCGTTGACACAAGCATAACCAAGAACGAAGCAATAATGATTAAGGCGATGCGCCGGGCTGACGAGAGAGCCTGGCAAGACGCGCTTGCATTGTTAGAGCTCCACAGAGTAAACAAGTAAAAATAAGAACAGAGAGATGCAAAGCGACACTTAAGCTTTGCTCTCTTTATACCTTGGAAGCACCGCGAAAGCGGTGCTTCTTTCGTTAAGGTCGCAAGGACGCACGCATTTTTGTGGGTTCGGTTTTTGCGGTGTTAAGATCTGCAAAAGTGCGACCTTAGAAGTAGTATTTGCCAAATTGGCGATGGTATCCGCTGTTATTGCCGAAACGGCGATGGAAGCAAAAATGGCGTAACCTTATAATAGAAACGAAGAATTATCACATCCCTTCAGGCGAAGAAAAGTGCGAGGTTAGAATGGAAGGAATCATTTACGATTACTATTCGAATGTTCATACCAAACCCGTTGAGTGGCTATGGTATCCGTACATTCCATTGGGAAAACTGACTGTGATTCAGGGTGATCCTGGCGAAGGAAAATCGACTTTTGTTCTTAACCTGGTGGCTCGATTGACACTTGGACAATCGATGCCGGATGGCTTCTCGCCTGGTGGAAGGCGTGTTGCTATTTACCAATGCGCAGAAGATGGTGTTGCAGACACTATTAAGCCCCGACTTCAACAGGCCGGTGCCGATTGTGAGAGAGTCGCCTACATCATAGATAACGATATAGCGCTGACGCTTGAAGACGGAAGAATTGAAACAGCAATAAAACAAACACGAGCCAGCGTGTTTATTGTGGATCCGCTTCAGGCTTTCATTCCGCCTGATTCGGATATGCAAAGTGCAACCAAGATGCGCTCGGTGTTAAGGAAGCTTGCAAACATTGCAGAGAGAAATCAGTGTGCAGTAATTCTTATTGGGCACATGAATAAAGGCAGTGGAGCAAAGTCGCTTTATCGGGGCCTGGGCTCAATTGATATTGCAGCTATTGCCCGTAGTGTATTGATGATATCCAGGGATGAGAACCGACCGGGAATAAGATACATGTACCCGATCAAATCAAGCCTTGCCCCGGAAGGACCGGCAATCGCATTTTCTTTTAGAGAGCGCGGTGGATTGGAGTGGCATGGCAGTTATGATCTGAACACGGCGCAGCTGATGGATAGTGTTACTGTCAAAACAACAAAACGAGAAAAAGCCCGTGCTAAGCTGATTCAGATGTTAGAAAAGAGAGATAAGCCCGCAAAAGAAGTATATGCAGCTCTGTCTGAAATGGGTGTCGGTAGTCGTACTGTGGAAAAGGTAAAAAAAGAACTCCAAATCTCAACTTACCGATCTGGAGGTAGTTGGTATTGGAGTTTGCCTGAATCTAAATAAGAATTGTAGTAATGGACGGTCAACTGCTGTGCTGAAGAAAAAGATTAGCTATAAGCCGTTGTTTAAGTTGCTTATTGATAAAGATATGAAGAAAAAGGATCTATGTGCTGCAGCGGGAATCAGCACTGCCACTATGACAAAGATGGGCAGACACGGACATGTTACAACCGAAATCCTATCAAAAATCTGTTTGGCCTTGAATTGTAAGTTAAACGATATTATCGAAATCATTCCCGGAGAAGAGGAGTAAAATGGACAATCTTGTTTGGAACGCTGTATATCACAGCATTAACGGAAAAGAAATTAAAACTTTCAATATATTCGAGCACTCCGGTTTTAGGGATGATGTCTACAAGCATTTCAAAAGGTGTAAGGATAGAGATGAGTTTGCAAGCGAATTGAGACGGTCGTTGTTCTACTACTTTTGCGGTAAGTGCGAGTGGGAAATTATTATTAGCCCTTGGTGTGGTGGCCGTGATACTGAGTCAATCAAGGTTGATGTCTATTGGCAGGTTATGAACAACTGGGAGATATTCCTGGACTATGTTTGGAATTCGAAAAGGAAAAAGTGACGATGAGTATTACCCGTGAATCAGAAAAAATATATAAAATTGGCGCTTATGTCAAAAGAGCAAAACTGAATCTTCGCAATGAGAAGGATATTAGAGCTTTTCACCGTGGGATATTCGAATCCCAGTATGGTGGACTGGAGGACGGTGAGCTGGTGGATGTCTATATTGACATTACAGGTCACAAGGAAACCTCTAAGCGACCCGAAATGCTTCGCCTGATGCGGGATTGCGCCGATGGGAAAGTGAATCTTATCGTGGCTGAGACAAAGGGATACCTGGCCGCTAACATTCAAGAGCTATGTTACTGGCTACATTTCATTTTTAATTTGAATGACCGTGTGGACATTATTACGGATGATGATATTGACACGATACGAAGTGAAGATAATCAGCGTGAAGTGTTGATAAAAATGGCCGAAGACTACATATACCTTAATCCGCCTGACCACCAAAAGTGGTTAAGTGGCGTGGTTTCTGCCATCGCAAATTTAGGAGAGGACAGATAAGGATATGTCGGAAGAGAAGAAATCAGAAACGGAAATCGTTGGTGGTGAGACCACCGAAGAAGTAGAGCGCAGACCTGCGTGGAGACCGCAGGATGCAGACAGGGAATATTTCCGGTATGAAACAAAGAAAAGAATACAGCAATATTCTGTGCCGCCGCAGACTATATTCAGACCCGCGAAACCCACACCGACGATTCGTGATGAGGAACATAAGCGTGTAGCTGTTTATGCCCGTGTCAGTACCAAAAGTAAAGAGCAGGTCTCCTCGATTGAGAACCAAACGAAGTATTACACGGAAAAGATTGCAAGAACACCTAACTGGGAACTGGCAGAGATCTATAGCGATGAAGGTAAATCAGGCACCTCTAAGAAATGGCGTCCAGATTTCAAGCGCATGTTGGCAGACGCGGCCAAAAAGAAAATGGATCTTATCGTCTGCGCCAGTGTTTCCCGTTTTGCTCGTAATATCTCTGACCTGATTGAAGAGGTGCGTAAGCTTAGAACTACAAACCCGTCTAATCCCGTTGGCGTGTACTTTGAAACAGAAGACCTATATACGCTGGATCCAAATATTAACGAACGACTGCAGATGCAAGGCCTGTTCGCTGAATGGGAATCCGGTAACAAGAGCCGCCGTATGATTCTTTCTTATGACCAAAGAATCTGTACGGGACAATTCCCCCTGTCCGATTTGCTTGGCTTACGGCATACCATTGAGGGCGGCTTTATTATCGAAGAAGATGAAGCAATCACTGTAAAGTATGTCTTTATTGCTACTGCATGCGGACATACCGCCGAAGAGATTGCGGAGGTGCTGACTGAAAAACAAAGACCGACTCTTCGTGGCCGAACAGACTGGACGCCTCAAATGGTCAAGGCAATCATGGAAAATGAGCGCCGGTGGGGGGATCTTGAAGTACGAAAGCGTGTGGTCATTGACTACAAGGAAAAGGTCACTGCTAAGAACGACGGTATTCGCGAAGGTGCGTATATACCTGGTTATCACACTGGTATCGTGACACCTGAACTTGCCAGGGCGGCCCATATGATGAGAGCCAGCCGGTATAAGTTCGGTAGCGTACCCGATGTTTATGTCATCAATGAGGGCGCACTGAAAGGTTTTGTGAGTATATCTCCGACATGGAGTGGTATTGACAACCAAGCATTTCAGGATATCTCCAGACAGGTGTACGAAGACGAAGAATTCGAAGCTCTGCAGCGAGAAGCCAACATACTGAGTGGCAAGGATCACAGCAATGTTTTGTCTATGACATTGAACGATTACCGTGTTGCCCCTGGTGTCATGTTTATGACCCGAAGTGACCCGCAGCTTACTTTTTCAAACCGCAGTCTGCGACTAAACGGTGTGTGCAGACAGAAGCTTGGTGAGCAGAAATATGTTGAGTTCTTATATCACCCGGTGTTGGAGGTGATTGCTGTTCGAAGTAGCTATGCCACAAACCCTAACGCGGTTCCTTGGGACGACTCAAAATCTTCTGCACTTCAACTCTGTACTTCAGCTTTTTCCGGAGCGATCTATGACAAGCTTGATTGGATGAAGAAATACAAGTTTAGATTCCGTGGAATTACTCGTGTTCGTGACGGCGAGAAAATACTCTTCTTTTTCTTGGACGAGCCACAGATCCTTGTGGGTAAAGATAAAAAACGCCTGGATGCTCTTGATACCAGTGACTCGACTGCAAAGTTTATTCCATACAAGGAAAGCGAAAGCGAAGAGTCTGCCGGAAAAGTATCTGCAGTGGCATATCCGGAAAATTGGCGTGATCATTTTGGCATAAGCTATGAGATTAAACAGAAGCGAAGCAGTATCATTGACGCTGTATCTGCATCTGATATTCGCAACCGTGGCACCAAAGTAATCAACCCATTTATTGGGGTCATTCCGTCTCAGAGTGAGCTCGAAGATGAATTAGAGCAGCTACTTGAAGCGATGTAATGGGAGGACAATATGGATAACGATCAAATTACATTCATTGGTGCTACGGAAAGTTCCGCTGTTAGCGACCAAACAGAAGGATATACTCCAAAGGAACAAGAACTGATTCGACAGCTGGTTCAGGAACGATTAGGTAAGAAAAACGCCATTGAGTTTGAATCCCTCGATGACTATGTTGTCCCGCCTAAGATGTTCTTCTCAATGATAAAGAAACCTGCAGTGAGCATTCGTGCGAACAGGCTTGAGTTCAGCATGTCTGCAATCCGCCTGTTTGAAGGCGTGCAGCATATTCTCCCTATGCTCAGCGAGAAGAAGAAACGCATGGTCGTTGCGATCTGTGCGGAGGAAGAGCTTTCATCCATTGAGTGGGCCAGGCTGAAAAAGGACAAGTGGGTTAATCGCTCTATCTCCTGCCCGGAGTATGTGCAGAACATCTATAAAATGATGGGATGGAATAAGGATTGCCGATACAAGGTGTACGGCCATCTTTCAAATTCTGAGCGAGGCCTGGTACTGGTTTTTGATTTAGCATCTGCGGTTATGTTCGATCCGTTGCCGGAGGAATACTTTGATAAGAGATCCGGTAAAATGAAGAAGCGTATCAATAAATACTATCCGGATGAAATCCGCATGAAGCTTGGTCGGAGTTATTCTGATTATGAGGCTACACAAAGAAGGAGCAGTTTTGAGTCCCTATCCGGCTATATGGATACAAGCGGAAGTGTAGTTCCTGCTACCGTGTCAGATGAAACAGCTGCCTCTATCAGTATCCAGGAGCAGGAAAAGAAACGAGAGGCTCTGCTTGGTACAATAATTGGAAACGGAGGAGAAGGAGATGGACAAGGTATCAACTGATGATAAAGCATATGTAATTGAGATGACTCTACAAGGAGCCAGAAACTGTATCAGTATTGGGAAGGGCGTAATCAGAGCTTTGGGTGAACCAAGTCATGTTTCACTGAAGATTTCAGACACGCACGATTCTCTTAGTGTATTCCCGTGTGACGAGGACGATATCATGGCTTTCCGTGTCCCGGTCAAGCTGCTGGTCGATCATCACTGTGTTATGAGGATCAACAGTAAACGCTTTGTACACGGAATAATGAGGACTAATAATATGGACATCACAAAGACATATACGCTTTCGGGAGAGTATCTGAAGGATAAGAACACTGCTGTCTTTTCGCTCTCTGATGGCGTTACTTTGCGTGGCCAAAAGGACGGGAATTAGCATATTTGGTGAGGGGGCTTGAAATTTCAAGTCCCTTCATATATAATATATGTACAAATCTTATCGAAAGGAACAGAGGCTTCTCCCGAAGGAGATTCTCCACTATCGCCAAAAAGCTCTCCACTCCACATTGAGTGGCGGTGAAACCTAACAAGCTATAAATGTGAAATGAGAGGAAAAGCTATGAACGATGGATATTTCGGGACATACGGGGACAATTCAATAACCAAACAAGGGTTCCCCACCATGAAGCCGTTGGACAGTGATAAGAAGGCTGAGAAGCCCGCTGAGGCTCCTGCAAAGGCTGCCGAAGCCGCTCCCGTTGTGGAAGAAAAAATCGATTTCTCCAATGTGCAGATCGAGCCGCTGTTCAAGGATCTCGTGGATTTTGACACCTTCGCCAAGTCCGATTACCGGGCTGTGAAGGTCAAGGAATGCGAAGCCGTGAAGAAGTCCAAAAAGCTCTTAAAGTTCGTTTTGGACGACGGAAGTGGCGTAGATCGGGTCATTTTGAGTGGTATTCACGAGTATTATGAGCCGGAAGAACTGGTTGGAAAGACCTGCATCGCCATTACGAACCTGCCGCCCCGCCCGATGATGGGCATTGATTCCTGCGGTATGCTCATCTCCGCCGTGCATCACGAAAACGGCGAGGAGCGCCTGCACCTGCTGATGGTCGATCCCCACATCCCCGCCGGCGCGAAGCTCTATTAATCACCCTGAAAATGGGGCAGCCGGTGTAAAAGAAAAGCTGCGAACAGAGGAGGCAGTCCCCTATGGGACTGCCTCCTTTTGCTGCCGGATACCGAGTTTTTCCGCAGAAAGTCTTGTCAGGCCGGGGCGGATGAGAGTATAATACTTCTATCTGCGCCGGTGGTGCGTACCATAGAGCAGAGGCGCGGAGAACGGAGGAGATACTATGTATACCATCCAAGACTTATTTGACCTGTCCCACACCCGGGCGGCGGCGTATCTGGCGGCATTCACCTACCCGTGGGAGGCGCTGGCCGGTATCAGTGACCTGATCCGGCGGCTCGGCCCCGCGCTGGGGGAGGACTTTCAGGAGCGCGCCCCGGAGGTGTGGGTACATAAGACCGCCGTGGTGGCGCCCACCGCCTATCTGGGCGCGCCGTGCATCATCGGCGCCGGTACGGAGGTGCGCCACGGGGCGTTTATCCGGGGCAGCGCGCTGGTGGGCGACAACTGCGTGGTGGGCAACTCTGTGGAGCTGAAAAATGTGATCCTGTTCGACAATGTGCAGACGCCCCACTACAACTATGTGGGCGACAGCATTCTGGGTTACAAGTCCCACATGGGCGCTGGGTCCATCACGTCCAACGTCAAGTCCGATAAGACGCTGGTGGTGGCATGCTGCGGCGCGGAGCGCGTGGAGACGGGACGCAAGAAGGTGGGCGCCATGCTGGGCGACCATGTGGAGATCGGCTGCAACAGTGTGCTGAATCCGGGCGCGGTGGTGGGCCGGAACAGCCGGGTCTACCCGCTGTCCTCTGTGCGGGGGACGGTACCGGCAGACAGCATCTATAAGCGCGGCGGCGACATTGCCGCCCAGCGGGAGGAGTAAGGAGCGACTATGGGGAGATATTTCGGAACAGACGGCTTCCGCGGGGAGGCCAATGTGGATCTGACGGCGGATCACGCCCATCGGGTGGGACGCTTTCTGGGCTGGTACTACGGGGAGCTGAAGCGCCGCGCCGGGGATGAGACGCCGGTGCGGGTGGTCATCGGCAAGGACACCCGCCGCAGCAGCTATATGCTGGAGTATGCGCTGGCCGCCGGGCTGGTGTCCTCCGGCGCGGACGCCTACCTGCTGCACGTGACCACCACCCCCTCCGTGTCCTATGTGGCGCGGACGGAGGGCTTTGACTGCGGTATCATGATCTCCGCCAGCCACAACCCCTACTATGACAACGGCATCAAGCTCATCAGCGGCACCGGCGAGAAGATGGACGAGGACACCATCGCGCTGATCGAGGACTATCTGGACGGGAAGCTGGAGGCTTTCGGCCAGACATGGCAGCAGCTCCCGCTGGCCCAGCGGGAGCATATCGGTCGAACGGTGGACTACGTCGCCGGCCGGAACCGGTATGTGGGACGCCTGATCTCTCTGGGGATGTTCTCCTTCAAGGGGATGAAGGTGGGACTGGACTGCGCCAACGGCAGCGCATGGACCATCGCCAAGAGCGTGTTTGACGCGCTGGGCGCCAAGACCTATGTCATGGGCGACGAGCCGGACGGCTACAACATCAACAGCGGTGTGGGCTCCACCCATATCGACGCCCTGCGCCGGTTCGTGGTGGCCAACGGGCTGGACATCGGCTTTGCCTACGACGGCGATGCCGACCGCTGCCTTGCGGTGGATGAGCAGGGCACCGTTGTTACCGGCGACCACATCCTCTACGTCTGCGGCAAGCATATGAAGCAGGCGGGAGAGCTGCCCGGCAACACGGTGGTGACCACCATCATGTCCAACTTCGGCCTGTACCGTGCCTTCGACCGGGAGGGCATCGCCTACGCCAAGACCGCCGTGGGCGACAAGTATGTGTATGAGTATATGGCACAGAACGGCTGCGCCCTGGGCGGCGAGCAGTCGGGGCATATCATCTTCTCCAAGTACGCCTCCACCGGCGACGGCATCCTCACCAGCCTGAAGCTGATGGAGGTCATGCTGGAGCAGAAGAAGCCCATGAGCAAGCTGCTGGAGGGCTTGACCATCTATCCGCAGGTGCTGGAAAACGTGCGGGTGAAGGATAAGAAGGCCGCCCGGGAGGATCGCGACGTGCAGGCCGCCGTGGAGGCGGTGGCGGCGCGGCTGGGCGAAACGGGCCGCGTGCTGGTGCGTGAATCCGGCACGGAGCCGGTGCTGCGTGTCATGGCGGAGGCACCGGAGGACGCCATCTGCCGGGAGTGCGTGACGCAGATCGTGGACGTTATCCGGCAAAAGGGACACTGTATTTCATAAAAAACCGCGTAAAATAAGGGGACGCCCACGGGCGTTCCCTTATTTTAGGTTGACAATGGCAAACGACACCTATATTATAAAGAATATTCGAGCAAGGCGGGGACGTAGGCGCCCCGCCGTCTGACGCGGAAAGCAGGGAGGGCGTATGGAGCGCATCACCAGTCGAAAAAATCCGTTGCTGGAGCATATGCGCCGGCTGGACAGCGCCGCCTACCGGCGGGAGCGGGGAGAGTTCCTCTGCGACAGCCCCAAGCTGGTGGAGGAGGCGCTGCGCCACGGGGCGCAGGTGGTGAGTCTCGCCGTCAGTGACGGTGTGGCGCTGCCGGAGGGGATAGCTCCCTCAGTGCGGTGCGTGGCTGTGCCGCCGGACGTGATGGCGTCCATTTCACCGGTACGGACGCCCCAGGGGATGCTGGCGGCGTGCCGGATGCCGGACACCGCCCTGCCGGAGAAGCTGACGGGACAGCGCTATGTGGTGCTGGACGGCGTACAGGACCCAGGCAACGTGGGGACGGTGATCCGGACAGCGGACGCCTTCGGCTGCGACGGTGTGATGCTGCTGGCCGGCTGTGCCGACCCGTACAGCGTCAAAACGCTGCGCTCATCCATGGGGGCGGTGTTCCGCCTGCCGGTGTGGTGTACCGATGCGGAGACGCTGCACGCCCGCCTGCGCGATGCGGGACTGCCGCTGTACGGTGCGGCGCTGCGGGATGACACGGCGGATGTGCGGACACTGCCGCTGTGCCGCTGCGCCATCGCCATCGGCAGCGAGGGACGCGGTCTGACGGAGCAGGTGCTGGCACTGTGCGACCGGACGGTGCGCATCCCTATGGAGGCACACTGCGAATCGTTGAATGCGGCCATGGCAGCGGCTGTGCTGCTGTGGGAGGCGTACCGCTGAATAAAAGGGGAGATGAGGGGATGGCTGCGCTGAAATACTGGCTGTGGCTGACTACGGCGCCGGGACTGAGCAATCGGACGAAGCTCCTTCTGTTGGAGCATTTTTCCTCACCGGAGGACGTATACTATGCCCAGCCGGACGAGCTGTGTCTGGTGGAGGGCGTTACCAAGCAGCAGGCGCAGGTGCTGGCGGATAAGTCGCTGACCCGCGCCGAGGCGGTGCTGGCGGCTTGCGCCAAGGACGGGCAGTTCATCGTCACCATGGACGACGCGGCCTATCCCGGCCGCCTGCGGGATATGTACGACCCGCCGGTGGTGCTGTACGGCAAGGGTTCCATGCCGCTTTTTGACGAGGAGGCCGCCGTGGCCGTGGTGGGTACCCGAAAGTGTACGCCCTACGGCACAGGGGCTGCGTCCCAGCTGGGCTATGAGCTGGCGCGGCAGGGCGGTCTGGTGATATCCGGCCTCGCCAAGGGCATCGACGGCGCCGCCCATCAGGGGGCGCTGCGGGCCGGGGGCTTTACCGCCGCGGTGCTGGGCGGCGGTGTGGATGTGATCTATCCGCCGGAGAACCGGCGGCTTTATGAGGACATCACCGCCACCGGTGTGCTGCTGTCGGAGTACCCGCCGGGGACGGAGCCGAAGGGCAGCCACTTCCCGGTGCGCAACCGCATCATCAGCGGCCTGAGTCTGGGTGTGCTGGTGGTGGAGGCGCCGGAGAGGAGCGGTGCGCTCATCACCGCCAATACCGCGCTGGAGCAGGGACGGGACGTGTTCGCCGTGCCGGGCCCCATCAACGCCGACACCAGCCGGGGCTGCAACCAGCTGATCCGGGATGGCGCGGGACTGGTCATGGAGGCGTGGGACGTGCTGGGCACCTACCAGCGACAGTTCCCGCAGAAGCTGCGCCCCATCCGGGCGGCCATGCCGGAGACGCCCAAGGGCGCGGAGGATGAGACAAGCGATACGCCTGTACCGGCGAAGCAAGAGGGGGAAAAAACACCGGCAAGGCCGGTTTTGGATCTGGCAGGTGAGGGCGCGGCGCTGACCGACGACCAGAAGCGCGTCCTGCGGGTGCTGCCCGCGGATCGTCCGCTGCTGGCGGATGAGGCGGCGGTGATGACGGAGCTGCCCGTGCGGCGGGTGCTGTCGGCACTGACCATGCTGGAGATCGATGGATATGTCTGCCGGCAGGGAGCGGGAAGCTTCCTGCGGACGGTAGAACTCAGGGAGGAATAGAAAGACTATGGCAAAAGCAAAAAATCTGGTGATCGTGGAGTCCCCGGCCAAGGCCAAGACCATCGGCAAGTATCTGGGGCCGGATTATCAGGTGAAGGCAAGCATGGGCCATCTGCGCGACCTGCCCAAGAGCACGCTGGGCGTAGATGTGGACGGGGATTTTACCCCCAACTATAAGCCCATCAAGGGCAAAGAGGATATCATCAAGGAGCTGAAGACGGCGGCCAAGGGGAGCCAGACCGTCTACCTCGCCACCGACCCGGACCGCGAGGGAGAGGCCATCAGCTGGCATCTGAAGTACCTGCTGGAGCTGCCGGACGAGAAGGCCCGGCGCGTGACGTTCAACGAGATCACCAAGAAGGTGGTGACGGACAGCATCCAGCATCCCCGTGACATCGATCAGGATCTGGTGGACGCCCAGCAGGCCCGGCGTGTGCTGGACCGTATCGTGGGCTACCAGCTCTCGCCCCTGCTGTGGAAGAAGATCCGGCGGGGCCTGTCGGCAGGCCGCGTCCAGTCCGTGGCCATGCGTCTGGTGGCGGAGCGGGAGAAGGAGATCGCCGGCTTCGTGCCGCAGGAGTACTGGACGCTGGATGCCAGCCTGAAAAACCACGCCGGGGCGCTGTTCACCGCCCATTACTACGGCAAGGGCGGCAAGAAGTACGAGCCGTCCAGTGAAGGGGACACCCAGACCATCATGGAGGAGCTGCGGGCGCTGCCCTTTACCGTCAGCTCTGTGAAGCGGGCGGACAAGCAGCGCTCTCCCGCACCGCCGTTCACCACCTCCACTTTACAGCAGGAGGCGTCCCGCAAGCTGAATATGACCCCCCGCCGCACCATGGCCATCGCCCAGCAGCTCTATGAGGGCGTGGACATCACCGGCGAGGGTACGGTGGGCCTCATCACCTATATGCGTACCGACTCGCTGCGTATCTCCGCCGAGGCGCAGGCGCAGGCAAAGACGGTGATCTGCTCCCGCTATGGCCAGAGCTATTACCCCGCATCCACCCGCGCCTACAAGACGAAGGCCGGGGCGCAGGACGCCCACGAGGCCATCCGCCCCTCCGACCCGGCGCTGACGCCGGAGCAGGTCAAGGGCGACCTCACCGGCGAGCAGTACCGGCTGTACCGCCTGATCTGGAGCCGTTTTCTGGCAAGCCAGATGGCCAACGCCGTCTACGACAGCATCAGCGTGGAGATCGGCGCAGGCGACCACAGCTTCCGCTGCTCCGCCAGCAACCTGAAGTTCGCGGGCTATACCGCCGTGTACGAGGAGAGCCGTGACGACGACAAGGAGGAGAAGGAATCCCCCCTGCCGGAGCTGACGGAGGGCGAGAGCGTGACGCTGGAGAGCTTCGCCCCGGCACAGCACTTCACCCAGCCGCCTGCCCGGTACACCGACGCCACGCTGATCCGCACCATGGAGGAGAACGGCATCGGCCGCCCCTCTACCTACGCCCCTACCGTGTCCACCATTCTGGATCGAGAGTACGTCATCAAGGAGGGCAAGTACCTGCGCATCACACCGCTGGGTCAGGTGGTCAACGACCTGATGTGCCAGCGCTTCCCCAACATCGTGGATGTAAAGTTCACCGCCCGTATGGAGAAGAAGCTGGACGATGTGGAGTCCGGCGACGTACAGTGGAAGGACCTGATCCGCCAGTTCTATGTGCCGTTCCACGAGAATCTGGAGCAGGTGGAGAAGGACATGGAGGGCGTGTACCTGAAGGTGCCCGACGAGGTGACGGAGGAGAAATGCGACCTGTGCGGCCGGAACATGGTCATCAAGTCCGGCAAATTCGGACGATTCCTGGCCTGCCCCGGCTATCCGGAGTGCAAGTTCACCAAGCCGCTGGTGGTGGAGATGCCGGGACGCTGCCCCAAGTGCGGCGGCCGCATCCTGAAAAAGACCAGCCGCAACGGCTACACCTACTACGGCTGCGATAAGTTCCCCACCTGCGACTTTATGACGTGGGACGTGCCGGTGAAGGACGATTGTCCCGTGTGCGGCCAGACCATGTTCAAGAAGGCGGGACGGGGCTTCAACAAACCCTTCTGCGCCAATCCGGCGTGCAGCAACTTCCTGCCGGAGGACAAGCGGGGCTACCGCCGCCGCAAGACCGCCGACGGCGCGGAAAATGCGGAGGGTGCGGCGGAGACGGCGGCAGCGGATACTGCCAAGAAGACCACCAAGACCGCCGCCAAGAAGACCGCCGCCAAGACCACCAAGACCACCGCTGCGAAGAAGACCGCCGCCAAGACCGCGGAGAAGGAGCCTGCCGCCAAGAAGACCACCAAGACGGCGGCGAAAAAGACCACCACCAAGACCACCGCCGCCAAAAAGACCACGAAAAAGGCTGCGGAGAAAGCGGAGTAAGACATGAACCATGTGACCGTCATCGGCGCGGGACTGGCCGGCTCCGAGTGCGCGTGGCAGCTGGCCCAGCGGGGCGTGGCTGTGACGCTGCGGGAGATGAAGCCGGAGAAAAAGACCCCCGCCCATGTGACCGATTATTTTGCGGAGCTTTGCTGCTCCAACTCCCTGCGGGGTGCGGGGCTGGAAAATGCCGTGGGCCTGCTGAAGGAGGAGCTTCGGCGGCTGAACAGCCTCATCATGCGCTGCGCGGACGCCACGGCGGTACCCGCCGGCGGCGCGCTGGCCGTGGATCGTGACGGCTTTGCCCGCATGGTCACGGAGACCATTTTCAGTCATCCCAATATCACCATGATCCCCGGCGAGGTCACGTCCATCCCCGAGGGGGACGTGGTCATCGCCTCCGGCCCCCTGACCTCCGACCCGCTGGCGGACGCCATCGCCGAAAAGCTGGGCGGCGGCACTACCCTGAACTTCTTCGACGCTGCCGCGCCGCTGGTGGCCTACGACAGCGTGGACATGGACAGCGCCTATTTCGCCAGCCGCTACGACAAGGGAACGCCGGACTACATCAACTGCCCCATGACCAAGGAGGAGTATCTGGCCTTCTGGCAGGCGCTGATCGCCGCCGAGGAGGCGGAGGTACACGGCTTCGAGGATAAAAGCGTGTTCGAGGGCTGTATGCCCGTGGAGGTCATGGCGCGGCGGGGCGAGGATACCCTGCGGTTCGGGCCGCTGAAGCCCCGGGGGCTCATCGACCCCAAGACCGGGAAGGAGCCCTACGCCGTGGTGCAGCTCCGCCGGGACAACGCCGACGGCAGCATCTACAATCTGGTGGGCTTCCAGACCCACCTGAAGTGGCCGGAGCAGCGGCGTGTGTTCACCATGATCCCGGCGCTGCGGAACGCCCAGTTCCTGCGCTACGGCGTGATGCACCGCAACACCTATCTGGATTCGCCCCGCCTGCTGGACCGCTACTACCGGCTGAAGGCCGAGCCGCGCATTGCCTTTGCCGGGCAGATGACCGGCGTGGAGGGGTATGTGGAATCCTGCGCCAGTGGCTTTCTGGCAGGCGTGGAGCTGGCGCGCCGTCTCAACGGGCAGACACCCATCGACTTCCCGGCGGAGACGGCCATCGGCGCGCTGGGTCTGTACGTCAGCAACGGCTCGGTGGGCGATTTCCAGCCTATGAACATCAATTTCGGCATCATCCCGCCGCTGGATCACCGCGTCAAGGGCAAGCGCAACAAAAACGCGGAGCTGAGCCAGCGGTCGCTGGAGATCCTGGAGGGAATCAAGCAGGAGGTACTGTGGACATGAAGATCATTGTAGACGCCATGGGCGGCGACAACGCCCCGCTGGAGATCGTCAAAGGCGCGCTGCAGGCGCAGAAGCGCTTCGGCGTGGACATCGTGTTCACCGGCGACGAGGCCGCCATTCTGGACGCCGTCCGCGCCTGCGGCCTGACGGCGCTGCCGGACGGCGCGGCCATCATCCCCACCGCGGAGACGGTGGAGATGTGCGACGACCCGGCCACCGTGTTCCGCCGGAAGAAGGATACCTCCATGGGTGTGGGGCTGACGCTGCTGAAAAACGGCGGCGGCGACGCCATGGTGTCCGCCGGCTCCACCGGCGCGCTGCTCACCGGCGCGACCCTCATCACCAAGCGCATCCACGGCATCCGCCGTGCCGCCATGGCGCCGGTGATCCCTACCACCACCGGCAGCGCCGTGCTCATCGACTGCGGCGCCAACGCCGAGTGTACGCCGGAGTATCTGGTGCAGTTCGCCTATCTGGGCAATTTCTATGCCCAGCGTGTGCTGGGCGTGGCAAAGCCCCGGGTGGGTCTTCTGAACATCGGCACGGAGGACAGCAAGGGTACCGACCTCCAGAAGCAGACGCTGGCGCTGCTGCGGCAGGCCGATGCGCGGGGCGACCTGCACTTCATCGGCAACATCG
>Ga0129313_1000578_pt1 | contig 29330 bp, 24 predicted proteins | sample O1105metagenome_FD_94436 | JGI IMG/M metagenome (GOLD analysis project Ga0129313, IMG submission 94436) | Orangutan group fecal microbial communities from fecal samples from Wisconsin, USA - O1105 metagenome | ecosystem: Host-associated > Mammals > Digestive system > Large intestine > Fecal...
GAAATAATGCTTCGGCACTTCCGGATTCATTCCCTTCTCCGCATCTCTGAAATATTCTTTCGCCAAAGTATCCACATCGTATTCAGAATGGCCCATAATAAAGAACTGTGAGTCATCTGCGCTGCCCACAACGTAGACACCGGCCTCCTCAGAAGCCGCCATAATTCTCAACTCCGGCACCTTCTCGATATCTTCCGCTCTCACTTCCGTATGACGTGAATGCGGTGCATAAAAAGTATCATCAAAACCTCTGAACAATCTGGACTTCTTGTTCAGCACCTTATGGGAAAATACCCCGGAAATCTTCTTGTCCAGAATGTACTTCGGAATGCCGTAATGATAATAGAGCCCCGCCTGGGCACCCCAGCAGATATGGAAGGTTGAATGTACATGGGTCTTCGACCACTCCATAATCTCACATAACTCATCCCAGTATTCCACTTCTTCATATGGCATCATCTCCACCGGCGCACCGGTAATAATCATACCATCGTAATTCTCATCCTTAATCTGGTCAAATTCCTGATAAAAAGCAATCATATGCTCTTCAGACACATTCTTCGCCTCATGGGTCGCAGTCTGTAAAAGCGTAATCTCAATCTGCAGCGGCGTATTGGAAAGGCGTCTCAGAATCTGTGTCTCCGTCTCAATCTTCGTCGGCATCAGATTCAAAATCACAATCTTCAAAGGGCGGATATCCTGAGACAAAGCTCGCGTCTCCGTCATCACGAAAATGTGCTCATCCTCCAGTACGGACTTTGCCGGCAAATCATCCTGTATTTTAATCGGCATGTTGTCGTCTCCTCCTAAATCTATCGTTCTGCCTGTGCAGGCAAAACTCAATAATCAAAATTAAATATCCATTAAAAATCGCTGCGCATCCATGCAGAGCGTTTATCACAGGCGGAATTTAAACTCCAACTATGATAAAAAGGCTCCCATCCTTATTTTCAGCGGAATTGGGAGCAAATTCCATGTATAGATATTGTAATTTTTTTTACATCTTCTGTCAAGGACGATTGACTGACTTATTTCTTATATTATTCTTAATTGTTGAATATCAGAAAGAATTTCTTTATAATAGTAATATCAGAACTGTAATCGTGCAAAGCAGTTACCAAACATTTAAGGAGGTACATGTTATGAGTTCAACATTACCTACTAAAGATTTTACTCCATCCTGGCTGGAACATTCCATGGTTATCAATAATTTCGTCATCAAAGTCGGCAGCCAGATTAAAGATAGTCTGTGCCGTGTTTTTGGTGACAGCGTCCAATACGAATGGCGTGAAAATGATGATAAAGTTATCATTCCTGACGTTTCCATTATCTGCAATATGCGTGACCGTAAAAATGTTTCCTTTACCGGTATCCCGCGATTTGTCATGGAAGTTCTCTCCAATGCCACCGAAGAATACGACCGTCATGAGAAAATGGCTATTTACTGCAAAGTCGGTGTATCTGAATATTGGATTGTCGACTGGCGCAAAAAACAGGTTGAAATCTATCTCTTTGATTTTAATGAAAAAGGCGACAGCTATCCTTATCTCTATAAAACAGTTACCGCTGAAAACAAAAACGAACTTCAAATGGTGATGTTTCCAAATCTTCATATCAGCTTCGATGAACTGTTTGATATTGGTGAATTCTAGTGCTGACTTTTTCTTCAAAATTGCTCACTGGCTGCATCATTCATTTTTTACCTTTCCGGGACCACCCGGTTATAGCTCGAATGATATAATAACAGCATAGAAAACAAGCAAACCTATCATTTCATTTAGATTTTTATATCCGGGAGGTATCCCCTATGACATTCGCAGATGAATTACGCAGCAGCAAAGGCTCACAACTAACAAAAGAAGAATTAGCAGGCAGACAGTACCGGCTGAATCTTCACGTTAAAGGTATTCTTGATGAACTGAAACGCTTGGCCCGCAGCCAGAATAATGCCGGTAAGCATTCCGTTGCAGGCTATTTGGCCTATGCTGGCTATGATAAAGATTCTTGGCGCCTTCTTCCAATCAAAGATAAAATTCGTCCTCGCGATTATATAGGTACCGGCAGTTTTGGTGTTAAAAATGTCTGTTACTCAGATTGTATCAACGATTTGAGAATTGAAATCGAAAAAGGCTTGAAGCAGCTCGGTTTCAAAGCCTCCGTAAAAAAGGTAGATGTGCAATTCTACAAAGAAACAGAGGGATTTTTAGGTAGAAAAAAGCTTGAAAAAGACGGCACTGATACAACCCTCAGAATTGACTTTTCATGGTAGAAGGACATGCAATTTTAAAATTGCATGTCCTTGACTGCTTAATTGGTAAATTCCAAAACGGTTTCGTCCTCATCTATATGGTAAACAGTTGGAGAATATGGCTCTGTTACTCTTGTCCAAAGTTTCTTGGCTCCCTTATTTTTCTTGTTGTATTTGATTTCCCACTTTCCATGGCAGGTCGATAAAATCAAATTGGCTGCATCTACGGCATAATGATTTCTTCGATAAGAAGGGAAAATCGTAAACTCAGCAATTGTACAATCCGGCTGATGTTCAATGGCTGAATATGGATTCAGCAAAGCAAATCCAACTAAAGTTTCACCATCATAAATAAAAAGCGCTTTCCTTTCCGCATCCGTAAAATAGGCATCAAAATATCTATACAGATAATTTCCCTGTTCATCCATTTCATCTGAATAATACGTTGTCATCTCATATAGATATTTTTGAATGATATTCCACAAAAGTTCTCGTTCCTCTGCCTTGACTTCCTGTAATCGAATCATCTGTATACCTCCACTAAAATCAGTTTATTTTCCTTATACCAAAGCAAAATCGCCCGTCTGTTCTTCTACTTATTATATCTGTTATTACAGCCGCCTACAACTAAATTTTCTCGCATGGCATACTATCACTCTTATCCATATTTCATCGCCTGAATATTTTACTTTTTCTAAGCAACCATCAAAATCCAAGTCTCTGTTTTCTGCTTATCCGGGACCACCCGCTTCTAATTCAAATGGTACAATAACAGCATAGAAAACAAATCAAAAATCACATAAAAGAAAGGAATCAGTAAGTCAATGTTATTAACTATTATCGGATTAGCCATCCTCTTTATAATCCTTGTAAATGTTGTTTTATTTTGTCTCGAAACAGAAGCTGTCGGCATCATCATTTCAATTATCGGTATTCTCGGTTTCCTGAGCGGAGGACATATAGGCGGCATTATTGTTGTAATTGTGGGTATCTGTCTGTATAACCACGCAAAGGAGACAAATGAAAAAGCAAAAAAGGAAAGGTCAAAAAAATATTTCCAGCAAGAAATGTACAAACTTGTGGAACAATGTTGGAATAGTCAAACCTATGATTTCAATTGGAAGCTTTGGTTCGACGAGAAAGATGCAATTTTCTACGGTGATTCAAGTTTGGAACTTAAAAAGACTGCTCAGGCAGAGCTTCAGAGCCTTGGAAAAGCCCAAATTAATATGCTCAATATATACCTTGGTTTAGTGACAACTGAACATCGTAAAGACTTTGCTATGAAGGAAATCAAAGCGAAAGAACACATCGTTTTAAACCTTGAATCAATCTTCAGTGAGCCATTGAATTCTGCTCCAAATTCATTGCTCCGAGAAGTGCACCAGTACAGACAGGATCTTTATGATTATGTCCTTTACAAACGCAATCCACTCAATCAGGCCAAATTATCCAGCATGATTAAACGAGGACAAACTATTATGTCTGCAATCCATTAAACCTCTGCGCATTGATTGCTTATCACAATACAAAAAGGGAACCACTTTCGTGATTCCCTCTTATAAAAATCCTTATTCTATGCGATTTTCGGATTAGCCGAAGTATCTCTTCAGCAGACCTTCGAATGCCTTGCCATGTCTTGCTTCATCTCTAGCCATTTCATGAACTGTATCATGGATTGCATCCAGGTTCAGGGCTTTCGCACGCTTAGCAAGATCGAATTTACCTTCTGTTGCACCGTGTTCAGCATCTACTCTCATCTCAAGGTTCTTCTTTGTGCTGTCTGTTACAACTTCACCAAGGAGTTCTGCAAACTTAGCTGCATGTTCAGCTTCTTCATGAGCTGCTTTCTCCCAGTATAAACCGATTTCAGGATAACCTTCTCTATGTGCTACACGAGCCATTGCCAGATACATACCAACTTCTGAACATTCACCTTCGAAGTTTGCTCTTAAATCAGCGATGATATCTTCAGGTACGCCCTGTGCAACGCCTACAACATGTTCTGCAGCCCATGTTCTATCACCGGACTGTTCTTTGAACTTGCTGGCTGGTGCCTTACAGACTGGACAAAATTCCGGAGCGTTTTCACCTTCATAAACATAACCACATACTGTACAAACCCATTTCTTCATAATTATAATCTCCTTTTCATTCTTTATAATATCCTGTAACCGTTCCGCTCCATACTAACTGCATTCAACAATCATCTCATTGGATGCTTCCCCATTATCCGAAACGGTTACGATTAATAAGTTTCTTTCTAAAACAGTAATCATTACTGTTATCTGTATAACACACCACTTTTCTAGCCTTGTCAACTATTTTTTTCATTTTCTTTGCATTTCCCGCATGTGCCATAAAACAGAACAAAATGACCGTCTATCTCACCGTCAAAACCATCCTTCGCAAGCACATCGATGTGTTCCAAAGGCGACAGATGCAAATCTGAAACTGCCTTGCATTTCTTACATACAAAATGATAATGCTGTAATGTATCGGCATCATAGTGATCCTGTCCTTCCCCGCATGAAAAGCGAAGAATCTCTCCCTGATCCACCAATAAGGAAAGGTTCCTGTAAACTGTTCCAAGACTGATCTTCGGATACTCTTCCCGCACCGACGCGTAAATCATATCTGCTGTCGGGTGGTCCTTCCGCCCTTTCAGGCAATTAATAATAGACTCTCTCTGTCTGCTGTACTTCAATCCCGGCATACTAATCTCCTCTATTCTATCATAAATAATTATAAATAGTAATCGTTATCATTATTTTAGTATATAAACGTCATTTCGTCAATATCTATTTCTCCTATCCTTTACATTTTTCAAGAAAATATGTTTAAACACGGCATTCATTCCTGTAATAAAAAAATATAAACCTCTGCATGATTTCACCTCCGCCGATTAATTCCCACTTCTTCCAATTCTGAGAATACATCAATAGTAATATAAAATGCGTCTAATTCAAAGAAATCAACAATAAATAATATAAAATGCGTCTAAACGCTTCGGAAAAAGGGGATAAAAAAGAAGACTATTCAAGCAGGTGCTTCTAGCTTGGCCAGTACTTAGATGCTGTTTTTTAGCATCTTATGTACTGCTGCCAAAGCTAGGCAGTGAGAACGTGCCTGCTGAATAGTCTTCTTTTTTATCACCTTATCGAAACATAAGGGCGCATTTTATTCCTTTTTATTGATAATTTCTCGTCATATTAATGCCGTACTCATCGTACTGTGCCACATTTTCAAGAACACCTCGATCATCCGCTTTGGCGATCTGACCGTTTCTGTCCTTGAGGAATGTTCTGGATTTGCCAAGCATCGCCGGACCGTTGACACAGCCGCCGACACAGGCCATACCCTCAATAAAGTCTTCCGGAAGCTTGCCGACCTTCAGAAGCATCAGTGCCTTCTTGCATTCCAGTGCACCGCTGCAGGTCTTTACTTTCAGATCAACTTCTTTATTGGCTTCCTTGAATGTCTCAAGCACTGCCGCTGTTACACCGCCGGATACAGAATACTGCTTGCCGAACTTACTGCCCTGCTGCATAGACTCTGTGCATTCCTCAGGATCAATGTCCTTTGCCTCAAACATACTAGCCAGCTCTTCATAGGTCATGGCATAATCCGCACCGCCAAATGTAATAGAATCAATCACTTCGGATTTCTTGGCAATACATGGTCCAATGAAAACGCATACAGCATCCGGATGCATGGCTTTGATCAGACGTCCTGTAGCCGTCATCGGTGAAACGGTCGTAGACATGTATTTGAGTACCTGAGGATAATGTTTCTTAATCATAGAAACAAACGCCGGGCAGCAGGATGTTGTCATCTTCTCACCTGCTTCATAATGTTCCAGCAGTTCCTGTCCCTCGTTCTTGGAAACGAAATCGGCACCAAGAGAAACTTCATACATATCTCTGAACCCAAGCTTCATCACCGCTTCACGGATCATACCGACGCTGACATCCGGGCCGAACTGGCCTTCAATCGCCGGAGCGACCATGGCATAAACCGGTGCTCCGCTGTTGATCAGCTTGATCACATCCACCATAAAGGAGCGATCCGTCAAAGCACCAAACGGGCAGTTAATGACGCACTGGCCGCAGTTAATGCATTTTTCCTCATTAATAACAACAATATTGTCTTCATCCATTGTACTGGCATCCACCGGGCAGCTGCGCTTACATGGACGCATCAGATCGGCAATGGCATTGTAAGGGCAGGCCTCCGCACATTTGCCGCATTCTTTACATTTCTTATGGTCAATGACCGCATGACCGCCTTCAAACTTGATGGCACCGAAATTACAGGCACCCAGACATCTCTTTGCCATACACATCTGACAGTTATTGGTTACATTAAAACGGTTAATCGGACAGCCTTCACAAGCTGCTTCAATGACCTGCACAATGTTCTTGTTTTCCTGACCGCCCCTGGCAGAACGGCCCATCGCCAGCTGCACACGTTCACGTATAATCTCTCGTTCTCTGTAAACACAGCATCTGTAGTGCGGTGTACGTCCCGGAATCAGCTTATAAGGAATATCATTGGCTTTCTCGTCCAATTCTCCTGCAAAAGCCAGTCGGGCAACTTCTGTATTGACTTCAAATTTAATTTTATTAATATCAGTAATAAATGTTGTCTTCATACATATCATCCTCAATAATATTTAACACTGACTGTTTTTCCCATCTTCTTGCCTTCCTCAATGATCTTATCCACCAAACGCATGCGGACACTGAGATCAAATGGAAGACCTGCTGCCTGATGAGCCGGATTCATCGCTTCACCTACAAATAAATGTAAATGTGTGCATCTCTCAATAATGAGTTTTGCCAGCTGTGAACCGCCATTCTTCTCATCAAGCCGTTTGAAAAACGACTGATTCTGCCGTCCTTCATTATATTCATGCATCATACTCACCGCACGGTTCAATGTCAGAACACCTTCCGTCACAAGATCCAGCCCATCGATCTCCGCCGTCGGAGGAATATCCGGATCTTCGTAAATGAGGGATGCTTTAATTTTTTTGTTCAGCACACGTGCTGCAATGGTTGCACTTGTACCGCCGCTGACAACATGCAGTCCCTGTGACCGCATGAATTCGCGGATAACAGTTTCATCATCTTCACGTTTTGTCGGAGGACCTGTGAAAATATTCAGATCCATCCTTGCTGTCACTTTTGCTACAACAACGGTTGTATCGTCTCCCGGGCGCTGATGGTACAGCTGACTGCATTCGTTAATCACGTAAGACGCCAGGCGGGCCGCCGTCATCTTCGTATCATTAAAACGCTGTTGGATGAACTCGCCGACTCTCGTCCGTCCCCAACCAAAACCATACAGACCGCCAACACCTGCATGGGTCACACCGTCACTCATCATGACAAAATAATCGTCTTCCTGAATGTTAAAACGATATTCTCTGATAATCTTGCCTGAAAGCTCCCGCTCTGTATGTTCAATCTCAAGCTTCTGACCATCACGGATCACAATACAGGCCGGTGTATCATATTCCACCAGATAGGCCCGTCCATCTCTGTAAATCTGAAGAATCGCAAATGTTGAATAAGCCACCTGCCTTACTTTACAGATTGGCAGTGTCATGGCAATGGTTTCCACACAGTCTTCAATAGTCTCACCGTTTTTCAGCATCGTGCCGAGAATTCTGGTTGTCAATGTAGACAAAATATTGGCCTTAACACCGCTCCCCATACCATCTGACAGAATAATAATATCCGCATCCGCTGTCTTAACAATCTCGACAGTATCACCGCAAAGTTCTTCTTCTCTTTTGTTCAGACTCTTACTGCAGACATCCAGACTTACATTCATATCTTTATATCCTCATCACTGTCCATCAGTGTGTCTCTCAATTTGCGAAGGGTTGACTTCGTTTCAGCTGTTGTTTCACCGAGAAGCCCAGCAATTTCCTGAGCCACCATCATCTGTTTGTTAATGACGTTTTGAGCCATAGCTACCGTGTCCAGCTTCACCTTCTGAAGCTGCTCCTGCTTGCGCACACCCTCAGTGATATCACGCATAATGACAAGGGCCTTTTCCTGCTCACGCATATAGATAATATTCTGCATTGTTTTGATATGGTACGCATCATAATCTACACGCTGATTAATAATACTTCTCTTTTCACGGAAAACCTTTTCAAAATATTCCGTGGAAATAAATTCCGATACCGGATGTCCCAATGCTTTCTGCTGGGATACCCCAAAAGCGACTTCTGCTGCATTGTTGAATTCACAGATATAAAAATCCTTATCCACAACAATGATCATGCTCGGTGTCACGGCCAGAATAATGTCAGACATACCCTTTGCCTGCTCATACATATACGGAATGCACATGGTCAGCTGAGTTTTGCCGCGATACACAGCGATGGCCTTGTCACGGCATGTCGGAAAACCGCAGGCACCACAGTTCAATTCCTTCTCCGGTGAATCCTTGCCGATCTTGGACAAAATCGCACGGATCTGCTCATCAGACGGAACAATCCGCTTCTCGCAGCGCGCTGTATACTCCTTATAAAGGCTGACACCCTCCGGAAGCGGCGGCAGATTCGGTGCTTCATGCTCATCCACCTTCTGGCTGACACTGATCTTTGATCTGAAACGGTCACGCTTTTTGCCGCCGGTCATCGGACCGTTAATACAGCCCCCGGTACATGAATTCAGCTCAATAACACAGTTCTTGATCTCACCGTTGCGGATGCATTCAAAAAGCTCTTCACAAGGTCCAATGCCGCTGACATACAGTCTTTTATGCTTATACTTACGGCCTTTAGCCGCCTTGATAGCTGAAAGAATACCGCCGCTGACAGCAAACAATCGCATGACTTTCGGGTCCATACTGTCCATATGGCTGCTCGGACATTCAGGAATTTTGATCTGCTCACTTCTGAGCCAGTCGCGCAGTGTTGCAAAATCCAGAACCGCATCGATAATGCCTTTTGTTCTGGGATCCTTCAGTGCATCTCCGCCGTCTGAAACACATGGACTGATATAGATAATCTTCACATCCGGACCATACTGTGCTCTGAGCATCCTGGCATGGGCAATCGCCGGTGTCACAACAGGCAAAAGATACGGCAGCATATCAGGATGATATTTCTCAATCAGGTTGTTGATGGCTGAACATGACGATGTCAGAAGCACCGCATCCTTGTCTGATCTGTCACAGTAATTCATGTATTCCTGAACAACATACCCCGCCGCTTCTGCCGTTTCATGTACATATGTAAATCCCAGCTGATGAAGGGCTGCCGCCATCTGATTCGGATCTGCATCTCCGAAAACACCAAGGTATGCCGGTGCCAGAGAGACAACCGTCTTCTCACCATTCTTCATCATGGATTTGATCCACTGAATATCTTTGATAAATGTAATGGCATTCTGTGGACAGGCCTCCAGGCACTGGCCGCATTCCACACACTCTGAAGCAACAAACTGTGCATGTTCATCCTTGATACGAATGGCCTTTACTTCACATAAGCGGACACATTTATAACAATCCTTGCACTTTGCCTTTCTAAATCCAATGACGCCCACCCTTAAAGCCTCCTGAGTACTTCATTCTCAAAAAATGTATTCACAGTCTCCGGTGAAACGCTGAATAATTCATCGTTAATCTTTACACAAACACCATTTGAACATTCACCCATACAAAATGAACCATTCAGCTCAATTTTGTCGCTTAATTGACGCTCCGTGATCAATTCTTCCAGTTTCTGAATAATTGTTCTTGAACCTTTCAGATGACATGAGCTTCCGATACAGATTGTGATTGTCATAATAATTCCTCCTTATTTTAGTTAATCATTCTCCTCCCCGAGTGATTAACAATATTTTAACAATAGTTTCTTTTTCTTTCAACACAGTTTTCTATAGTTTTTTATTTTATACAATTTGTATACAATATTCAATATTCACTTTTGAACGATACTTTTATAATCCTACTTTCAACAATCAAACGCTTTTATAATTTTGGTTTATATTTTACATGGTTTTTCTCGAAGACCACATCGATCACAGAGCTGTAATCCTTATCGCCGTATCCTGCCTCAAGTGCTCGATCATAAACTTCTCTGATGCCTTCCAGGCTTTCCGCCTGAACCCCTTCTGCCTTTGCCAGCCGGCGGCATATATCAATATCCTTGGACATGTTCTGAACCGAAAATGTCGTCGCATAATCTTTGTTCCTGATGGCCATCTGACGTTCATCAAAATAGGCATTCTGGCCGCCGCCAAAAGACAGAGCCGCTGTAAAGCGATCCACATCAATTCCCTGTTTCACAGCCATCGACAGGGCTTCATTGACACCATTCTGAATCTGCGCCAACAGGGTGGTCTGACAGATCTTCATACCGATGCCCTTACCGCTGGAACCCATGTACAGCACATTCGAACCCATATACTGCAGGATCGGCTTCACCTGAAAATAGATTTCCTTCTCACCGCCCACATAAATGCCGATATTGCCCAGCACTGCTGCCGCTTTGGACTTCACAACCGGTGCATCCAGAAAATGTCCGCCATGAGCCTGAATCATAACACTGATCTTCAATGAAGTGGAAGGATCAATGGTACTCATATCAATACAGATTTTTGTTGCATTGATAGCCGGAAGTATTTCTTTATAAACCGACAGGGAATCTTCGGATCTCGGCAGCATCGTAATAATCACATCCGAATGTTTTGCAGTATCAATGGCACTGTCACAGGCGATACCGCCTTTTTCTGCCAACCTCTGCACCGGTTCTGTTTTAACATCATAAATATAGACGTCTCCGTCATGTTTTCTGATAATATTGTAGCACATGGCCTCGCCCATAATGCCGAGACCTATAAAACCAATCCTCAACCTTATCGCCTCCGTTTATCTCCTGTTATTATCTATATCAAATATCTCATCTGTTTGAAAATATTTTTTCTCAATCTGATTCTATACTTTGTCTGTCCAGAAATCCTCCACCTGCTGCACAATTGTATTCAGACTGGTCTTACTGCAATTGCTCCATTCTCTCGGGAACAGTTTTCTGTACTGACTGTAATTGAATCTCTCATCCAATAAAGCAATCACGCCTCTGTCCTTCTCCGTCCGGATCACTCGTCCTGCTGCCTGCAAAACCTTGTTCATCCCCGGATAAAGATAGGCATATTCAAATCCTCTGCCGGATTTCTCATTAAAATATCGGCTTAAAAGTTCTCTCTCTTCTCCCACCTGCGGCAATCCTGTTCCGATAATGATGACACCGATCAGTCTGTCTTCTTTAAGATCAATGCCCTCCGAAAAAATACCGCCCATCACACAGAAACCAATAACTGCATCTTCGGCATTCGCCTGAAAAGCATCCAGGAATTGCTGTCTTGCATCTTCACTCATCTCGGATTCCTGCACAACCAGCTGCAGCCCATGCCCCACCTTCATTAATTCCATTTCCGTAAAAACTTCAAAAACATCCTTCATAAGCTGATACGATGGAAAAAAGACCATGTAATTGCCGTGTTTGCCGCGAATAATATCGCGAATATAGGAAGCCATCCGTTCATATTCTTTTCTTCCCCGCCTTGTATAGCGGCTGCTTACATCCGTTGCCGCTACAAGCAGACGGTTTTCCTCCGCAAAAGGTGAATCCACATAAAGATCATAATCCGACACCGCTGTATCACTGAGCATTTCCTTGTAATACTGTACCGGAAGGAGGGTTGCGGAGAAAAATACGGTGCCGCATCCCTTTGCCAGACGCTCTCCCAGATCTTTGGAAGGATCCACACAGAAAATCTTGATCTCAAAGCTGTCCTCACTTCGAAGCGCATAGATCAGATAACGATCATCCGACCGATCAAAGGCACATATGAAACGGCGCACATCAAAGTAAAATTCCATCAGCACTTCTCTAAGGGATGCAATAACGCCCTCCTTCAGTGTTTCCTCCAGCTGTTCACTGAGCTTCGTCAGATAGATAATCAGACTGCCGATATTCCCCATCAGCTGACAGGACTGATCTGAAGACTCCCGAAGAGCCGACATGGCCAATATGGACTTATCCATATAAGTGATCAGACGCCGATCCACCGCTTTATCTTCCACTGCATGCCGGGCATGGGTCAGTTCAGCCATTGACATCACAGCACTGTACATCTCCCTGGCACGATCCACCAGATTATGTGCCTCATCGATCAGGAACAGATAATCTCCGCTTCTGTCACTGAAAAAGCGTTTGAGCGCCACATTCGGGTCAAACACATAATTATAATCACCAATGACCGCATCCGCAAATAAAGCCGCATCCAGCTGAAATTCAAAGGGACACACCTGATGTTTGTCCGCATATTCCACGATGCACTCCCGGGTCATCCGGTCTTCATTGGTGATCAGATCATAGAGTGCATCATTAATTCTGTCATAATGCCCCTTTGCCCTCGGACAGTACTCCGGACTGCACTGAACTTTATCCAGTACACAAATTTTCTCCTTTGCCGTCAGCGTGATCACCTTCATGGCAAGCCCCTTATCCTGAAGAAGTCCGAATGTATCCTCCGCAACGGTTCTGGCAATGGTTCTTGCCGTCAGATAGAAAATCGTCTCTGCCAGTCCATTGCCCATGGCCTGAACAGCCGGATAAATGGCAGAAATCGTCTTGCCGGTACCTGTTGGGGCCTCTACAAAAAGCCTCCGATGTCTCAGAATCGTCTGATAAACCCCTGAAACAAGCTTTTTCTGACTCTCTCTATACTCAAAAGGAAAGCTGCCCGCCTCGATAGAAAGATTTCTTTTTTCAATCCAGGCGATCTGATGACGCACCCAGACCGCAAATCTGTCTATCAGTTCAGTATACCACACTTCCAGCTCATTTCGTGTCATTTTTTCCCGGAAGCGCTGAACTTTTCCAGTCTTCAAATGCACATATGTCATCTGAACCTGTATTTCCTCTAAATCCTCTTTTTCTGCATAAAAAAAGGCATAACACTTTGCCTGTGCCAGATGAACAGACACAGGCTCTGTGATATACCTTAAATTTCTATAAGTACCTTTGATCTCATCAATTGTCACAACTTCTTTAAGCACCAGTTCGCCGCTTTCATCTGCCGCCATCTCAGATTCAGTTATAACGCCATCAGCCCGGCCTTCAACAGTAATCGCCAGCGTCTCATCCATTTCCGTTGTATGCTTCAGAGACACCTCCGCCCTGTAAGAAGGCCCGGCCTCTTTTTGAAGTTTTCGATGCATCAGGCCGCCCTGCTGCATCGCATCCATTTCTCCAAAAGAACCGGAAACAGTATCAATATCTCCCGACCTGAGCATAAACTCCACAAGCCGGCGAACAGAAACGGTGACTGTTTTTTGTGACATTTTGTTTCTCCCTTTCAGACGCTGTCGTGCAGTCATCTATTCCAATTCAGGCACGCTCGCGCTGCACAGCACTGTCAGCGGTACATAAGTTGCTAAAGGACAGCACCTAAGTACCGGACGTGCTGTAAGCACCTGAATCGGAATAGATGACTGCACGACAGCTGTCTATGAAAATTGTCAGGTAACAGCAAAAATGTCACGAAAGTTTTTACTTAATATTGGATATTTATTATCAGCTATTCATGGTCGCTTAACTGACTATCAATTATTAGCTATTCGTATTGTCTGCTTATGATACCGCTTAGACATGACATTTTTACTTTTCATTCAACTTATTTGCTCATATACTCCTTCAAGAATGCAAATAAGGCTTCCATCTGTTCGTCGGTTCCGATGGTGACCCGCAGGTAGTTGTTGATGCGCGGTTTATCGAAGTAGCGGACGTAGATGTCTTTTTCGCGAAGGGCTGCAAAGAGTTCTTTGGCCGGGTAGTCCGGATGGGTAACGAAGATGAAGTTAGCACCCGGTTCCGGATAAGTAAATCCAAGGGATGTAAATGCCTGTTTGGCTTTTTCTCGGGTTGCTCTGATCTTCGCAGTGCATGCTTTGAAGTAAGCGTCGTCTCTGACGGCTTCCACACCAAGGGCCAGCGCTGTCTGACTCATTGTGTAGGAATTGAAGGAATACTTCACATCATTCATGGCTTTGATCAATTCAGGATGTCCGATGGCATAGCCGATTCGCATGCCGGCCATGGAACGTGATTTTGAGAATGTCTGCACGATCAGCAGGTTCTCGTAATCATCCAACAGACTCAGGGCACTTTCGCCGGCAAAGTCTATGTAAGCTTCATCCACGATGACAATGACGTCCTGATTGTGATCCAGAATATCCCGGATCACAGATAAATTCTCATATCTTGATGTCGGTGCATTCGGATTCGGGAAGATCACACCGCCGTTGGCCTGATAATAGTCCTGCGGACAAATAGAAAAATCCTCTTTCAGCGGTTTTGTCTCGTACGGCACTTTAAAAAGATCTGCCCATACCGGATAAAATGAATAGGTGATATCCGGGAAAAAGATCGGCTTATCTGAATTAAAGAATGTCATAAAGGCAATGGCCAGCACATCATCCGATCCCACACCGGTAAATACCTGGTCCGTTCCTACATGGTAATAATCCGCCAGTGCACCAACAAGTGCTCCCGCTGTCGGATCCGGGTAAAGTCTCAGTTTATCCTCATCAAAATGATCCAGTACATCCCGCACCCCCGGTGCCGGTGGATATGGATTCTCATTCGTATTCAGTTTGATCATATTCGGTCTGTTCGGCTGTTCACCCGGTGTATAAGGAACAACGGAACGAATTTTATCCTGCCATGCTTTCATGTTCTGTCACCTCTTTATTTTATTGCTCTATTTCATTGCTTTGCAGGTTTCTGCCAATCTTTCAAAAGCCGGGAATGAACGTTTGATCATCTCAGGTGATACACAATAAGCCAGACGCACATAGCCCGGGCATCCGAAACTTGAGGCATCCACCATCAGAATATGCTGTTTCTTTCCTTCTTCCACAAAGGCATTGTAATCTTCAATTGGCGATTTCACAAAAAGATAAAATGCTCCCTGCGGCTTCAGACATTCGAAGCCAAGAGATGTCAGCTTGTCATAAAGCATCTTTCGGTTCTGATCATAGACTTCAATCTGCGGACGTTCATTCAGGCACTCTTTGATCACCAGCTGCATCAGTGACGGAGCATTCACGCTGCCGATACGATTAGTTGTAATCAGACCTGCCTTCACTTCATCGTAATGATCCATTTTCGGTGAAATGGCAATGTAGCCAATACGTTCACCGGGCAATGAAAGGGATTTGCTGAAGGAATAAACGATCAGACAGTTCTTTACATGTGCCGGCATAAAAGGCAGTTCATTATCATCATACACCAATTCTCGATATGGTTCATCAGAAATCACATACAGCGGATGACCGATTCGTGCCTCTGCACGCTCCAGCACTTTCTGCAGCTTATCCAGTGTTTCTCCGGAGTAGATAACGCCTGTCGGATTATTCGGATTATTGACAATAACCAGTTTGGTTTTCTCTGTAATCACCGCATCAAGGCCATCAATATTGATCTGGAATGTCTCTGTATCTGCAGGTACTGCTTTGAGAACGCCGCCCGCTGTAATGACATAGTTTCTGTATTCACCGAAAAACGGTGCAAATGCCACAACTTCATCCCCGCTGTCCAGGAAAAGGTTCAAAATATCATTGATACCGGAAGCTGCACCAACAGTCATAATAATATCATCCATCTTATAATTCCATTTGAAACGGTCATTCAGATTGTCTGCCACCGCCTGTCTGACCTCTTCATAACCGGAATTGCTCATATAACCATGGACAAAAAGCGGATCTTCTGTGTCCAGAATTTTGATGATTGATTTCTTCACAGCATCCGGCGCCGGTACACTTGGATTGCCCAGACTGTAATCATAGACATTCTCTGCGCCAACTTCCTTGGCCATCTCTTTTCCTTCTTCAAATAATTTACGGATAATGGAGCTGCCTGCAACAAGCGGTTCCATTCTCTTAGCAATAACCATGATCATTTCCTCCATCAAATAACGTTGTCACCATCACTTTAATTCGATGCACAACTAAACTAAATCGTCTTTTATCATACCAGATAATGGCCGCAAGTACAAGTCTCTCTCTGTGCGATTCGAGACAAAAAAGGCTCTGCTCTATTCAATCAATATTAGATTAGTGCATAAATAACCTTATCAAAAAATCAAAAAACTTATTGTACGGCTGATACCGCATCGGCAGATCAAACCAGGTCTTTTTGTCTACAATACTCTTGTAATGACTGAATGTATCAAAACCGGCCTTGCCATGATAAGCACCCATACCACTCTCACCAAAACCGCCGAATCCCATCTCACTTGTTGCCAGATGAATCACCGTATCGTTGATGCAGCCGCCGCCAAAGCCGCAATGTGTCATGACTTTATCTGCATTCGCCTTATTTTCTGTGAACATATATAAAGCCAGCGGGTGCGCACCATCATTGATACGATGGATGGCTTCATCCAGAGAAGAATATGTCAGAACCGGCAAAATCGGTCCAAAAATCTCTTCCTGCATCACTGCATCTTCAAATGTCACATGATCCATGATGGTCGGTGCAATCTGCAGAAGATCTTCGTCATACTCACCGCCTGCTGCAATCTTTTCCTGATCCATCAGTCCCATCAGACGGCGAAAATGCTTTTCATTCACGATGCGTCCGTAATTCAGATTGGCCAATGGACGTTCGCCAAACTGCTGCCTGATCTGTTTTTTCATTTCCGCAATCAACGCAACCTTAATGGCAGGCGCGCAATAAATATAATCCGGTGCCACACAGGTCTGGCCGCAATTAAGATATTTGCCAAAAACAATTCGTCTGGCCGCCAGTTTGATATTGGCTGTTTCATCCACAATACACGGACTTTTGCCTCCAAGCTCCAATGTCACCGGCGTCAGACGTCTCGCTGCGTGACGCATCACTTCTTTGCCCACCGACTGACTGCCTGTAAAAAAGATATAATCAAACTTATCCTTCAGCAGCCACTGATTCTCTCTTCGTCCACCGGTCACAACAGCCACATACTTCTTCGGCAGACACTCTGACAAAATCTTCTCTATAATATCACTGGTAAATGGCGAATAGGCACTTGGCTTAACGATAGCTGTATTGCCTGCTGCAAGGGCATCTACCAGCGGTTCCATGGTCAGCAGAAATGGATAATTCCACGGACTCATAATCAATACCACACCGTACGGCGACGGTTTTCTGAAGCTTCTGGAGGCGAACTGTGCCAGCGGTGTTCTGACTGTTCGTTCTTTTCCGAAGCTTCTCATATGCTTCAGCATATAGCTGATCTCTGCAAGCACCATGCCTGTTTCACACATGTACGTCTCCGACGGGCTTTTGCCGAGATCCAGCTTCAGTGCCCGGTTGATCTCTTCCTCATGTGCCAGAATACTGTCCTGCAGACGTATCAGTGCCATCTCACGAAATGTCATATGCTGTGTTTTGCCGGTGTAAAAAAACTTTCGCTGTCTATTGACTAGCTTTCTGATTTCCTTCTGATCCATCCTATTCCCTCCTTACAGCAATTTGTTTTTCCTGAAAAAATAGATTTCAACAATAATAATCACCAAAACAACCACAATAAATGTCGGGTAGGCATACTTTGCATGCAGCTCCGGCATTACAGCAAAATTCATGCCGTACCACCCTGTCAGTAAAGTCAAAGGCAGAAAAAGTGTTGTCACAATCGTCAGAATATTCACCACTCGTGTCTGAGCCGCATCCTGCTGTGACTGATACAGCTCACGGATCTGCAAAGAATACTCTCTGAGAAATGTTACATAATCATGCAGCCGCCCTGCTCTGGCAGTAAACCGCTGCCAGGACACACCGGAAGTTCTCTGTTCCTCCCAGGCCTGCATACTCTCACCGATTGTCAGAATCTGCTCATAATAGAAATGAAATTCTGATAACTTTTTGTGATTAACAGCAAAGGTCTGATCGAACGTCTCCTGTTCTCCACTCAGAATATGTTCCTCCATCTCTCCCATACTGCTCTCCAGATGCTGCAGATACAACGCATCTTCCGCTGTCAATTCATCCAGAAGTGTCAAAAGAAAATGATCCGATGACAAAAGATTCTGTATACGATCCCGAACTTTGTATAAAGTCTCTTTCATACGATTTTTTTCATCATCGATAACAATCAACCGGCTGTCATTCAGATAAAAGCCAAAGCTGTACCAGGGATTATTCCCCTCCTGCTTTTTGCGCGGCACTCTCATAATCCCAAGCACCACATCTTTGTAGATTTCTGCTTTGCAATAGCGGATAGACTTTAATCCTTTCACAAGCTCTCTGCCATAGAGATAATTCTCTGCCTGTTCTTTAAATTCTTCGGCTGTCATCAACGCTACGGTAATTTTCTCTCCGCTCTCTGACATCACCATCTCAAATGCATTCATATGTCCACGCCCTGTCCGAAAAATCTGTCGCTGCTACTGAATATTGTTGATATTCTCTTCTGTGAGGTTCTGGAATGATATAGACGCTTCACTGCCCGCATTTTCGCTGAACCATGCATCATAGGCGTCTTTGTCCATCGGCTCACCCTGTTCACTGCCATCCGATGAATCCAGATAATAAACAATACCATCCCCGTCTTTGTCCGCATCATCCGGGAATGCCTCCCCGTTGTAATTCACGTCTGACAGAGACTTATCCCAGGCATCCACAAAGTACTCTGCTTTGTAAGTATCACTCTCTGTATCATATTTGTAAAATGTATATGGCCAAAAGTCACCGGCATATCCCTGATTGTGCGAAACGCCTGCTCCAATCGCAGTATTGTCATAAAATGTCAGCATTGGAAACGTTGAAAGCTCCTCGTGCATCTGACCTGCGGCTTCATCATAATCATAGATCTTCGCTGTCATTGCTGCCATACTCGTTGTCGTATAACAGAAAATCAGCTCATCTCTGCCATCGTGATCCACATCATAAACAGCAAATTTATTTTCTGATAGATCATAGCCATCACTCGTTCCTAATTCAGAACCATCAGGCAGCAGGCCATTCTGAACAATATTTTCCAAAGCATTTTTGTAGGCTTTGATACTTTCCGCTCCGGCAGCATCCTCTGCTTCAGAAGATGTTTCCACTGACGTTTCAGATTCTGCCGTTTCCATGGCTGTATCCGACTGTGTTTCAAGAACAGATGCCTCCACTGTTTCAGTCACGGATTCTGACGCTGTACCTGCTGTTGTCTCTCCATTGGAAGCTGAACCGCATCCTCCAAGAGCAAGTATCACAGATGCTGTGATCAAACCTGTTATCATTCTTTTTTTCATCAAGGATTCCCCCTTTATTGATAATCAAACTTGCCGTCGTTCTTCTCTTCAAGTGCTTTGATAATATCCAGCACCAGTGCATTATACGGTGTTGGCACGCCAAGCTTTTGCCCCATACTCACCAATGTACCCGAAAACATATCGATTTCTGTATGTCTTCCTGCATCCAAATCCTGAAGCGTAGAAAAACGTGCCTTCGGTGAAACCGTACGACTGTCAAAACCAGCTGTCTCATCTTCCCGAATATCAATACCTGAAGCCAGTGCTACTGCCACGACTTCATCCTTTAACTTCTGACTGATATCCATCACATACGCGCTATCCCTATATCCGCCAAGGCCGCAGCCAATGATGGCCTGCGGCAGATTCATGCTGATATTCAACGCATATTTTGCCCATATCTTCCTGAGGATATCCTCCGAAATATGGAATCTGACGCCGGAACCATTGAAAAGATTCTCAAGTTCTCCGATCCGCCATGACAAACTGCCGTCCGCTTCACCAAAGAAAACACCTTCTGTGACTTCAGGATTAAAAGCAATATCACTGCCATTTCGTTCGGATGCGATTTTGATCATAGAATAAATCATATGCTGCATGCCAATGCGTTCACCGATGACAGCTTCACTGTCTACACCATTCATGACACTCATTACCATCGTCTCGTCACCCACGACTTCAGCAATATCATCCAGGCTATCTCTCAAACTGCCGTATTTGACAGCGACAATCAGAAGCTCCACACCTTTTGCCTCTTTTGGCGTCTTCACATGCAAAGGTATTCTGCGGCCATTGATCATCAGTCCGTCTTTCTCAAGATGTTCCTTCCGGCTGCCCTCCGCTATGATCCAAAGTTTCTCGCCAAGCTTAGCTTCAAGTCCCGCAATAAAATAACCACCGACAGCACCTGCTCCCAGAACAGCTGCTGTCTGTATCTTTTTGTTTAAATGCTCTATTTCTATCTCCTGCTTCTTCTCCTCTGATAAAAACATACCGCCTCTCCTCCTGATGTCCTCTTACTCTGCCTTTAACTCCCTTGAATTTTTCTTTGTGCCATATTATAATTGATAATCAATTTGCTTTGTCATGCGTCAAACAGAATTTATGTCATCCGCTTTCATTTTGAAAATGCCGGTATGGATGCCTCTATCGGATAAAATTGGTATTGACTTTATCCTCTTTAGCAGGAAGTCCAAAAGCCTTCTGACCAAGTTCAATACTCTTCATAAGGAAACTCATATTGGATGCAAGGGTTCTCATCATCTGAAGACCTTCTGCATCCTTTGCTGATTCATCGGCACTGTTGCCATGAATGCCGTTCCAGTACTGACCGGAGGCAATCGGCATACCTGAAATCGTAAAATACTTATTCAGCTCGTCAAATGTCGCTGTCAGTCCGCCTCTTCTGGCGGATGCCACAGCTGCGCCGACCTTCATTGTCTTATCAAAATGACTGCTGTAGAACAATCTGTCAAGGACAGCCACCAGTGTTGCATTGGCAGAGGCATAATAAACCGGGCTGCCCACAACAAGGCCCTGACAGACCTCAAACTTCTCTGCCAGCTCATTCACCACATCATCAAATACGCATTTGCCCTTCTCTACGCAGGCACCGCAGGCGATACAGCCTCTCACTGCCTGATTGCCCACCTGGATAATCTCTGTCTCAATGCCCTGTGCATTGAAAACCTTCTCCATCTCGTGTAAAGCTGTATATGTACTGCCATTGGCATGCGGACTTCCGTTAATCATTAAAACCTTCATAATAAAAACCTCCATTTATTCAAACTGATGTTTTGTCTTTTTCTATTCTATCACATAAAATAATGAATTACTATAAGCGGCAGCTCAAATGGCCCAAATAAAAAATAGGACAGTGGATTTCTCCATTATCCTATTTCAAAAACGATATGCACTTTTTCTTCATCGCAGACCTTTTTACCATTCAATTTTATCTACAGACAACGGATTCTGATTATAATACTCCCGTCCTACGCATCCATTTTTAATTTCAATCACATGATCTGCCATCGGTGTAATGGCGGAATTATGTGTGATTACAATAACTGTCATCTCTTTATCCCAGCATGTCTTCTGAAGCAGCTTCAAAATCTGTTTTCCGGTCTGGTAATCCAAGGCACCTGTAGGCTCATCGCATAATAACAACTTTGGATTCTTGGCCAGTGCTCTTGCAATCGCTACTCGCTGTTGTTCGCCGCCGGACAACTGTGACGGGAAATTATCTTTACGTTCTGCCAGGCCTACTTCACCTAACACAGCAACCGCATCTAAAGGATTTTTGCAGATCTGGGCCGCCAGCTCAACATTTTCCTTTGCTGTAAGATTCTGTACCAGATTATAAAACTGAAAGACAAATCCAATATCATCTCTCCTGTATTTCGTTAATTCCTTACTTGAATATTCTGCAATATTTTTTTGATTGACCCAGACCTCGCCCCCGGATGCCTGGTCCATTCCTCCGAGAATATTTAAAACCGTTGTTTTGCCGGCACCGCTGGGTCCCACAATAACCACAAACTCTCCCCGTTCGATTGCGAAATTGATGTCATCTACCGCCCTGATTTCAACTTCTCCCATTTTATAAATCTTACATACATCTTTTAACTCAATAAATTCTGACACTTTTTCCCTCCTTCATCGGCTCATTCAACGATAACTGATTGCCGGAATCCGATATTCATTCAATTGGAAAGACCGCATCAGACGATACTCTCCTGCTCCAGTTTTTCATCATGTGCTTTCATATAGTTTAATACCGGCCATACATCTTCATAGGCTTTATTTTCCAACAAAACTTCCAGCCTTCGTCTGTCATTGGCTGTTAACGCCTTCGCATATTGCTCATAATGTTTTAGCTCCGGGATTCCCATTCGATAGGTACCAAAAGATATTCCCGTACGGTCGCATAGATCTCTGTAAATTTCAAAACCGCCCACATCAATATCCCCAAAATGAAAATATGCCGCATCCGGAAACGCCCTATATAATTTTTTCAGAAGCTTTCTTCTGACCGCATTATGATAACCGCCAAGATAAATCAAAATACTTTCCGGCTCCTCACATCTGAAAAATGTTGTTAGATTCTCTATGGTCAGCACTTTCTTCACCGGAACCTCCTGACTCCACTCCAGACCGTCCAAATCTTCTCCCGATAATCCGATTCCCTGACGAAGATTTCTCAAGTCTATCTTATATGCATTCGATGCACCAATGTAAAGCACTCCGCATCCCTTTACATACACATAATTCGGTGTGCGATAAATTCCATACTCCGCCAGAATCGCATCTGTATCCATGCCTTCTAAATCTGAAGAGAATCTACGCAAGATTTTCCCGATCATTCCCGACTTCTTTTCCAGTTCCTTGCTGTCTCCAAAACAGCGGACAGAAAATTCCCGAATATAACTTTCTTTCTGGTTCATCTCGATCGTATGGATGGCTCTGACCAACCGACGGGTTGTTTCAATATCTTCCAGTTCCAGATATTCCTTCACAGATTTTCCCTGTTCAAGCCGCTCTGTCAGCCAACCGATAAACGCCTGTGCAGCAGGTGTTGTACATTCATTTCTCAGCGCTTTTAATGTCTGCAGCTGTGACCGCTGCATCTTCTTCTCGGGGACACGTCCCAGATACTGATAAATTTCCTCCACCTTCGCATCACAGAGAACAATCTTCTGCAGAATATGATTTTTCTTTCCACCCTTCCATACAGAATAGGTATAGCCCAATTCCTCCAAATGACCGGCCGCCCCATGTATTTCCTCATAAGCCAAAGAATTTTCATCAAAATAAACCGGCATCGTCTTTTTATTAATCGGAAAGGAAATATGAACGGTAACTGTATTCTCTCCTCTGGACAGTCTGCTTCCCTCATAGCTGTCCAGTAAGGCCTGTAAAATCCGTTCCTCATACTTCATGGCAGTACTTCTCCACAAAACTTACTTTTTCATCGGTCATGACAAGTAATGTTTCCTCCATAGACGGACCAATATACTGAATTTTATCCGGTGGTGCGGCGATAATCAGCTGCAGCGGCAGACGGTTCATAAATTCCAGAACGCCGCCGATACGCTCATCATCCATGTTGTTAAAGGCCTCATCAAACATAACCAAGCCTGCTGCCTCACCGCCGATATTATTCGTATATAACTGTACAAAAGATGCCGCAACAGTGACATAGAATGGTGTCTGTGTCTCGCCGCCGCTTTTCTCCTCACATACCTTGGAATAATACGAAAAAGTGCCGTCTGAATGGATAATTTTGATATCATAATCCATATAGGTCCGATAATCTGTAAACTCTGCCAGTGTTTTGGAACTGTTTTCGTTATTTAACGCCAAACGTTCAAAGAGTTCATCAATAACCTCTTTATGTGTCTCATGGAAAATACCGCTGAAAATAGATTCCCCCTGGACCACATTAAAATCATCCATAATCATGTCGTAATAGCTTCGGTAATGCCCACTTGGCATATAGATAAACTCATATCGCTCATTGCTGAATGTAATATCCTTTAACGCCCTATTCAATTCTTTGAACTCGCTCTGAGCCTGCTTCATATTCTCCTGAAGTCTGGCAAGAAACTGTTCTCTGAACTCTTCTTCAGCTGAAATGCGGGCAGCCTGCACCTTTTCCTCATATTCCAGAAGCTCCGATGTTCTTAATCGCTCGTATACAGCAGCAAACTCCGGATAACCATCCCTATTCGGCGCAGCACCAAAGTCATGCTCTGTCTTATAAGCAATCATCACTTCAATCATACGGTCTTCTGCTCCCTTACGGAGTGTCTCATTGGCCTTTCTTCGTCTGTCAAAATTGTCATGGAACTGTTCATAACTTTTCCTAGCCGTCTGTGTTTGATACTCTTTCATCCAGAAACTCTGAATATCACCTGCTGCTTCCAGAAGCTCTGTCACCTGTTGCTGAAGCTGACTCTGTTCTCCTGTCAAATGCCCCGCCTGTGATTTCTTTTCTTCTATTTTCTGTCTGACAGTACCGAATTTCTGATTGTTCTCTGCAATTTCTCCCTGGAGCTGCATAAGCTGCTTCTGCAGTTCTTCCAACTGTATCTGCTTCTCAATCAGCGTTGCTTTCTTCTTCAGTGTTCTGATATTGTCTTCGCACTTTTTAATTCCAATTCTGAGTGTATGTAAGCGTGAGATAACATCCAGACGATATTTGATATCCACATCTGCTTCCGTACTCAGCGGCAGAATGACTGAATCCATCGATTTCAGATAATTCTCCAACTCAGAAATTTTTTCACTTAGCTGTCTGCGCCTCTCTTTTGCCAGTTCCAGCTGAACTTTCAATGCATGACTGCCGATAAAAGGCACGCTAAAAATTTCCGGTTTAATCGCACTTGCCACACGGTTCTGATAGCGCATACATTCTCTAGTAATAGATATCGGATATTTTTTCAAATCTTCATAGTGCTCACACAATGTGACTTTTCCCAAAATCATATTGATGTATCTGCGGGCATATCTATTCTTTGATGTAACAACAGATGCCAGAGTGCCCTCAGGTGCTGCTTCATACTGCTCCATATTCTGAGTATTGATCAATCCCACCCCAAAGGCTTTCTTCTCCCTGCGCAGTCTGTCATAAATTCCCAAAGCAATATCAAAACTTTCCGGTTCCACCAGCACATAAAATCTCTGGGTATTCAGATAGCCCTCCACAGCATTTCGCCATGTTTCATCTTTTATCTCCAGAAGTTCACACAGAACATGTGGTTCTGACTTGCGTCCGATCTGTGCAAATTCCTCTTTCACTGCAGCAACCAGACGATCTACACCATTCGGATAGGTCAGTTTCTTCTTCTCCAGCTTCTCAATCTTTTTGGTAATTTCGTTCCGTTCTGTCTGATAGCCATTGATTTCCACTTGAATTTCCGCCATTTTACGTTGGATTTTCTCATACATAGCCTTCTTATATTCAATTACCTTTGAAGTCAGTTCCTTTAGTTCTGCAATATCTTCACATGACTCTATAGTTTTCAGTGCTTCACCGTATTCCTGAACCCAGTTGTCCGCATTCTGACTGCCGCATTCCACCTCCTGTTTACTCAGCAATTTTTCTGCATAATCAATGGCTTTCTTTACACTTCGCATCAATTCTCTTTTTTCAGACATGCAGCTCTGAGCCTCTTCTTCAAGTCGTTTCTTCTCTTTTTCCTGCTCTTCTAATGCCAGAAAATCTTTATTCTGTTTTAATTCCACACGGAGATTCGTTTCCATCTCCTGTTTGCTCTGCCACTCCGTTTTCAGCTGCTCCAGTACTTCCTGCACCTGTTTCAGATGATATTCCTCAACACGCATCTGATCCTGCAGATTCTGAATATTTTTCTTTGTGATATCCAGCTGCGCCTGCTGCAGAAAGAATTCATACATCTGGTCTTTTTTCTCACAATCCAGCATCTCTTCATGGTGTTTTTCAATCCGCTCAAGCTTCTGCATGCGCTTCTTTACAGACTCCAGGGTACGCTCCAGATCCTGATATGTCCGAACATTTTCCCGAAGGACATCAATATTGACTTCCTTTTCATCCAGAACATAGGAATAGACAAAATCCTTGATATCATCAATCGGCTTAAATGCCAGTGCCTTCGGAATTAATCTGAAAAATTTATCCTCAATACGCCCCAACTTCCCCTGAATCATTTTCTTCGCTTCATTCTGGGTTTTGCACCACTGTTTGATGCCTTTATTCGCTGCCCGGAATTCCGTAATAGACCGAATATGTCTGTCATTCAGAAACATCTTGTCGGAAAGCTGCTGATTATCAATCAAATACCGCACGGTGGTTTCCTGACCTTCAGAAGCAGAATCCACCACCGCTCCGATAATAAAATACCGCTTCCTGCTTTCCTCATAAAATTCAAGGGCAATATGCGCACTCAACTGACCGGTTCGTTCATATGGCTTGCTTTCACGGCCGGTTTTGCAGCGGATATAACCGGTCAGCTTCCTCTTGCCATTCTCATGCGCTGCTTTATTAAAAGCACTGGCCGAACAGGTCACCACAAACTGAATCGCATCCAGAAGCGTGGATTTGCCGGCACCATTTTCTCCGGAAATTAAAGTAGAACTGCCAAAATCAATGGTGCAGTTTGTAAAGCGATGCCAGTTAATCAGCTTCATCCGCGTCAATTTCTTCATTTACAGCTTTCCCCTTTCTGTATTGTTCCAGTTTCTCATAGGTCTGTCGGATATCTTCCACGCGCACTGCCATAAGAATCGAATCATAAATCAGAATTCTGGATTCTTCATTCGTCAGATCTTTGTCCAGTGTTTCAATCAGCTGAAAGCGTCTGAAAAGGCTCAATGCATTCCGCATGGTCGTTTTATCTATCATTTTGTCACGGATTTTCAGGCTGAGATATTTATCCTGAATATCCCCAAGATTAATAATCACCTCATTGACTGCCGAAAGTTCCCGCTTTTTCTCATCATAGAGAATCCTTAAAATCAGCAGAATAATGGACTCATATAACTTTAAATTGAGATGATTATAGTTCTGAGGATTCGTCAGCTGAATCACGCCATACTCTTCATTGATTTCCAGACGATACCCCAAAACATCCAGAAAATCACGAAATTTCTCCCTGTATTTAAGGACAAAATAATAATCCGAACGACTGGCCTGATTGCCTTTGCATATAAAACAGCTGCTCAGCAAACGGTTGCTGATGCGTTTAAATTCATCTTTGTCTTTCTGAAGCATTCCCTCCAACAGTTCCATCATGACTTCCTCCGTATCATAAAATCTCTGAAGCGATATCCGCCCACCTGTACTTCTTCCAGGCTTTCGACCCGGTAGTTCATATTCTTCCGCTGACCATAAAGTCGGATATAAATAATCCTGATAAAATCCTCATCCGTACTCAGTGGGAACTGCGCTGCACGCAGCTGCTTCTTCTCACCCAGCTGATGCTTCACGTACGCCTCAATCTTTGAAGGACTTAATACATTCTGCATTTTCTCAGTTATCCGACGGATTTTTTCCTGACGCTTCAAAAGATCCGGTTCTTCCTGCACCAATTCCTGCGAAACAAACTCCTTTCGCCCCTCTGTCGGCGAATACAGTGAATTGCCGTCAATCACACTGCTGCTGTATATCCGGACCAATTCATCCAGAAACGCTATCCGATAAATGCCGCCCAAATCCATCTTTTCTTCATTCATCACTTCATTGATACCTATCAGAAGTTCCTTCAACTGACCGCGAACATCTTCGTCACCGGAAAGAAGAAATCTCGCTCTGTTAATGGCCGCCCGCTGATACTGAGTATTCTTCTGGTCGATTTCCATCAGGATATCATCCATATTCCTAAATGCCTCGATAATTTCATGCAGGTACTTATACACCAGTTCCCTGCCATCTTCCTCCGAAACTTCACGAATACCTGAGATTTCCTGCGATGCTCTCTCAATATAATTCCTGTTATGGCTTTTACTCTCCAGCCGCTCTATGATTTCCGGTCGGAATTTTGATACATTATCAGACGTACGCAGACGATGATAGGCCTTGTCCACAATATTGGTGATATAATCATTAAACAAGGCATCCATAATCTCTGCAACGGTCTGATGCTTTGTCAGCTCATCGATGTAATGCTTAATATTGGAATTGAGATTCTTAAGTCCTGTAATCAGCATATCCGTATTCTCAAGAATCTGCAAAAGAACAATCCCCGGATGGTCTGTATTGCTGCGGGCCAGACTGTAAATGGTATAAATATATCCCTGATATTCTATCTGTTTGCCATCAGCAATCTCAAGCAGGGTTTTGATGATTTTCACTGCATATTCCTTAAAATTAACCCGCTGCACATAGCTTTTGTCTGTCTCAATCTCAATCCAGCCATAAAACTCCAGCTTTCTAATCATACTGTTGGCTTTTCCTCTGCTGTCCAGTGCCTGGAACTCCTCTTCATCCATTTCCGCCGCCTGCGTCTGGTCAAAATAATACTCCAGTTCTTCCACCAGAACATCTCGCTCCACACCAAAAGAAAGCTGATGCTCCATTGTTGAAAACAGCTTAACAATACATTCCCAGTATACAATTCGATTGGGTGAAGATAACGGGACAAAGAAATTTCCCGGTAAAATGTGAAACATATTGATACTCCGATTCTTTCTATACTTTTCTATATTTTCTCTATAAGATATTATAGCCAGTATTCGCAGGCTTCACAAGTGAATATTTCAGCAATCGAAGAGCATCACATATTGAGATGTTCCTTGAGTTTTGTGAACTTCATTCCGTCCCCCCCTCCGCACCTTTATTTCGCAGGACTTGCAGATATGCTCTATTGAGGTTATCACTAGATAGTATCTGCCACCTCAGGCTCTTTGTTGCTTTCGGCCAACTTATCTCTCGTAGCCTAGCCTTATCCTTATAACTAAGCAGTTCATTCTGCCATGCACGTACATCCTTTTCCGAATTTTTGCAAATTATTTTAATTTCACAGTCTCCATACATGTCACCGCTGGAGCATGGAGTTTATATCATCGAAAAAAGGGTACCTACAGAACCTGCCACTGGAAGCTTCCTCCGGATGCAGGGCAACAAAAAAACAGTCTGCCCTGACAGAAAATATTTCCATCAAAACAAACTGTTCTTTATTCACGCTAATTATATTTTCTGAGCATAACTACTTTTGCGAAAAAACTCCGATGGATCCGGAATGAAAACAAAGGAAAAAAATATATTTTCACTCCATTTGCACTCCACTGGAACATC
>Ga0129313_1000580_pt1 | contig 29315 bp, 27 predicted proteins | sample O1105metagenome_FD_94436 | JGI IMG/M metagenome (GOLD analysis project Ga0129313, IMG submission 94436) | Orangutan group fecal microbial communities from fecal samples from Wisconsin, USA - O1105 metagenome | ecosystem: Host-associated > Mammals > Digestive system > Large intestine > Fecal...
CCGCAGCGACCGCCGCCAGAACAGCCAGCGGGGAGCAAACGCCGCCGCCCCTGCCCGGGCACCCCGGGAGAACTCCGCCCGCCGGGGTAGGGGCGCTGCACCCAGGGACGAGGACCCGGGTCTGGTGCTCATCAGCCGCCGCCCGCCTCAGCAGAAGTTTACCAGCTTTGAGGAGTATATGGACGCCCACGGCGGTGCCACCGCTCCCATTGAGGACCACACCAACGAAGTATGAGAGAAGATAGATCTGCCCCGTGGCAGTGCCCCCTGTGCGGGGGACCCCTCCGGGGAGAAAGCACCCTGCAGTGCCCCAAAGGACATTGCTTTGACCGTGCCAAAGAGGGCTACTGGCATCTTTTGCCGGTGCAGAGCATGCGCACCAAAGCCCCCGGCGACAGCAAGGAGATGGTGGCGGCACGCCGCGCCTTTCTGAACGGGGGATACTACGGCATCTTTGGGCAGGCGATGGGAGAACTGTGTCTGGAATACGGGGTCCCTGCCGCTCCGGACAGCGGGCTGCATCTGCTGGATGCAGGCTGCGGCGAGGGCTGGTACGACCGGTGCATCGCCGGGCAGTTTGACGCCGCCGGACGGAAACTGGAACTGGCGGGCTTTGATATTGCCAAGCCTGCGGTGCGCCTTGCCGCCAAGGCACTGCCCACGGCACAGTACGCCGTGGCATCCAGCTTCAGCCAGCCGGTGCGCACCGGCTGGGCAGACCTGCTGCTGAACTGCTTTTCCCCCTTTGCCCAGGAGGAGTTCCTGCGGGTGCTGCGTCCCGGCGGACGGATGATCTACGTGGTGCCCGGAGCGGAGCATCTGTTCCAGATGAAACAGGTGCTGTACGAAAAGCCTTACAAAAACCCGGTGCAGCAGATCACCTACCCCGGTTTTGCCGCCGTTGCAGAGCGGCAGGTGTCCGGCAGCATCACGGTGCCGGCAGACCAGCTGGAAGCGCTGTTTGCCATGACCCCCTATTACTGGAAGACCCCCCGGGACGGGGCGGCACGGCTGGCGGCACTGCCCCAGCTCACCACCGACATCCAGTTCCGGTTTCTGGTATTTGAAAAACTGTAAAGAAAAACTCCTCCGACCGCCGGTCGGGGGAGTTTTTTGCGTAGAGAAGAACGTAGGGTCCCGTATCTTTCCGCCGAGGATGCCCGGAGCAACGGGGCGGGCGGTTTAAAGGGTCAGGTATGATATTCCATCCATCTGCCCTTCCAGGTATAGAGGATCATCAGCACGGCACCCAGCGCCCAGGAGACGGGGTAGACCATCATGACCCCTTCGTAGGTGCCAAAAAGAGGGAGGATCCACTGGATCCACAGGATCCGGAACAGGCACAGGGACACCAGCAGCACCACCATGGGAGGCACGCTTGCTCCGGTGCCCCGCACTGCGCCCGCCAGCCCGTGGAGGATGCTCAGCAAAAAGTAGAAGGGGCAGAACCAGCGCATTGCCGAGCAGCCAAAGGCGATGACTGCTTCGTCGGTGGTGAACAGCCGCATAATGGGGTCCTGTCCCAGCAGCAGCAGCGCCCCGGTGGTGAGGGTATAGCAGACCCCCAGTGCCAGCGTCACCCAGACGCTCTTCCGGACCCGGTCCAGCCGTCCGGCACCGTAGTTCTGCCCCACAAAGGTGGTCGCCGCCATGCTGATGCTGCTTACCGGCAGGATGTTGAAGCCGTCTACCTTCATGTAGGCGGCAAAGCCTGCCATGGCAGCGGCACCGTAGCTGTTGACGCTTGCCTGCACCAGAACGTTGGAAAAGGAGATCACCATGTTCTGGATGCCGGTGGGCAGACCCACCCGGATGATCCGCAGCGCCATCCTGCCGTGAAGGCGGATGTCCCGCAGCCGTACCCGGTAGTCGTCCTCCACCCGGAGCAGGAACCGCAGGCTCAGCAGGCAGGAGACCAGCTGGCTGATGTCGGTGGCGATGGCGGCACCTGCCACCCCCATCTTCAGCCCTACGATAAAGACAAGGTCCAGCAGGATGTTGGTCAGGGAGGCGTAGGCGAGATAGATAAGAGAGCGGCGGGAGTTTCCGGCGGCGTTCAGGATGCCGGCGATCATGTTGTACACCACGCTGAACAGCACGCCGCCAAAGTAGATGCGGATATAGGTCACTGCATCCTCCAGCACCTCCGCCGGGGTGTTCATCCACTCCAGCAGCGCTCTGCCGCATGCCACGCCGCCGATGGTGAGGATCAGTCCCATCACCACCGAGATCGCCAGCGCAGTGTGCACCGCCAGCTGGGTGTCGGCACGGTCCTTTGCCCCCAGATATTGCGCCACCACCACACCGGCACCTACGGCAACGCCCTGGCTGAAGCCGATGAGCAGGTAGATGGGGGAGCCGCTGGAGCCTACGGCGGCAAGGGCGTTGGCACCCACAAAATTGCCCACGATGATGGAGTCGGCGGTGTTGTACAGCTGCTGCAGCAGGTTGCCCAGGATCAGGGGCACGGCAAACAGCAGGAGGCTTTTGGCGATGCTGCCCTCGGTCATGCGGCGGGGCTGGGGGGAAGCTGCGATCTTTGTAGCCACGGAAGTGTCCTTTCTGCAGAATGATGCCTTGAAAATATTCGTGCGTCCCTCAAGCATAGCACATTCCCGCCGGGAACACAAGCAGGAAAAGCCACTGTCCGCCGTACAAAAACACCACTGCCCCCGCCTGCCGGGGGGAATGGGAAGTCCGGCAGACAGGGGCAGCGGTGCTGTATCCGTATAGGGGAATGGCGTTGTTATTTTTCGCCCTTGGACAGCATCCCGGCGCGTTCCAGCGCAGGACGCAGGGCAAGGTACAGGATCACGGCGCAGACGGTGGAGGCAATGCTGTTGACAAAGGTGACGCCTCCGGCGATCTTGGTAAGAGCCTGTGCCACAGTGTAGTCCTGTCCAAAGATGTACACGTTGCGGAAGTAGCCCAGGAAGGGGTCGGTAAAGACGTTGAGCAGCAGACCGGAAGCGGCGGAGACGACCACCTTGACCAGATAACCGGCGCTGTGCTTGTCCAGACTCCGGAGCTTGAATGCCTTGTGCGCCACCGCACCGCAGGTGATGCCGATGAGGAATTTGAGCACAAAGGTGGTGATGGCGTAGCCCGGGTCACCGGCAAGGATGTCTGCCAGTGCCAGACCGATGGCACCTGCCAGACCGCCGGAAACGCCGTCCAGCAGCAGGGCGGTGAGGGCGGTAAAGGTGTTGCCCAGATGGAACGAGGAGCCGCCGTAGAAGGGCACCCGGAAGAACAGGTAGGCGACAAGGCTCAGTGCAGCCATGACGCCGGTGAGTGCCAGCTCCTTGGTGGTAAAGCTGCGCTTGTACAGCACACTGGCAAACAGGATCAGGATGACAACGACTGCAAGCAGCAGCCACATTGCGGTAGTAGACATGATACTTTCCCTCCAAATTCAGGACCCTTCCAGCAAAATACCCATTAAACTACTTGACATTTGGGTGTCCGGCGGGTATGCTCCTATTATACCCAGAACTGGACCCGTGAAAATACCCAGAACATAACTTTTTTATGGGGTCAGTTTGCCAGGAAGCACAAAAAGGAGGGGGATCGTATGGTCCATTTGACGACGGCACTGGATGCAGAAAGCGGCGTGCCCCTGTATGAGCAGCTGTACCGCAGCCTTGCGGCGGAGATGCGCAGCGGGGCGCTGGCGGCGGGCACCCGGATGCCGGGCAAGCGGCGGCTGGCGGCGGAGCTTTCGGTCTCGGTGAACACGGTGGACGCAGCGTATCAGATGCTGGCGGCAGAGGGATATCTGGTGTCCCGGGAGCGCAGCGGCTTTTATGTGCAGGAGTATCTTGCTCTGCCAAAACTGGGGGCAAAGGATCCGGTGACCCCGCCGACACCGGCGGTGTCCGCTCCCCCGCCGGTGCAGTACGACCTGTCCACCCGGGGGGTGGACCCGGCGCTGTTTCCCTTCCGCACCTGGGCACGGCTGCAGAAGGAGCTGATGTATGCCTCTCCTCAGCTGCTGACCCACGGGGATGCGCAGGGGGATGAGGAACTGCGGCAGGCGCTGGCGGAGTATCTTTCGGAATACCGGGGGGTGCGGTGCGGCGCTCATCAGATCGTGGTGGGAGCCGGTCTGGAATACCTGCTGGGGCTCCTTGCCCCCCTGCTGCCGGGAAAAACGGCGGTGGAGACCCCGGGCTATCCCCGGGCGCTGCAGGTGCTGCAGAACAACGGGGTGGAGTGCTGCTGCCTGCCGGTGGACGGGGAGGGGCTGTCGGTGGAGGCACTGGACCGCAGCGATGCAGCGGTGTGCTACGTCACCCCCAGCCACCAGTTCCCCACAGGGGTCACCATGCCAGCCCCCCGGCGGGCGGAGCTGCTGCACTGGGCGGCGCATAAGCCGGGGCAGCGGTATATCATAGAGGACGACTACGACTCGGAATTCCGTTTTGACACCCGCCCCCTGCCCAGTCTGCAGGGCATGGCGGGGGCGGATGGACCGGTGGTGTACCTGTCCACCTGTTCCCGGATCCTTGCCCCCGGCATCCGCATTGCCTATATGGTGCTGCCGGAGCACTTGCTGCCGGCGTGGCGCAGCAAATACCGGCTCTATTCCGGCACCGTGAGCCGCTTTGAGCAGCAGACCCTGGCACGGTTCCTCAACGAAGGCTATTTTACCCGGCATCTGGCACGGGAGCGGGTGGCGTACAAGGCACGGCGGGACGCCCTTGTGGCGGCGCTGACCGCCGCCTTTTCCCCGGAGGAGCTGACCTTGAGCGGGATCCACACCGGGCTGCATCTGCTGGCAAAGCTGGGAGATGCACCGCCGGACGCCGCCCTGCGCCGTGCCGCCCGGCTGCAGGGGATGGAGCTGAACCTTCTCAGCGATTACGACCTGACCGGCAGGCACCCGGATTCCGGTATGCTGGTGCTGGGCTACGGCTCCCTGTCCGATGAGGCGTGCCCCGCTGTAGGCGAGACCCTGAGAAAGGTCTGCACCGCCGCAAGGGATTCTGCCGTTATCCCGTAACTGCCTGCCGCCGGGTCCCACTGTCCCGGCAGCGCCTGTGCCTCCACCGGGGCGGCGGCGTTGGCGAGAAATTCCAGAGTATCGGCAAGGCGCAGGTAGTCCTGGGCAGTAAGGTCGGTAAGAAGGGAGGAGCTGACGCTGCGCAGACCCTCCGGCAGGACGGTGGGCAGCAGGTCCATGTTCTGCCGGAAAAAGGCGTCCCACACCGCCGCCCGGGCGGCGGCACGGCGGGCAGGGGGCAGCAGGCAGTCGGCGTCCATGGCGCAGAGGAAGCTGTGTGCCTCGGCGGCACAGATGCCCTGCACCCCGCCGGTGCGTCCGTACTGTGCCAGTTCCTCCTCGGTCAGTGCGCCGGAAAAGCCCACCCGGACATCTCCGTACCGCTGCGCCAGCTGTTCCAGCACCCCGGCGGAAAGGGCGAGATAGCGGGTGTCCTGCGGCAGGGGCAGAGATTCCTGCAGCGCCTGCCGGCACCGTGCGGGACCTGCTGCCCGGTAGCAGTGGGCAAGAGAAGCGGGGGCGTCCCCAAAGGATACGGTGAGCTGGGCAGGCAGGGCAAGGATCTCCACGCAGTTCTGGGGAGCGCTGAGATACAGCAGCACGAAGCCCGGCTGTTCCCCGGCAATGCACAGCAGCAGGGTGAGCCTGTGGTCCTCTCGGGGCAGAGAGAGGGGGATGCTGCGCTGGCTCTGCGCCGCCTGCTGCAGCTGGCTCCGCAGCTGCTGCCGGGACAGCAGTACCGTGGTGCCCACCAGCGGCAGCAGCACCAGCAGCGCCGCCCCCAGTGCTGCCCAGAACGGATGCCAGCCCCTGTGTTTTTTGTGCATGGAACCTCCCTGCCTTTCGGCAGAGAGTATGGCACAGAGACGGCGGCTTTATGCAGCAGCCGGGGCGGCAGCTGGTCAATACGGAGAAACCGTCCCCCGGCGGAGGCATTCTGGCAGGCAAACCTGCATAAATTGGAGGAGGACATCTTGCGCAGGGGACAAAAATGTGGTATAGCCTTTCTATCGCGCACAGCTGTGCGTATGAAAGGAACTAAAAAGACAGGCAGCAGCAGTGGCTGCTGCCGCACTCTGGAGAAGCCCGGAAGCCCGGGTGCCGAAGGTGTAAGGCTGCAGGGAAAGGCAGCTGTATCTCTCAGGCAAAAGGACAGAGCATGGTATTTTGCGCACAAAGGGGTGCCGCCGGAATGGTGTGTTCCCGGCGGCGAAAAAGAAGATGACTTTGGATCTTTACGGGCAGGACCTCCGGCAGGGCAGGTGCTGCCCGTTTTGTTTTTGTGTACAGGGGGAAACGAACGTATGGTACAGTGGATCACACAGTTGAACAGCGCAGTCAACGGAGTGGTGTGGGGACCTTTTGGTCTGGCACTGCTGTTTGGCACCGGTTTGTGGATGAGCATTCGCACGGGATTTTTCCAGTTCCGCCGCATGGGGTATTGGCTCCGGCACACGGTGGGAGCGATCTTTACCAACCGGGATGTTACGGCGCACACCGCAAAGGAGGATATGGCGATCAGCCAGTTCCAGAGCATGTGCACCGCTCTGGCAGGCACCATCGGCACCGGCAACATCGTGGGCGTGGCGACTGCCATCGTGTCCGGCGGTCCGGGAGCCATCTTCTGGATGTGGGTCATGGCGCTGCTGGGCATGATGACCAGCTTTTCGGAAAATGTGCTGGGGGTGTACTACCGCCGCAAAAACGAAAAAGGGGAGTGGTCCGGCGGCGCCATGTACTACCTCACCGACGGTCTGGGGGCAAAGAAGGGCTGCAAGACCCTTGGCAGGGTGCTGGCGGTGCTGTTTGCCTGCTTTTGCATCCTTGCCTCCTTTGGCATCGGCAACATGAGCCAGATCAATTCCATTGCCGGCAACATGAACGCCGCCTTTGGGGTGCCCACCCTTGCCACGGGTCTTGTCCTTATGGCGGTGACGGCGCTGATCGTTATTGGAGGGCTCAAGCGGGTGGCGGCAGTCACCGAAAAGCTGGTGCCGATGATGGCGCTGTTCTATGTGGCGGGTGCCCTCCTCATCGTGGTGCTCCACGCAGGCAATATTCCGCAGGCGTTTGCCGCCATCTTCCGGGGTGCCTTCAACCTGAACGCCGCCGGAGGCGGTGCTCTGGGCTACGGCATCAGCCGCACCATTGCCTGGGGCTTCAAGCGGGGCGCTTTCTCCAACGAGGCAGGTCTTGGCTCGGCGGTGATGGTGAACTCTGCCTCCAACGTAAAGGAGCCGGTGCATCAGGGCATGTGGGGCGTGTTTGAGGTGTTTGCGGATACCATCGTGGTGTGCACCCTTACGGCGCTGGTGGTGCTGACCACCGGCGTGGTGGACCTGCAAAGCGGCGCAGTGCTGGCAGGGGTGCAGGACAACGCCCTTGTGGGGCAGGCGTTCACCGCCGCCTTTGGCAGCTTTGGACCCAAGTTCATTGCAATTTCCATCCTGCTGTTTGCCTACTCCACCACCCTGGGCTGGAGCCACTACGGCACAAAGGCGGTGGAATACCTCTTTGGCACCGCAGGCAGCCGCATCTATAAGGTGGTGTTCGTGGGCATGACCGTGGTGGGTGCCACCATGAAACTGGGTCTGGCGTGGGACCTGTCCGACACCTTCAACGGTCTGATGATGATCCCCAACCTGATCGCAGTGCTGGCACTTTCCGGCACCGTGGTGGAGATCACCAAAAACTACTTTGACCGCCGGGTCCGGGGCAGGGACATCGAACCCATGTGGTCCGCCTTTGCGGAATACCAGAAGGAAGAAGAGAACGAGGCGGCTGCCGAACAGGCAGAGCAGGACCGGTAAATACCACCGGTGCCCGCAGCATTTCCCCTTTGGGGAGGGCTGCGGGCATTTTTGTTTTGTTCGGGGTCTGGGCACCGGATCGGACTATGGTGGTTTTTCACAAGAATTGACATACTAATATATCAATTGCGCCGAAAAGCGGTAAACCCTATTTACAACCGGGTTGTTCTACGATACACTCAGTACAGAATCTCTGCGATATACGGTCAGAATGTATCGCAGGACCCGGCAGCGGGTGTTTGCTGCGCCGTCCCCTGTTCTCCTGCCTTTGCACGGGCGGGAGACAGGAGAAAAACAGAAGGAGAAATGAATATGAACAGAAGAGACTTTATGAAGCTTTCTGCCGCATCGGCTGTGACCGTCGGTGCAATGGCAAGCGTGGCACCTGCCTCCTTTGCCGAGAACAGCGGCGTCCATACCGATGCCGAAGTGCAGGCTATGGTGGCAGAAGAGCTGAAGCTTTCCCGTGAGGTTGCCTTCTACCCGGCAGCCTTCAAGGGCGATTTCGACAAGTTCTATGTGCTGTTCCACAAGCTGTCCCGTGCTCAGTATGAGAAGGTGGACGGCGCTGCCGTTCCCGGCATCAATGCTTCCCACTACGATATGTGCGTGGCACTGACCAATGCCCGCAAGGCTCTGCGGAAGGTCAAGGACCCCAAGAGCACCGTCTGGGAGATCTGGGGCGAGCAGATGGCAGTGGAATCCCCCCTGCCCACCAACTGGACCAACTGCTACGATAACGAGGGCTTCCGTCCCTTCCTGAACCCCTACCTGCTGCCTCTGCAGCGCAAGGCTAAGGGCAACGTGATCATCATTGCCGGCGGCGGCAGCACCCACCGCAACAACGTGGTGGAAGGCTATCCCGTGGCAAAATTCTTTAACAAGCAGGGCTACAACGCCTTTGTGCTGCAGCGCCGGGTGAACCCCTACGCTGCTGTGGACCAGCAGCTGGACCTGGCACGTGCCATCCGCTACATCCGCCACAATGCAGAGGCAAAGAACATTGCCAAGACCGATGTGATGATCGGTGTGGGCTTCTCCGCCGGCGGCATGAACATCATGCAGGTGGTGGCAAACCACTTTGGCACCGTCAATACTCCGGACAAGGTCTACCCCGATTACGTCTGCGATGCAGTGGATCACGAGAGCGCCGACCTGCAGGCGGCAGTGCCTGTTTACGGTCTCTTCGTCACCGGTCTGGACTTCAGCAGCAACCCCAACCTGCCGCCGGTCTTTGGCGTTGTGGGTCAGAAGGACGGTCTCAGCGCCGCCATGCTGCCCAGCCTGCCGGAGTGCGCCAAGACCTTTAAGGACTTCAGCTTCTACCTTGCTCCCGATGCTCCCCACGGCGTGGGTCTGGGCACCGGCACCAAGGGCTATGTCGACGGCTATACCCAGATCGCTCAGTGGCCCGACATGGCAGTCAACTTCATCGAGAGCCGCCTGGGTCTTATGGAAAAGACCGAGGATATGGACTCGGTAGCATTTGCATGGTAAGATATCCTCTGACAGCAAGATCTCATAGATAGGAAAAGCGCCTGCAGCTCCCCGCTGCAGGCGCTTTTCTGTCCATGCTTATTTCCGCAGGCTGCGCTTTGCGGCATCCCGTCCGGCACACAGTCCGCTGCCAAACGCCCAGTGAAGGTTAAAGCCGCCGCAGCTGCCGGCGCAGTCCAGAGTCTCTCCCACAAAGTACAGCCCCGGACAGCCCTTGAACTGGAAACTGGGTTCCACCTCCGTAAGGGCAAGTCCGCCGCCGGTGGTCTGCGCCTGCTTCCAGCCGCAGGGGGTCAGCCCCTCAAACCGCCAGTGCTTGGCGGTCAGGGCAAGCTGCCGCAGCTGCCGGGCAGACAGCTGCCGGGGGCTGCAGTCCGGCAGCTTTGCCGCTGCCCACAGCGCCCTGCCCAGTTTGCCATGGAGCAGACCCAGCCAGAAATCTCCGGGAGCGTCCCCTGCCAGCAGGGAGGTCCGTGCTGCAAAAAGGGCGGCAAGGTCCTCTTCTGCCACGGCGGGGAAAAGGTCCAGCTCAATGGCGGGAGCCTTGGGACCCCGCCCCGGGGCAAGGAGCCCTGACAGCTGCATGATGCAGATGCCGGAGAGCCCGTAGTCGGTAAACTGTACCTCCCCGGTCTCGGTCGCCACCGGGCGGCTGCCGTCCAGCAGGGTGGCGGATGCCTTGGCACGGATGCCTGCAAGGCTCCGGTCCGGCTTTGCGCATTGCAGGGCGGTAAGGCAGGGATACAGAGGCTGGACCTTGCCGCCGCACCGGGCGGCAAACCGGGTGCCAAAGCCATCGGTGCCAAACTGAGGTCCCGCCTCGCCGCCCATGGCGCAGATGACCCCGTCGGCGTGGAGGTTTTCCACACTGCCCTCGGCGGTGGTGAACTGCACCGTGTAGCCGCCCCGGCGCTGGGCAAGGGTGCTTACGGTGCAGCCGGTGCGCAGCTGCACCCGGCGGTGGGCAAGGTGGCGTTCCAGCAGCCCCAGGACGTCCGCCGCCTGATTGGAATAGGGGTACACCCGCCCGGTCTCGTCGGTGCGGGTGTACAGACCCAGCGAGCCGAACCATTCCAGAGGAGCAGCGGCATCCACCGCCGCCAGCAGGGGACCCAGTGCGGCGGGGTCTGCGGTAAAATAGCAGGAAGGTGCAATATGCCGGTTGTCCAGATTGCAGCGTCCGTTGCCGGTGGCAAGGAGTTTTTTGCCCGGGCGGGGGTTGCGCTCCAGCACCGTGATGCGGGCTGCAGGGTTGGTCTGGGCGGCAGCCAGCGCAGCGGCAAGCCCTGCCGCTCCGCCGCCCAGAATGAGGATTTGTGCCATGGGGGCACCTGCCTTTCTTGTGGGTGGATAAGTTTGCCTTTATTGTAGCAGAACCCGGGGCGGAACGCAATGTGCCCCGCCTGCTGCCCATGGAAATCAACTTTTGAAGATTGCCCCAGAGCCTAAGCCTTCACCCCTTGGGGGGAAGGTGGCTGCGAACGCAGTGAGCAGACGGATGAGGGGTGGTTTCCCGCAAACTTCTGCTTGCCTGCGCCCTCATCAGTCACCTGCGGTGACAGCTTCCCCCGACCGGGGGAAGCCTTTAGAGGAAAATCGATTTCCGTGTCCGCTGCCGGAGCAGCCTCGTGGTGGCGGAAAAGTCCCGAAAATGGTATAATGAAACACACTGGACCCCTCCGGACCGGAGGGAAGGATCGGCAAGGAGGGACCCTCTATGGAGGTATCGTACAAACTGGAAGTGATGGGCTGCCGGATCTTTCAGGCAGTGCTGAAGATCGGCAACTACGGCATGGGCTACCGGATGCCCCAGTATCTGGAAGGTCCGGGCAGGATCCGGCAGCTGGGTGCCTTTCTCCGGGAAAAGAACATCAACGATGTGCTGGTGGTCACCGGCAGTGGCATGGTCCGCCGGGGGCAGGTGCAGCCCATGCTGGACGGCTTTGTGCAGGCGGGCATCCGGTACTTTGTCCAGACCTTTGACCGCCCGGATCCCACCTCCCAGGACGTGGAGACCGGCTTTGGCGCCTACAACGCCCAGGGCTGCAAGGCGATCGTGGCTCTGGGCGGTGGCTCCCGCATCGACTGCGCCAAGGGCATTGCGGCAAAGGTCGCCCGCCCCCGCAAGACGGTGGCGCAGCTGCAGGGACTGCTGAAGGTCCACAAGCCCATGGTGCCGCTGGTGGCGATCCCCACCACCGCCGGTGCCGGGTCCGAGACCACGGTGGCAGCGGTGATCACCGATTCCCGCACCCACCGGAAGGCGGCGATCAACGACCCCTGCCTGATCCCCCGGTATGCGGTGCTGGACCCGGAGCTGACCGTGGGTCTGCCGCCGGAGACCACCGCTACCACCGGCATGGACGCCCTTGCCCACGCAGTGGAAGCGTACACCAACCATACCTATAATACAAAGCTGGAGGACCGGCTGGCAAAGGAGGCGGTGGCGCTTGTCCACCACAATCTGCTGACGGCGTATGCCCACGGGGAGGATCTGGAGGCACGGCAGAATATGCAGCGGGCAGCCTTCTGCGCCGGGCGTGCCTTTACCCGGGGCTGTGTGGGCTATGTCCACGCCATCGGGCACACTCTGGGAGGGCTGTACGGGGTAAGCCACGGTCTGGCAATGGCGGTGCTGCTGCCCCACGTGATGCGTGCCTATGGTCCGGCGGTCTACGGCAGGCTGGCAGAGCTGGCACGGGTCTGCGGCATCCCCGGAGACAGCGACCGGCAGCTGGCAGAGGGCTTTATCCGGTGGATCGAGGACACCAACGAAAAAATGGGTCTGCCCAAGGGCTTTGCCATGATCCGGGAAGAGGACATCCCACAGATGGTCACCTGGGCAAAGAAAGAGGCAAATCCCCTTTACCCTGTGCCGGTGGTCTGGGGGCGGCAGCAGCTGGAGCAGGTGATCCGGAGCATCCGGCTGTGACCCCGAGACTGCAAATTTTTTGCCGGAAAGGGAAAAGATTTGCAGCCCTTACATAATTCTCCTCCGGCTGCAGATACTTCTTGTGAGAACGCTGCGCCCACCCGGGCGCATCAAAGGAGAAGAGAGCATGAAAGCAACCGGAATCGTTCGCCGCATCGATGAACTGGGGCGGGTGGTGATCCCCAAGGAGATCCGCCGCACCCAGCGGATCCGCCGGGGAGACCCGCTGGAGATCTTTACCACCGGAGACGGCGAGGTGATCTTTAAAAAGTACTCCCCTGTGGGGGAGATGAGCGGCGTGGCGGCGCAGTACACCGAGGTGCTGAGCCGGTGCTTTGCCCTGACGGCATTTGTGGCAGACCGGGACCGTATCCTTGCGGTCAGCGGCAGCGGCAGACGGGAGCTGGCGGACCGGAGCATCAGCCAGCCCCTGGAGCGGCTCATGGAGGGGCGGAAACTCTACCAGAGCGACGGCACGCCGGAAAACGCCCTGCTGCCCTGTCCGGGGGCGGCACGGGTGCTGCTGTGCGCCGCACCCATCATTGCGGCAGGAGATGTCACCGGTGCGGTGGGGCTTCTCACCGAGGACCGCACCGCCGCTCCGGACCCGGCGCAGCTGAAGGCGGTGACTGTGGCGGCGGCGTTCCTTGCAAAACAGATGGAAGAATAAGATCCAGGGCACAAAGGGGACTGCTGCGGCAGTCTCTTTTTGTTTTGGCGCAGGGGGGCAGAGAGCCTTTATGACAGAATTATGAATCTTTTAAAACATTTTCTGCAAGGTCTTGACAGCGCCGGAAAATTGGCTATAATGGTCTTAGCACTCAGGAACAAGGAGTGCTAAACAAACGAAAAGCGAAACAAAAAGGAGGCAGGCGCTATGACAATGGATGCACGCAAGCAGCGAGTCTTGCAGGCGATCGTGGCGCTGTATGGTCTCGAAGGGGAGCCGGTAGGCAGCAGCGTACTGGCAAACTACTTTGACATGGCGGTGTCCAGCGCAACGCTGCGCAACGAGATGGCGGCGCTGACCAAGCTGGGTCTGCTGGAGCAGCCCCACACCAGCGCCGGGCGTGTGCCCAGTGCCAAGGGCTACCGTTATTATCTGGATAATCTGCTGGTGGGAGACCAGCCTCTGGACCGGGTGGACCGTGCCCGGGTGGATGCGGTGTTCGCCAGTCTGGATCATGAGCCGGAAAAGCTGGCGCAGGGCGCTGCAAGAGCCCTTGCCGCCATCAGCGGCTGTACCGCAGCCGTCAGCACTCCCTGTGCCGAGGACCTGTGCATCGCCCACTACGAGGTGGTGCAGGTGGGACGCAGCGCAGCCGCTGTGCTGGCAGTCACCACCGCCGGCTACGTCCGCACCCGGGTGGCGCGGGTACGCAGCGGCTTGTCCCGGGAAAAGGCGGCGGCGCTTGCCGCATTGCTGAACCGCAACCTTACCTTTGTGGCACCGGTGGACCTGTCCACCCGGATGCTCAGCGAGCTGTGCAGCCAGATCGACCCGGAGCTTGTGCCGGTGATCAGCGCCGCAGCCGCCATCCTGCAGGACAGCGCAAAGCCCCATGTATTTCTGGGCGGCGAGCAGTACCTGCTGGACTGGGACCAGCTGGACGGCAAGGTGGGAGAGATCCTTACCCTGCTGAACGATGAGCAGGTCGCCGCACAGCTCATCGCACCCCCGGCAGATCGCAGCGAAAGCGTGCTGCTGGGCGAGGATCTGGAACCTCAGATCCCGGGTCTGTGCATCGTCAGCGACCGGTATTTGGTGGGCGGCGGACTGTGGGGCTCCATTGCCCTCATCGGACCCACCCGGATGCCCTTCCAGAAACTGATGCCCCTGCTGCATTACTTTGCAGACCAGCTGGGCGAAGGCATGAGCGGCAAACGAAAAGACACCCCCCAGACCGCCGTACCCCGGCGGACTGTGATCTATAAGGAGGATCTGGAATGAGCGAAGAAACCAAGAAGACGGCTGCCCCGGAGCAGACCGAACAGCAGCCGGAGACCGTCCCCGAAGAAAAGACGGCGGCAGCTCCCGAACAGGCTGCTGCGGACACCGCTGCCGAAGAGGATAAGAAGAAGGACAGCGGCTGGTTCAACAAGAAGGCACGGGAGATGGAAGCCGTCAAGGCAAAGCTGGATGCAGCCGAAAAGAACGCCGCACAGGCAAAGGATCAGCTGCTGCGGATGGCTGCCGAGTACGACAACTACCGCAAGCGTTCCACCCGTGAGGCGGACCAGAAGTTTGGCGACGGCGTTTCCCATGCAGTGGAAAAGATCATTCCCATTCTGGATACGCTGGACATGGCGGCAAACGCCCCCACCACCGACGAGAACTACAAAAAGGGCGTGGTCATGACCCTGGGTAAGGCTGCAAAGGCGCTGGAGGCACTCCATGTGGAGGAGATCGAGGCGCTGGGCAAGCCCTTTGACCCCAACTTCATGAACGCCGTGCAGCAGATCCCCGCCCCGGATGGGCAGGAGAGCGGCACCGTGGTCACCGTGTTCCAGAAGGGCTACAAGCTGGGTGACAAGATCATCCGTCACGCTACCGTTGTGGTGGCGGAATAAACAAGCCGGAACCCAAAAGGGTTTTGAATACAACATCCGCTTATAAACATCGAGCATCACATAAACAAAACGATTTGTTCTTTCGAGAGGAGTTTTCATTATGAGTAAGATCATTGGTATCGACCTTGGTACTACCAACAGCTGCGTGGCTGTTATGGAGGGCGGCGAGCCTGTCGTTATCGCCAACTCTGAGGGCGCACGTACTACCCCGTCTGTGGTGGGCTTCACCAAGACCGGCGACCGTCTGGTGGGTCAGGTGGCAAAGCGTCAGGCGATCACCAACCCCGACAACACGGTTTCTTCCATCAAGCGTCAGATGGGCACCGACCACAAGGTGACCCTGAACGGCAAGGAGTACACCCCCCAGCAGGTCAGCGCTATGATCCTGCAGAAGCTGAAGGCTGACGCCGAGGCTTATCTGGGCGAGACCGTTACCGAGGCAGTCATCACCGTTCCTGCCTACTTCAACGACAGCCAGCGTCAGGCTACCAAGGACGCAGGCACCATTGCCGGTCTGAACGTCCGTCGTATCATCAACGAGCCCACCGCTGCTGCTCTTGCCTACGGTGTGGATAAGGAAGATGACCAGAAGGTCATGGTCTACGACCTGGGCGGCGGCACCTTCGATGTGTCCATCATCGAGATGGGCGACGGCGTTACCGAAGTTCTTGCCACCAACGGCGATACCCATCTGGGCGGCGATGACTTTGATGAGCGCATCATCAACTGGATGGCAGACGCCTTCCAGACCGAGAACGGCATTGACCTGCGCAAGGACAAGATGGCTGCACAGCGCCTGAAGGAAGCTGCCGAGAAGGCAAAGATCGAGCTGTCCAGCGCTATGAGCAGCCAGATCAACCTGCCCTTCATCACCGCCGATGCTACCGGTCCTAAGCATCTGGATATGACCCTGACCCGGGCAAAGTTCAACGAGCTGACCGCTGATCTGGTGGACCGCACCATGACCCCTGTGCGCAAGGCTCTGCAGGATGCAGGTCTGCGTGCTTCCGACCTGAAGAAGGTCCTGATGGTGGGCGGCTCCACCCGTATCCCCGCTGTCTACGATGCAGTGAAGAAGGAACTGAACTGCGAGCCCTTCAAGGGCATCAACCCCGATGAGTGCGTGGCTGTGGGTGCTGCTATCCAGGGCGGCGTGCTGAACGGCGAGAAGAAGGGTCTGCTGCTGCTGGATGTCACTCCTCTGAGCCTGGGCATTGAGACTCTGGGCGGCGTGTGCACCAAGATCATTGACCGCAACACCACCATCCCCACCCACAAGAGCCAGGTGTTCTCCACCGCTGCAGACAACCAGCCCTCTGTTGAGGTCAACGTGCTGCAGGGCGAGCGTGAGTTTGCACGGGACAACAAGAGTCTGGGCGTCTTCCATCTGGACGGCATTGCTCCGGCTCCCCGTGGCGTGCCTCAGATCGAAGTCACCTTTGATATCGATGCCAACGGCATCGTGAAGGTCAGCGCTAAGGACCTGGGCACCGGCAAGGAGCAGAACATCACCATCACCGCTTCCACCAACATGTCCAAGGAGGACATCGACAAGGCTGTGAAGGAAGCTGAGCAGTTTGCTGCCGATGATAAGAAGAAGCGTGAAGAGGTGGACATCCGCAACGGTGCCGACCAGATGGTGTTCCAGACCGAGAAGATGCTGAAGGAGAACGGCGATAAGCTGCCTGCCGACGTGAAGAGCGAGGCAGAGGCTAAGCTGGCTGACCTGAAGACCGCTGTCCAGTCCGGCAACGTGGACGACATCAAGGCAAAGCAGGAAGCTCTGAGCCAGGTGTTCGAGAAGATGTACCAGGCAGCTGCTGCCGCACAGCAGACCGCCGGTGCACAGCCCGGTGCTGACGCAGGCGCAGCCGGCAACACCAAGCCCAACGATGACGGCGTTGTGGATGCCGACTTCAAGGAAGTCTGATAAAACACAAGGCGGCAGACGTCCGACCAAACCGGCGGGTGCAGCCGCATAAAGCAAAAGCCGCTCCGGTTTTGCCGGGGCGGCTCTTGCTGGTTTATAAGTAAAAGAGTTCTCGCACAACACCCTCATCAGTCGCCTGCGGCAAAAGCCTTCCCCCGGACGGGGGAAGGTGGCATGACGCAAAGCGGCATGACGGATGAGGGCGCAGACAACCGCTGCGCAAGACTGAAGCGGGAGCTTCTGAACAGGAGGAACCGACCGGGGCGTTACCCGGGGAGGGCGTTCCCGGAGAGGTGAGTGGATATGGCACAGGAAAAGCGTGATTATTACGAAGTGCTGGGGGTATCCAAGGGTGCAAGTGATGCGGAGATCAAAAAGGCATACCGCAAGCTTGCCATGAAGTACCACCCGGACTATAACCCCGGCGATAAGGACGCCGAGGCAAAGTTCAAGGAGATCAACGAGGCAAACGAGGTGCTTTCGGACCCGAAGAAGCGCCAGCTGTACGATCAGTACGGCTTTGCAGGGGTGGATCCCACCTATGCAGCCCAGAACGGCGGCGGTCCCGGCGGCTTCAGCGGATTTGGCGGCGACGGCGTGGATCTGGGAGATATCTTTGGCGACATCTTTGGCGGCGGTTTTGGCGGCTTTGGCGGCTCGTCCCGTCAGGCAAACCCCAACGCCCCCCGGAAGGGGCAGGACATCCGGGTGCGCATCACCCTGAGCTTTGACGAGGCGGTCCACGGCTGCAAAAAGAACATCACCATCAGCCGTCAGCAGGAGTGCACCGAGTGCCACGGCACCGGCTGCGCAGCAGGCACCAGCCCGGAGACCTGCCCGGACTGCGGCGGTCGTGGCTTTGTGATCCGTCAGCAGCGCACCCCCTTTGGCGTCATGCAGACCCAGCAGCCCTGCGGTCGCTGCGGCGGCAAGGGCAAGCTGATCAAGAACCCCTGCAGCGTCTGCCATGGCAGCGGCAAGGTGGCAACCAAAAAGACCATGGAAGTGACCATCCCCATGGGCATTGACGACGACCAGAGCATCGCACTGCGGGGCATGGCGGACGCAGGCACCAACGGCGGTCCCGCCGGTGATGTCATCGTCACCGTTACCGTGCGCCCCAGCGAGGTGTTCCAGCGGGACGGCTACGACGTGTGGGTCACGGTGCCTATTACCTACAGCCAGGCAGTGCTGGGCGACAACGTCACCGTGCCTTCCATTGACGGCAAGGTGGAATACACCGTGCCCGAAGGCACCCAGAGCGGCACCACCTTCCGGCTCCGGGGCAAGGGCATCCAGTATCTCAACGGTCGCGGACGGGGCGATATGTACGTCAAGTGCGAGGTGGAGATCCCCAAAAAGCTGAACAAGACCCAGCGGGAGGCTCTGAAGAAGTTTGAGAGCACCCTGAAAGAAGAAAACTACGAAAAGCGCAAGGGCTTCTTTAAAAAGCTGAAGGATATGTTCAACGCATAAAAACCAAACGGCGGCACGTTCCATCGGAGCGTGCCGTTGTTTTTTGCGTCTGCGCAGGACCGATTCGTCTCACGGTCTTGCGCTTTCGTCTAAAATGGGGTATGATTGAGACGAAAGACGGGTATCATGAGACGAAAGAACTGCCGGAAAAAGGAGGAAACACAGCATGAGAAGCTTTGACTACGGACAACTGGCAGACCGGATGTGGGATATGGAAACGCTCTCGTATGTGGCAAAGATCCATGAATGCAAAGGTCGGCAGGAACTTTATGTGCGCCAGAAACCGGCAGAACTGGACCGGTTGGTGGAAATCGCCAGAATACAGAGTACAGAGGCATCCAATAAGATCGAGGGCATCGTAACCACCGATACCCGTATGAAGCAACTGCTGGCGGATAAAACTACACCGCGCAACCGGGATGAAAGCGAAATCATGGGGTATCGAGAGGTGCTGAATACCATCCATGAAAACCATGATCTGATTCCGGTCAAACCCAATTATATCCTTCAGCTGCATCGGAACATGATGCAGTATGCAGGCGTTTCGTACGGAGGTCATTTTAAGAACGTACAAAACTATATCAATGAGACCAGACCGGACGGCACGCAGGTAACCCGTTTTCAGCCGGTGGCACCCTATGAAACGCCTGCGGCGATACAGGCGATCTGCGAGAGCTATAACCAGACGCTTTTACAGGAAAAGGTGGACCCGCTGCTGGTGATCCCGGCGTTTGTATGCGACTTTTTGTGCATCCACCCCTTTAACGATGGCAATGGTCGGATGAGTCGTCTGCTGACTTTGCTTCTGCTCTACCGCAGCGGGTACGAGGTGGGAAAGTATATCAGCATTGAAAAGCAGATTGAAAAAACGAAAGATACCTACTACGAGGTGCTGCAGCAGATCGATCAGGGCTGGTATGAGGGAACAAATGACCCGGTGCCGTTTATCCGGTATATGCTGAAGATCCTTTTGGCTTGCTATGCTGAGTTTGAACAGCGCATAGGGCTGGTGAACGCAGAGGGAACACGGAGCACAGCACAGCAGATCGTGGAGCGTTATGTCGATGGAAAAATTGGGCGTTTTACAAGCGCAGAGGTGGTGGCAGCCTGCCCGATGATCGCAAGATCTACGGTGCTGCGGGAACTGAAGGAGTTGACCAGAAAAGGCGTCCTGCAAAGGCTTGGCACGGGCAAAAACACCTGCTACGTCCGCAGGGATGCGCTGGAGCCGTAAAGACCGATTCGTCTCATGGTCTTGCGCTTTCGTCTAAAATAGGGTGTGATTGAGACGAAAGCCAAAAGAAACCCCATAAAAACAGCGGAGGCGCTGCCCTAAGGGCAGCGCCTCCGCCTGCTTTGTTCTTTGGTATACTCCGTGGTCGTGTTATGAGATCATCAGAGCAGGATCAACGCTGCGTTGATGACCAGACCCACGCCGGTGGCGCAGGAGCCGACGAACCAGAAGGTGCGTCCGGCGTCACGGATCAGATTTTCCGGGCTGCGGTTCATGTCCCGGCTCAGAGCATCCAGACCGGTCTCGATCCAGCTGTTGGGGTTCTTCTTGCGGTAGTCACGGACAGCCATGACGCCCAGATACCAGCCTACCGGCGGGATCCAGTTCAGCAGTGCTTCGGTAAGAGTGGCACCGCCTTCGGTGTAGGTCATCTCTTCCTGAGACATGACATTGTAATATGCGGGCATCAGCATAGTCTTTTCCATAGTAGCACTCCTTTGTACAAAGATTCAGACAGCGCACGGATGGTGCGCCGTGATACCATAAAAACAGGGACCCGGAAATGCCGGACCGTGCCGGTTTACTTTACTACCAGCAGGATGGCACTCAGGGGGGCAAGAGCGATGACCATGGCGGTGGAAACGCCGTCCCGCACAAAGTTTGCGGCGGACTTGGACATATCGGCACCGATGTCGTCAAAAGCCTTGCCCAGAATGGTGAACAGGTTGCCCTTGGTGTTGCTGCTTGCGCTCAGCCAGCTCCGAGCCTGACCGATGCCCCAGACATAGCTGGAAGCAAGCACCACGCCGCCTACGGCAGCAGCAACGGTGAACATCACAGAACCGACGCCGCTGGCGGAACCGCCTGCGGTGTAGGTCATCTCATCATCGGAGAGGACCGCATAACCTGCGGGAAGGTACAGTTTGTTTTCCATTGTAAACACCCCTTAATAAAGGCAGCGGAACGCCGCCTGTGGAATTGCAAAGGATCCGGGAGAGAAACCCTCCCTTCACAGCCATTCTACAACAGCTTCCCTGTTTTTGCAAGGGGAAACTGGGCAATGTGTGCAAAAACTGGAAAGACTTATGAAAAAGACTGGCAAAGTTTGTGAAAATGGACTGCAATAATTCGGCAATTCGTCCAAAATGCTTCTACAGGCAGGAGAGCCTCAGCCCGTTACGCCGGCACGGTACAGGTAGGGGTCGCTCTTGAAACTGTCAAAGCTGTACAGCACCAGGATCTGGTCGTAGTCGTTGTCGGCAATGAGGGGGTCCAGCCCGTAGTTGTAGTTGCGGAAATCCACCACATCGATCTGGTCGTAGTTGGCGGTGAGATAGGGCACAAAGCAGTTGGCGTAGCTGTCCTTGATCACCAGAATGCGCCCGGTGCCCTCTCCCTCAATGCGGCTCAGACCGTTGTTGCCGTGGAGGAACATGGCATACTTGTCGTAAACGTCCAGCTTGCCGGTGTCGTACAGACCGGTGACCTCCCCCTCTGCAGGCTGCCCGGCACCGGTGACGCTGTAGATGGTCAGGCGGTTGGGCAGGTCGTAGTAGGTGATGGTGTCCGGTACGGCGTTCCAGTTCCGTGCCTTGGAGTAGTGGGTGCCGTAAAATCCCTCTGCAGTCAGCGCCGGATGGGCGGTGGTGTCAAAGGGGGTAAGCCCCAGCGTATCACACAGACGGCTGTAGGCGTAGTAGGCACCAAGACTGGTCCAGTGGTGGTCGGTGCGGTAGTAGATATACTCTCCCTTGTGGTCCTCCAGCGTGCTGCGGACATCCACGAACCGCCCGCCCGCTGCCTCTACGGCGGCGGACAGCTGGTCCAGATAGGTGTCCTCGTCCAGCACCGGGGCGTGGGCAGGCAGATTCTCCGGATAGATCACCGATGCCGCCGGGGCAAGCAGCACATTCACCTTGCCGGGGTAGCGCTGACACAGGGAGCTGACTGCCGCCGTGTTCTTGGGCAGGGTGCGCTCCTCGCTGGACAGCAGCCCGTAGGTCCGGGGGAACAGCATGTGCTCTCTGCCCAGCAGGATGCCGCCGCTCTGCTCCTTTTGCAGCAGGGTGGTCTCCACCACGCTTTGCAGGCTGATCCAGTTGTCCCGCCCGAACACCTGATCCTTGACGTACTTGGTATAGGCGGTGAAGTAGCTGTTGAGCCCCTTGGCAGAGAGCTGGGTCAGCGCCGGACGCTGGGAAAGGGTGGTGTTTTCCAGCTCGCTGTAGGTGCGGTCCGGGGTGGCAAGGTCCAGCAGGAACAGCCCCGCAAAGAACAGGGTAAAGACCACCAGCACTGGATACCGCAGGAGAGAAGGAGCCTTTTTTTCGTGTTTGGACATCTTCTCGCCTCCTTAAAAGTTGAAATACAGGAAGGGGCTGTTGGTGCTGCCCACCACATAGGCGGTGGAGACCACCAGCAGCGCCAGAATGACGGCACAGCGGGTAACGGTGCGCTTGCGCAGGACATTCCAGAGCTTTTCGATGAGGGGGGTGCAGCACACCGCACTCACTGCCAGCAGCACCCCGTAATTCCGCAGGAAATACAGGGGGGATACGCCGCCGGAGGGGATAAAGAGCTTGTGGAACAGCAGCCCGAAGGATACCCCGGTGTCGTTGCCCACAAACATTGCCCAGCCCACCACCACAAGGAAGAGGGTGTAGATGTGGGACCAGACCTTTGCCTTTTGCAGGTAGGGCAGCAGGAACAGCTTTTCCACCGCCAACAGCACAAAGTAGTACAGACCCCAGCAGATAAAGTTCCAGTTGGCACCGTGCCAGATGCCGGTGAGCAGCTCCACGATAAAGAGGTTCAGGATCTGACGCTTCAGACCCTTGCGGTTGCCGCCCAGAGGGATATACACATACTCCCGGAACCAGCCGGAAAGGGTCATATGCCAGCGCCGCCAGAATTCGGTGATGGAGCCGGAGATATAGGGATAGTTGAAGTTCTGGGGGAAATCAAAGCCCAGCATCCGCCCCATGCCGATGCCCATGAGGGAGTAGCCGGAAAAATCAAAGTACAGCTGCAGGGAATAGGCGATGATGCCCAGCCACACCAGAGGGGTGGAGGCGTTTGCCAGCCCCACAAAGGTGGTGGAGGGGCTGTCCGCCACCCCGATGATGTCGGTCCACAGGGCACCCACGGCGTCTGCCAGCAGCACCTTTTTGGCAAGACCAAAGGTGAACAGGGTCATGCCCTCTTCGATCTGCTTGAGGTTATAGCGGTGGTGATAGACGTGGAGCTGGTTGGAGACGTCCCGGTATTTCACGATGGGTCCGGCGATGAGCTGGGGGAACATGACCACGTAGGCACCGAAGTCGATGATGTTCCGCTCCGCCTTTACATCCCGGCGGTAGACGTCGATGGAATAGGAAAGGGTCTGGAAGGTATAGAAGCTGATGCCCAGCGGCAGGGTGCCGATGCCCTGGATCTGAGCAAAGCCGGTGCCCAGCAGGGCGTTGATGCTGCGGAGCACAAAGTTTGCGTACTTGAAGTAGAACAGCATCCCCAGACTGCCGGCAAGGGCAGCAAGCAGAAACGCCCTGCGCAGGGCAGGCTTGCGATCAAAATGCTCGATGCACAGACCGCAGAGATAGTTGATGAGGATCAGGGCGATCATCACCGGGAAGAACCGCACCTCGCCCCAGCAGTAGAACACCAGACTGCACAGAAACAGCACGGTGTTTTTCAGCTTGGGGGGAGCGAGATAATACAGCGCCAGCGTTATGGGCAGAAACCGGAACAGAAAGATAATGGTGCTGAAAACCAAGGGGTCAGCCTCCTTTTTTTACACAGGATGAAGGGGAGTTCAGCCTTCCCCCGGTCGGGGGAAGGCGGCATGACGGATGAGGGCGCAGCTTTGGCAGAAATACCCCTCATCCGTCGCCTGCGGAGACAGCTTCCCCCCAAGGGGGAGCTGTCTCAAGTGCAGGTTAGGGTCCTACTGAAAAAAGCCGATGCCGCAGATGGCACCGGCTTGGGATAGAACTGTTCAGCTGTTCAGGGCGCTGTCCACAGCACCGGAAAGGTCTGCCGTGCACTCGTTGGAGGCAATGACCATTACCACCCGGTCTCCCTTGCTGGAGACGATGGCATTTTCCACGTTGGACTGTGCCTGAGCAAACTCGGCGTAGTTGCCGTAGAAGGCGACCTGATCCTGCTTATAGTTTTCCAGTGCAGCGACCACATCCTCAGCCTTGCCGGAAGCGGTCTCCAGCACCAGCACCAGACCGGCATCGCCGTTGTCGTTGCTCTTGACGCCCTTGAAGCTCACCACGTTCTCTGCAGGCAGGTTGAAATCGTACTCAATGTTCATTGCGGCGATCTCGAACTGGTTGGAGATGGGGTTGGCGTCCAGCAGGGTGTTGAAGGCGCCGTCCAGTGCACCGGCAGCGTCGGTGCCGTTCTCAGCCTCGGCGGTGCTGGAAGCAGGCAGGGAGGCAGAAGCGGTGGACAGGGAGGACGGGGCAGCGGAAGAGCTGCCGCCGCAGCCGGTGAGCAGGGCAGCCGCAAGGGCTGCGCAGGCGGCGATAGCAGTGATTTTTGTGCGGTTTATCATAAAATATTCCTTCTTTTGTTGAAATTATCGGTGATGCTCCGGCGGATTTGCCGCCTTGGAGGCAGACCAGTATTATCTTACCATATCACCATCAAAAATGCAACGCACGGGGAAAGTTTTACAGAGATTTAACCGTTGATCTTTTCCCCGGCGGCAATGCGCTGCAAAAGGGCAATGGCGTCCTCAAAACACAGCCCGCTGCGGTTCAGCAGGACGGCGTTTTCCCTGCCCACATACCGCCAGTGCCAGGGCTCATAGGTGATCTCGGTGACCGCCTCGGCGTCTTTGGGATACCGCAGGATAAAGCCGTATTCCTCGGCGTGGGCGCACAGCCAGCGGAAGGCGGCGGTGTCCTCAAAGCCTTCGTCCAGCGCCGTGTGCTCCGGGCTGTTCAGGTCGGCGGCAAGCCCGCAGTTGTGCTCGGAGTAGCCCGGCGGGTTCACGATGGCGGCAGCCTTCTGCTTTGCCTCCGCTTCGCTGAGTCCTTTGGAGCAAAAGTGCTTTACCTTGTTGTTGTACAGGACGGTCTGGTATTCCACGCTGCGGTAGCCGCTCTGCATCCACACCGTGACCCCCTGGGCAGCTGCCGCCTTCTGCATGGCAAGAAAGGCATCTGCCGCCTCGGTCCGCAGCGTCTTGTTGATGGCGGTGGCAGAACCGCACTCCTTGGTGGTGAAGGTAAGGTCCTCCGGCATTTTGTGGGTGTGGTTCACCAGCACCATCCGGGGGTCCGCCAGCATCGCCCGGGCGTCGGCGGCAGAAAGGCTGCTGCCGGACCTGGCGGCGGGGAAAGTGGAAACGGCAGAGGCGGAGGGCACAGCGCCTCCCCGGGAAAGTGCGTAGGAGATGCCTCCGGCTGCAAGACAGGCAAAAAGGGTAAAGCCCACAAGGCGGCGCAGCACCCGGCGTCTGGAACGGTGGGAGCGATACATAGGAACACCTTCTTTCGGACAAGATGGAATAATCCTCCCGGCTGCGGGGCAGGCTGAAAGGGGAGGGTGGACCATGAAGATGACCGCAAAGGAATACGGACGCAGGGTCCGGCACGCCGGACCCTCATCGGCATTGGGGCGGGACTGCCTGTGGGCGTTCTGCACAGGGGGCAGCATCTGCCTGCTGGGGGAGCTGCTGCGCCGGCGCTTTCTTGCCGCAGGGCTGGAAGCGGAGCTGGCAGGGACCCTGACCAGCTGCAGCCTCATTCTGTTGTCGGCGGTGCTCACTACCCTGGGCTGGTACCAGAAACTTGCCGCCCGGGCGGGGGCGGGGACGCTGGTGCCCATCACCGGCTTTGCCAACGCCGTGGTCAGCGCCGCCATTGAATTCAAGACCGAGGGCAGGGTGTCGGGCACCGGGGCAAAGATGTTCCTTCTGGCGGGACCGGTGATCGTTTACGGCACCTTTGCCGCCGTGGTCTACGGCGTGGCGCTCTGGGCGATGCAGGCGGCGGGGCTGCCCCTGCCTTCCTGACCGGAATACGCACCGGCAGGAAGAAAAATTGCGTCCCGCTGTTATTGTAGCACAAAAATCTGCATTTTTTGCCGGAAAGGGGAAATTTTGTTGAACATTATCCGCTGCGGGGATACCCTGCTGTTCCGCACCCCGCCGGTGATCGCCGCCCGGGCGGCGGTAGGAGGCAAAAAAGAGGGGGAGGGACCGCTGGCTGCCGCCTTTGATGAGCTGGGCAGGGACAACCGGTTCGGGCAGTCCGGCTGGGAGGCGGCGGAAAAATATCTGCAGCTGCGGGCGGCACGGCTCTGTCTGCAAAAGGCGCAGCTGCCGGAGGAAAAGGTGGACCTTGCCCTTGCAGGGGACCTGCAGGCGCAGTGCACCGCCTCCGGCTACGCCATGCGGGAGCTGGGGGTGCCCTTTGCGGGGCAGTTCGGGGCGTGCAGCACCATGGCGCAGGCGCTGGGTCTGGGAGCGGCGCTGTGCGCCGGGGGCGGGGCACAGAACCTGCTGGCAATGGCAAGCAGCCATTTCTGCGCCGCCGAGCGGCAGTTCCGCACTCCCCTGAGCTATGGGGCGGTGCGAACCCCCACGGCGCAGTGGACCGCCACCGCCGCAGGCTGCTGTCTGCTGCGCCCGGAAGGCAAAGGGGTGCCGGTGGCGGCTGCCACCTTTGGGCGGGTGCAGGATTACCAGATCCGGGACATCAACAATATGGGCGCAGCAATGGCACCTGCCGCCGCCGCCACCCTGCTGCGGTATTTTGCAGATACCCACAGCCAGCCCCAGGAATTTGACTGCATCTACACCGGGGATCTGGGACAGGTGGGCAGCCGGATGCTGAAGGAGCTTCTTGCCGCCGAGGGGCTGCTGGTAAAAAATCATCTGGACTGCGGCTGCCTTCTCTTTGATCCGGAAACGCAGCAGGTAAAAAGCGGCGGCTCCGGTGCGGGCTGCTGTGCCGCCGTGCTGTGCGGGCACATCCTGCCCCGGCTGGAACGGGGCAGCCAGAAGCGGGTGCTCTTTGTTGCCACCGGGGCGCTGATGAGCCAGACCACCTTTTTGCAAAAGGAGACCATCCCGGCGGTGGCGCATCTTGTGGAACTGGGACCGACCCGGAAGGAGGAGAGTTGAATGGAATATCTCCGGGCATTCTGTGTGGGCGGGGCGTTCTGCGTGGCGGGGCAGCTGCTCATCGATCTGACCGCCCTGACCCCGGCACGGATCCTCACTGCCTGCGTGGTGGCAGGGGTGGTGCTTTCGGCACTGGGGTGGTACGCCCCGCTGGTGGAGTTTGCAGGAGCCGGTGCCACAGTGCCCCTGCCGGGCTTTGGGCATCTGCTGGCAAAGGGGGTCCGAACTGCCCTTGAAGAAAAGGGGGCGGCAGGCATCCTTACGGGAGGGCTGACCGCTGCCGCCGCAGGCATCACCGCAAGCCTTGTGTGCGGGGTGGTATGCTCCTTTTTGGGCAAAAGCCACGACCAGAATTAAGCCGCTCTCTGCAGCGGTGCAAAACGCCGGAGCCTTTACGAAAGACGCCGGCGTTTTGCTGCGCTCTGCTTCCGGAAAGTGAAAACGGCAGACAGGCTTCGCTCTGTTTTTCCACATGGATGTGCTAGAATGTGGAAAACGGAAGGGGGCAGAGCCATGAAACGGGACTGGACCGATCTTTTGTGGGAGCTGTGGGGAGCACTGGCGGTGTGTGCGGCGGCGGCAATGGTGCCGGGCAGCTGCTTTTGCACAACGCCGGAGCTGGCGCTGCCGGGGCTGGCGCTTGCCGCCGTGGTCCCTGCCGGGTGGGCGGTGTGGAGTGTGTTTGCCCAGCCGCCCCAGCCTCTGGAACCGGAGCGGCTGCTGGAGCCGGTGCCGGTGGTGGACTGGGCGGCGGTGGCGGCGCAGCCGGTATAAAAACAAAAACCCCCGTGCCGGAAACCGGCACAGAGGTTTTGTTCGTCAATGATACTGAGCGATCAAGCGTTCTTGTTAGCACGCTTTGCCATACGGCTGATCTTGCGGCTTGCGGTGTTCTTCTTGATGACACCCTTAGCGCGAGCCTTGTCGATCGCGGAAACAGCAGCCAGGACGGTTGCGTCCTTGTCAGCGGCATTCGCAGCAATGGCAGCGTCTGCCTTCTTGACGACTGTTTTCAGGTTGGTCTTAATGGACTTGTTGTGGGCCTGCTCTGCAGCTGCCTGCACGACGCGGTCCTTCTGAGATTTGATGTTAGGCATTCGTTCCACCTCCTTGGCTACCTATAACAGCGCACCCTATGATACCATATTTGGCGTACCAGCGCAAGCGTTTTTTTGATTTTTGTTTGGAAAAGTTTTGCTTTTTCCATACTTTCCGCAAATACAGGGGCTTTTGCCCCCAAAAGGAAGGGAGAGAGGGGGAAAATATGCAGCAGGGACAGGAAAAACCGGACCCTGCCTCGGGGACAGGGGCAGCTGTGCTGACTTGACGGCGGGGGACATATTCTGAAAAGCGGAGGTGAGGGGATGGGCAGCAGGATACCGCAGACCGGCAGACCGCCGCTTCTGCCCTTTGCACAGGCGGCGGTGCTGTTTGGGGCGCTGTGCCTTTTTGCCCGGGGGGCAGTGCTGACGGCGGCGTGCCTTCTGTGTGCGCCTTTGCCGGCAGCGCAGACCGCACTGTGGCAGAGCCGGAGGGAAGAGATGGCGCAGAGTCAGTCGCAGCCTGAAACGCCGCCCCCGGAGGAAGCGGAGCTGCCGGCACCCCAGTCTGCCGCCGACCCGGTGGTCACCGGGGAGATCGAGGAATACCTTGTGCCCCTGGAGACCGAGGCGCAGCGCCCGGCGGATGCAGGGACCGTGCTGGAAAAGACCTACCCCCAGGGCAGCGGCGAAAAGTACATCCCCTGCGGGGCGGGGACCATCAAGAACAACACCCGGCAGACGGCGGCGGACATTGGGGCGGAGATCCAGAACCCGCTGCCCTTTACGGTGGAAAAGGACAGCCCCGACCCCCAGGTGCTGGTGATGCACACCCACGCCACCGAGGACTACCGCCTTTCTGCCGGGCTGTGGTTTGCCCCGGGAGACGGGGCGCGGAGCACCGACCGCAGCATCAATATGTGCGCCGTGGGGCGGGTGGTGACGGATACCCTCAACGCCGCAGGCATCCACACCCTTCACGATGAGACCCTCAACGACTACCCCAGCTACACCGGCAGCTATGCCAACAGCCGGGCAGTGGTGCAGCAGTATCTGGCGCAGTACCCCAGCATCAAGGTGGTACTGGACGTCCACCGGGACGCCATCGAGTCCCCGTCCGGGGCACGCTATGCCCCGGTGTGCACTGTGGAGGGGCGGCAGGCGGCGCAGGTAATGATCATCTGCGGCTGCGACAACGGCACCACGGTGCAGCTGCCCAACTGGCGGCAGAATCTGCGGTTTGCCGCCGCATGGGAGCGTAGCATGGAGCAGCTGTACCCGGGCTTTACCCGTCCGGTGCTGCTGAGCTACCGGTTTTACAATCAGGACCTGACCACCGGCAGCCTGCTTATAGAGGTGGGAGGTCACGGCAACAACCTCAACGAGGCACTGTACGCCGGGCAGCTGGCGGCAAAAGGACTGGCAGCAGCCCTGCTGGGCGGTATGGAAATCAACTTTTGAAGATTGACCCAGAGCCTAAGCCTTCACCCCTTGGGGGGAAGGTGGCTGCGAACGTAGTGAGCAGACGGATGAGGGGGAGTTTCTCGCAAACTACTGCTTGCCTGCGCCCTCATCAGTCACCTGCGGTGACAGCTGTTCCCCACTTTGTCACCTACGGTGACATTTCTCCCCGGAACGGGGAGAATCTTTCCCGACCGGGGGAAGCCTTTAGAGGAAAA
>Ga0129313_1000581_pt1 | contig 29219 bp, 31 predicted proteins | sample O1105metagenome_FD_94436 | JGI IMG/M metagenome (GOLD analysis project Ga0129313, IMG submission 94436) | Orangutan group fecal microbial communities from fecal samples from Wisconsin, USA - O1105 metagenome | ecosystem: Host-associated > Mammals > Digestive system > Large intestine > Fecal...
ACAATTCTTGGCTTAGTGCTTGTTATTGCGCTCCTTGCTGGATTGGTTTATCACAAAGTTAAAAAGGCTTAGGAAACTTTTTAACTCAAATAATATACACTTTTAACACTTTAACACCTAGAGGCTGAGATAAAATTCTCAGTTTCTTTGTTTATGTAGTTATAATTTACAAGATACAGTGGTTTGGACTTTAACCAAATGATACTTTGCGTTGCTTAAACAATTTTGGAAATTGTTTAAGGTTGCGGATAAGAGAAACGAAGTATCTCCTACATCTCGGAAGCTTTAAGAACTCCTTTGATTCTTCTAACAGACCACTGTATTATTAGACTTACGATGACTCAAAGCATCCAGTAGATGCTTTGAGGTCTGAACCTAGAAATTGAAAAGCAAGGAAGCTAAGGAAAATATCAAAAAAGACTTTCTTTTCAGTTTTAAATCTTTACTAAAGATTTTTTCTTTTTATAATCAATAAAAAAGGTTTACATAGTGTGAATTTATAATGATTATATTTCATAATTTTCTGTGATAAAATAAAATTATGGGGGATGGGAAACGATATGAAAGACTAACAAACTCATAAATGCTGTTTATGTTTTAGCTTGCTAGCAGAATACTTTGCACTATTAATCAGTTTAATTATTCTTTTCCTTTAATAGTAGAATTGCTAGTGGTATGTTAGCTTTTCATACGTCCTCTCGTATTTGGTAATACAAGTAACGTAACTTTACTAATTTAGAAGTGATGGGGAAATATCTGTGTTCAGGAAGTATGATAAGATATTTGCTACATCGCTTGTTTTAGCAACTTGTATCACTATATTTTTATTTTTTACCAATGATAATTTTTTTGAATGGTCCTTTACACGTCATCAGAATATTTTGAGTTGGTATATTAGACCGCTGTTTATTATCCCTATTATGATAGGTGCACTAAGAAAATCTTATACAGTTATCTTTGGTTCAATTTTTATCTGTTTACAAGTATGTTTTGGTTTGCAAGACCTGATGAGATAGATGATAGTGTTATAGAATTTTTAAATTTTGAACGAAACTATTTAACAGCAGGGTGGAATTTGGATAAAATTTTTGTGGTAACTGCTGTTATACCTTTCTTTATTTTCTTAATTTATACAACGTGGAAATGGTTGCTAGTTGTTATCATCATTAGTGCAATATTAAAAGTTATACATAGTGTTATTTTTGGTGGCAGTAGTGGTTTATTAATTATTAAGCCTGCTATTCTTGGAATTATTATATGTACCTTAGTCATTTGGGGATTTTTTAGAAAAAATGATAAATAATTTTTTGTGAGTTATCAAAAAGTATACATTGTTAAACTATTTGATGATTTTTTATGCTATTTCTTATGAAACGATATTTAAATAATAATTTTAATATCGTTAAGGTATACGGTTACTAGGGAAGGTGAGGGTATGACAAATAATAATCAATTGCCACCGTGGTTAGCGGCGCTGACCGAGAAAGACCTTGATTTCATTAGGCAATTTATTATAAGCTCAGGTTCGTTAAAGGAAATGGCGAGCTACTATGATATTTCTTATCCGACTGTTCGATTAAGGCTAGATAAATTGATTCAAAAAGTATCAGGTGATGGTATGGTTGAAGATGATAATTATATTCAGTTGATTAGGCAGTTAGCTTTGGATGGTAAGATGAGCTATGACACGGCTAGAGAGTTGATACTTTCTTATAGGAAAGAACGACGGTATTTATGGTGACATACTGTCAACCGAAAGTGGTTTATATCTAAGGATTCCTTTTGCTATAATGAAAATAGGAGAAGCGGTATGGAAAGATTCAAGTTGAATCGAAATCAGTTAAAAGCTCTTGCAACCATTTTTATGGTCTTTGATAATATTTATCTTCGTTTTGCTGGTTTGCCAAGCATTATTCATTTATTAACTCGATTTGTTGCTCCTTTATTTGCTTGGTTGATGGTTGAGGGATTCTTTCATACCCACTCTCGAAAAGAATATTGCAAAAGGTTGTGGATAGCTGCTGTTTTGATGCAGATTGGTGACTTTATTTCACTGGCTTTATTGAAAGAAAAGGGTATTTCTGACAATATCTTTCTGACCTTAGCGATATCATTTAGTGTGATATGGCTGATTGATACAGCTAAGAAAGCAAAAGGAAATAAAAAGATTTTGCTAAATTTGGGAGCGGTAGCACTTGCTGCTGTGGGCATGGTAATAAGTGAAGGTGGTTTATCCATTATTCCATTTGTTTTTATCACGTATTTGTTTTATCATCAAAAAACAAAACAAGCGGTGGTTTATTTCCTTTATTGCTTTATTCTTTTCTTTACGCTTTATGGTGGCTTGAGTTTAGCCATAAAACAAGGCTTTGAGATGTTCTGTGTGAATTCGGACTGGATGGGATTTTTAGTGATTCCTTTTATGTACCTCTATAATGGTGAAAAAGGGCAATCAAGACCTTATCAAAAATGGTTCTTCTATGTTTTCTATCCTTTGCATTTATGGATTTTAGCCATTATAAGTGTCGTTATAAAGTGAGATTATTTTAGAAGAGGTTGAGGCAAAAGTGCGTAGCCTCTTTGTTTATGCAATCAAAATTGATTATCGTGGAAAGGCAATTTTCGTCGGTCTAAAAATATATTTTCCCCTGAGAATAAGCTGTTTTGAAAAAACATGTTAGATGGTATAATGATGATATGAACAAAGAAAGATTGCATATTGTTTTAAACAAAGACATTATTGACCAGTTGAATCTTGCTAGTGGGCAGGAGCTGGAAGCCGAGTTATATGCTGATAAATTAGTGCTGCAAAGAGAAGAAGAGCCTGAACGGCGTACCCTTTCGAGTTGGGTATTAATTATTGCGACTGTTTTGCTGAGTGTGGTCTTTTTTGCCATTAGTTCTATGCAAAATAGGAGCCAGATTTTATTGGTTGGCGACTACTCGATTATCACCTTTTTGATTGGCTTTGGTGGGGTGCTTGGAATGGCAATTTTCACCATTACCTTCATTCTCAACCGTCATCTGTTTCTGGGTGGGTTGAAAGCGCGTGTTTTCTGGCGGATGCTTCCCGTCATCATCATGTCCTTTACGGTTATTTTGTTGTTAGCTTTATTAGGCTTTGGCTGGCTGCTGGAGCAGATTTTTACAGGAGCGTCTTTTGATAAATTAACAGCTACCTTGATTTTAGGAGTTTCGATTTATGCTGTAAGTGCGCTTTGGGGGCAAATAGCAGAGCAGATTAGAGCGACTTGGTTGACGACAGTATTTACGGTTATTATGATTAGCGGCGTCTTTATTTCCATGGCAACCAATAGTTCATTGCAATGGTGGCACTTTAATCTTAGTTTTTTAGGAACAAAAGAAGCTAAAGACAGTTGGCAATTCAATTTGACCTTAATGTTGTCGGCGCTGATTTTAGTTGCCTTGGTTGATTACCTTTTTGTCGCTCTCGGTGAAAAATACGGCAGAAATTGGAAATTACGACTGATGCGTGTGATGCTAACCGTGCTAGGGCTTGATTTGGGCGCTGTTGGCTATTTTCCAAATAATGCCAGCTCACATCTTTTGCACACTCGTGTTGCTGGTTACTTGGTTTTCATTATCATTGCCTTGATTATTAGTGTCAAATGGCTTTTGCCAAATGTGACCCGAGATTTTCTGGTAATGTCATATGTGATTGGTGGCATGTTGGTTGGGCTAGAGGTAGCTTTTGAAGTTGTCCATTACTTGTCCTTAACAGCATTTGAAATGAGTGCTTTCTTGTTAGCATTTACGTGGTTGATTAGGCTCATCAATCATTTAGAACGCCTACTCGTTCCAGAAAAGAAAGTCATGACTGTTACGCTTGAATCATTTTAATCTTTTTAACATCATCTCTAAGCTTTTAGTCTGAAAATACGGATGACTAGTGGTTTAGAGATATTTTTTCACATTAAAGCTCTTTTTAGTGGCTAAAAACGTACATTTTGGTGAAAAATGTTGTATTTTTTAGAAAATTCGCAAAAAATGCTTGACAAGGAGAAAAACGGTGGGTATAATGTTAATCAATCAGAAAGTAACAAGGATTTGCTTACAGGGAGCCCGTGGTTGCTGTGAACGGGTAGCAGGTGGTTGTGAAATTGGGCTGATGGTATATTGTTGAAGATAAGAAATAATTTTCAGGTGAGCACCCCTTATCGTGCAGCTCCTTGCTAGAGGAGATAGAGATGACGGAGTATGATTTTCCGTTAAAATGAGGTGGCACCGCGCTAATAGATTAGACGTCCTCACACAGAAGTTTTTTTCTGTGTGAGGTTTTTTGTTTAGCATAAGTGAGTTAGGTAGCAAACTGCGAAAAGATTTCTTAAAAACAAAGTGAAGCAAACGCTGATGATGAGTTGAGAATTAGTGGTACGCTTCAGGTAGGCACCCCTTATCGTGCAGCTCCTTGTTGGAGGAGATAGAGATGACGAAACTTATTTTTCGTTAAATGAGGTGGCACCGCGCTAACTAGCTTTAGACGCCCTCACACAGAAGTTTTTTCTGTGTGGGGTTTTTTGTTTAAAAATGGAGGAGAGGTAATGAGAGATTTAGCAACAGTTCGTCAAGAAATAGATAAGATAGACGAACACTTAATCACATATTTAGCTAAGCGACAGCGCTTAGTTGAAGAAGCGGGACTCTTAAAACCTAAAAATGACCTTCAAGCGGTAAATGCACAAGAACGTGTTGAAGAAGTCATTAGAAATTGTTGCGAGCGTGCACGAGCAGCAAATTTATCTCCTCGCGTTGCAGAAGCTATCTGGCGAACGATGATTGGAGCGTTTATAGCGTTAGAGACAGAAGTAAATAGTCAGTCAAAAAAATAGAAAAGAGTTTTTTATGCGAAAAATTTTAACTGCTGATACTTTAACACCTATTCTTGCTTATATGCGAGTTCAAGGTGAGCATAAGGTTATTCTTGAATCAATTCCACGAGAAAAAGAAAATGCGCGTTTTTCAATCGTGGCTTATAATCCCGTTTTTGAAATCAAATATGAAAATGGCGAGTTAACCGAAAATGGTCAAGTCATTACTGGTGACCCACTTGATTATCTTAATCACGTAACGGTCAAAGGAGAAGCTACTGATCTGCCTTTTGGTGGCGGTGCGATTGGTTTTGTCGGTTATGACATGATTAGCCTTTATGAAAATATCGGAGACATTCCTGAAGATACTATTGGAACGCCAGATATGCATTTCTTTGTTTACGAGTCTTATTTGATTTTTGATCATAAGACAGAAAAAGTTTACGTGGTTGAAGATAATATTTACAGTCATCGTGACAATGATGCGACACGTCAAGCGCTTGGTAAGGTCGTCAAAGATTTGCAAACACAAGCGCCAAATGAATTTTCTCCACAGGAATTACATTCTTTAACCTTCAAGCACCATATTGAAAAAGAAAAATTTGAACAGATGGTTGACACGGCTAAGAAACTGATTCGTGAGGGAGATATGTTCCAATGCGTGCTTAGTCAACGTTTCTCAAGCCCGTTTGAGGGTGACCCGCTTGATTACTATCGCAATTTGCGCGTGACAAATCCGTCAAATTATCTCTATTTCTATGATTTTGGCGATTATCAGATTATTGGCGCAAGCCCAGAAAGTTTGGTTTCTGTGAAAAATGGCGAAGTCACTACAAATCCGATTGCAGGCACACGTCCAAGAGGGGCAAACGATGCTGAAGATGCTGCGCTAGCTAAAGACTTGCAAGCTGACATCAAAGAAACAGCTGAGCACCGTATGCTAGTGGATTTAGGACGAAATGATATTGGAAGAATTTCTCAAAACGGTACGGTCAAGGTGACGAAATACATGGAAGTTGAGTATTTCCGTTATGTCATGCATTTGACGAGCGTGGTTAAGGGGCAATTGTTACCAGATGTGCAAAGTATTGATGCTTTGAAAACGACTTTACCAGCTGGTACTGTATCAGGCGCGCCGAAAATTCGTGCTATGAAACGTATTTACGAATTGGAAGAAGAAAAACGTGGCGTTTATGCGGGAGCGATTGGTTATCTTTCGGCAACTGGTGACATGGATTTTGCCATTGCGATTCGGACAATGATTCTCAAAAATCAAAAAGCTTATGTGCAAGCAGGAGCAGGAATTGTTTATGATAGCGTAGCAGAAAATGAATTTTACGAAACGATTAATAAAGCTAAAGCAATGACACGAATAGGGGATAGCCAATGATTTTACTAATTGATAATTATGATTCTTTTACCTATAACCTAGCACAATATTTGGGAACTTTTTCAGACGTTCAAGTGTTGCGAAATGATGATGCGGCATTGGAAGCAGCTGCTCAAACAGCTGATGCGCTTGTTTTATCACCAGGTCCTGGTTGGCCAGCTGATGCTGGAAAATTGGAAGAAATGATTCGTTTATTTGCTGGAAAGAAACCTATTTTAGGAATTTGTCTTGGGCATCAAGCGATTGCTGAAACCTTTGGTGGAAAGCTCGGCTTGGCTAAAAATGTCATGCATGGCAAGCAAAGCGATATTGAGCTTTTGGCAGAATCACCTGTTTTTTCAAATCTAGCAAATGAATTACCAATCATGCGTTATCATTCGATTGTTGTGACGGAGATGCCAGAAGAGTTTGAGGTCGTGGCAAAAACAACGGACGACCAAGAAATTATGGCAATTCAACACAAGAACTTGCCAATCTATGGGCTTCAATTTCACCCAGAAAGTATTGGTTCACCAGACGGGCTTCAAATGATTGAAAACTTTGTGCGATTGGTTGTTGAGAAATAAAGTGAGGAAAAACAATGAAAGAACTTTTTAATCAAATTGCTAACAGAGAAGATTTATCCGAAGAACAAGTTGAGGCACTTTTTGATGGCATTTTAAATAATGATGTCTCAGAAAGCGAGATTGCAGCTTTTCTCATGGGGCTTAAGGTTAAGGGAGAAACTCCTTCTGAAATTACTGGAATTGTGCGTGCGCTTAAAAGTCATGCGGTCGATTTACCGCAAGTATTTGACGACGCCATGTGTAATTGTGGCACAGGTGGTGACCAATCTTACAGTTTTAACATTTCAACAACAGCTTGTTTTATCCTAGCAGCAGGTGGTATCCGCATGGCTAAGTTTGGAAATCGTTCGGTTTCATCAAAATCAGGTTCTGCCGATGTCCTTGAAGAATTGGGAATCAATATCACAGCCTCACCAGAGACGCTTTCTAAAGCACTAGACGAAGTTGGCGTTGCCTTTATCTTTGCGCAAACCATGCTTCCTGCTATGCGTTTTATTGGTCCAGCTCGTCAGGTTCTAGGAATCCCAACGATTATGAATATTGTTGGACCTTTGGCAAATCCACTTGACCTTGAAACTCAATTAATGGGTTTGTATCGTGCAGATTTGCAAGAAACGGCTGCGCAAGTTATGCAAAAACTCGGTCGTAAACGTGCCATTATCATTACTGGTCCAAATAACATGGATGAAGCAGCGCTATATGGTACCAATACCTATACGCTTTTAGATAATGGCAAGATTAGCCAACATCAGTTTACTTATCAAGACCTTGGAATGCCAAAAGTTGACCTTGATGATATTGTTGGTGGAGATGCCAAGCAAAATGCAGAGATTTTGCTGAGTGTTCTTCAAAATGAACCTAGCCCTTACCTTGAAACAACGGTATTGAATGCTGGGCTTGGCTTTTACGCTAATGGAAAAGTGGATAGTTTAGAAGAGGGTGTTTCCCTTGCTCGCCAGTTGATTGCAGACGGTTCAGCCCTTGCTAAGCTTCGCCAATTACAAGAGGTGCAAATATGAGTAAAGAATTTCTCCCAACTATCTTGAAGCAAAAAGCAAAAGAAGTGGAAGAGTTAGAAACGGAATCCTTACAACCACTTCGTGAGACTTACAAGCTGTATGACTATCTCAAAAATAATGCCAAGAAACTTCAAGTGATTGCTGAAGTCAAAAAAGCTAGTCCTAGCCTTGGTGACATTAATCTTGATGTTGACATTGTCAAACAAGCTAAAACTTACCAAGATAGCGGTGCAGCAATGATTTCGGTGCTGACAGACCCTTTCTTCTTTAAAGGTGACATTGATTACCTTCGTCAGATTTCTAGTCAAGTGAGTATTCCAACGCTTGCCAAAGATTTCATTATTGATGAAAAACAAATCATTCGTAGTCGTAATGCAGGAGCAACAGTAATTTTGTTGATTGTGGCAGCTTTGCCAGAAGCTCGCTTGAAAGAGCTTTATGATTTTGCGACAGGGTTAGGACTAGAAGTTTTACTCGAAACGCATAATTTACCTGAATTGGAAGTCGCACATCGCATTGGTGCTAAAATTATCGGCGTTAATAACCGTAATTTAGTGACTTTTGAAACAGATATTAATACCAGCTTAGAATTATCAGCGCATTTCAAAGAAATGCCAGTTTATATTTCAGAATCAGCTATTTTCACCAAAGACGATGCTGCCTTGGTTGCCCCATTTTTCAATGGCATCTTGGTTGGCACGGCATTGATGAAAGCAGATAATGTTTCTGAAAAAGTGAAGGAGTTGCAAATTGACAAAGGTTAAAATTTGCGGGCTTTCAACACAAGCAGCCGTTGAACAGGCAGTCAAAAGCGGAGCAGATTATATCGGTTTTGTCTTTGCCAAAAGTAAGCGGCAAGTTGGCATAAAACAAGCTAACTATTTAGCTCAGTTTATTCCAGAAACTGTCCAGAAAGTGGGTGTTTTTGTAAGTCCAACATTGGTGGAACTTCAAGAAGCGATTACTAAAGTGCCTCTTGATTTTGTACAAATCCATGGAGATTTTGAAGAAGAGCTCTTTAAGAAAATTGATGTTCCAAGTATTCGTGCCATTCCTGTCCAAAAAGCACTGGAAGAAATTGATAGTCAAGCGGATTATTTATTATTTGACGCCCCCTTGGCTGGTTCGGGCAAGACATTTAATTGGGAATTGTTAAAAGATAAGAAAATCACGAAGCCATATTTTTTAGCAGGCGGATTAACTGTCGATAATGTCCAGCAGGCCATAACTTTCTTTCATCCTTACGCTGTTGACGTTTCTTCTGGTGTTGAGACGGATGGTGAAAAAGATTTATTGAAGATTGCAAAATTTATAGAAAGTGTGAAAAAATGAGCTATAACCAACCAGATACTAATGGATTTTACGGAAAATTTGGTGGACAATTTGTTCCCGAAACACTGATGACTGCGGTTATCGAACTTGATGAAGCTTACCGCGAAGCTAAGGCAGACCCAAGCTTTCAAGAAGAACTCGATGCGCTTTTGAAAAATTATGTTGGTCGTGAAACACCGCTTTATTATGCAGAGCGTTTAACAAAACATATCGGCGGTGCGAAAATTTACCTCAAACGTGAAGACCTTAACCACACAGGTGCTCATAAAATTAATAATGCCCTCGGTCAAGTTCTTCTTGCTAAACGAATGGGTAAAAAGAAAATTATTGCTGAAACTGGTGCTGGTCAACACGGGGTTGCAACAGCAACAGCAGCTGCACTTTTTGACATGGAATGTACGATTTACATGGGTGAAGAGGACGTGAAACGCCAAGCACTCAATGTTTTCCGTATGGAATTGCTAGGCGCTAAAGTCTTTTCTGTAACTGATGGTTCACGCGTTTTGAAAGATGCCGTAAATGCAGCCCTTCGCGCGTGGGTAGCTAATATCGAAGATACACACTACATCATGGGGTCAGCTCTCGGACCTGCACCTTTCCCTGAAATGGTTCGTGACTTCCAATCTGTTATCGGTCAAGAAGCAAAGGAACAATATGCAGAGATTTCAGGAGGAAAATTGCCTGATGCTGTCCTAGCCTGTGTTGGTGGTGGTTCAAATGCGATTGGTCTTTTCTATCCATTTGTCGAAGATGAATCAGTTGCTCTTTACGGTGCTGAAGCAGCAGGACATGGGCTTGATACTGAAGAACATGCTGCAACATTTGCCAAAGGACGTATAGGTATTTTGCATGGTGCTTTGATGAATGTTTTGCAAGACCGTCATGGACAAATCATGGAAGCTTTCTCAATCTCAGCTGGTCTTGATTATCCAGGCGTTGGTCCAGAACATTGCCATTTCAAAGACATTGGTCGTGCAACATACGATTCTATTACCGATGATGAAGCACTTGAAGCATTCATGCTTCTATCACGTTTGGAAGGGATTATTCCAGCCCTCGAATCAAGTCATGCCATTGCTTTGACTCAAAAAGTGGCTAAGGAATTAGGACCAGATAAATCAATCATTGTTTGTCTATCTGGACGTGGTGATAAGGATGTTGTGCAAGTAAAAGAACGTTTGGAAGCAGAAGGGAAATAGACTATGACTAAGACACTCACAAAACATCTTGAAAACATTGCAACAAGCGGTAAAGGAATTTTTGTGCCATACATTATGGCAGGAGACCACGAAAAAGCTTTAGACGGTTTGTTTGACACCATTACTTTTTTGGAAAATAGCGGAGCTTCTGCTATTGAAGTAGGCATTCCATGGTCTGACCCCGTTGCTGACGGACCAGTCATTGAATTAGCAGGGCAAAGAAGCTTGGCTAACGGTGTGAATTTAACAGCGATTGTTCAAAAATTACAAGAAAAACAAACGACAGTTCCTTTGGTCATCATGACTTACATCAATCCTGTCTATCAATACGGCATTGAGAAATTTATTGCTGACTTGAAAAATACGTCTGTTAAAGGGTTGATTATTCCTGATTTACCACACGAACACGAAAATATGGTAAAACCATATCTTACCGACACAGATATTGCGCTTGTGCCACTCGTTAGTCTGACAACAGGTATTGAACGTCAAAAAACGTTATGTAAAGATGCTGAAGGATTTATCTATGCCGTTGCTATTAACGGTGTTACTGGTAAAACTGGTAATTATCGTGATGATTTGGATAAACATTTGACCAATCTTAAAGCCATTGCAGACATTCCTGTTTTAACAGGTTTTGGTGTCTCAACTCCAGCGGACATTGAGCGCTTTAACAAAGTATCAGACGGTGTTATTGTCGGAACGAAAATTGTTAGAGACTTACACGAAGGAAAAACAGATGATGTTGCTGACTTCGTCAAATACGGCTCAAATTATCAAAAATAAACTCATTTCAGCAAAAAAACAGAGATTCCTTTGATGTGGAGTCTCTGTTTTTAATTTATTTTATTTAGAACAAATCAATGATGAGTTTTAAATTGAGCAGTGTTAATACAATAGCGACGAGATAGCCGAGAATAGTGTTCCATTTGGCATTGACAAATTCTCCCATAAGTTTGCGGTTTGATGTGAAATAAACCAATGGAAAGATTGAAAATGGCAAAGCTACCGAGAGAAAAACTTGTGAGTAAACAATGAGTTGGTCAAGGACACTTTCGCGACTACCATAGAGCACAGCCACAATCATAACGGGAGCAAGAGCAGCCAAACGTGTCACCAAACGGATAACCCATTGTGGCAAATGGAGTTTCAAAAAGCCTTCCATGACAATTTGTCCAGTTAGTGTGCCTGTAATGGTTGAATTTTGCCCACTAGCAAGCAAAGCGATAGCAAATAAAGTTGATAGAGCAGCACTAGCAACACTACCTGCAATTTCAGAATTTTGAAGAGCGTCATACATTTGTGAAAATGCGTTGATTTCACTAGCATGCCCATAAAAGAGTGAAGCTCCTAAAATGAGCAATAGGGAATTAACCACAAAAGCAAGCGAGAGTTGAATATTGGAATCCCAAGTCATGAAACGCACAGCTTGTTTAATGGAATCTTGACTCTTATAATTAACTTTTCGAGTTTGTGAGATAGAAGAATGGAGATAAAGATTATGTGGCATAACCGTCGCCCCAATAATCCCCAAAGCTAATGTCAATTTACTATTAACGCCACTTTGTTTTAAATCTAAAATTGACGCATTAGGGAGATAACCGTGCAAAATTCCTGAAAGACTTGGCTTTGATAAGATGACCAAGTAAAGGAAAATAATCAAAATCGTTGCAATCAAGGTCGATACGATAGCCTCAATTTTACGGAATCCCAATTTCATCAAAGATAAGAGAATAAAGACATCTAAAATCGTGATGAAAATCGAGAATAACAAAGACCAACCAAAAAGTAAATGAAGAGCGATTCCCGAACCAATGACTTCAGCCAAATCTGTCGCCATTAATGCTAATTCAATCACAATAAAAAGTAAGTAGCGGAGCTTCTTTGGCAAATGTGCAGCTGTTGCTTGAGCCAAATCCAATTTGGTCACGATACCTAATTTTCCAGCCATTTGTTGCAACTGCATCGCAATCAAAGATGAGACGAGGATAACAGACAAAAGCAGGTATTTATAAGTTGCTCCACCGACAACGCTAGTAATCCAGTTACCAGGATCCATATAACCAACGGCAACCAGAGCTCCTGGTCCAATAAAGGCTCTAAGGGTACGCCAAAATGAGGCATTTTTTGGGACAGCAATACTTTGATTAACTTCACTGAGTGATTTTTGGTAATGTGTAGAAGTTTCCAAGGCACTACCTCTTTTCTAAATCTCTTATTAATGCCTATTATAGCAGAAAATTTTAAAAAATAAAGCATATTTAATTAAAAAATTAAGTATGGTTAAAAATAGACAAAATTAGATATCCTAAAAATAAAAATGGCACAAAGGGAATCCGTTTATTTGTCTGGAAAAAGTAGTAAATAATACCTGAAAGAGAGCCAAGCTCGATAATCCATAAAATGGTTTGAAGGTCAAGAAGCAGACTCAAACTGGCAAGGTAGAAAAAATCACCGCTACCGATTTTCAAATCAATCAGCTCTGCCATTATCCCAAAAGCCAAAAGAATAATAGCTAGCGCATTAATCGGCGTGACAAAAAGCAAAAAAATACTTGGAAGGAGCCAAACCAACAATGGAAACTCTTGACATTTCAAGTCATAAAGACTAAGAGTTGTGCTAAAAAACAAGATAAAAACTTGGTCGAGTGAGAGAAGTGCGCAATAGTAAAGTACGACAATGACCCCAAAATAAAGCTCTAACAGCCCATACCAGAAAGGAATTTTGGTGTGGCAAAAACGACAACGTGAATGATTTATCAGTTGAGAAAAAATGGGAATCAAATCACGAACGGCAAGTTGTTTTCCACAAGAATCACAATGACTGGCAGGAAAAATGATTGATTTTTCGGGAAATCGATCAACGATTAAACTAAGAAAAGAAGCAATAGAAGCCCCTAGAAAAAAGAATAATAAAATGTCCATACTAGTTTATTCGAAAAATAATTAAAAAAGTGAGCATATTATTTGCTCTTTATTTAGAATTATTCTAAAATAGCATTGTAAAGTAAAGGATGAGAAATCCTAAAATGTCATTTGACGAGGAGGTTTACTATGACTCAAACAATCACTGAAAACATTTACGCATCTGTAACACATAATATCTCACAAAAATCAACTGCTAAAAATGCTAAAACAAAAGCTGTTCTTAACCAAGCGGTTGCTGATTTGTCAAAAGCTGCCTCAATTGTTCACCAAGTTCATTGGTATATGCGTGGAGCAGGCTTCTATTACTTGCATCCAAAAATGGACGAGTTGATGGACGGTCTTAACGCTTCATTGGACGAAATGAGTGAACGTTTGATTACAATCGGTGGTGCTCCATATTCAACGTTGAAAGAATTTGACGAAAATTCTAAACTTGAAGAAACAACTGGTTCATTTGACAAAACAATGGACGAACATTTGGCACGTTTGGTTGACGTTTATACTTACTTGTCAGCACTTTACCAAGTTGGGCTTGATGTCACCGACGAAGAAGGTGACGCACCTTCTAACGATATTTTCACAGCTGCCCAAGCAGACGCTGAAAAGACAATCTGGATGCTCCAAGCCGAACGCGGACAAGCACCAGGAATCAAATAATTTTCAAAATAGATAAAAAAACGTCCAGTGGACGTTTTTTCACTCGCCTAGAGACAACAAAGCAGGTCGCATGACCTGCTTTTAGTTTATGTTGAAAATTAAAAAATCAGAAAATTAAAAATAAATACTTTACATATGTAAAGTATAGTGTTATACTAGTGACAATTAAATTTTTATTAGTTTTCAATTTTATGTAACTATAATATTATAAATATTATTATTTGGGAGGAAAGTTTATTTATGGGTAAAAAAGAAAACAGAATTTCAATTAATGACGAAACTTTATTTGGAAAAAATAATTATGGAATTGGGACTATTTCGAATAGTCAAAGTTCATCAACTATTCAAGCCTTACTGTGTTATAGTGCTTGCAAATCAGAATGTTCTTCAAGTTGTGGGTCAAAATGTGCTAGTAAATGTTCATCACAGTGTTGGAGCATTTGTAGTGGAGGAGCAGATGATGCTTTAGAAATTTACTATGAAAATACAGATTTAATTAATTTATAATTTTCTTAGTTACATAGGTTGAAATTAAGGTTAGGTATCAATGAGGTTGATGCCTAATTTAATATCTATCAGATGGTATGGGAGTGGGAGATATGAATAAGTTATTAAAGGAAAAGTTATTTTCGTTTCGAGCTATTTTGATTATTCAATTAGTAGTTACTTTTATAACGACAATGATTGCTATCATTAGTCCCTTGCTAGAAGGGGAGATAATTAATACTTTGATTTCAGGTGGTGTAAAGCAATATTATGTGATTTTATGTTTGTTAGCTCTAGGGATTTTTCTGTTACGTTTAGCTTCTTCATACTATTCTTCTCGAATTGAGTATGTTCTTTTAGATGATCGAAAATATCAGCTGTATAGCATGTTTTTGGAGATATTATTACAAAAAGATATTCGTTTTTTAGAAGATTATGAAGGAAACTATCTTAATACACGAATAAAATCAGATATTGATACGCTAGTTGATTTTATCTTTTTAAAACTGCCATATCTTTTCGGAAAAATTATTACAATTATAGCCATATCTGCGATTCTAATAGTCTTGCAGCCATCGGTGTTTTTTTATTTTAGCATTTTAATTTTGATTTATGTGGTTATTTATTATGCTTCTCATCGATTTATGTACACCAGTTTTTTGGCAATCCGTGAGAACGCAAATCGCTATCAGTCTTTGCAAAGTAGTATTTTCCAACGTTTTCTCAATATTAAAATCAAATCTACAGAAAAAGCAGAGTACCAACATTTATCTGCTAGTTTTCAAGAAATGATGGATTCTATTAAACATAATTTTGGTATCCGTTACATTGTTTCAACATTACAAATTATTGTGACCTTTGTTTCACAAGCTATTTTCTTTATAGTGGGTGGCCTAGCTGTAGTCAGAAAAGAATTATCAATTGGTTTATTTACGGCTATCATTCAATATTTTGGTGATTTTATTTCATGTTTGGATAATTTCTTTGGAATTGCTATTGATTTGCAAGAATATCGCGGTGCAGTTAATCGTTTAAATGAACTTTTAGAGATATCAAATGATACTGAAGGAACTGAAATGGTAGAAAATATTAGTCAAATTACTTTTGAAAATTTTAATATTTTACGCGACGGTAAGGAGATACTTTATCAAAATAATCTCAATCAGAAATTAAGCAAGGGGAAGCTTTATATTCTAAAGGGAAGAAATGGCGTTGGAAAAACAACCTTGATAAAAACGTTGATTGGTGTTTTAAAAAATAACTATCAAGGAGAAATTTATCTTAACCACAATAAAATTAATGATATTAATACGAGGCAATTGCGGTCAAATCAGCTATCAGTTATGGTTCAACAGGATATTCCTCAAAATATTTTGGTCTGTGATTTGTTGACAACATACCTATCAAAAGACGAGCTTTTTTCGTTCTTGGAGACTTCACCATGTCAGGAAATTTGGCAATATCTTATAGCTAATAGAGCAGATGATTTGTTAATGCAGTCAGTTGATCAATTGTCTGGTGGAGAACAACAAGTTATACAACTATTAGTTACTTTATCAAAACGTGAAGCAAATGTGATAATACTAGATGAACCTTTTGCTAATATTGCTCAGATATTAAAGCCTAAATTAATGCATTTGATTGAAGAATTAACGAAGGATAAAATCGTTATCTTGATTTCACATGATGACCATTTATCATCTCAACATCAAGAGATAGTTTTAGAGTGAAGGAGAAAATAATGAATTTTTTTATTTATCAATTTGTGATTTTTGAATTAGAAGAATATGTGTTAGTTCAAAATTGTAAAGGATTAAATATGATAAAAAACAAGAAATTGATAGAGTTTTTTAAAATATTGGATGCTGATAATAAGCTGTGTGTGAATAAAAAATTTCTGGACGATTTTTTTGAGGAAGAATCAAATGAAGTTACTCGTTATTTATTGGATAACGAATTAGTTTATTTAGAGCCTGAAAAGACAATTTTTTCAAAGATTAAACTATTTTTAAATAATAAAGTTATCTTTGAAAGTTTAGAATACAATAAAATTGGTAGTAAAAAAGAGATAGAAGCGACTCTTCTGGAAAATTCATTAGAAATGACTAATATACTAGAGTCAGAAATTAATAATACTGATAGTAATACGTTATTTATAGTAGTTTTAACACCATTTGATTACTGTGAGTTTTTAAAACTTAACAATCTCTTATCAGAGGGAAATAAAATGTTTGCTTTTGTTATTTCATATAATAGCTCATTTTATATAACAAATATTCATATGAAAAAATGGTTTAATCCATGTCCTAAATGTTTTTTTAGTCAACTAGAAGCAAGTTTGAGAGCGTATAACAAGAGAACAACTTCTATAACTTTTCAGACAATAGTTGATTTACTATACAATAATAAAATCAATTATAATCCTACCCTACCAGTTAATAGAAGATTAGTACTGCCCTTGATATTGGAAATTTTAAAGATTGAAAGTTGTGATATAAATGATACGGCTTCAAGAATTGTAAAGATAAACGATGAAGATGGAATTATTTATGACCAAGCTATTCATTGGGAATTGTGTAATTGTTTTGAGTGAGTTTTAATTATTAAGGAGTTTCTATATTGAATGATTTAAATAAATATTTTAAAAAATGCTATCAATTTCAAACTTGTTTTGTTAAATCTGGTGTTACTCGTGAAAAAATTGATTATGTATCAAAAACTTTACAAGAAAAAAAAGAAAATAGCATTAATAATGAAGGATATACTTCAGAGGAACAATTTTCAGAAGAAAATTCATTAAGTGAGAATCCTGTAATAAAAAGAATAGTAGCACTTAAATCAGAGCTATATTACTCGAATTTAATAGAATTTCAAGTCTTAATATATATGAATTCAAAAATTTATAGCTATAAAGTAGATGATAATAAAATTTTAAAAATAGGTGTTTCAACCCTTGAAGAATATGGTTTATTTGGAGAGTCACTGGATTTTAAATATATTATATTAACTTATATTTCATTAGATATCTTATCTTCAATAGGACGTAATTCTTTATTTTATTTTTTGAAGGAATCTGGTGTAATCAGAAGTAAACTAAGTGATGATTTAAGCATATCTACAATTTTTGTTAATTATAATTGTTTATCACATATTGCAAAATTAAATGTAAATAGCGTGATTATTCTAGATGCTATTGGAGTGAATTAATGTTATTTAGATATTACAGTGATTATTTAAATTATTCAAATCAATTGTTTATACAACAAGCAATAGTGGCTATAGGTGCATTGAGTGTAACGCATATTGATAATTTTGAGTTTCCATATAGTTCTTCAGCATGTGATCATAGCAGATTAATATCTTTAAAAAAACTTTATAGTGAGCATATCGAAAGAAGTAGGTTATCTTATATTTATGGTGATGAAGACAAGATAGCTTATGTTAATTTGTTAGATGAAACTATTAATTATATTTCTAAATCAAGTTTGACTTATGGCACGAATTCGGATATTGGTTACGTTGATTCCACAGGAACGGCATTTCATCCCAACTCATCTCAGCTTTCTATAAAGAAAGCAATTTCGGAATTGATTGAAAAAAATGAACTATTATTATTTTGGTATTTAGAACTAGGAGAAAAAATAGATGTAGAAGATCCAATGATTAAAAAAATAATTGACGATTTTAATTTAAGTGAGTATGAGATTTTTTTATTTAAAGTACAAAATATTTCTTCGTGGTTTACGGTAGTTGGAGTAATGTTTCAAAATGGTAAAATTATATCTTCAGGAATTAGTTGTCATGAAGAATTAAAAAAAGCTTTGATAGGTGCGATTACTGAATTAAAAATTATAAGAGTTCTTAATTCATTTACTTATTTCAATGTTTTTCCAAAACATAGGGATTTTAACGCAAAACTGTATCAAAAAATTAAGAAATTTAATTTTAAAAAAACTCTCATAGGAAAGAGGAAAGAAATACAGAAGTATAACCTTGGATTAAATAAAGAAATACAAAATTTAAATGTAGCATTTATATCAAATAATAAAAATTATGGTGTTGTTAGTGCATTTTCAGACTCTCTTATAAAGTGTTTACCAACAAAACAAAATTTAGAATTATGCAAGAATATCCCTATTGTACAAAATAATAGAGAATTTATATTTAATTCAGAACTAGATTGTGTAATAGTATAAATAGGAGGGAATATGGGGGAAATTTTTAATAGTCTAGGATATACTTTTAATATTGAATTTCCTAAGTATTTGGATAAATATAAGTGTAATACATGGGGTTCATTAAATTATAATTCTGTTAGTAGTAATGGATCATCAACAAACAAAAAATTTCAGGCTTCTGTAATTGGAAGCATAGGTGAGGTATTTGAAAGGCAAGCTTTAATAAACCATGTTAATGAGGGAGTAGAGAAAATAGAATGTATTGATCTACATACTAAAAGGGTAGAAAGTATTGACATCAATGTTAATAATAGTATATATTTTTTGGATACTTGTGGGTTAGCAACACATGTTTCGACTTTTTCTGCGATAGAAAATTCATTAAAAGAATTTATTGAACGACAGTCGTTTATATTAACTTATTTATCAAAAATACCTAAAAAAGTGATTCTAAAAGATGCAAATTTTTTATCAATGATACCAGAATCTCTAAAGCATATAAATTTTTATGAAATATCATTAATAGATAGTTTTAGGGTTGTATTTGGAATAGGCACCAGAGAGAAAAATAAGATTGATATAGGTGTAGGTGCAGGGTATACTATCGAAGAAGCACTTGAAAATCTCTATAGAGAATTATTGCCGTTGGGAGGAGAACATGGCAGAATAGAGATTGAAAAAGGTGATCAAGTTGATTATATACATGTTTTTGATAAGTTAAAAATTGAGAAAATAGTAGAGGCATACTCTTTTTTAGATAATGGTATCGTATGTAATATTAATGATTTTAAGTCCGAAGAAAGACAAAAAACAAGGGAAAATGTGATAGAAGAATTGCATATAAAATATGGAATGAACTTGAAGCTATGCACACTAATTTCTAAAAATAATATTTATTTTAGAAATTATAGATCAAAGATTACTAAGATTTGTGAATTTGATTGGTTTCCTTCGTTAAGAGTTTCAGACTATACTGAAAAAGTTTATAGGCATATAGAGCATAAAACAGGAATAAAATTGGATAGAAAAATAAACTTTATTCCTTTTCCTTAAAATTTACTAAAGGTGATAGAGATTGAAAAATTATAGTATTTATTTAAACCCCAAAATGAGAATATTACATAAAGATACTCAGGCGTTGACTGTTATTGTGGAGAAAAATAAAATTAGATTAACTGGTCCTAAGATAAGAAGTTATTTTTTAGATAACTTGCAATATTACGTTGCACCAAAGACTGTTGAAGAGCTAATAAAAATCATTGGTAATAAAATGAGGTACGTTTTTTCTTTATCAGACTTAAAACTTGTATTAAATGAACTAATTTTAAATAATATATTACTTATATACCCATACCCAACTATTGAAAATACTGATACTGTTTCTGCGAATATGGCCTGTGTTAATTATGCAAATTTTCAGTATAGTAAAAAGTTGAAAGATAATCTGAATTTAGTGTTACCAACACATGTTAGATTAAACTTTACTTCTCTTTATTGTTCTATTCCTGATAATCTTGAAAATTATGATATTATACTTATCGTTTTTGAGAGGTGGAATCACTTTATCTATGAGGACTTACTGAAAAAAATCGCATTAGGGATGGGAGAGGATACTATTTTTATTCCCATCGTGGTTAATAACAATTATTTTTCTATGGGACCTCAAATTTCTAAACAAAATGAAGAAATAGAAGAAGCAATCTTCTATTTAGATAATGAAGAAAATAGAAGCACTTATTTTAGTCAATATGATAATACCAATTATCAATTTTTTACAACTTCTCTTCTATCATTGGAAATCTTGGAGTTTTTAAAAAGGACAAATATTAGAAGTAAAACATATCGTAGAATGCTGACATATAATTTTAATTCAGGGGAATTAAGAAGTGTAAGATATAAAGAAATGAATAGGAGATATAGAAATGGATTATGAGATGAGATGTATAAGGACTAATGTTGATGAAGTACTATTTGAGACATTTCATAATGAGACATCTCTATCTCAAGTGAATTCTCATCTTTTTGAAGAAAGTATTTCCAGTGCTTTTGATAATCCTTTCTTTATGGATAGAATTCATAAAAAAGAGATTGTAGATGATGTATGTGGGATAAAGTTGAGAAGCAATACGGATAAAAATAATGTTCTACTAAATACAATTCATACGAGAGAGAGCATTAGAGAATTTTCATGTGAAGAAATTACATTAGAGAGTTTTTCAAATATATTAGTTCATTCATATGGTAAATCGGAATCGGGTAGCTATACTATTCCTTCAGCGGGAGGAGCCTATCCATTAACTTTAATATTAATTATAAAAAATGTAAAAGGAATATTAAAAGGAATTTATGAGTACTTACCGCAAAACAATACAATTAAATTAATTGGTAGCGAGGAATCAATAGAGGTAAATAAAATAACATTGAATGAATACTTCTTTGAAACTTGTGCGTTCTCTGTACACCTTATAGGTGATCCAAAACTGATATGTTACAAATATCAAGATAGAGGGTACAGATTTATGAATATTGAATGTGGACATCTTGCTCAAAACTTAAACTTGGTAGCTCAATATTATGGGGTTGCTTCAGTTTGTTCAGGTGGTTTCTTGGATGGAGAGTTTATAGATTATTTAAATAACATTACAAATGGTAATTATCATAATTACGTAAATCTCTATGAAGTATTTTTTGGGAAGAAACAAGAATAGAAACAACAAAGCAGGTCGCATGACCTGCTTTTAGTTTATGTTGAAAGTATGTAAAAACCAGAGAAACCGATTGCATATTCTTATTGAAAATGCTTGCTTTTTTTGATAAAATGCTTCATATGAAAACATTATATGATGTGCAACAATTGTTGAAACGATTTGGTATTTATGTCTATATCGGTAAACGTCTTTATGATATTGAAGTCATGAAACTGGAATTAGAAAAATTGTATGAAAATGGGTTGATTGACAAGACGGATTACCTGACAGCTGAATTGATTTTGCGACGTGAGCACCGTTTAGAAATGGAGAAAGAAAATAATGACTAAAAAACTTTTAGGGATTGACCTTGGTGGGACAACGATTAAATTCGGTATCCTAACACTTGAGGGAGAAGTGCAAGAAAAATGGGCAATTGACACGAATATCCTTGAAGATGGTAAACACATTGTCCCTGATATTGTTGAATCAATTAAACACCGTTTGAATCTTTACGGTTTGACAAAAGATGATTTTGTAGGTATCGGTATGGGGTCTCCAGGTGCTGTTGACCGCGCTAAAAAAACAGTTACAGGTGCTTTCAACTTGAACTGGGCACACACTGAAGAAGTCGGTTCAGTTATCGAACGTGAACTTGGCATTCCATTTGCTATTGATAACGATGCAAACGTAGCTGCACTTGGTGAACGTTGGACAGGTGCTGGCGCAAACAATCCAGATGTTGTTTTTGTAACACTTGGAACTGGTGTTGGTGGCGGTGTTATCGCTGACGGTAACCTTATCCACGGTGTCGCTGGTGCTGGTGGAGAAATTGGTCACATGAATGTTGAACCAGTTGATGGATTTGAATGTACTTGTGGTAACAAAGGTTGTCTAGAAACAGTTGCTTCAGCAACAGGTGTTGTGCGTGTGGCTCGTCATTTGGCTGAAGAATACGAAGGTGATTCAAGCATCAAAGCTGCCATTGACAATGGTGATGCGGTGACAAGTAAAGACATCTTTGTCGCTGCTGAAGCGGGTGACCATTTTGCCGATTCAGTTGTTGAAAAAGTTGGTTTCTATCTTGGTCAAGCAACAGCAAATATCGCAAACATCTTGAACCCAGATTCAGTTGTTATCGGTGGTGGTGTTTCAGCGGCAGGTGAATTCTTGCGTAGTCGCGTTGAAAAATATTTTGTCAGTTACGCTTTCCCACAAGTGCGCAAAACAACAAAAATCAAAATTGCCGAACTTGGAAATGATGCTGGTATCATTGGTGCAGCAAGTCTTGCAAGTCAATTTGTAGATTAAAGGGGCGCAACATGAACTGGATTATCGTTTTAGTTATTTTAGTTGCTATCGTTGCTTGGATGGCTTGGACTTATTTTAGTCTCCGCCGTGCAGCGAAATTTATTGATAATGCTGAGTTTGAAAGCATGATTCACACAAGTCAATTGATTGATGTGCGTGAGGCTGGCGCTTTCAAAACAAAACATATCATGGGAGCTCGTAATCTTCCAGCTAGTCAAATTCAACTCTCAATGTCTGCTATTCGTAAAGATAAACCTGTTCTTTTATACGATAGTAGTAGAAGTTCAGCACTTCCACGTGTTATTAGAACACTTAAAAAAGCAGGCTACACTAATCTTTATGTTCTTAAAGATGGCTTTGACTACTGGACAGGAAAAGTTAAAGAAAGTTAATCATTTACCAACATATGGAATTTGAAAAAGAAAATTTAAAGAGAAAAAACGATGAGAGTAAGGATGCCCTGAAATCAAAATACCTCAAAAATCAGATTTTTCAATTGGATTTGGAATTAAGCCAAGTAACAGACGAAGATGATAAAAAGAGACTTGAAGCGTTACGCAATGTTTACGTCGAAAAATTGCAAGAAAACAAGAAACGTCGTTTAATCAGGATTCTTTTAATCAGTCCATTGTTTTTCTTGGCTCTGATTATTTTGTATCTCGTCACAGCTTTCAATCGCGAAACAACCGCCAATAATAAGGCGGAATGGTCGCCATCTACAACAGCTACGTCAACAAGTACATCAAGTTCTTCAAGTTCATCAAGCACGAGCGAGACCAAGACCTCTTCAACGATAAAACAAGGTGTCCCTGCGGAGCTTGTTGGAAATTGGAAAACAGCTGATTTTGACGGAGTTATTCTGACAATCAGTGAAGATGGCACAATGACTAAAAATCAGTCTAATTATATCGTTACAGAGCGTGTTTCTGGTTATGAAGAAGTGGCACAAGGTGTCTATCGTTTTTATCCTGCTGATGGAAGTGATAGTGAAGCCATCGGGGCACTTATTTTTGGTGGTATCGGTGGTAGTTACCAAACAACACCAAAATTTGCTTCGGGAATTTATGTCAAAAATGGCTATATTTATCCACAATTCTGGACAACAACCTCTAGCAAATTCACTTATTCGTTAAACACTAATCTCAAATTAGTATCAACCGACCAAGCAGCTGTTGCTGATGCCATTGATACTAAAAATTTAACGACTGAGCAAGTGGAAGCTTGGGTTCTTGCCATTTATGCTTCGCAAAATCAATTATCTGATGAAGATAAAGAGAATTATTTTGTAAATGTCAAAGCATATGATGACAATTTGGTTTATGCTAGTGTCCGTAAAAATAGCGATTCAAAAACACGTTTAGCCTTATATCGTGTTAATGCAGACGGCTATCTTGAACAAGGCACACTCGAAGCAACAAATTGGAGCGTTGTCAGCACCGCTTATGTCGAATAAGACAATGCTGAAATAGTTAAAACATAACAAAAGATGGGACGTGGTTCCCATCTTTTTTGGGTTATGGAAAGAGGAAGATTGGTGATATCAATGTTTTCTGAGGAGGAGAAGTTTTGATTGAAAATCACCAACCAAAGCAGCAGTTTCTTGATTAGTTCCGTTTAGGGCGATTGGAACAGGCATACCACGATATTTCAATAGACTGCCACTGACAGTTTGATTATCCACAATATCATATGTAGTTTGAGAATCTACAAAAGGAAGGGTAAATGTTTTGCTGGTACTTTGATTAATATCAGCTAGGATTGAAAAGTACCCAACCAAGATGATCTGTGGACTTTGAAGCGCCCAAATGTGCTGGTTTGGACGCTTCAGAACTTGGTAGAAACGTCCAGTCATGATGTCATGTCTAAGGTTTTTGTACAGTGTAATCTGCTGTTTTATAATATTTTTTGAGTGTTCGTCTAAACTTAATAAATCCAGTTCATAGCCAAGAATTCCAAAAATAGCAACGTTGAAACGTGTCTCTAAAGGGGTAATACGTTGAATTTGACCATTTGGAACTTGAGAGACGTGGTTAGATAGGCAAGTGATTGGGTAGGCAAGAGCAGTATTTTCTTGAATATCCAATCTGGCAATCGCATCGGTATTGTCGCTAACCCAGATTTGAGGGCTATAATAAAGAATACCTAAATCAAATCGTCCGCCCCCTGATGCACAACCTTCAATGAGGAGATTTGGGTAACGTTCAAGTAATTTTTCGTATAATTGATAAACACCTTGAACATAGCGATGGAAAAATTCTCCTTGTCTGATGCCGTTTTTGGCGAGATAATTGGAATAAACTTCGGTTAAATTTCGGTTCATATCCCATTTGAGATAATCTAGTTGTGTTTCATCGATAATTCGAGACATTTGTTCAAAAATATTTTCGACAACAGCTGGATTGGTAAAGTCAAGCACTAATTGACCACGACCGTATGAATGACGTCCTTGTGGTGGCTCAACAATCCAATCAGGATGCTTACGATAAAGCTCGGTATCCTCGTTAACCATTTCGGGTTCAAACCAAAGACCAAATTGTAACCCCATTTGGTGAATTTTTTGGGCAAATACTTGTAATCCATTTGGAAATTTTTCAGGATTTGGGTACCAATCACCCAATGATGAGCGGTCGTTGTTGCGTTTAGCAAACCAGCCATCATCAACGACAAAACATTCAATACCTAATGCTGCGGCTTCTTTAGCAAGGGTTAAAAGCTTGTTTTCATCGAAATCAAAAACGTAAGTCTCCCAGCTATTTAGTACAATTGGTCGCTCTCGTTTTGCCCAGAATGGAGAAATGATATGTTCAGAAATAAAATCAGCGTTTTCTTGTGCTAAGCCATTGAGACCATCTTGACTAAAACTTAAAACAGTTTGCGGTGTTGCAAAATTTTCATTTGGTTTTAGTTGCCAAGAAAAAGTATAAGGTGAAATCCCACTCATTAATCTTGCTTGATTCCATTCATTAACATCGATTTGTTGAATGAAATTACCAGAATAAACCAAGTTTGCTCCATAACACATGCCTGTGTCAAAAGTCGTTTCTTTTTTGGCAATAGCGACAAAGGGATTGTGTTGATGACTACTTGTCCCAGTTAAACTTTCGACTTTAAAACTTCCTTGTTGAAGTGGGTATTTTTTTAATTGACGTTCTGAAATCCAAGCACCTGAAAAATGATAAGCTTGATAGTCGTTGGCATCTTCTAGCCAAAAGGTTGAGGAGAGTGCGCGTGTTAAGACAATATCATGTTGTCCATTGTTGTTAATAAGGACGCGTTTGCTGATATTTTTTCCTTTTTTAAAAAAAACATATTCTAAAGTGACTTGTAATTGCAACCCAGCATCTTCTAGCCTAAGGCTTAATATTTCAGCGTCATCATTTAGTCTGACATGTGGTCCAGAATAGGAGAGCTTTTCTTTTTGAGTATCGTAATCAAGGTATTTTAACTCTAAATAGTGTGGGGTATCATGGACGGTCACTTCAAGTGAAGCTTCTTGGAAAGCCGTTGTCCCATAAAGGGCACATTCTTGATGTTTATCAGCTAATGTAAAACTGCTATTTTTGGCATATTTAACAGTGCCAGCAGCTTTGCCTTCTGAGTGTTCTAAAAGGGAAAAGTCATCTTCTTTTAGCACTAATGTTGGACCAAAATACAGTTGTTCAAGTTGTCCATTTGGCATGATTTTGATGAGGTAACTCATATCAGTATTTGACAAGTGAAAAATATTGTTTATTTTTGTAATTGACATGAATACCCCCTAAGCAACCTTTGTGGCAATGTACTTGAGACGTTTGGCTGCTTTGTATTTGAAAACAAAGCGGTATAATAACGAGACAATAAAGAAATTAACTTGCTTGCTTTTATCAGTGAAACTATTAGCTTCTTGATACTCGATTTTTGTCTTACCATTAACTGTCTCAAAAAGAAAACATTGTAAAATATTGCCACCAGCGTAACTACTTGACAGTTTTAAAGAGTGATTTTCTTTCATTTCAATGATGGTTGTTTTACCCCAAACTCTTTCTTTAGTTGTTTTAGTGTAAAATGGTTTCTTGATTGTCATCTGTTCCTGAAGTTGGGTGATGTGGTTATCGTAGTATTTGAAAAATTGTAGTGTTTCCTCAATGACTTCTTGATAAATCACCTCAACAGGACAATCAATTTGTTTAGAGTAGCTTAATACGGTGTTTTCAATCATTTTCTGCCACGCTTTCTGTTACAGGATTAGCTTCATCAGCGAGATATGTTTTGTCAATTGCCATCATGAATGGAAGCCAAATCGCAATAGAAACTGCCACGTTAACCAGTTGTAAAATCCCACCAGCAATAGAGGCTGTTCCAATCCAGCCTGAAAGGAAAACAGGTGTTGTCCAAACAATAGTGACACCAATTGGACGAGGAACAAAACCAAGATAAATAGCATAGTATGACGTTAACACGGTCACAACAGGAGCCAAAATCCAAGGGATGAGTACCATTGGATTTAAAACAATTGGAAGTCCAAAAGTAATCGGTTCAGAAATATTGAAGAAAGCAGGAACAGCTACCATTTTCATTGTGCTTTTTAGGCGAAGTGAGCGTGCTAGGAAAAGTGATATCAGAACAACACCCAGAGTCATTCCGTTACCACCAATAAGTGGGAAAATTCCCATGAAAGTTGAACAGATGATGTGCGGTAATGGTTTTCCAGCTTGAAAGGCAGCATAATTTTCGAGGTTTGATGTTTGCAGTAGTGGTTCAGTAATGGCGCCAACAATCATTTGACCATGAACTCCAAACCACCAAAGGAGTTGGGCAGCGACAACGGCAACGAGAGTAGCAGGCAAACTTGTTCCAAGACCAACTAAAGGACGTTGTAAAACATTAAATAAACAATCAAAAGCATTGCCCCAACTTGTAAAGGTAAAGAGGTAACGAACGGTATTGAAAATCAATAGAGATGCCGCGCTTGGGATAATAGACGTAAATGATGTTGCAATCCCAGGTGGCACTTGTTTTGGCATTTTTATGGTAATTTTTTTATTTTCTAGGTAAGCAAAAATGGCTGTCGCTAAAAATCCAGTTAGGATGGCTACAATCATTCCTTGAGAGCCAAGCTTTGCTGTCGGCATGTAAACTTGACCTTTTACTGTTTTAAATGGAAGAAGTAGTAGGAAAGAGGCTAAACTAACAGCACCAGCATAAATCTTTGAGCATTTAAGATATTTAGCAAAATGATAACCAACACCAAAAGTAACAAATAATGCTGTGACATTCATTGTTGCATTTCCGATTGGACCAAAAAAATCGTTCAAAAAGGTTATGAAACCGTCAGGTAAAAATTTGTCGAATCCAAAGGTAGCGGGTAAATTTTGGATAATCATCATAATAGATGCAAACATTGTGGCTGGAAAAGCAACCATAAAACCATCACGTAAACTGGTTAGATGCTTGTTTTCACAAATAGCCGTAGCCAGTGGCATCATTTTTTGCGTGATTTTGTCAGTTAAAGACATAAGTAACCTCCTAAAATAAAATGGATATTTTTTTAATTCACAAAATTATTGTAAACGTTTATAATATATAAAGATATGGATTTTCGTTTTTTATTTATGGAATTTTGTGACTTTTGGAGAAAGTAATGAAAATTATTAATTATTCTAATGACTGTTATCAAAATGTAGATGTGATGCTTTATAATTACGGCTATGAGGAATGTGATTCTGGGCATTTTTATGGACCTGCTGTCAGAAAAAGTTATATGATTCATTACATTACAGCTGGTAAAGGGATTTTCAGAGTTAATCATCAAACATATGAGTTATCAACAGGCGATGCTTTTTTAATGAAACCAGGTGAGGAAATTTATTATGAAGCTGATGAAAAAGAACCGTGGTGCTATGCTTGGATAGGTGTTCAAGGTGCAAAAATTGAACACTATCTTGATTGTACGACTTTGCTTGAAAAGCCAGTGTTTCATTATGATAAAGACGAACGCTTGGTCAAGATTTATAATCAATTCTTTAAGGCAACAAAGGAGCCAGTTTTGTTGAGAGAACTTAAAGCTAATCGTGCTATTTATGACTTATTTGCTTTCTTAATTGAAAATTTTCCAAATCATCAATCTCAAGATAAAAAAGATGATTTGTCTTACATCAAAGAAGCTGTCGCTTATTGCAATCTCAATTTAGATAAGCCGATTAAAGTTCAGGAAATCGCTGATTACCTTAACCTCAATCGCTCTTACTTAGCTCGTTTATTCAAACAAAAAACAGGCGTCAGCTTAAAGCAATATCTATCACATTTGCGGATTGAGAATGCCAAAGAATTATTAACAAAAACGGAATTACCAGTCAATGTCATTGCGTGTTCCATTGGATTTTCAGACCCATTATATTTCTCTAAGTTTTTTAAAAAATGGACAGGATATTCTCCAGAAAAATACCGTCAAGTTGAAGTCAATGTTCAAGACAGACAGCAATATGAATTTTTATTAAAATAATACTTTTTACATACTATAGAAGCTAAATCCGTGCCTGAAAACATTTACACTTGTTTTATCGCTGTTTTTTCATAGGATTTGTGGTATAATTCAAAAGTTAGAATAAATTTAAAAAATCGAGGAATCATGACTAAATTAAGAGAAGATATTCGTAACG
>Ga0129313_1000583_pt1 | contig 29064 bp, 26 predicted proteins | sample O1105metagenome_FD_94436 | JGI IMG/M metagenome (GOLD analysis project Ga0129313, IMG submission 94436) | Orangutan group fecal microbial communities from fecal samples from Wisconsin, USA - O1105 metagenome | ecosystem: Host-associated > Mammals > Digestive system > Large intestine > Fecal...
ATACACATCCTCTGTCTCGGAATACTGCTCCTTCTCAATCTCATCCTTCAACAAGTAATCAGTGCTCACCCCGAACAGTCCGCTCATGGTGATAATCTTGTCAATGTCGGGAATGGATGCTCCGCTCTCCCACTTGGACACGGACTGCCTTGAGATGTTTAGTTTCTCCGCCAATTCCTCCTGAGACCACCCGTTTTTCTTCCTCATCTGCGCAATTTTTTCTGATAATATCATATTTTTACCATGCCGCTTTCTGCGGCTTTTCCTTTCTGCCCTCTTTCTATTCGTTGGGCTCCTCACAGGAAGAATCCTAGCAAAAACGCCGGTTGACAACCACCAAGTGCGCTTGGAAATCTGTCAACCGGTGGTTGCAAATCAGTCGTAATCCACGCTCATCAGGCATAAACCCTGGGCAGGAGCCGTAGGACCCGCCTTCTGTCTCTCAGGATTCTCCAGAACCTCCCTGACCTGTTCTGCCGTCATGCGTCCGCAGCCCACCTCCAACAGAGTACCTACCATAATGCGGACCATGTTCTGCAAAAATCCGGTACCGTGAAAGATAAATCGAATATATCCGCCGTCCCGCTCGATCAAAATCTTATCCACGCAGCGAACCGTGGATTTTTTCATCCGGGGATTCACGCAGAAATTTCTGAAATCATGCTGCCCCAGAAGCACCTCTGCTGCCCGGCGCATCAACTCCGCGTCCGGCTTCTCCTCCAGCCTGGTATAATACCTTCTGTCAAAGACAGGCTTCACATCCCCGTCAAAGCAAGTGTAGCAGTAGGTCTTTCCGGTGGCATTGTACCGCGCATGGAATCTGGGGGAAGCCTCCTTCACCTCCAACACTGCAATGTCATCCGGCAGATAACGGTTTAGGTAATCCCTAATCTCCTCCGCGGAGAGCTCCGTTTCCAAATTGGCATTCGCCACCATCCCCTTCGCATGGACGCCGCCGTCGGTGCGTCCGGCACCGATAACCTCCACTTCCTTTTTACACATGGCAGATAAAACACTCTCCAGCTTTCCCTGAATGGTGTTCTGGTTAGGCTGACGCTGCCAACCGTAATATCTTGTGCCGTCATATTCAATCAAAAACTTATAGTTTGTCATACATCACCCTTCGCATTTCTGCAACAGTTCTTCCCATCTTCTGTCTGTCTCTTTTTGGAAGGCTTCCAGAAGATGTTCGTTTCCCGGTGCAAACAAATGCTTGAAGCGCCCCTGCTTCCTCAGGAAATCCTCCAGCGGCAATTTATTCTTGGGCTTATAGTTCAGAATCCACTTTCCATCCACTACTTCAAACAGAGGCCAGTAGCAGGTTTCCACCGCAAGCTTACAAATCTCAATGATATCGGGAGCATCATACTTCCAGCCTCTGGGGCAGGGAGCCATGATATTCAGGAATGCCGGACCCGGTGTATAAATTGCTTTCTCCGATTTCACGTACAAATCCTTCATGTTCCCGATAAAGGTAGTCTGGGCAACATAGGGAATGTTATGTGCCGCCATAACTGCTGCCAGGTCTTTTCTCGCCTGGGGCTTACCGTCGGACACCTTTCCGCTGGGGGTTGTGGTGGTGTCGGCATACATGGGAGTTGCGGAGGAACGCTGCACACCGGTGTTCATGTATGCACCGTTATCATAGCAGACATACACCATGTCATGTCCTCTCTCCATGGCACCGGACAGAGACTGCAGACCGATATCGTATGTACCGCCGTCACCGCCGAAGGTGATAAATTTATAATCGGAGGAAATCTTCCCCTTCTTCCTCAGCACATGATACGCTGTCTCCACACCGGAAAGGGTAGCCCCTGCATTTTCAAAGGCGCTGTGAATATAGCTGTCCTCGTATGCCGTATAGGGGTACATGTAAGTGGAAACCTCCAGACAGCCCGTGGCATTACCCACCACTGCCTTGTCCCCCGGATGAAGGGCTTTCAGCACATTTCGCACTGCAATGGAGCCTCCGCAGCCCGCACACATTCTGTGTCCCGGAGCCAGACGCTCCTGTCTCTCCTGTATTTCCCTGAAATTAAATGCTTTCTGTTCCATGCTTTCACCTCACCTCCGTCCTAATCTCTCAGCCCTAAATAGGGATATACGTCAAAGCGCAGTTCTCCCACTGCCATTTTCTCCAGCCAGTCGAAGACCTCCTCCACATCCTCCACCCGGACGTCTCGCCCGGAGAGGCCATACATGATATTTACCGTCTCCGCCGTCACTTTCTCCCGGTACAGAGCCGCTGTCAGTTCTGCGCCCAGAGGGCCGCCGTTACCGCTGTAGCTCTCCGCCCGATCCATAATGCCGATTGCCTTGCATCGCTTCAACGCCTTTGCCATCTCCTCCCCGGGGAAGGGACGGTATACTCTCACTTTCAAAAGTCCCGCTTTAACTCCCTTTGCTCTCAGTGCATCAATGGCATCCTTGGCTGTACCGCAGACGGAGCCTACAGCCACCACGGCATACTCCGCGTCCTCCAGACAATACTCTTCAAAGAAGCCGTAATGCTGCCCGGTAAGCTCCTCAAATTCCTTCGCCACATCCAAAATGACCTGCTTTGCATTTATCATTGCCTGAGCCTGAGCCTTCTTTGCTTCCATGCAATAGTTGGAAACCGCATAAGGGCCAACCGCCATGGCTTCGTCTTCTTTTAACAGATAGTGCTCCGGATTGTACTCTCCCACAAACTTCCTGATAGGTTCATCATCCCACAGAGTAATGTTCTCCACTGCATGGCTTGTGATAAAGCCATCCTGACAAATCATCACAGGCAAATGCACATTCTTGTGCTCCGCAATGCGATGAGCCTGCAAAAAGTTGTCGTACACCTCCTGATTATTCTCCGCATAAATCTGAATCCAGCCCGCATCTCTTGCACCCATACTGTCTGAGTGCTCCGCATTGATGTTCAGCGGCCCGGTCAGCCCCCTGTTCACCAATGCCATGACAATGGGCAGACGGCTGGAAGCTGCCACATACAGCATCTCCCACATCAGAGCAAGACCGCAGGAAGAGGTAGCGGTAATAGCTCTGGCACCTGCCGCCGAAGCCCCCATAGTAGCGCTCATGGCGCTGTGTTCACTCTCCACCGGGATAAATTCCGTGTCAATCTCCCCGTTTGCAATCATGGAAGCCACGAACTGGGGAATCTCCGTAGAAGGAGTAATGGGAAAAGCCGGCATCACATCGGGATTAATCTGCCTGATTGCATGGGCAACCGCCTCGTTACCGGACATACGTGTTTTTTGAGACATCTCTTTTCTCCTTGTTAAATAATATCGTAATCTATCTGAAACCCATGAGCATCTGTATACCACATTTCTTTGTTCTGCATACTTTCGCTCAAGCTCTCGCAGTAACAGACACTAACTTGAATCTTCATCCTTTACCGTCTTTCATCTCAATGGCCCCGAAGGGACATGCCTTGGCGCATATGCCGCAGCCCTTGCAGTGGTCATAGTCGAAGTCTTCCCTCTGATTATTCTTCACGGGAATACAACTGTCAGGGCAGTAGGGGACACAGAGCAGACATTGCTTACACTTTTCCCGGTTTACTACAGGTGTCTGGGTTCTCCATTCTCCGGTGCAGAACTGCTTTGATGTACCCGGCTCGTAAATCTGAAGCCCCTCCGTCAAATCCTGCCATTTTGTTTTTTCGTTTATTTCCGATGCTTTTAACGACATTCCACTACCTCCTCCAGCGCCAGTTTCAACGCTTTCATATTTCCGTCCAGTACCTCCGGCTTTCTGGCGAATTTATGCTTGAGAGAACTTTCCATTTCCCGCAGGAACACGTCGGTCTCCATGACACCGGAAATTTTCACCATGGCCGCCAGCATAGGAGTGTTGGGAAAATATTTTCCCAATGTAGCCATGCAGACCTTATGCGCATTCAATATGTATACCTTTCCCGGATAATCCTTTATGAGAGGCAAAATTTCCCCCGCCGTCTTTTCTGTATTAATCAGGATGCCTCCATCCGCCTTCAATCCCGCAGTGACATCTACGGAATGCAGCAGGGTATCGTCCACCACTGCCACAAAGTCCGGCTCATATATATTTGAGTGAACCCTGATTGCGTTGTCACTGATACGGTCGTAAGCCGTGATTGGTGCTCCCATTCTCTCGGGGCCGTACTCCGGGAAGCCCTGCACATGCTTTCCTGCCTGAAAAGCCACGTCTGCCAGCAGCAGAGCCGCTGTCTTGGCACCCTGACCACCTCGTCCGTGCCATCTGATTTCCGTTAAGTGTCTCATTTCTCCATCCTTTCTCTACACACCGCGCAGAATATACAGAACGGAATAACAAACAGCCGTCCTGTACCCCGCACAGTCCGGCTGTCTTGAAATCGCTTTAAAAAAGCCTCCACCGTAAACGGCAGAGGCTTGTAGTACCTTGCAATCCATTTACGACATACCAACATATGCGTCCCCGGTTACGGGAGGAACCCGTCAGCATCTACTTGCAAACGCTTTTGTGCTGCTACTCAGGAGGGATATTCCTTTTACTCTACTCGCACCGCATCTCAGCTCCCGCGGCTCTCTGTGCCTTTCAAAATAAAAGTACTGTCTCCGTCAACGTATTTGATTTGCTTATTTATGCTTTATTATATTGACGCGGCGAAGTGTTGTCAATACCTAAATTAAAGCTTTGAAATAAATAAATGCTAGAAACTGTGGCCTCCGCCGCTTCCTGAGCTACCGCCACCGCCGCCACCGCCGCCGGAGCTTCCGCCGCTGTCGGAGCTGGGCGGGTCATAGCGTTTGGTGGTTCTTATGTACTTAGCCTGCGTATCGGTCAGGCTATAGTGATACTTCATTCTTCGCAGTCGCTCCTTCTGTCCGGGTATCCGGTTGCGGGACACCAATCTCATGATACAGAAATTGATGAGCAGGGCGAGAATCACCGCGAGCAGTGCATTGCTGATATATTTCATCGGCTGGGCAATGCGATTGCCTGACAGAAGCGTCTCTATCTCCGCAAAGGCTTCCTGCGCACAACCGTAGTAATCCCCCCGGGAAGCATATCGGTAAGTGTTGTCCGTGATGGTATCGGAATAACTGTTTGTAACAATTCTGCTGATTTGACCGTCATTTTTCAACCATATATTCCGATTGTCCATATCTATGAGGAATACAGTCCCGCTGTCCCAACCAAACTGTTCTCTGTAATAATCTTCAATATACCTTTCGGTTGTGGTGGCGTTTTCGCTGATACTCTTGAATGCCGCATTTCCCCATGCTGTGATGGCCTGCATTTTCTCCGCCAGCATACTTTCTTCTTCCGCTGTCAGGAGTCCTGCAGTATCCTCCATCACCACTCTGTAACCTGTCTCAGGATTGGTATAAACGGTTTTCGCCCAAACCTGCTGCCCGATAAAAAGGGACAGTAAAAAGACTGAAAACAGCAGAACTGCCGCTGCAGCTGTTATCCCGCTTACAGGTTTCAACCGTTTTTTACGCATTGTCGTCCCCTCCCTTCTTGTCAAACTGAGGCAGTTTCCTCATGGCAAGTCTGTTATAATTCCGTATCAAGTCAAAGAGAATAAAGACTACCGTCAGCAGTATCAAAACCACTCCCCCGTAGTACCATAAATCGGACACCGGTTTCCACAGGCGAAGGAATCCGCCGACTGCAACAGCTCCCGCGGAGAACAGAAATCCGTAGCCACCGTTCAGGCTTTCAAGCTTCTTATACTTTTTAAATCCGGACACGCAGAGAATACACATGGCGATTGCCACTACAATCCAGACCACAATATCACCTATCGCCGCAACTGCAGCCATAGATATAGTACACAACAATATCGAAACTAATATGGTGTTACCGAGAGTATTTGTACTCTGTTTGTTTGCTCTTTTCGGTTTTTTTCTCCCGGGATTCTTCATCTGAAGACCCCTGTCCTCCTCGTTAGTCTCCAACTTGCATATTCCTGTCAGCTCATTATTATAAATATATGCCGATATGACTGCCAGCACAGCGCTGTATGCCAGCAACACCATGGGTCTGAGAGTCAAAAACAGATTCAACAGAAAGAACAGCGGGACGGCGAGCAGAAAAGAACTGATAAAGAAGCGCTTCTTGTCCACCGGCATATCCGTCACAACTTTTCCCGTCTGCCCGTTCACCGTGGCATAGGCAATGCGGTCTCCGTTGCGGTAAGACATGAACCAAACCGGGAACATGGCACTGTCAGCTCCCTCACAGTCCGTTCGCAGCTGTTCGGCTGTTTTCTTCCTGCTTGAGCCCTCCTGAATTCCATGCTTGCGGAACACAGGATTACTCTTTACCTTCTCAAAAGTTACGTTTACCGCCAATTCCTCCGCGTCCTCTCTGTATACATCAGACTTCACATCGGCTGTCTCCGCATAAAATCCGCTGAGAAAGGCAGGAGTAAAATCCTTCCTCTCCTTGATATCATATGGTCCCAGCGCCTCGCTGATATTGTCATAAAAGGTAGAGGAGGCATCATAGGAATATCCCTCATATCCTGCATCCAGTTCACCTGTCAGGTCATAATGATCCGTATAGATGTAGTCTCCCTTGCGCTTCTCTGTTTTGCCCTTGAAACCGATGGTTCCCTTCTGGGAAATCCGATAACTCCAGTAGGGCATATAAATTCCCCGGAAACCGTCTATAAAATCAGGATTTTTCAGTTCCTTCGGCGCAAAAAAGGCTTTCATCATTTTGCGCCTGTAAGCATTTTTACAGGTTTCTTTGGAAACCTGAAAGGGAATAATGTACTTCGGCCGCTTCTCCCTGCCGATACGGCTCGACAAAATATTGGCGGAACCACAGTAACTGCAGAAGGACGTAGCATCATTATCACCGCTGATCATCTCACCGCCGCACTGGGGACAGGAGAACACATTCGTCTCAAAGCAGTCCCCGTCCACCGTATCCGTCTCTTTTTTCATGGAATAGGGGTCAAATTTTGATTCACAGAACGCACAAAACATTTGCTGGGAGGGAATATGAAATTTCAGATTACCCCCGCAGTTCGGACATTCGTACATTACAGGCTTCCTCCAGGATTCATTTTTTTGTTAACTTACAATTTACAGGTAAACACTTTATCGCTCTGTTTTCAAAAATTATAGCAAAATTCCCCTCCTTAGTCTATAATAACCTACAGCACCCTAATGTATATGTATCAGTTCAGGAAGGCACATTTTATATATGAAATACTATCTGGCACCCATGGAGGGCATTACCACCTACAATTTCCGCCGTGCATATCATAAATACTATGGCGGCACAGATAAATACTTTACCCCCTTTATCGCCAATCGAAGGCTGAGCAGCAGGGAGCGCAACGATATTTTGCCGGAGCACAACGAGGGCATGAACACAGTGCCCCAGATTCTCACCAACCGCGCCGAAGATTTTCTGAATATAGCCGAATCCATTGCTGCCTACGGCTACAAAACCGTCAATCTGAACCTGGGCTGTCCCTCCGGTACCGTTGTAGCACGGAAACGGGGAGCCGGCTTTTTAAGCGTGCCCGACGAACTGGAACGATTTCTGGATGAAATTTTTGAAAAATGTCCTCTCAAAATTTCCATTAAGACCAGAATCGGCCTGGAGGACATCTCCGAGTGGAACAGGCTGCTTGCACTCTATGCAAAATACCCGGTTGATGAACTGATTATCCACCCAAGGCTGCAAAAGGAGGGATACGGCGGACAGGTGCATCCCGATGCATTCCGTTCTGCTGTCTGTCAGTTGAAAATGCCGCTTTGCTACAACGGTGATTTGCTATGTACGAGCCTGTCCGCCACCGAATACGGAAGCCTAGGCTGGCTCACCTCCCGTCTGCCGGATGTTGATACCGTCATGGTGGGACGAGGTATTTTACGGCAGCCCGGCATGCTGACAGGGGACAGCTCTCTCACCACCCTGAAAGCCTTCCACGATGAGATTCTGGAGGGATATATAAAAATAATGTCCGGAGATACCAACACCTTATACAAGATGAAAGACCTCTGGACATTTATGAGTTCCGGCTTTGCAGGCTGTGAAAAGCACTTAAAGAAAATCAGAAAAGCAGAAAGCATCTCTGAATACCAAATTGCCGTAGCAGCTGTCTTCAGAGAGTGTCCCTATGTCTGACCACAGTTTCTTTCTTCCGTGGAAATATCGTACAAATCCTGTAATGGGATTTTATTTCCCACAATCTGAAGGAACCTGCTGTCTCTGTCCAGCTTCGCCACCATTCCCGTGGCTTTCAGATATTCTCCCCGGCAGAAATAGATTGCCGTCACCATGTCCCCGGGCTGAATTCCGTTCAGCCGCCGGTCCAGCTCCTCCGCATAATCCTCGGACAGTTCCATCTTTGACACCACAATTTTTTCTTTTTTTCTGAGAGCATCGTTATATCCCTTCAGCGCCGCAAAGGGCATAAACTGCTTAGCTCTGTCTTCCCTGCTCATCTTGGGTCTAGACTCCACTTTTATGCCCTCCTATCTGCCTGTTTCTCTCCATGGTTGTGGCACCCTGCTCCAGATTCATTCCCTTCAAAATGGCATTCTTTCCGTATTTGTCCTTGATATCCAGCATAGCCTGCTGAAGCCTGTGTTCCTTTTCCAGTTCTGCCGGGTCGGTAAATAAATCATACTGCTGATATATTTCATCCACCACATTGTTAAAAGTCAGGTTCAGACGGTGAATGGGGGTATGCCTGTCGGTGATTCTCTCGTACAGCTGTACGGCACTCTCTGTAATCTTCCGCGCTGAGCTTGTTGTCACAGGTATGGCTGCAGTGCCGTTGGCTGCCTTTTTGTCGTATCGGTTATTATAGCCCACATACAGAGTGAGAGAGTCCGTCACCAACCCCTTATCCACCAACTCAAGACAGAGCAAATCCACCATTTCCTTTACCAGGAGCTTTCCCGTCTCATAATCCGCATCGCAGCCCAGTACCTGTCCGCTGCTGATGGAATTTGTCTTTGATTTATAGGCTTTGATGTCCTTCATCAACGTGGTTTCCCTGCCCCAGGCATGGTCAATCATCAGCTCCGCATCCACTCCAAACATCCGATACAGCATATCTTCGTCTGCGCGGGCAAGGTCTCCCATGGTATAGATTCCCACGTTTTGCAACCGCTGGCTTAAGCCCCTGCCGATGCGCCAAAAATCCGTCAATGGCTTATGATTCCAAAGAGTTTGGCAATAACTTTCCTCCGTCAGTTCTCCGATGTGGTCCTCCACATGCTTAGCCGTGATATCCAACGCCACCTTGGCCAGATACAGATTTGTACCGATTCCGCAGGCGGCGGTGACTCCCGTACTTTTCAAAATATCATTCATAATCGTCTTTCCCAGCTCACGGGCGGTCATACGATACATGGGAAGATATTCCGTCACATCCATAAACACTTCATCGATACTGTAGACATGGATATCCTCTTTGGCAATATATCTCAGATAGATGGCATAAATCTCCGCCGAACAGTCGATGTACAGCTGCATTCTGGGCGGAGCCGCAAAGTATTTGATATTCTTGGGAATTTCAAAGACCCGGCACCTTCCCGGCACTCCCAGCGCCTTCATGGCAGGAGACACGGCGAGACAGATTGTCTTTTCCGTTCTCTCCAAATCAGCCACCACAAGATTCGTGGTCATAGGGTCCCACCCGCGCTGCACACACTCCACGGAAGCATAAAAGGATTTCAGGTCGATACACATATAGGTTCTCTCTTCCATGATACGCCTCCTTTCCCCGAATCCTCCTGCTCCTTTTGTTTCAGCCGCTACCTTATCACCTCATAGGGCCAGTCGATAATTCCTCCGAAATCCCGGACATCCTCATACCCCAGCGCAGCCAGACTCTCTGCGGCAATAGCGCTTCTTCGTCCGCTGCGGCAGTACACCAGAATAGTCTGCTGCTTATCCGGCAGTTCTTCCTCGGCCCTCTCTTCAATACTCTCATAGGGTATCAGAATCGCCCCTTCAATATGCCCTGTAGCAAACTCATCCTCCTCACGCACATCTAAAAGCACATAGTCCGCGGTGCTGTCCATTAATTCTTTTGCCTCTTCAGCTGTAATTGTCATATATGCAGTCTCCTTCTCCATATTGTCTGCTGTTTTGTTTTTCTCCGCTACATTCTCCCCGCAGCCATACAAAAATATAACAAAAGCCAAAACTGCAAATAGATTTTTCTTCCTCTTTTGCATTACTTATTTCCCGTCTCCATATTCTGCTGAATTTCGGCGCTTTGATTCATGGGACGGAACCCATCCCGTCTGTCTGTCCTAAAAGGAGCCAGAGGCAAGCCGTTCTCTCCGAAAATATAGACATCACCGTAATTCGTCCAAAGATATCTGCCATACGCGGGATGCTCCATCCCGTCATGAGTAAGCACAATCCTATCCTTCTCTATTTTCACCGCAGCGGGCAGATAAACCCCGTCCTCTCCCGCAATTTCAAATCCCAGGCTTTCGGCAGGTGCTGCTTTTTTATCATATCCCGGCCTGCAGACTTCCTCCGGCTGTTCCGTATGAAGCCCGCCCTCCGCATTTTTAAAATACAGTGCCAGCTCTCGCCCGAAAATCTCGACATGGTCAAACAGGGGGCCTTCGCTGTCCGTTGCTTCCCCAATACCGTAAACTGTTGTCAAGGCCCGGTCACACATACGCTCTCCTACTTTTTTCTTCATCTTCGGGTGAATATCGTTATACTCCCCTTGATCGATGATACAGGTCATGGCCGTATTTTTCACGGTGTCCTGTACCCTGTTCTGAGCCTCTCTGATGAGACACCAGTTCTGAAAATCAGGGTCCTGCTTGTATCTGTGCATGGGCAGCTGTGCAAAAATAAAGGGTAGCTCATCGTCCCTCCAGTCCTCCCGCCACTGTTCAATCATTCTCGTAAAGAGCTTGCGGTACAAATGAGGCAGATGGTCGTCGCTCTCCCCCTGATAATAGAGAAAGCCCTTCAGAGAATAGGGCATGATGCGCTGCAGCATACAGCGGTACAGTCCGCCGGGACGAAAAGGATTGCTGCATCCCATGGGACCGGGCCATTTACATTCTCCAACGATTTCCAGAACCTCAGACCACTCAATGTCGGGATTCTCTGCGTAACAGGCTTCTGCCTTTTTGTCGAACTCCGCCTGATATATCACATATTCGTCATATTCTCTCCGCTGCTCTTCCTCGGTTTTCCCCGCCACGGCTGCGTCATAGGTGTCCGTATAAATCCTGAGTTCCGAGTCTCCCTCAACTGCCTCTCCGGGCATCCACGCCGAAGCCGAGGTCCCGCCCCAGTTACAGCCGATGATTCCCACAGGCACTCTTAAGGCTTCCTGAAGCCTCGCGCCGAAGAAATATCCTACCGCTGACCAGTATTTTGTCCCCGGCCCGCCGAAGCATTCCCATGCAGTCTGCTCCTCGGACCGGAAGAACTCCTCATCCATGTATGCCTTTTTCTGGGTGTAATAAAAACGGAGCATGGAACTTTGCGGTAGATTCAGGGCATCTCTCTCCGCACAGTTTTGAAGTTCAAATTCCATGTTGGACTGTCCCCCGGCAAGCCACACTTCTCCGATTGCGATATTACTGCGGGAGATCCGCTCTGCCCCGGAAGTTACCAACAGTCTATGTTCCTCGCCTGCCTGTAAGGGCGGAAGCTGGATTTCAAACTTTCCTCCCCGCACATACCCGAAGCCCCGGCTCTCCTGCTCCTCCCCACTGCCAAGCTTTCTGCCGGAGAGCACTGCTTCCACAAGCTGACCCTCCTCGCCCGTTCCGAACAATACAATATTCTTCTCTCTCTGGAGTACACAGTTGTCACTGAAAATCGCCGCCAGTTTTAAAGACATTCCTTCTCACTCCTCACATCTTCTGCATATAGCTGATACCGCAGGCATTGCATGCGGACACATAGCAGGAATTTTCTTCTCTTACAAAAAGCAGTTTGCCGCAGCTGCTGCACTTTTGTATGCGGATACCGGCGCTTCCCGACGCAGGAAGCTCTTCCCGAACGGAATTGTACTCCATCGCAGGAGTCTGAAGATTCTCAATGTCTTCCCCCATGTCAAACATACTCAACTGTCCGTCATCCTCAAAATTGTCAAATAGCTGAATATCCATATACCCTCTCATTCTGCCGCTTTTTGCAGCTTTTACGTTTGTGTGCCCGCTTACATCCCGGTTATGCTGACATCGGGCATTACATCTTACAGTTGCTTTCAGTATACTCCAAACAAATCTGTATGACAAGAAACGGAAGTTGGAAACAAATAAAATGCAACAGCTAATCCAACAGTTTCAGAAAATCATTCTGACTCATCTCGCCCAAGTCCTGCTTACCCGGTTGTCCATCCCGCTGTCTCACGGATACACTGCCGTGGGACAGCTCTTTTTCTCCCAAAATCAGCATAAAGGGCACCTTGTCAAGCTGTGCCTCCCTGATTTTGTAACCCAGCTTTTCATCTCTCCTGTCTACCTCCGCACGATATCCGCTTTCCTTCAGCTGTGCCGCAATACTTTCCGCATATTCCAGAAATTTGTCGGACACAGGCAGAAGCTTCACCTGGACAGGCGCAAGCCACAGAGGAAATTTCCCCGCATAGTGCTCAATAAGGATACCGATAAAACGCTCAATGGAGCCAAACACTACACGATGAATCATGATGGGGCGATGCTTCTCCCCGTCTGCCCCCATATATTCCGCTCCGAACCGTCTCGGTAGCTGAAAATCCAGCTGAATCGTACCGCACTGCCAGGTTCTTCCGATGGAATCCCTGAGATGAAAGTCCAGCTTGGGACCGTAAAAGGCTCCGTCTCCCTCATTGACCCTATATGGCATGTGCATGGCTTCCATGGCCTGACGAAGAGCATCTGTTGCCAGTTCCCACTCCTCCTCAGTGCCGATACTGTTCTCCGGCCTTGTAGACAGTTCCACAAAATAGTCAAACCCGAATTTTGAATAAACCTCATGAATCAGACGGGCTACATTCTGAATTTCCCCGGAAATCTGTTCCTCCGTCATGAAAATATGGGCATCGTCCTGAGTAAAGCATCTCACTCTCATCAGTCCGTGAAGCGTTCCTGATTTTTCATTGCGATGCACAAGTCCCAGCTCCGCCAATTTCAAGGGTAGTTCTTTATAAGATCTGGGCTGGGATTGGTATACCAACATTCCGCCGGGACAGCTCATTGGCTTAACGGCAAAATCCGCTCCATCTATCTGCAGACTATACATAATCTCACGATAATGCTCCCAGTGCCCCGAGGTCTCCCAGAGTTTTCTGTCTAATATGATAGGGGTGGAAATCTCCTGATAGCCCTCTCGCTCATGGATTTTACGCCAATAGTCAATCAAAATATTTTTCAGAATCACGCCCTTGGGCAAAAAGAAGGGAAATCCCGGTCCCTCCTCCATGAGAGCAAACAAACCCATTTCCTTTCCAAGCTTCCGATGATCCCGCAGCTTTGCCTCCTGCATCATATGCAGATACTGCTCCAGCTCCGAAGCCTTGGGAAAAGAAATACCATAGATTCTTGTCAGCATCCTATTGTGCTCGTCTCCTCTCCAATAGGCTCCGGCTACTCAAAGTCATAGTAAAAACCATTGTCAATGGCAGGGCCAATGGCACATTTACTCTCCGGGTAAAGACGCTTTACTGCCTGAGCCAGCACATGTGCCGTGGTGTGCCAGAATGCCTCCTTACCTCCCTGTTCCTCAAAACTCATTTCCTCAGCTTCTCCGTTTCTGTAAATCACTTTCATTTCTTATGTCTCCTTTCCGGCATTCATACATGCCTGTGCAATTTTTTCACATAAGAAAAGCACCCGCAAGTACACGCTTCAAACGTATACTTAAGGGTGCGTTCAGCACGGTTCCACCTTAACTTTTCACTTCGGATTCCTGTAAATCCTATCCTTTAACGCAGGCATACGGCAACGCTTAACGGCAACTGCTTTCGGCATTGCGGCTTGGGAATGGTTTTCGTAAACGTTCCACATAAGCGGCTTCCACCGTTCACCGCTCTCTCTGGCTGTTTCCCGCAAACTACTCTTTTCCGTCATCGCTTTTCTTATGTTTGAATGTATGTTAGCACAAAAAAAGCGGAAATGTCAACTGTATTCATAAAAGCGTCTGCTTCTCATCCTCCGCTTTGCGGCTCACTCTTATTTCTGCTACAAACCATATTCCGCAAGCAATTGATTTTGATATTCTTTGTCCGTAACTGTTCTGGCTATCTCATCGCTGCGTCCGTCGCCTATCAGATGGTTGATGAGCTCACTCATACGCTCCATTCCTTGTGCCATTCCGGCTTCTCGTCCTCTGTTTTCATATTTATCCAACAATTCACACATACTGATACCTCCAGTCCTCTCTTTTTCTTCCTGTAAATCAGGAAAAATTTCTTCATATCTGTCATCTCCGGTCAACGCCTTCAACATCCTCAATACCTCTTCCAGATGCTGTATCTTCTGTCCGGAGGGAACATAATTCTTTCCCTCTGCTCAGCACCACAGTCGAACAGCTGATGCAGGCTTGCAGGTGCCTTCCAACGGCCCTTCCCTCAGAAAAGCAGGATACACACAAAGAGAAATACTTCCCCTCCTTCGTACCTTTCCCGATATACTGCCCCTTCGTAACCTGCCTTTCGCAAAACCGTCCTGCGCTTTACTTTGCTCTCATTCTCCAAAGTATATTGTATTCTAATTTTGCCCCTGTCCATTTCATACTTACTTACATCATGAAATTGATTCCGCAGTCTCCCGTGATTTGAAGGATACAATGTCTCCGTCGGAGCCGGCAGAAGATTCTCTGCGGCAACCGTCTGCTTCCCCTGATAAATCAGCGCATTTACGACGTCAGCAAACACATCCGGATAAAATTCCAGACTTTTTTCCGTTAAGTCTTTTTGTGCCATCTATTCTTCCTTTCTTTTGTTTACAGGAAGAACAGCTCTCCCTGCCTTTTTAGGGTGATTCAGCAAGGATTTGAAATACTTCGATAATTCTTTAGATGTAGAAATCAGATAATCAGAATTTTAAAATCTTTGCTTATCATAATGGTAGCACGATATTTTTTAAAACGCAAGGTATTTTTCTAACTAATTTCAATCCTAAAAAACACATCATGTTGCTATAATATGCTGAGCGGTTTGTAATATGGATTTTTCTTGCAACCTGCTCCACTCCCTGTAGCAGCGAATCCCTGCTTTCCTCTGATTTTTTTGTTTGCTTTATTTCGCCGTCTGTACTATATTTGATTTATGTGTTTTCAAATACCAAAAGAAATAACGCAGTTTATTCGGGAGGCAGTTTGACTATGGCGATTGAAAAGGTAAAGGAATACTTTAAAAAATATGATATGGAGAATCGGGTGCTGGAATTTGATGTCTCCAGCGCAACGGTTGAACTGGCAGCGGAAGCGCTGCACTGTGAGCCCTGCAGAATTGCAAAATCTCTTTCCTTTCAGGTAAACGGCAACCCGATTTTGGTGGTAGCTGCCGGAGATGTCAAGGTCGACAATGCAAAGTACAAAGCAAAGTTCGGAACAAAGGCGAAGATGCTGACTGTGGAAGAGGTGGAAGCCATGATAGGTCACGCTGTAGGCGGTGTCTGCCCCTTCACGGTAAACGAAGGGGTTACCGTCTATCTGGACGAATCCTTAAAAAGATTTCAGACTGTCTTTCCCGCCTGCGGAAGCAGTAACAGCGCAATCGAACTGACCATCCCGGAACTGGAGAAATACTCCGCCTTCACGGAATGGGTAGATGTCTGCAAGGGTTGGCAAAATTAAAGGCTCTCCCATATCCTATCAAACAGAGGCTTCACCCAACGATACTGTCCGTCATCCTCGTACCCTCTGTAGGTGACCTCCGTCATCATGGTGAGATATAATAAGATGTCGTACCAGCAGATTCGCCTCAGTTGACTTGCAGACAATTCCTTTATCCCAAATCCTTTCAAAAAATCCTCATGTCTGTTGTGGAACCGGAACCTGTCATCCATCAAGGGCTCTCCCCACATTGCTCTCTCCCAGTCAATAATGCCTGACACATGTCCGTTCTTCACAAAAATATTTCCTTCCCACATGTCCCAATGAACCAGAGAGGGCACCTTGACTTCACCGAAAATATCTCTGTCCTGTTCCAATTTTGTCAAAATTCTTTCCTTCGGAACTCCAATGATGACATTCCTCTTTTCGGCATCATCAAGCACGTTTTTTATTAGAAAATACACAAAATCATATAAGGTATCAAATTTATGGCTGTCATCCCCCAGCAATCCGAATTTCTCCCCCTGTACCTTTGACAGCTTGCTCTGTAGCTTTCCTACCTCCACCCGCAAGGCGGAATTTGTTTCCTCATCCAGAGTAGCTTTGACAAAGTTCCAGCTTGCTCCCTCCATGTTTTCCATGAAAAAGTAATCCCCGGCACAAAGTTCCCTTGTAGTGTCATATCGATAGACCCTCGCAACCTTGATATCCGTCTTTTCTGCCACCAGCTCCATAGCCCGCACTTCTGCCTCCATGAGATTAATTTCATTCGACATAAATCCTTCTCTGTCCGGAGATGCAATTTTCAGCACTGTGGAAAAGCCGTCTTCATATTGCAGCCTGTAGGCTGCATTGCACATGCCTTCCGTCAGCTCTGTAATCTGCGGCTTTTTCCTTTCCGGAAAAGCCGCTTTTGCCATGGTTAATATGGTCTCTTCAGATTGTTTATTTTTTGTTATCCCCATTATTATCTTATTCCTCCAAACTTTCCGCTATCCTTTTTGTCAGCTTTCGAAAGCGTTCGTCTCCCCGCATCGACTCAAAACAGCCATCCTTTTCCCGCCGGTAAGATTAGTATAAAAGAACTTCCCCACCTTGGCAATGGAGGGGAAGTAAAACACCGGGAAAATTTTCTTAATCGTCAGGAAAGCCGGTTATTCAACCACCAGTACAGCCACCGAGTACTCCGGCAGTGTCAGAATCTGTCCCTCCACAGTCACGGGAGTCTCCCCGGATACCAGAGTTGCCTCCAGCATTTCCGTATTCAGCACTGTTCCGTCAGCCAGAGTTTTGTCGCTCAGGTTCACGGTCTTTACCTCCCGGGAAATATTGTAGAGGAGAATCACCCGCTCATCCTCATAGCTCTTTGACAGGGCACTCAGTTCCTTGTCCGAAAGCTCACTGATTTGCTCCGTGGTTCCCTTGCGGATAGAAGGGAATTGGTTGCGCAGGCGAATCAGATTCTTGTAATAGGTGTAAATCGAAGAAGCATCTTCCATCTGCTCATCCAGCGCCGGATAATTCTGGGTGATATTTCCGTCCGCATTGGCAGGCCCCCTGCACATACCTTCGGCTTCCTTATCCGTTGTCCAGCGCATGCCAAGACGCTTGTTCTCATCCTTTCCGCTGCCCAGCATACCGATTTCGTCTCCGTAATACAAAAACGCATTACCACTCATAGTCATATTCAGCGCAGCTGCCATCTTTATCTGCTGCTCCGCCACAGCCCCGGAATAATAGCCTGCGGAGCGGTCCATATCATGGTTGCTGTAAAAAGGAGCATTGATATAGTCAGGATTCTGCTCCGCAAAACGCTGCTCCCCTCTGGTCACAAATACGCCGTAATCGCTGGCCAACTTTTGTCCCGTAACAAATTTACTGATGTTTCCGGTGCTGTCCGCAAAAGAAAAATCAAAAAGACTGTCTATTCCGCTGGCATAATATTTCGCATAATCCGGTTGGGATGTCCATGCCTCACCCACCAGATAAGCGTCGGGCTTGATTTCCTTCACCATATCATTAAACCAGGTCAGGATTTCCACATTTGCCTCAATGTCATCGCTCACAAACTCCTTCACCGCGTCCAAACGGAAACCCGCAACCCCTTTGTCCAACCAGAATTTACATATCTCCTCAAACTCGGTGCGGACATTTTCATTGTATAGATTCAAATCCGGCATCTCAGACCAGAAACCGGCCTCATAATACCAGTCTGTGTCTCCCACCTGGGAATACCCCCACTTCATTCCCTTGGAAAAATTATAGTAGTCCACATAGGGACACTCCTCTAAATCCGGCTCCCCGTCCCCGATGCTCTTTAAGTAATCGCATGCTTCCACAAACCAGGGATGGGAGGACGAAGTATGATTCATTACCAGGTCGATAATCAGATTGATATTTCTCGCCTTACACTCCGCCACCAGGTTTTCAAAATCCTCCATAGTACCGTAAGCGGAATCAATTGCCATATAGTCCTTTACATCGTACTTGTGGTAGGTGTTAGAGGGCATAATGGGCATCAGCCAGATGCCGGTAATTCCCAAGTCGGAGTCCGTGGAATTATCCCCGTCGTTCAGGTAATCCAGTTTCTCCGTCACTCCCGCCAAATCCCCGATTCCGTCACCGTTACTGTCCCAAAAAGAGTACACAAAAATTTCATAAAAAGTACGGTACTTGTCCGTAGCATCAAGCGTCTGCACTTCTCTGGAAGAGACAAGACTATTTCCCACATACAGGGGTTCTTTCTGCTCCTGTCCGCAACCTCCCAATATGCCTGCCAGCAACACACAGCTAAACGCTCCGCAAAGCCATCTGACCAATTTTCTCTTCATTCCTGCTCCCTCCTTGCTCTCACTGCTTCTCTGTTACTTTTCCAGTGCTTCATATACTCTCAAAATTTCCCCCACACTCCAAGCCTGGGCAAAACAGCCCTTGGAGGACACCGGCCATGCACCGTCATAGATTTCCGCCAGTTGCCCGATACAACCCTCCCGAAGCGCAGCAGTAATGCTCTCCAACTGTGCCCATACCCGGTCTTTCGCCTCCTTCGAATAATCATTCACTTTCAGATAAGCCTGATAATAGCCGCCCAGAGGGAAGGTCCAGACTGTCCCCTGATGATAAGCGAGGTCTCTCTCCAACATCTCACCGCCGTAAAAGGCCTTGAATTCCGGATCATCGGGTGAAAGAGTCCGTAATCCCAGCGGAGTGTAAAGCTTACGGTAAACCGTCTCCACCACCTGTCTTTCACGCTCTCTGTCCAGCAGGGAAAAGGGAAGCGACACCGCCCAAATCTGGTTGCATCGAATCTGGGTGTCAGGCTTGCTATTCTCCGCTCCACTGCTTACCGGTTCTGACAGCACATCTTTCAGGCAGCCTGCCTCTTCATTCCAGAATTTTTCCCGGAAGCTTTTTCCCGTCAATTCCGCCATCGCCCCGTAGTCTTTATCATCCTCCGGCAATTCTCCCTTGAATTTGCCGCCGAAAAAGTCCATTATCCGCAGTGCATTGTACCAATAGGCATTGATTTCCACAGGCTTTCCGTGACGGGGTGTTGGCAAAATATCTCCCACCCGCACATCCATCCATGTCACCTGGTCAAAGCCCTCGCCTGCATGAATCAAACCATCCTCATCCATACCGATATGGAAATCCGTCCCCGTTTCATATCTGTCTACAATCTCCTTCATCACAGACCAGGCGCTGCGCACAAATGCCTTATTCCCTGTTCTCAGATAGTACTCATACACCGCAATAATAAACAGAAGTGCCGCGTCCACCGTATTATACCCCGGATCCTGCTTTCCCTCCGGAAACAGGTTGGGCATCAGTCCCTTCTTGCAGTACATCATAAAGGTTTTCAGAATACTTTCCGCCGTCTCATATTGACCTGTGGAAATGCAACAGCCCGTCAGGGAAATCATGGTATCTCTGCCCCAATCCTCAAAAAAGGGATATCCTGCAAGAATGGTCTTTCCGCCTGTGGATGACCGGAAGGAAATAAACTGGTCTGCCGCCACAGCCAGCGCTTCTGCAGTATCATCGGAAAATCCTGCTTTTTTCCGAAGCTGCTCCCGATAGGACACCAGCTTCTCCGCTATCTCCTCAACCGTTTCCTCTACAGGCTCCGTGCCGTAGACCAGTTCACCCTCCCGGTTCTGACCGGGCTCCGCCGCAAAGCTGACACAGTGATTCACCGCGGTACAGCCGCTCTCCGCCCTGCCGTCACAGGCATCATAGGCATAATATAAATCCGTCTCAAATTGAAGCGGCAATTCTTCCGCACTTCCGTTTGTCCGAAAATAAAGGCTCCTTCCATTGGAATGAATCACACCCTCTTCAAAAGTAAAACTCTGTTCCTCGGAAAGTCTTGCACCCTTAGGCACAAACTCAAGATGAGGCAGCACCTTCAGCACAATTCTCTCCCCTGAACGGTTTGCTATCCCGTAGGAGATACCCACCGTGTTGGCACCGGGCATCAACACAATCCGCCTGACTACCTCTACGCCCTCTGCTTCATAGCGCCAGACGGGATAATCCTCATACACAAAAGAGGAAAGATAGCGCCTGCCCTCTTCCCTTTTTTCATGTGTTTCAAAATCCTGAGAGGAAAGATGCAGTTCTCTGTCTCCGATTACCAGAATTTCCTCCAGACGATGTATCATATTGTAACGATGATTTGGGGCTTCCGCCGGGCTACAGCTCATAAGCACCGCATGGTCATTTCTGCTGCAGGAGCCAATCATGGTGAGGGCGGAGAACCCGCCCAGCCCGTTAGTCATCAGATAACAGTTCTCCTCTCCCCGTTCAAAGGTTTTAAAGTCCTGCCTTCCGTATACAAATTTCATCCTATTCCTCTCCTGAAATCTCATTTTCTCTTTCCCAGCACCATTCCGCTGCAGGGTGCCACCGCAAATCTGCTCTCCGCTTTCTTCCGGCAATTGGCAGTGTGTTTATCCACAAGTATTTCCCAGTCTCCAGCGGGCAGTTCCAAAGTGCCGGATGCATCGGATGCATTGTAGATAATAAACAGTGATTCCCACTCGTCCGCCTGTTTGCCGTTCCTGTTGTCTACAAAGAAGGAAACCATACCCTCTCTGTGAATGGTCTGTCCGCTAATTCTCTGTGAGGCCTTTTCGGACTTGTCATATAATCCCGGCAACATCTTGCGAAGTGCAATCAATCCCTTATAATATTCCACCAGCTCGCTAAACCGAACCGTTCGGCTCCAGTTCAACATATTGATTTCCGGGGCAGAGCGGAAACTGTTTTCATCTCCGAACTTGGTACGCCCGAATTCCTCCCCCGCCTGAAAGAAAATATGTCCCTGACAGGTAAAATAAATCAGCGCCGCCAGCTTGTTTGCCGCCATAATATCCGCAAAAGGTTCCTCGTAAAGTTCTCTGTGTTCCAGCTCATTTTCTTCTCTTAAAGTATGCAGCAGTTTATCCCAAAGGGTAAAGTTGTCATGTGCTGAGACATAGTTTACCACCTGATTACAGCTTTTTGGGCAAAAACCGTCCACATTATCACACCAGCCTGCGGCAGCGTCCAGAATTCTATCCTCCAGATTTCTGCCTCCGTTGACAAAACCCGGAACCCGGGTCAAAAACACATCTCCCTTTATGGTATCTCTGGTATCATCACTGAATACGGCAATATTCTCATGAAGTTCTCTCACATTGTCCTTCAGCGCCGCATGAGTGCCCTCCTCCATGGGAGATTCATTTGCTCTCCATGGCTCTCCGTACAATAACTTTTCGCCTACGCCAAATTCTGCATCCAGTTCCTCTCTGATTCTGTTCATCAGTTCTGTAGTCAACAATCCCATCAGATCAAAGCGAAATCCATCCAAATGATACTCTTTCGCCCAGTACATCACAGAATTTGCAATATAGTTATCCACCATCGCTCTGCCAACCGCTATATCGTTTCCACAGGCTGAGCCGTCGGACAGCGCTCCGTTCTCATATCTCCTGACATAATATCCGGGCGCAGTGCGCTCCAACCAGGAGTCGGCCACAAAGGTATGGTTATACACCACATCCATAACCACCCGAATACCTGCCTTATGTAAGGACTGAATCATTTCCTTACACTCACAGATGCGTACCGTTCCGTCTTTTGTATTTGTAGCAAAGGAGCCCTCCGGCACATTAAAGTTAACAGGATCATAGCCCCAGTTAAACTGCCTGTCATCTCCTGCCTCGTCCAGCCAACCGAAATCAAAGAAGGGCAACAGATGAACATGAGTGACACCAAGTGCCTTCAGATAAGCAACTCCGGTGGGCTCGCCGGACTCCATGCCGGAATCTGCAACGGTAAATGCCTTATATTTCCCTCTGTACTCTTTCGGAATACCGCTTCGTGAATCATAGGAAAAATCTTTGATATGAAGCTCACATATGATATTTTCCGTTGTTTTTTCCGGTGCCCTGTCTCTGTCAAAACCCTCCGGATTTGTGCGGGACAAATCCACCACCATACTTCTGCAGCCGTTACAGCTGCAGGCTCTGGCATAAGGGTCTGCGGTGCGCACGGTACTGCCTGCGCCTGCAATCAGATAATCATAATAAGTACCATGCATATTTTCGGGGAATTGCACCGTCCACACTCCGCGTTCCTCCGCCTTTAGGGGAACACGGCGGCAAACCTCCTGAGGCAGGCTTTCCGGTGAAAGTTCCATACTGTCACCCCCCTCAGGGTAAAGGCACACCTCAACGCTGTCGGCAAAAGGTGCCCATACCTTAAAGGTAGTCGTTTCTCCCATGCATACAGCCCCCAGGTCATCCCCCTTATATTCATATTCCTTATCCATCTTTTTTGTATAATGAAACGTTGTTTTTTTCAATGTTTTTCGTCTCCTTTGGACGATTTTGAACAAAAATATAGCCGCTGCCAAATAAACGCTGTTATTTCGCAGCGGCATTTTCACCAAAACGTCAAAGTACATGATTCGGTGACATCCGGCTTAGCCCTTGACTGCTCCCGACACGCCCTCCACATAGCATCTCTGTGTCAGCAGGAACAAAATGGCAATAGGTATGGAAATCATGACACAGCCCGCATAAAACTGCGTATAGAAAGTTTCCACATACTCCTTCTCCAGCATCGTCCACAGACCAATGGCAATGGTGTAATACTTGGTATCATTACCCATGATAACCTTTGCGAAAATGTAGTCCACCCAGGGGCCCATAAAGGTAGTAATCAGGGTATAAGTAATAATGGGCTTTGACAGCGGAATCGTAATCTTGGTAAAGGTATCCCATTTGGTTGCTCCGTCAATGTAGGCAGCCTCATCAATGGTTCTGGGGATAGTGTCAAAGAAGCCCTTCGCCATATAAAAGCCAAGACCGGCACCTCCCGAATACACTATAATCAACGCAATCTGCTTCAGCAGGCCCGTCTCCAAAAAGCCCAGTCCTTTTAAAATGTAATATACCGCAATCATGGACATGAAACCGGGGAACATTCCCATAATCAACGCAATGTTCATGAAAGGTTTACGCATCTTAAAGCGCAGACGGCTCATACAGTAGGATACGCACAACACAAAGAAGGCTGCTATGGCGGTACTGATCAGGGCAATTATCAGAGTGTTGAAAAACCATCTGGTGAAATTAATCTGGCTGGTAGGCTGAAACAGGTTCTTATAGTTATCCAGCGTAAAACCTCTGGGCCAGATGTAGCTCTTGTAAGAACCGCCCTCCTTTCGGAAGGAAGTCAGGATAACATAACCTATGGGCAATACCCAGATGACACTGAGTACCGCAAGCAATACATGGCATAAAGTATTGGATATAAAACGTCTTGCTCTCATTATTGGAACGCCCCCTCATCTTTGTAGGAACCGGTACGCCGGTAGGTCAACAGTGACAAAGTAGCCAGAATAATGAATACCAGAATACCGATGACGGCGCCCAGATTGTAATCCTTCTGGGTGATGGTCAGGCGGTACAACCAGGTAACCAGCAGGTCCGTTCGTCCCGCATAATAATATTCCATGGTATCGGGACCGCCTCCTGACAACAGGAAAATAACGTTAAAATTATTGATATTTCCGGTAAAGGAGGTTATCAGATTCGGAGTCATGACAAACAGCATGTACGGAAGAGTAATCTTCCTGAAAATGACAGGCGCGGTAGCACCATCAATTCTTGCCGCCTCATACAACTCTCCGGGAATATTCTGTAAGATACCGGTGGTTGAAAGCATGGTATAAGGGACGCCGATCCAAATATTAATCAAAATAATGGTAATTTTCGCCAGTGTCGGGTCTGTAAAGAAGGGCACAGACTCTGTCATGCCGATAATTCCCAAATGTCTCAGGATGACATTCACAGGACCGTTTGCATTAAAAATCGTTCTCATGCTCAGCAGGGATACAAATTGGGGAATAGCAATGGAGAGCACAAACATGAATCTCCAAAAGCCTTTACACCGGGTTCCCTTGCGGTTAATCAAAAGAGCCAGCAACATCCCCAGGAAAAAGCAGCTGAAGGTTGCAAACACAGCCCAAATCAGAGTCCACTGCAATACGGGCCAGAAGGTGGCGGCCAGCTTACTGCCCTGCCCCAGCATCGCCTTAAAGTTATCTAAACCGACCCAGGTAAACAGATTTCCGGGCGGCTGATGTTCGTGGTCATAGCTGGTGAACGCAATCAAAATCATGAACACCAGCGGAATAATCGTGAAGATAATGATTCCCAAAATAGGGAATGTCAGCATGGCAACATGCATGTTTTCTTCACGAACGGAAAGTAAGTCATCTTTAAAAGTGGGAATATGCATTCCCTTTTCCTTGCGCACCTGTGTGCAATACGCACTCTTCATGGACATACAGGCCGCAAAAACGGCTGCCAAAGTTAATACAATGGTAATAACACCATACAGCAGAAACAGCATGGAGTTGTCGCCCACAGCATACTCATAGATGCCCAGCGCCTCATTGTAAACCTTTGTCTGTTCCACGGTACCCAGGGTAGTCATATTGACAAGCGCCTGTGCCCCGAAAGAAATCATATAATAAATATAAGCGATCTCCAGCGCCAGAAAAACAAATCCGCGGACGAACTGCTTACCTGCAATATTTCCGAGGCCGAAAATCAGAAGGGAAAGTCTGGTCAGTACATTTCCCTTTTTCAATGCCTCTCCCACACCGGCGTCGCTAGGTCTGCGGTGGGGTGTCTGTACTTTTTGTTTTTTCCGAAACAGTCCCATGGGAACCTCCTCATAGTTGAGAATAAAGGATAAGAAAACCCGCATGGGTTTCCTTATCCTATTTCATCATTCACGCTTCGCGGATTATTCCGAAGATTTATTCTGCAGTCATAGATGCAACGAAGGTGTCCAGCTTCTCCTGAACATTATTCTTGTTCAACACACCGCTTCTGATTTCGGTAGGAATTGTATTTGCATAAGTCCAGTATCTGGTAGAGAAAGTGGTGTGAGTAGGCTGCATTACGCTTGCCTCATTTGCCTCCCGTGCGATAACTGCTGCCATCGGGTCAGAAGTTACGGCATCTATAGATGCTGCTGCAACATTTGCGGGAACCTGTGCAGATTTCTCATAGCGGAGAATCTGGTTCTCCTCATTTCCAAGGAAGCTGGCAAATGCAACTGCTGCTGCCATGTTCTGGGAATGAGCGTTTACACCGATAGCCTTGGAACTGTAAAAGCTCTTAAGCTGGTAATCGTTTCCGTCGGGATTGAAAGTAGGCAGGATAGCCATGCCAAGGTCATCACCCAGCGCCTCACTGTAGGTGGGGAAGTTCCATGCCCCGTCAAACCATACGCCGAGTCTGTGGTCTGCAATCAGCTCAGATACAGCAATTTCACCGTCATAAGCACACTTGGGATTATTAATCAGGTCAATCAGGTAATTGGTAACGGCAACACCTGTCTCGCTGTTCCAGTTACAGCCTGCGGAAAGGTCGTTTCCTTCGGGACCGAACACAGTCAGGCCTGCACCATAGTAATATGCACCCAGCTTCCAGCCGCCTGCGGACTCAAAATAAAAGTTGTATACATTGTCAGCAGTTTCCTTTGCCATAATCTTCTCAAGGGAGGTGATATCATCCTCGCTCATGATAGACTTGTCATAGTACATAAAGAAGGTATTGTGGGTATAGGGAATTGCGTAAGTCTCATCTCCTACCATGACGGTTGCCTGGACAGATTCCGCAATCTCTTCCTTTACCATTCTCTCTGCCTCGCCGCCCAACTGAGCGATGGCGCCCGCGTCAACCATCTCCAGCAACTGGTCGGAAGCGAACATAAATACGTCTGCACCTGCATCCACATCCTTCAGAAGCTCTGTCTTACAGTTGTCATCGCCGACAATCTCGGTTGTCCAGGTAATGTTCCACTCAGGATGCGCTTCAGCGAATGCTTTCTGCTGTTCCTCCATGATGCCGGTATCTACCTGATTATTTGCGCACCACACCTTCAGGGTAACATCGGTTACCTCTGCAGGAGTTTCTGCGGAAGATTGTGTAGATTCTGTACTGCCGCTCTCTCCTGCGGGAGTTGAGGGAGTATCGTTTCCGTTACCGCAGCCTGCCATTGCTGCAACCATCGCGGTTGCCATCAACATAGCGATTAACTTCTTTTTCATAATAATTCTTTCCTCCTTAAAATATGTGTTACTAAACTTTTCACAAGAAGTTTTCGTTTTGCTTCCTGTAAGGTGATAGTAGCACAGTCTTGTTGCCCAGTCAACCCTGTTTTTTGTGCACATTACACAGATTTAGGGCAAAAAAGATGGCATTTTGTGCAATTTGCCATCTCTTTCGAATCATTTTTGCAAAAACGTTTCGAAACTTTTTGGAAACCGTTTTCGTTTCTCTCTCCTCAGGGATGCCATCTTTCAGGTGTTTTCTCGCTTTGTCTATGGTGTAACCTTTCAAATGTTTAGTGATTTCCTTGTTTTTTCTTGCTTTTCCTGATATAATCAGCTGGTAATCTCAAGATTTATTTTGTAAAAAATCATGAAAATTTATTCACAAAAATTCAAAAGGGGTCTTATAAGTTCATGGCTACAATAAATGACATTGCCGCAAAGCTGGGTGTATCCAAGAGCACGGTATCCAAGGGTCTGAACAATGCTACGGATATCAGCGAAGAGATGCGCAAGAAGATTCTGGAAACAGCGGTTGAGCTGGGCTACAGCAACAAGCGTCTGATGAACCGCGAAAAGAAGCTTTGCATTATTATAGAAAACATGGATTACAATACCCCCAATCAATTCGGTCACGATATCATTCTGGGTTTTAAGCAGATGGCGGAGCCGGACGGTTGGACTGTGGACGTGATTCCCATAGACAAGGAATTCCAGCGCAACATCCCCTATGGTGTGTTCATGATGCAGAACGGCTACCTGGGAGCATTTATACTGGGCTTTTCCCTGATTGACCCCTGGATGCCGGAATTTAAATCCAGTAAGATTCCGGCAGTACTCTACGACAACTACATCAGCAACAATCCCCACATTGCCTCGGTGGGTTGCGACTGTCAGGAGGGCTTTGACCAGATAATAAAACACCTTCTGGATTTTGGGCACAGAAAAATAGGTCTTATCTCAGGCCCTTTGGAATCCTATATTCTGAAAGCAAGATACAGTGCTTACATCAACGCATTGTCCAAATATAATCTGGAAATCAATGAAGATTACATCGGTCTCGGTTATTATGTGACAGACTCCACCAAAGAGCATGTGAAGCGCATGTATGATTTGGGGATCACTGCCATCATCTGCTCCCACGATGTCCGCGCCATATCCGCCATCACGGAATGCCGCGACAAGGGATTGCGGATTCCCGAGGACATAAGCATTGTGGGCTTCGATGACCTCCCCATGACGGCATACACAGACCCGCCTCTCACCACAGTGCGGCAGGACCGCACCGCCCTGGGAAGAGCAGGCTATTACGCCATGTCATGCCTTCAAAACGACCTGCCCATCGGCTCCGTTATGCTCCGGGCACCCCTGATTGTCAGAGGCTCTACCGGACCGGCACGCAAAACGGACTAATCAGAGGCTTTCTGTACAATAATAGTTCAACCCGCACCGTAGGGGCACAGCATTTTCATAGTGCTGCGCTCCTTTTTATGATTTCAAGAATATTAGCGGCAAGTACCTGTTCTCACTATTTTCGAAACTCGTTGCATTTTTCGCAATTTTTTGATATTTTCATAACATGAACACAACATAATTCCTTTTTACGGGAGGTATTCCTATGTACGAGAACTATATTTTTGATTTATATGGCACTCTGGTAGATATTCACACCGATGAAAGCAAACCCTCTCTCTGGAAAAATATGGCACAGTACATGACCCTGCAGGGAGCTCCCTATCAGCCTGTTGAGCTGCGAAAAGCCTATGGGAAATACATAGATGAACTGCGGGTTACCCCGGAGACAGAGGTAAATTTGGCACTTTCCCTGAGAAAACTCTACACGGAAAAGGGTATTACCCCCACATCGGAGATGATTGCCCACTGGGCACTGATGTTCCGTACCCTATCCTTAAAATATGTCCGTCTCTTCGATGGCGCAAAAGAGGTTCTGCAGGAGCTGCACCGCCGAAAAAAAAAGGTTTATCTGCTCTCCAATGCCCAGCGTCTGTTCACGGAACCGGAGATGCGTTCTCTGGGCATCTACGAGTTGTTCGACGATATTTTCATCTCTTCGGATATCGGCTTTATGAAGCCCTCCAAACAGTTTTACACCGCTTTGCTGAAAAAATACAGTCTTGACCCTAAGACCTGCGTCATGACAGGAAACGACTGGCTGGCTGACGCCTGGGGGGCTCATAACAACGGGCTGGCAAGTATGTATGTCCACACTGAACAGTCTCCCGAAGTGACCGGAGAGCTGCCTTCCGACTGCAAACGCCTGGGCACCATTTCGGATGTACTGAAATATAGAGATTTTTAAGTTAAGGTCCTTATTACGTTTCCATTCGATGAACCGGATTATTCAATCTCTCAAATCTGTCTTCCGGTTACTGTTTTTTCCGGTACAAATGCAAGCCAAGGTGATTGCCGGACTGTCCGGTTACGGATACATTTTTACTTTTTATAAATACATCCGTAGAAAAAGCCTACGCACTACGGATAGCTTTGCCCTTTTCTGAAATACATCCGTAATGAGCACCTGATTCTTACGGCTATATTTTGCCTTTCCTGCGATACAACCGTAACCTGCACCTGGTGTTTACGGTTATATTTTGCCCTTCCTGCGATACAGCCGTAACCGGCACCTGGTGCTTACGGTTATATTTTGCCCTTCCTGCAATACAGCCGTAACC
>Ga0129313_1000584_pt1 | contig 29031 bp, 29 predicted proteins | sample O1105metagenome_FD_94436 | JGI IMG/M metagenome (GOLD analysis project Ga0129313, IMG submission 94436) | Orangutan group fecal microbial communities from fecal samples from Wisconsin, USA - O1105 metagenome | ecosystem: Host-associated > Mammals > Digestive system > Large intestine > Fecal...
AGCCATTATATACTCGCTCTGCTCGTGGGCTGTGCCAGTAGTCAGGTTCCACCGCTTCGCGGTTCCCCTAACTACATACCGTGGGTCCCTCCTTACCGCAAGCCTCGCACAGACTCGAAAATCTCGCTACTTCGTAGCGCCGCAGCTCCGCTGCTTCTGATTTTCTCGTTGTACGCTCGGGTGAAACCAAATGCCAGCTTCGCTGTCGCTTGGTTTCCTTCCTCGCTACAAAGAAAGGGAGATACATACAATGTATCTCCCCAAGTAAACTTGTTCGGATTAGTTGGTAATTACTAATTCTGTTTCTTTATCAAAGATATGAATCTTTTCAACATCAATAGCGAATTTAACAACATCACCTGGTCTGGCTGTTGTACGAGGATCAACTCTTGCTGTCATCTGGAACTCATCAAGATCGAAGTATAAGTAAACTTCTGCACCAAGTAACTCGTAAACCTTAACTGTAGCTTCGAATGTGCTCTGTGGTGAAGCTTCTACCATCATTTCTGAATCATATACATCTTCCGGACGGATACCAAATGTAACAGTCTTTCCGTTGTAGCCACCTTCGATCAGCTTTTTAGATTTTGCAGGTGGAAGTGGAATGAAGTGACCAGCAACCTTTAATACTGCTGTATCATCAACAACTTCTACGATTGCATCTAAGAAGTTCATCTGTGGAGATCCCATGAATCCTGCAACGAACAGGTTCTGTGGCTTCTCATATAAGTTCTGAGGTGTATCTACCTGCTGGATGATACCATCCTTCATAACTACGATTCTTGTACCAAGTGTCATAGCCTCTGTCTGGTCATGTGTTACGTAGATGATTGTTGTACCTAATCTCTGATGTAATTTAGCGATCTCGATACGCATCTGTACACGAAGTTTTGCATCCAGGTTTGATAAAGGCTCATCCATAAGGAATACCTTAGGATTACGAACGATTGCACGACCCATGGCAACACGCTGTCTCTGACCACCTGATAAAGCTCTTGGCTTACGATCAAGGAGTGGAGTCAGGTCAAGGATCTTAGCTGCTTCTTTAACCATCTTGTCGATTTCTTCTTTTGGAACTTTTCTTAACTTAAGACCAAAAGCCATGTTATCATATACTGTCATATGAGGATACAGAGCGTAGCTCTGGAATACCATGGCGATATCTCTGTCCTTTGGTTCTACGTCGTTTACTAATTTCTCACCGATTCTTAATTCACCGGAAGAGATGTCTTCCAGACCTGCGATCATACGAAGTGTAGTAGATTTACCACATCCTGAAGGTCCTACGAAGATGATGAATTCCTGATCTGCGATCTCAAGATTGAAATCTTTAACTGCTTCAAATCCGTTTGGATATACTTTACATACGTCTTTTAATGATAAGTTAGCCATTAAATTTTCCTCCTAAAATTATGTTTGGTGTTATTCTGTCACCCGATAATGGTATTATATAATACACTTCTGATTTTTCCTATAACACAAGTACACAAAGTTTTCAACCTTTCTTATACATGTTGCCTAATCTGTCGGATTTCCTGTAAAAGATGCGAAAGTCCACTCCATCGGTGTGTAGGAAATCCCTTCTTTTGTGCACATCCGGTCCGTGTCCGTAAACCCGATCTTATGATAAAATCCCGTCGCGTATGGCGCTGCATTCACGGTCAGGGAAGTCCTTCTTCCTTCTGCAAGAACCAGCTCCCGCAGACTGTGCACCAGCTCTGTTCCGATCCCCTTTTTGTGGTACTTACTGTCCACAAACAAAAGCGAAATGTGATTGATGCTCCGCATGGATGCCACGCCAACCATCTTCTGACCGCAAAAAGCTGCCATGACAGGGTATTCTCCTATCATATGCAGCTTCTTTAATCGTTCATCCGTGATAAAATCCAGAAAGCTGCGGACACCCTCTTCTTCATAATCACACGCTTCATATTTCAGAAATGTGCGCCAGACGAGTGCCATCGCATCTTCCCATTCTTCTGTTCTGATATTACGGATCTGAAATGTCATTTACTGAAACAATCCTGCAAAAAATCCTTTGATCGCATCACCGATCTTTGCAAAAAAGCCGGATGCCGCACTTTTGGCAACTTCCTTGGCGATAGCGTCCGTATCAAGATTTTTCAGGAAATCCTTTCCAAATTTGCTGTACAGATCTTCTGCCTGCGAAACCAGTACATTCGGATCCAGTCCGAGCTGGTTGATCTTCTGCATGATGGCAATGATCTGATTGATCTCATCTTCTGTCAGTGTCACACCAAATTTATCTTCGCCTTCTTCGATGGCACTTCTGATCTGGTCGTCGCTGTCCAGTCCGCCTGCTGCCACTTTTGCCTTAACAAAAGCGATCAGTTCTTCAATATCCTGGCTGTCCGCATCCTGCATGGCGATCTCACCTGTCGTGATCAGCTCATTCATGGCTGTATCAAGTGTCGTATCGGAAACGGATTCTCCCGACATTGCTTCATAGCCCTTGATCGCTCCGATCAGTGCTGCGGTTCCGGAAATTTCCGTCGGGCCTACGACCAGAATATCCGCATCGGAAACACCTGCTGTCAGAAGAGCATTCCGGTACATACCGGTCGTACAGTAATTGATGTTTTTTGTTGTAACAAGTACACCATGTCCGCTTTCTGCAGGCGTGATCTTCACGCTGGAAAGCGATTTGGAACCAATTACGGATGCATCCATATAAGCATCCAGGTACTGATGTTCCATATCGTTGGTGATCGTAACGACCTGATAATTGGCAAGATCCGCTTCCGTCACATCCATAAGAGATAATACAGTCGCTCTCTGCTCTGCGGAAAGATCTGCGCCAAGTGCGATGATCGATTTGGACGCGTCAATATTGACGATCCTGCTCTGATCTACTTCTGCTGCCATAACAGGCATCGAAAGCAGTAAAACTGCGGAAAACAGCAGTGTGATTAGTTTCTTCATACGATTCAAACCTCCTGTGAAATAACCTGCTGCATTTACTGCAGCTCATTTAACACGATTTCCATCCAGTTGTACAGTTCATAATAAACGGTCTCTTTGATCTTTTCGTTTAACAGCTCATGACGTGCGCCGTTATACAGCTTCAGCGTTGTTTTGGTAATGTCCAGGTGCAGGAGCGTGTCATAAAGTGCCTTCGGCGCTTCTCCTCTGTCACCAACCGGATCTTCTGTACCTGATACGATCAGAATCGGTAATTTTTTTGGTATTTTCGCAAGATTCTCTTTCTTCTGCATACGATGTGCCAGCTCGTACAGCGTATGGTAGCCATTGACGGTAAAGGTAAAGCCGGAGCAGAGCGGATCCTTTGCGTAAGCCTCCTGCACTGCCCGGTCAGAGCAGATCCAGTCAAGCTCCGTTTCCATTCCTTCTCCGCTCATATAAGCCTTTGTACTCATCTCGTTTACCAGCTTGCTGACATACGTATCACCCTTCAACTTCCCAAGGATCGAAGTCAGCAGCTTACCGCCCACAAGCTGGCTCTTTTTCGGCGTTCCGGTGCCACAGATGATCGCACCGCTGATGCCCGTTCCGTATCTGGTAATATAATTACGCAGGATAAAAGAACCCATGCTGTGTCCCAGGATCAGATAAGGAAGTGTCGGATAGTCCTGCTGTGTCAGCTTCTTTAGTCTGTGCACATCCCTGACTATGATCGTCGCCGGATCATTTTCACAAAAATAACCGTAAGTGCCCCCTTCCGGAACACTTTCGCCATGGCCGAGGTGGTCTTCTCCCACCACGACAAAGCCTCTTTCCGCCATATAGGTCGCAAATGCATCGTAACGGCGGATGTATTCATTCATCCCATGAATGATCTGCAATACAGCAACGGGCTCCCCTTCGGGAAGCCAGCGCATTGCATGTAATTTTGTTTTCCCGTCACGGGAATCAAATGTAAATTCTTCAGTCCGGATCAAAATTATCCCCTTTCGGTTAGCAGATCTCTGCGCCTGCAGGCATCGGTTTTTCAGGTGTCACAAGTGCCAGATTGCCTTCTGCATCTTCTGCACACAGAAGCATACCCTCGCTTAATACACCGGCAAGTTTTGCAGGCTTTAAGTTCACAAGAACCATAACCTTCTTACCAACCATTTCTTCCGGTGTATAGTGTGCTCTGATACCGGATACGATCTGTTTCGTCGCAGAACCGATCTTTACCTGTGAGCAGAGCAGCTTTTTGCTCTTCGGAACAGCTTCGCAGGAAACGATCTCACCTACCTGGAACTGCATTTTTCCGAAATCATCGAAGGTGATCTCCGGTTTTGCTTCGATATCGATCACAGCCTCTTCCTCTTTTGCTTCTTCTGCAGGGATTCCGGCTTCTTTTCTTCTCTGTTCAAACATTTCGTCAGCCTTTGCAACAACTTCTTCCACATCCTGACGGGCAAATAAGATCTCCGGTTTTTCCGTTACTTTATTGCCGCTTGGATACAGTCCGAATTTCTCAATGTCATCAAAGCTTCTGATCTGCGTATTCAGCTGTGCTACGATCTTTTCTGCCGTCTGCGGCATATACGGCTCAAGCAGGGAAGCACCGATCGTGATACCCTCTACCAGATTGTAAAGAACGGTCGCAAGACGATCCTTCTTTGCCTCATCCTTGGCAAGTACCCATGGCTCTGTTTCATCAATATATTTATTGCATCTCTTAAAGAGAACAAAAATCTCTGTGATTGCATCTGCGACACGCAGATCATCCATCTTCCCTGCAACTCTCTTGTATGTGTCTGTTACGACAGCCTTCAGATCCGCATCGATCGCTTTCTGCGCCGGATCATCGGATTCACCCTTGTTTTCCACAACGCCGCCAAAGTATTTGTTGCTCATGGAAATGGTTCTGTTTACAAGGTTTCCGAGTGTATTTGCCAGATCGGAATTCAGACGTTCTACCATCAGTTCCCAACTGATCACACCGTCATTTTCAAATGGCATCTCATGCAGTACAAAGTAACGGACTGCATCTACACCGAAGAATTTGATCAGATCTTCCGCATAAATGACGTTACCCTTTGACTTACTCATCTTGCCATCGCCCTGCAGAAGCCACGGATGTCCGAATACCTGCTTTGGCAGCGGCTCACCGAGTGCCATCAGGAAAATAGGCCAGTAGATCGTATGGAAACGGATGATATCCTTTCCGATCAAATGCAGATCAGCAGGCCAGAGCTTCTTGTACTGCTCTGTGCTGTTTCCGTCCGCATCATAGCCGATACCTGTGATATAGTTTGTAAGGGCATCCAGCCATACATACACAACGTGTTTGTCATCGAAATCTACCGGAATACCCCATTTGAAAGAAGTACGGGATACACACAGATCCTGCAGACCCGGCAGAAGGAAGTTGTTCATCATTTCATTCTTACGGCTTACTGGCTGGATAAATTCCGGATGTGTATTGATATGCTCGATCAGACGATCTGCATATTTGCTCATTTTGAAGAAGTATGCTTCTTCCTTTGCAGGCTTACATTCTCTGCCACAGTCCGGGCATTTGCCGTCTACAAGCTGTGACTCTGTCCAGAAGGATTCACAAGGTGTACAGTACATACCTTCGTATGCGCCCTTATAAATATCTCCCTGCTCATATAATTTCTTAAAGATCTTCTGTACCTGTTTTTCATGATAATCATCTGTTGTACGGATGAATTTGTCATAAGAAGTATTCAGCATATCGCAGATCTCTCTGATCTGACCTGCTACCTTATCTACAAATTCCTTTGGAGATACGCCTGCTTCCTCTGCTTTGAGCTCGATCTTCTGACCATGCTCATCTGTACCGGTCTGGAAGAATACATCGTATCCGTCCGCTCTTTTGAAACGTGCGATCGCATCTGCCAGTACGATCTCATAGCTGTTCCCGATATGCGGTTTGCCTGAGGTGTAGGCAATCGCCGTTGTCATATAATATTTGCCTTTGTTCATCTTTTTCTCTCCTTTTTCTTTTTCCTTCTTTTCTGACTCGAAAATCCTGCTACTTCGTAGCACCGCAGCTTCGCTGCTCTCTGATTTTCTCTCATGTGAACCTCAGCCATGTATAATCACCTTCGGTGATGGGCTGAGGCTATATCATGTATCTTCGATACATGACAGCACACGTTCGGGTGAACACTTCTATAACCTGCTACGCAGGTTATTTCGCCGTACATTTGCTGCGCAAATATACGACAATGCTTGGTTTCCTTCCTCTTGCAAGCTCGAAAATCCCGCTACTTCGTAGCGCCGCAGCTTCGCTGCTTCTGATTTTCTCGTTGTACGCTCGGGTGAAACCAAATGCCAGCTTCGCTGTCGCTTGGTTTCCTTCCTCGCTACAAAAAAGCCTTCTGAAGGTTTCCCTCCAGAAGGCGAATAAACGCGTTACCACTTCTGTTTTATTCCGGGCTCACACCCGAAACCTCAGCAAGTATCGATCCTTTCGATACTCCTCCGCTATAACAGGCGGAACCTGTCGCAGCCTAAGTCCCTGTGACCTCGGTGCGCTGCTCAAAAGCCATCTTCCAAGTGCATTCCATCCATCCCTCACAGCCCGGACATTTCCGCAGATCAGAACTGTTTCTGCTTCCCTGTCCGTAGGACGTTCTCTGAAAACTTCCTGCAAATGTACTCTCTTTCTCACTGCCTTTTTATGAGTATACCCGATATGTAATAAATGTAACACAGCAGGTATTAGATGTCAAACCCATTACCTGCAGAAAACCCCTCCTATCACAGGAATCTCCAATTAGGCAGCCACGGGATCACCTGCCTGATATAGGCTGCAGGCACAACAAGCCCTGATATGACCGGGTAAAAGACCACAAATAAAAGAACCGAAGCTGCAAACAATCCCCAATAAGCTCTCTTTTCCTGCCCGCCTTCTTTCTGGCTGACACTGTGGCAGAGCAGCAGGACGAGCACAACAGAGCAGACATAATACTGATAGATAAAAACCGTCCGTCTGATAAAGATCCATGGAAGCAGCATGACCGTATAATACAGTACAAGCACTGCTGCATTTTTATCCCTGTGGCGGAACGTACGCCAGAGTTCTTTTCCATATGCATAAAGCCCTGCAAAATACAAGACCGGATTGCCAAAGGTTGCGATCACACTGACCTTATCCCCCGCCAGATATTCCCTGCTGTCAAGCAGCGGTTTCCAGTCAAACAGCCAACTATACCACGGTGAAGCATACGGATGATCAAAAATCGTAGCTTTGTGATAGGAAAGCATCAGCTCTCCGTTGGAAAGTACATGCTGCAGCAGATTCTGATCCGGATAGATGCGGACAAACGGAACATAAGACAGCGTATAAATTGTGAAAGGCAGAAGTATAAAACAGCCGATACACTGCAGGCAGAGCCAGGTCCAGTAACGCCTTGTTTCCTTCTTTACCCCAATTTCCCTGATTTTTCCGATCATCCAGAGAAGAAAGACAATAAACAGTCCGAACAGCGCATAGATCCCCGTCCACTTTGTTGCACAGCCAAGTCCCGTAAACAGACCGGCAAGCAGCAGATACCGCCGCTTTTCCGACACCACAAATGCATACATGAAATAGAACATACCAAGAACAAAAAACGCGACTATGATATCGATCGTAGCAATTCTGGAAAGTGTAAAATGCATAAAATCCGTTCCAAGCAGGACTGCTGCCAGACAGGCATACCTTGTTTTTCCTGTCAGACGCAGACCGAACAGATAAATAAATGGCATCATCAGGATTCCGAAAACAACACACATAAACCGCCAGCCAAACGGATTCATACCAAAGACCGCAATTCCGACAGAGATCAGTGTCTTTCCGAGCGGCGGATGCGTATTTTCATAAATAGGCAGTCCATGCAGAAATTCGTAGGCAGTTCTGCCATGATAAATCTCATCAAAGATCGTCTGATCCTGATAAGTAATACCATCCTCATAAAGCTCCTGTTCATCAAAAAGCGCCGGATATTGCATGGCATTCACCGGTAAAACAGGCTCTCCATTCTCATCTAAACAGACCAGCTCCATTAAATTCACCGAAGCATCCGAAAATACCAGCCCCAGACAGGTTGTCCGATACGAAACAGGGATTTCATTCCATGCGAACACGGAATCCAGTTCTTCCCCGCTTTGTACAATCTGCCAGTCAGTTCCCGCCGCAACAGACACCGTCACTTCCCCTGCTGCCCGATATCCGATAAACAGCAGAAGATCCGAAAGCTGCTGCCCTTCCTCAAAATAAAGCACAACTTCCTTTGCGCCGTCCTCGCGCGCCGAAAGCTCCTGCTCCGTCTGCGGAATACTGTGGCTTCCAAGCCCCCAAAGTGCAATACAGAAAAAGCCGATTGTGAAAAGACATATCAATATGACATCTTTTCTGCGGATTTCCATTTTCATTCCGGTATATTCTCCCTTCGTGTCCCTTCTTATAGCATGTTACCGGGGTCAAAAGTTCCCGGCTTTGATGCCTGCGGATCGTTCTGTGCTACGCACTCCCACAATCCTCATCATAGCGTAAGTATATCAGAAATATTTGCGCTTTGACAGCACTTTCCGTTCATGATACAGTTCTCTAAGGAGGGTTTTTCTGATGAATCTACAAAAAACAAGGTTAAAATCGAATATAAAAGCTTTCTTTTCTCCCCGCATGATCTGTATGCTGCTCCTGCTTCTTGGCGCAGCTGCACGCTTTTTCTATGCTTATGCGGTTCCTTACTATAATACGAACCACGACCTTGGCGATCTGTCTGACTGGCAGTCCATTACCTATGGACATCTTGGCTACATCCAGTATTTATACCAATATCACCATCTGCCGGATTTTTCACCGGAATTTATGGGACAATATTACCATCCACCGCTATTTTACATAGTTGGTGCCATTATTTTGCAGCTTTTTTACCATGGTACAGATAATCTTAATCTGATAAATGCCTTTGAAATGCTGCAATATGTCAATATGGTATTTTCCGTGCTGATCTCCGTTTTTCTATATCGTATCCTGAAGCAGCTTAAAATTTCAGAAAAGCTGCTCTGTTGTCTGACCGCCCTTGTATCCTTTTTTCCGACCTTATTTTTTCTGGGTGCGCAGCTGAACAACGACTGTCTGATGACGCTTTTTTGTGTCATGGCTCTTTTTTACACACTGCGCTGGCATTCTGATCCCAATATCGGAAACATCCTGAAAATTGCTGCTGCTATCATTTTTGCCACCTTGTCCAAAACATCGGGCGTCCTTATTGCGCCTGGTGTCGGTGCTGTCTTTCTGTACCATTTGATTAAAACAAAGAATAGAAAAGCGCTGCTTAAACAATATATCCTGTTTGCCGTGATCTGCATTCCGCTTTCCCTTTCCTGGGTACTCCGGAACCTGATTCTGTATGGTCTGCCATTTTCTTATGTCGTAGATGCAACAGGCTATGCCACCTGGCAGAATGTGGAAGGCTATGGCTTTGCCTACCGCATGGGCTTTCCCACACTCCGCATTTTTACAGCACATACGATCGACTGGTGGGATCTTTCAAACAGTGCCAATATCTGGGGACAGACGATCCTGACGCTGCTTTATGACGAAGGGATCCTTGTATTCCGCACTTCTTTCTGGGAAATGCTTGCGCCTGTTTTCACACTGCTTGGCTTTGCCCTGTCCCTGATCCTGTTTTGCACAAGTACCTCTTACTGCTTTTCCAAAGCAGGAGATCCTGCCATCAGACTTCTGATCGGTGTCGGAAATGGTGCCCTGTTGATCAGTTATATCATCTTCTGCTTCCGTTATCCGCTCATCTGTACCATGAACGCACGTTACCTATTCAGCGGCTATGCCCTTTTGATTCCTGGCTATGCTCTGTGGCGGATGCAGCATCCCGGCAGAAAATACATACTGTTTGAACTGCTGTTTCTGTTTTTTAGTATTCTGTCCCTATTACTTTATCTGTTCTGTCCGGTATAGTAATACAGATCCTTATTCACATATTCCGGCTTTGGACTTCTACCCGGACTCATACCACAGATCTCTGTTTCCGCATATTTTCTGCCATCCTGCAGGCTTCGTTCATCCCTCATATCTGCAGACAGATCTGCATAAGATGAAATAACGTTTCCTGCAGGAGTTTTTCATGTATCCCAAGAAAAAACTACGTTCTTCCCTGTTTTTAACCGCTCTGACTTTCGCCTTTCTGTTTTCCCTGTATCTTATCCAAAAAAATTCCCCTGAGGAGAAATTTGCCCGTTTTTCGGACAGCTACCTCCAAAGTGCTTATGAAAATGACAGTCTGAGCCTTCATTTCACCCTGACAGATCCTTCCACATTCGGGATCGATCCGGCTGTCTGCAGCCTGCCCTGCTACGACCGGGAAACCTATCTTGCCGAAGGCGAAACTCTGCAAAAGCTCCGTCGGACGCTTTCCGGTATTTCACCTGCACACCTGCCTGCCCATACACGGGAAACCTATGAAATCATGACTTCCTACCTCGAAAAAAGGCAGGAAGGTACAAAATTTCCCTATTTTGAGGAACCACTCAGTCCGACCAGTGGGATACACACCTCTCTTCCTGTTCTGCTGGCAGAATACAGCATGGAAAATGAGAAAGATGTCAAATCCTATCTGGCGCTTCTGTCGCTGATCCCCTCTTATTTTGACAGTCTTGCCGCTTATGAAACGGATAAAGCCGCTGCTGGCATGTTTATGGCTTCCGAAGACGCTTCCATGGTCATTTCCCAATGTGATTTTATGGCATCTGAGAAAGGAGAAGCCCTTTTTACAGACTGTTTTTTGCAAAACCTGAAGCAGGTCTATGAGAAAGATACTGAAAAATATGCTTACTACGCTTCCGACCATGCCCGCATCCTGCATACACTTGTTCAGCCGGCTTATGAAAAGCTGGGAGATTCTCTGTTGCTGCTGAAGGAAGAGGGAAAAGAGCAGCGCGGACTCTGTCAGTACAAAAACGGTAAAGCCTATTACACCTATCTGGTGCAGCAGCAGATAGGCTGTGACCTGACAACCGAGGAACTTGCAAAGCAGCTTTCCGAAAGACTGCAGACGCTTTACGCGGAGCTTGCGGCGTATCGACAGAAATATCCGATAGACACTCTGTCTGATCTCTCCGATGCCTCTGCTAAGCTGCCTGCTCCAGATACCTGCTTATCCACCTTACAGGAGCAGATGTCGGCTCTTTTTCCACCACTCCCGGCTTCTTCCCCCGTTACGGTAAAAGAGATCCCCACAGCACTTGCTCCGTATACGGCGCCAGCCTACTATTTTACACCGCGTCTTTCCCTCTGCAGACCGGGCGAGATCAGCAACGTCAATAATGTGATCTATGTCAATCCCGAAACCGATTATCTGACAATGTACACCACCTTGGCGCATGAGGGATTTCCCGGCCATATGTTCCAGAATGTCTATTTTCTTGCCTCGCAAGGTGTGACGCGGGAAAATATCCTGCGCTATATCATGAATTTCCCGGGCTACAGCGAGGGCTGGGCAATGTATGTGGAGCTTTTGTCCTTCGATCACGCCTATGAAAAGGAAAAGCAGAAGGCATATGCCCATATGCTCCGGCTTTCCCGCGAGATCCAGATCTGCCTGCTCTGCTATCTGGATATCCGGATCCACGCAGAATCTGCCTGCCTTCCCGATATTGCCCCTTATCTGGCAAAGATCGGTATTACCGAGCCACCGGAGCTTGCAAATGTTTACACTTACCTCATCAATGAACCTGGCACCTATTTAAAATACTACGGCGGCTATTTACAGCTTCTTGCCTGCAAAGAGCTGTATCAAAAAAAATGCGAGAAAGAGCAGATTCCCTACTCAGATCTCGCATTCCACACCTTCTTCCTGTCACATGGTCCTGACAGCTATCCGTCCATCAGGCAGGCGATCCTGTCCGAATGAATTGTATGCTTACCTGCTGTCTTCCTCGATCATACTGTCCAGATAACCTCTGTCCCAGAGAAGGATCTTCAGCTTTTTGGCTGCTGCGACCGCAGGAGCGGTAAAATACTGGTTCGTCAGAACCGCTCCTACCATGCGGTCATAATATTCCCTGCCCGCAAACGCTTCCTGCACTGCTTTTACGCCGACCGGATCCGCATATCGCTTACACTGGATGGCATAAGTCACACCATCCTTTTCTGCCAGGATATCCACTCCAAAATCACCGCTTGCCTTGGTGAGCTTCACATCAATAAATCCTCTGTTGCGCAAAAGTTCTGCACAATACTGCTCGAATTCCACGCCCTCCATTTCATCTAAGGGCGTTTCTTTTTTGCGCAGAATGCACCAAAGGATCCATCCAAACAAAACAGCTGCCACGAAAGCGGCAATTCCGATCCCCAGTATCTGTATAGTTTCTGCCTGCATTTCTGTTTCCTCATCCTCCATTTTATCTGATAAATCGATTCCTGATCCGTTGCTTCTCCGTTTCCTTCCAACTACTCAGAAAATATTTATAAAATTGTCTTTTTAGGATCTTTCCGGATATACGCCCGTCTTTACAAATAAATATATTTGTACTAAAATCGCATAGGTACTTTTAGTGCTTATTATACCTTATTTTATATACACTTGTAACCATCCGGGAGTAAAATCCTCCACATAAAAACAGGAGTTTATCATGGAAAATTTAATCTTCAGTTTAAATGTAACATTACCAATCTTTTTAACGATCGTCATAGGCTATGTCCTCAAACAGATCCATATGCTGAATGACAGCTTCGTGACTGTCGCCAATAAATTCAACTTCAAGGTGACACTGCCCGCACTTCTGTTTCTGGATCTTTATCAGGCAGACTTTTTCAGTGTCTGGGACACAGGCTATGTTCTGTATTGCTTTTTTGCCACTTTGATCTGCTTTACCGTTATTATGACCGGTGCTTCTCTTTTCCTGAAAGATAAAGATATCATCGGCGAATTTGTACAAGGCAGCTATCGTGGCAGTGCTGCTGTCCTCGGACTGGCCTTTATCCAGAATATCCATGGCAAAGCAACGATCGCACCGCTCATGATCATCGGAAGTGTGCCACTTTACAATATCCTTGCTGTCCTGATCCTTTCTTTTACCGGACCGGGCGAACACAAGCTCGATAAAAAAGGACTTGTCAAATCCCTCAAGGGAATTGCGACAAATCCTATTATTTTAGGTATTCTGTTTGGTCTGCTGGCTTCTGTTTCCCATATCAAGCTGCCATTCCTTGTGACAAAAACAATGTCCAACCTGTCTGTCATGGCAACACCGCTTGCCCTGATCGCACTTGGTGCGGGCTTTGAAGTCAAAGCAGCCTGCGGACGGATCAAACCTGCTCTTACAGCCTCTTTTATCCGTCTCTTCGTGCAGTGTGCAGTCTTTCTGCCGGTCGCTGCCCATTTCTCCTTTACAGGCGAAAAGATGGTATCCCTGCTCATCATGCTCGGTGCTCCGACAACACCAAGCTGCTATATCATGGCAAAAAATATGGGACATGAAGGTGTTCTGACATCCAGCGTGATCGTCCTGACTACGCTACTCAGCTCCGTTTCCCTGACCTTCTGGCTGTTTATCCTGAAAACGATGGAGCTGATCTAGGGATTTCCGATCTATTCCTTTTCAAATACCAGTATTTTCTGTGACATTTTCTTTACGGCCGGAATCCATGTCACCAGCTTAAATGCCGGATTTAACACCCACATACCACGCAGGATGTTGTCATTCTTTACCTTGCAGAAGCCCTTTGCCACATCTCCCAGCTCTTCAAAGCTGTTTGCGCCCCAGGTAAAGACTGCACCTGTGGACTGGATAGATTTTTCCACCTTCTCTTTATTCACAAATTTCGGACACAGACATTCCATGATCACATAGGCATTATCAAAGTTATCCCGGATGATCGCAAGCATCTGCGCTACCTGCTCCTTTGTCAGATACATGGTCAGACCTTCTATGATAAAGAGCATTTTTCCTCTTTTTGTTACCTGCTTTGGCCATGCAGGATCAAAGCAGGAACAACCAATCGTTGAAACACGGCCTTCCTCTCTGTATACAGAGTCACGCACCTGTATTGTTTCAGGCAGATCCAGATTGTACCAGGTGATCCTGCCATTATCCATCCGGTAAAAACGGGTATCCAGACCACAGGCAATGTTTACAACTGTGCAGTCAGGATTTTTTTGAATAAAATCAGATACAAGCTCATCCAACACTGCAGTTCTGGCGATAACACCACCACTCATTGTCTGATCCTTTCCAGCTTTGGAAAAATCATAGTCAAGCTTCGCTACGATCTCCTCTGCCTTTGCATCTTTGAAACGGTGCTTGGGATTTTTGCTGTACATTGCTCTTGCATAAAAGCTTTGCAGCATAGTCTCTGCTGCTCCGTTTAATACCGGTTTAATCTTTTCTTCCTGCATTTTCTTTTCTCCTCTTTGAACAGTCTTACTTATGTTAGTTTATTCTAACCCTTATGCATGGATTTTGTCGACTGTTATTTTTATAGTATCGCATAAATGCGTGCATTTTCCTCGTCGCCATAACAAAAAATCTGTATCCTTCAAAAAAGAAAGATACAGATTCTTCAATCCACATTCTGTTATTTATTGCTCATTTCGCAAAGCTCAGCGAGCATCTTTGGAAGCTCTGTTTCCATTGTCTCATCCGTAAACTGACAGGTTCCGACTGCTTTATGTCCGCCGCCGTTGTATTTCAGCATCAGGCTTCCGACATTGACATCGGAGGTTCTGTTCAAGATGCTGTAACCAACTGCTGCGCTGCAGCCATGTCTGCCCTTACCGTTTACGATCCATGCGGAAATATTCTGTTCCGGATACATGGAATAGATCATGAAACGATTACCGGAGTAGATCGGATCTACCCCACGCAGATCGGAAATAATGACCTTTCCGTCTACTTTTGTATGCGCCTTGACCATTTCTTTGAACTTTTCTGTCTGCTCAAAGTATACTTCGATACGTTCCTTCACATCCGGCAGATTTAAGATCTCGTCCGTTGTCATGGTACGACAGGCATCGATCAGTTTTTCCATCAGCTGATAGTTACTGATCGTGAAATCTCTCCAGCGTCCAAGTCCTGTACGTGGATCCATTAAGAAACCGATGAGCACCCAGCCCTTTGGATTCTGTACATCATCAATCGTCAGATTACCGCTGTCTACCTTATCAACAGCTTCCATCATATCGTCAAACTGCGGGAATTTTTCTTTTCCGCCGTAATATTCATAAATAATACGTGCACAGGAAGGTGTCACACGGCTTTCGCCTTTATATTTACCCTCGAGCTGCATTCTCTCATGTTCACTGGAATGATGGTCGAACCAAAGACCGCAGCCTTCTACAAATGGCACATTGGCAAGACAGTCATCCTCTGTTACCTCTACAAGTCCATCCTGCAGATCCTTTGGATGCGCAAATTTCCAATGATCGATAATCCCTGCTTCCTTTAAAAGTGCACCACATGCAAGTCCATCAAAATCTGAACGTGTAATCAGTCTCATTTTGCTATTCTCCTTTTCTTTCATCACGATACCTATTTGGAACTTCATCTTCTGTATCTCCAAATGAAACAGCTGTAAGTTCCCAGATAACCCCTGTATAAAAGATTATAGATGATGAAGCAAAGTTTTTCAACATTCCTTGCAGAATTTACGCTAAAAGTACCTGATGCCATAAGCAGCCTGTTTTTCTTTTATGTTAGTTACTTAGCAAATATGTCATAATATTCCTGCGCTTTTTCTTCTGTCAAGCCGAATTTCTTTATAAGTCTGGCAATTGTTTCTTCCTTTGGTCTGTCAAATTCGACAGCCGATTCTATTGCTTCTTGAATTACTTTCTCTCTTGCATATTCCTCAACTAATGAACACATTTTCTCTGCCTCCTTTGAATCGTATAACAAACAGTTCCTGCACCTGGTCAAACAAATCTCCCGGTTCCGAACGGTTTACTGTTATCACGGAAGCATTGTACCTAACTCTCTTTACATGATTTTCATTATCCGCCCTTTGGATTTCAATATTAAATACAGTATGCTCATTGCCTTCCGCATAAGCATCTACTCGAATAGAACGCTTTCCGATGATCCTGATACTCTTCTGACCTGAAACAGTTTCTTTCTTTATTCTTAACAACGGATTCTCCAAAACAACCTGCAATAATTCTTCACAGGCATCCGGATCTTCCATCATTACTTCAAAAAAACAATCATCTATCGGTCGAAGCTGCCTGACGATTTCCAACTGTCTTTCCTCAGTTTTTCTTGGTCTTTTCTGATCCATTCCTCTTTCCTTTCTCTGTCTGTTTATAGTTACATCTATAATAAAAACAGAGAAAAACATAGACGAAATAGGATTTACCCTATTATATGTCATTCCAGCATCCTTATCAACATGACAATTCAAGTCCATTTATGACATTTACTGTTAATTCCTCTATTGTGATTTCAAAACTAAAAAACGGGCGAAATGCCCTTTTAAGATGAGCTAAAGCTCTGAGATAATCGCTGCCTGAAAGGCGGCGATGAATATGGTTATGATAGCAGAGGAAAATCTTGAAGTCAACTATTCTGTTTGCGCCACAACTTCCATCGGTATTTTGCCCATGCCCTGCCTCATATACTGAAATAGCAGAATGTGCAGGAAAGGAATATATATGCTGAATTATATCTGGGCATTTATGATCATCATTGGCATTATTTACGGATCGCTGACAGGCCATATGGCAGAACTCAGTAATGCGGCGCTTGACAGCGCAAGAGAAGCCGTAACACTCTGCATTACAATGCTTGGTGTCATGGCACTCTGGGTCGGGCTCATGCAGATCGCCCAAAAAGCGGGCATTATCGCATCCATGACGAAAAAGCTCCGCCCGTTTCTTTTGTTTCTGTTTCCGCGCCTGCGCTATGAAGATATTGCTCTCGAATACATTTCCACCAATGTGGTCGCCAACATTCTAGGACTGGGCTGGGCATGTACCCCTGCGGGACTGAAAGCCATGGAGGAGCTTGGCAAAATACAGCGAAACAACAAAACCTGCAAGGATCCGACTGCTGCCAGTAATGAAATGTGTAACTTCCTGATCCTGAATATTTCTTCCCTGCAGCTCATTCCGGTTAATATCATCGTCTATCGCAGCCAATATGGCAGCGTAACACCGACTTCTATTATCATGCCCGCCATACTTGCCACGACCTGCTCCACGCTTGCGGGCATTTTGTTTATCAAATTTGCCGACAGAAGTCCTTCTTAAATGTAACCTGATATACCAATCATGCAGTACATAGCAGTCTTTTCAGTAAAAATCTGTCGTCTGCTTTTCATGCATAAATATATAAAACGGAAAGGACCTGAGCCATGAACATTCTTGCGAATCTCTCCAATATCATCATCCCACTTCTCATTTTCTATATCGTAGCATATGGGATCAGTGCACATGTCAATGTCTATGATGAATTTTTAGAAGGTGCCAGGTCTGGTATGCAGACTGTTATCTCGATCGCACCCACGATGATCGGACTGATGATCGCAGTTGGAGTCCTTCGGGCTTCCGGCTTTCTGGATTTTGTGGGAAGTCTGTGCAGCCGGCTGTTTTCCGGTGCTGATATTCCTGCTCCGATCATGCCCCTTTTGCTCATCAAAATGTTTTCCTCTTCTGCAGCAACCGGGCTTGTCCTTGATATCTTCAAGGAATATGGACCGGACAGCCGGACCGGACTTCTGACCTCCCTCATCATGAGTTCGACCGAAACCATCTTTTACACCATGTCCGTTTATTTTATGGCTGCAAAAATAAAGAAAACCCGCTACACACTGCCCGGTGCACTTGTTGCATCCCTGGCGGGCGTGATAGCGAGTTTCCTGATCGTTCGTTTTTTATAAGCTGATTGCGGTATATCTCTTCACATAGAATACTTAAGCTTCTACACCTTTTGATTTCATATACTCTACAATATCACCTACAGTAGTGATCTTCTCTAAATCTTCAGAAGGGATTTCAACACCGTATTCTTCTTCAAATGCCATAACAAGTTCAAATAAATCTAAGGAATCTGCTCCTAAGTCATCCTTGAAAGAAGATTCTTCCGTAATTTCCACTCCATCCAGATTTAACTGCTCTTTGATAATTTCTACAACTCTTTCTAACATATTTCGTTCTCCTTTAAAATTCGTAAAATAAGTATTCCATTATTCTATTGGCGCTCTTTGCTACATGATTATAATATGCACGGATTGCATTGTAAATAGAATTCCCTATTTTTTTACATTTATTAAATAATTGTAAACCTCTCGTTTGCTGATCCCCCGGTCTTTTGCAACCGCCTTCATCGCTTCCTTGTGATCCATTCCCTGCTCTTCATACAATGCCATATGTTCTTCCATGGACATTTCTTCATAAACAGCCCGCTGATCTGCTAAAACCGCTTCCCGGCTCTTTCCTTCAATCACAAGCACATATTCACCGCGCGGCTCATTTGCTTCATAATAGGAAAGTGCCTCTGCAAGTGTCGTTGGCATGACTGTCTCAAATTTCTTTGTCAGCTCCCGGCAGATCGTAATGCGTCTGTCACCAAGTGTATCAAACAAAAGCTGCAATGTTTTGATCAGATGATGCGGCGCTTCGTATAAAATGATCGTTCTTTTCTCAGTTTTCAGATCTTCCAGAATAAGCTGTCTTTCTTTTTTATCTGCCGGCAAAAAAGCTTCAAAACAAAATCTCCTCGTTGGCAGACCTGACAGAGTAAGCGCCGTGATGCAGGCAGCAGGACCGGGCAGGGAAGTAACGGTAATGCCTGCTTCCTGACACATCTTTACTAAAACTTCTCCCGGATCGGAGATCGCGGGCGTTCCAGCATCCGTGATCAGAGCAATATCAGCCCCCTCTTTCATTTTTTCTATTAAAGCATATGCCTTTTCTACCTTATTATACTCATGATAGCTTGTCATCGGCGTATGAATTTCAAAATGATTCAAAAGCCTGATGCTGTTTCTCGTATCCTCACAAGCGATCAGATCGACCTGTGATAAAGTCTCCCGGATACGTGGCGACATATCTCCCAGATTTCCGATCGGCGTCGCACATAAATATAAAGTTCCCTGTGCCATGTTTTTCCTCTCTATTTTCTTTCAGCTTTATAATTTCTGCTTTTCGCTGCTTTCTTGTCCGTCATGATTTCTTTTATCATACACTTCCGGCTTATAAATATCATAAATCTCATCTGTATACTCGCCTACTGCTTTGTATACGATCAACGGTTTTTCCACCGTCACACGGGAATTTGCGCCTTTTTTTGCCTCGATCAGCACCATATTGGGCTCTTTATCCACATATGGATATACAAAACGTATCCGTTTCGGCTCTAACTGATATTTTGTCATTACTGTGATGATCTCTGCCAGTCGGAAAGGTCTGTGTACCATATAAAAATAACCGCCCGGTACTAAAACTGTCGACGCTGCCCTGACCACATCCTCCAGATCACAGAGCACCTCATGCCTTGCGATCGTTTTGGGCATGGATGGATTCTGCAGCCCATGTCCGCCGATCATGTACGGCGGATTTGAAGTCACAACGTCAAAAGAAGCAGCGCCAAACAGGCTTCCTGCTTCTTTGATATCACCCGTTACAATGGAAATTTTATCTTCCAGATCGTTGTAGCGCACACTGCGCCTTGCCATATCCGCACTTTTTTCCTGAATCTCCAGTCCCGTCAGATGGGAAGCCTCTGTTTTTGCTTCCAGCAGGATCGGAATGATTCCCGTTCCGGTTCCGAGATCCAAAACACGCTGCCCCTTTTTGACTTTGGCATAGCCTGACAGCAATACTGCATCCATGCCAAAGCAAAAACCATCCGGATTTTGGATTATTTTGTAATTTTTTCTACCCAGATCATCAAGCCTTTCCTTTTCTAAAAGCTCAATCTTCATCAAGTTTTGATTTTCCTTCCTTTTTCTCCAGGTTTTCCAGTTCCTTTAATGCCTTATCTTCCGCACTCTGCTTTTTATCACCGCGCTCTTCCCTGTCACGTCTGCCTCGTCTGCGGAATTTCAGCTGTTCTACTTTATATTCCCGGATCTCTTTTTCTTCTCCGTCATCTACCAGAACCTTAACAAGCTGGCGCAGTACATTCACACTATGTACCTCACCCTTCAGACCATCATCCGTTGTGACACGGTCACCGACATTCGGAAGTCTTCTGTTCAGCTCTTCGTATGTCTCTTCTTCATTTTTCAGACAGCACATCAGTCTGCCACAGACACCGGATATCTTTGTCGGATTCAGGGAAAGATTCTGTTCCTTTGCCATCTTGATAGAAACCGGTGCAAATTCATCCAGAAATGTATGACAGCAGAGCGGACGTCCGCAAATGCCGATCCCACCTACGATCTTTGTCTCATCTCTGACACCGATCTGACGAAGCTCGATCCTTGTCTTAAAGACTGCTGCCAGATCCTTTACAAGCTCACGGAAGTCCACACGTCCGTCTGCAGTAAAATAAAATAACACTTTATTATTGTCAAATGTGTATTCTGCATCGATCAGCTTCATATCCAGCTTATGCTTTTTGATCTTTTCCAGACAGACAGCCATTGCACTTTTTTCTTTTTCGCGGTTGGAAGCTTCCTGCTTGTCATCCTTCGGGGTTGCGATACGGATCACAGGTTTGAGCGGTGCTGTAATCTCATCATCCGCGATTTCCTTAATGCCAAGTACCACTGTTCCGTATTCTACGCCACGGGCAGTTTCCACAATAACATGCTCCCCTTTTTTGATATCAAGCTTCTGGGGATCAAAGTAATAAATCTTTCCTGCACTGCGGAATCTGACTCCTACAACTTTTATCATGCTTAATTCTCCTTTATTGTCAGTAAAAGCAATTCCATCGTCAGATCAAAATTAACGTTGGCACGTAATCTTGATTTTGCCTTTTCCAATGCATCTAAAATGATCTCAATGCCTTCATATGCACTCTGGTTTGCTATTTTTTTAATATACTGCAATTCGTCCTTAAAAATCAACTGATTTGCGTCATTTGTCGCTTTAAAGAGCAGTACATCACGATACCAGACAGATAAAATGTCCAGATAATCATTGATATCTATTTTATAGTCATTGATCTTTTTGATCGCTGACATAATATCCGTAATTTCCATATCGTGGATATATTTGAGCAGACTGACAGCCTCTGTTTTGATATTGTCAAATTCTTCACTGGCAGCAAGTGCCTTGGCTTTGCCGAGATTGCCTCTTGCAAAGGCGGTACAGACATCTGCCTTATAATCCGGTACGTGGATCTCTTCCATCAGATATTTTTTGATGATCTCATCCTTTACAGGCTTCATATTTAATACCACGCATCTGCTCAGTATCGTAGACAGCATAGAATCAATATTGGAAGTCAGCAGGATGATCACTGCATAAGCAGGCGGCTCTTCAAGCGTTTTTAACAGTGCATTCTGTGCCTGCACGGTCATTTTTTCCGCCTCACTGATAATATAGATCTTCCAGTCACTGCTGTATGGCTTAATGATGATATCGTCATTGACTCCTGTACGGATATCCTCTACACCGATCGTTGCAGGCTTTTCATGTGTGACCCTGATGATATCCGGATGATTACCGGAAAGTGCCTGCTTGCAGGAATGACATTCATTACATGGCTTTTCCTGCCCGGTACTTTCGCACTGCAGCGCCATGGCAAACACATTGGCAATAAATTCCTTACCGCTGCTGCGCTCCCCATTGATAATATAGGCATGAGAAATCTTGCCTGATGCGATCGCATTCTCTAAATGATCCACGATCTGCTCTTGTCCGTAAATATCTTTAAAGTTAGGCATATCCTTACCCCTTTTCGTTTCGCACATTATGATATTTGTTTTCACTTAAGATAATTCTCTCTTGCAATTGCCAGATGATGTATGCTTCTATAAAAATCCATCGTTTCTATGTAAAAATATCCAGTAATAATCCCCGGATCTCACCGATCTTATTCAGTATCGCAATATGATCTTTTTCATCCTTTACAAGCTCTCTTGCAAGTTCATCCAGCGTATCATCCACCTGTTTGATGATCCCATAAACACGGTGTCTGCCCCGCCTGTCCAGAAAATTTTCTCTGGAAAACTTATGGCTTCTTGTGACTACTTCATTTAAAAAGGATTTCACAAGCGAACGATACCTGCGCATATCTTTGATATCCATCTTTTTGGAAATGCGGTCACCCTGTCTGGTGATCTCCTCCATCATGGCGGTAAGACGGACCTGCAGATCCTGCTCCTCAATATGGCTGGCCAGTGTGAACTTAAAGCTGCCGTCGGTCTGCTGCGTCTGGCTGACTGCATCAGTCTGCGTTACGGGCATCGTCTGATTTACTTTAATGTCCATCTGTCCACCCCCTTATGTTATATAATAGTTTCAGACAAACTATATCATATGGTGTCGGGGCAAAAGCCCCGAATTTGATGCCTACGAATTGTTCCGTGCGTAGCACGCAGCAATTCTACCCAATATAAGCAGGCTCACATAGGTTTAGACCTTTTCACCTTGGCATCATTATATCTTAGTATACCATGAAATGCACCTGCAAGATAGATATTTCTATGTACAATCCTATTCTGGATCAGATTCTTTTTCTCATTTCATGAAGAATGTATTCTTTAAGCTCTGCAATGCAGACATCCAGCTCATCATTCAGAAATTCCTTTTCAATGCCGGCTTCTTTTTTCTTTTCCGGTGAGAAATCCGCCGCATCCGCCAGATAACGCCTGCACATTTCATCATATTTTGGCTGATCCTGTGCCATTTCCCGATCAAGTGCACGGCGCAGTCTGATCCCATCGTCCAGCTCTATCATAAGTGGGATCACTTTTTCTTCTCCGTAAAATGCTTTTGTTTTGCAGAAGGATTCAATTGTTCCGATGATCAGATAATTTTCCCTGTCTAAATCGATATGTGCATCTACTGTACAGTATTTCCAAATACCAAAGCAGGTATCATAGGCGCGAAGCTCTATGATCCTGCCCTCTTTTTCCAGATTTGCAAGCTGCTCTTCTGTTATGAAATGATACTCGATACCTTCCTGTTCTCCCTGCCTGATCGGCCTTGTCGTGTACAGTACGATGTTTTTCAGATGCAGATCTTCATCTGCCATTAACTGTTTGTATATTGTATCTTTGCCTGAGGAGCTTTTGCCCATCAGATAAAATATTTTGCCCATGTCCGTTCCTATACTTCAATCACTCTGATCATATTGGTTCTGCCGGAAATACCGAGCGGAACGCCTGCTGTCAGAACAACGATATCACCCTTCTTGATGTATCCTGCTTTTTCCGCTGCTCTGGTTGCTTCCTCAAACAGCACATCTGCCTTTTCTTCTTTTTCAATAAGGAGCGGTTCTACGCCCCAGGAAAGAGACAACTGTCTGCAGACTCTCGGATTTACACTGCATCCGATGATCGGACAGCCCGGTTTGTATCTGGAGATCATACCGGCTGTAAAGCCTGACATTGTTACTGTGATGATCGCGCTGGCATTCAGATCCATCGCTGTTGTACAGCATGCATGTGAAATAGCAGTTGTAATATCCGTATCATCTTCATCTTCAACCTTTTTCAGCCTGCTCTTATAATCGATATCCTGCTCCGTACGTTCAGCAATTCTTGCCATCGTCTTTACAGCTTCGATCGGATATGCGCCTGCTGCACTTTCTCCGGAAAGCATGATCGCCGTGGTTCCATCGTAAATGGCATTGGCAACGTCAGCTGTTTCTGCTCTTGTCGGTCTTGGATTTGTGATCATGGATTCAAGCATCTGGGTTGCGGTAATAACGTGTTTGCCCTGTGCAACTGCCTTTTTGATCATCTGCTTCTGCAAAACAGGTACTTCCTCCAGCGGGATCTCAACACCCATATCACCTCTGGCAACCATGATACCATCGGAAACCTCGAGGATCTCGTCCAGATTCTGGATACCCTGCATATTTTCAATCTTTGCGATTACTTTTGCTTTGCTGTTATATTCGTCTAAGATCTTTCTGACCTCTAAAATATCCTCTTTTGTTCTGACAAAGGAAGCTGCCAGGAAATCATAACCCATTTCTGCACAGAATTTGATATCTGCATAATCCACCTCTGAAATATATGGCATGGAAAGAACAGCACCCGGTACATTGATTCCTTTATGGTTGGATACTTTACCGCCATTGACAACACGGCACTGGATCTCTGTATCTGTGATCTTCTCTACACGCATTTCGATCTTTCCGTCATCGATCAGGATCATGCTGCCTGTGCTGACATCATTTTTCAGCCCTTTATAGCTGATCGCAGCCTTTTCACTTGTACCCATGATTTCTTCTGTCGTCAGTGTAAATGTCTGACCGGGCTCAAGCATTGCCTTTCCGCCTTCAAAATCACGTAATCTGATCTCCGGTCCCTTTGTATCTAATAAGGTTGCAACAGGAAGTCCCAGCTCATTGCTGACCTTCAATACTCTTGCAAACTTTGCTTTCTGTTCTTCATGTGTTCCATGGGAAAAATTAAATCTCGCCACATTCATTCCGGCAAGCATCAATTCCTTTAACTTGTCCTCTCCCTCACTGGCCGGTCCGATTGTACAGATTATTTTCGTTTTTCTCATTTATATTTTTCCACCTTTCGCTTTTTCCTGTATTATCTCATTTTTAATAAGGGATTGCAATGCGTATTTACCCCACTGCATGTAAATAAACGGCAAAGATACGGTAAAGCTTTTCTATTCCGTAACAATACAGATCCTCTGCAATGTCTTGTCCTGCATCCCCTGCAGATTGAGTCCCACTTTCTGATAATGCCTTACCTTCTCGTTCAACTCCTGCGTGATCACTTCCCCCGGAACCAGAAGAGGCGCGCCCGGCGGATATACAATCACAAATTCCGCACTGATCCGTCCTATGGCATCCCTCCAGTCCACAGCCTTCTGCTTATGATCCATCGCCTCACGGATCGTGTATGCAGTCTGCATACTGTCAGCTCTGTGTTCTGCTTCCTCTTCCTCATCATTCAGCATACTATTCTGTCCTGCTGATCGTGTTATCGTACTTTTCCCACTTTTGGCCACTGACAATTTGCTGTCAATTTCCAGTAATGCTGCCTTCAGCCGGTCAAGGCCTTCCTGCGTGTCCATCACAGAAGTCATTGCGATCACATACTGCTCTGCTGTCATTTCCGTTTCGATATGATATTTCTCCAAAAGCTCTGCTGACAGCATCTTACCCGTATAGATGCTGCCATCTCTCATACAGCCTGCCACACAGATATTGATCTTCGACGGATCCATATAGGCATGATAGGTGTTCCACACCCATACAGCATCCAGTATCGTAATATGTTTTAACTGTTCCATGATTTCATAAAAATCCTGTAACTTCTCATTAAAAACCGAAAATAAACTATCTTTCTCTTCACCGATCAGATGCAGACACTTACTCATGGAGGCCATCATGACATAGGATGGGCTGCTTGTCTCGTAAATATCCAGATAATACTGCACACGCTGCAAATCTACTCTGTCTCCGCATATATGCAGAAGTGCAGTCTGTGTCATCGCAGGTAGTGTCTTATGCAGACTCTGCACAATAAGATCCGCTCCCTGTCTGACCGCTGACTGCGGAAACTCCGTTGAAAATCCGAGATGTGCACCGTGTGCTTCGTCCACGATCAATACTGCATGGTGTGCATGTACTATTTCTGCGATCGCCGGGATATCGGAAAGCACCCCTTCGTAAGTGGGAGATGTCAGTATGACTGCTTTGGCAGCCTGCTTTTTTTCTGCCCGCTGCAGCGCATGTTCAATCTCTTTTGTAAGTACCGGACCGACTGGATAGCCCTCCTTACATCTTTGAGGTTCTATATATTCTATTTGCAGGTTCTGGAGATATGCTGCATGATAGACTGATTTATGACAATTTCTTGCCATAACGATCGTGTCGCCCCAGCGGCAGACTGCACTGACAGCGGTCAGAATACCGCAGGTGCTTCCGTTTACAATATAATACGTATGATCTGCTCCATATAATCCGGCAGCAAATTCCTGTTCTTCCTTCAAAATTCCTTCCGGCTCATGCAAGTCATCAAAGCTGCTAATCTCCGTTATATCTATTTTTAAAGTATCGCCAAACTGCTGATCCTGCAATTGCCTTTTATGGCCTGGCATATGGAAAGGATAAATATCCGATTTCGCCAATTCACCCAGTTTTTCATATAAAGTCTGTTTCATCATTCTATCCGTTTATCCGATTTCTGCATCATTCCATAATTCTGACTGCTTATCCGTTTTCTGTACCTGAATTTTATATATCGACTGATCCTGACACGCCGTGTATACAAAGTCCCGTCAAATTTATTTTTTCGTTTTCTTCCCATACAGATGCAATGTTTCCATCAGGGAACAATATTTATCCGCTGCTGTCACGATCCATGCTTCCCTGCACATCGGTGGGATGACTGTCAGCGGCCACATGTGTTTCTTAATGATATCCTGCTCCCTTTTGGTCAGTCTGAAATCCTTTTTGGCGTTTTTCAAAGCTGTGCCCGGATGGGTAAAACCATGCAATTCATAAAATTTATAAAATCTGCTTGGCCTGATCTTATTTTTGTGCCAGTCATACAGAAAATAATCATGCAGAAGTGCACCTCTGACAATTGCCTTATCGTTTGTGTGAAACGGCAGCATATGGCTGATCCTCAGAGCAGTCAGCGCTACGCTGATACTGTGCTTTCTGACAGATACATCCCCATGCTGGACAAATTTAGCTGTTTTTTTAAAATTAGGCTTTTGAAAAATATCACTGCCATAATATTTTGTCCTGTTCATCAGCCCATGCTGCAGCATTTTTAAATCCGTTTTTCTTTTTCTGCGTTGTTTTTTCCATTTATTTATATAATCAAATCCCATGTTATCAGCGTCCTTTTATCATAACTTATCATACATATCTCAAATTCACTTTATGATGTAAGTGTCAAAAGTCCTAAATGCGATTGTGCTTGCACAAGTAAGCATTTTAGACTTATTGACACCTAATACATTTTATAGTTATCTCACAATACTATCTGTCAACAACCGACTCTTTCTACATCAGTATACCATACGCTCCTATAAACAAAAAGCACATGCAAAGAATATTTCCTGTTCACCAAATATCCTATGCATGTACCTTCACTTATGTTTCTATACTATTGAATCATTTTTAACAGATCCGGATAATATCCAACTGTTTTTTCTGTTCTGTTTCCGATTTTAACACTGCCATTGTCATCGATCGTAACCGGATATTCATATGCCTTTGCGTTCTCATAATCCTTGTCCTTGATCAATACAAATACAAGCTGATCTTCATTTCCCTTTGATACATTATAGGTATAAGAATACTTTTGAATATATGTATCACTGAAAATATTATTTTCAAATCTGGACGCGGATTCTGAAAGTGCGCCATTCGTTATGAAATATTTCCATTCATATCCCTGACTCTGATCTGCTTTCAATACAGCTTTTACCGTTTTTCCATCTGCATCCACTGATACCTGTATAGTCGTTTCTGCCTTTACAAAAGAACAACCTGTCAGTAAACACAAAGTCGCCATGATCAATACAACTGATACAACTTTTTTCATCCTTTTCATTATGATTCCCCTTTCTTTTTCTATTTTATTTCGTTACTTTATTTTCATTTCCCTATTTTTACCTAAATAAAATAGCTATATTTTCCCTCTTTTTCCCAAAAAGTATGACGATACTTGCTTATCCCCTATAATTTTCAGTTTATATTTTTCTATTATAATACATTTATTTTGTATAGAGTAGTCTTTTTATATTTTTTATTATTTGATATGAGTATTAAAAGCAGATTTGCCATGTATTGATATATTCGAATTTCTGCACTGCTGCGTAATTTTTGCAATCCTCATTATAGATTATTAAATAATATCAGCGTCAAAAAGCAAAGCCGGATTATACCTGCGTTACATAATTTATAAAACAAAAAAGCTTACCTCTTTTTAGAAATAAGCTTCCACTGAGCCACCGGGGACTCGAACCCCGGACAACTTGATTAAAAGTCAAGTGCTCTACCACCTGAGCTAGTGGCCCATATATATTATTTACATTTCTTATATTTATAAAAACATAAGAGAATGCCCAGAACCGGAATCGAACCAGTGACACGAGGATTTTCAGTCCTCTGCTCTACCGACTGAGCTATCTGGGCATGAGTAGCGGGGACAGGATTTGAACCTATGACCTCCGGGTTATGAGCCCGGCGAGCTTCCAGACTGCTCCACCCCGCGATATATAATTAATAATATTAAGGTATCTACTCATCTCACGAGTTTCTCCTTAGTACAATGGGCGGAGAAGGATTCGAACCTTCGAAGGCATTGCCAGCAGATTTACAGTCTGTCCCCTTTGGCCACTCGGGAATCCACCCATATGAAAAACATGATAAGTCAGGCTTTTCACAAAGCCGATGATCGGACTCGAACCGATAACCTGCTGATTACAAATCAGCTGCTCTGCCAATTGAGCCACATCGGCATATTCAATTGATACATAATAAAATGGGACCTACAGGGCTCGAACCTGTGACCCTCTGCTTGTAAGGCAGATGCTCTCCCAGCTGAGCTAAGATCCCTCATTCGTAATATAAACGACCCAGATCGGACTCGAACCGACGACCTCCGCCGTGACAGGGCGGCGCTCTAACCAACTGAGCCACTAGGCCTAATGAAGACATTGTTCATACCTTCAAAACCGAATACTGAAATCTTTCTCTGCATCTTCTGCAAACTCTTCTGACTGTCTTTGATCTTTCATTGCTTACTTGATCGTTTCATGTTGACCATACTCTCACCACTTCATGATGATTTCTGTTCTGTAACAAGCTCCGCTTGTTACCTGGCGGCAAGATCACTTCCCACTTCCGTGGGCCCCTTCTTGTCGCAAAGGATAAGCCCTCGACCTATTAGTACTTATCAGCTGAACATATTACTATGCTTACACCTTAAGCCTATCTACCTCATACTCTCTAAGGGGTCTTACTTATTGG
>Ga0129313_1000585_pt1 | contig 28910 bp, 24 predicted proteins | sample O1105metagenome_FD_94436 | JGI IMG/M metagenome (GOLD analysis project Ga0129313, IMG submission 94436) | Orangutan group fecal microbial communities from fecal samples from Wisconsin, USA - O1105 metagenome | ecosystem: Host-associated > Mammals > Digestive system > Large intestine > Fecal...
GAATTGTCCCGTGTATGCATTGACGAACACCTACCACGAGAGAAAGGGAAAGCCGGGGAAGGTCAATATTGTCACCTACATTGACGGTCCGTTCTATCCCGATGAGAATCTGAAACCCAAGGAGAGACAACAGGAGCTGAGGGATCGTGTGTATCGGTGTATGACGGAACGCAGCCGGGAGAGTGATATAGAGGTCATACAGTACAGAAGGGCACAGGAAAATCAGCGGGAGGAAGCCGAGAAAAAGGCGCGGGATGAGAGCCCGGAAAATGACGGATAAGTGAAAACAGAGAGTGAAGAATCATTACATAAAAAGCGTGTCGGAACAGGTTCCGGCACGTTTTTTACGTTTGAGACACAAAAACTTACCTCTTACGCAGGACATATTTACAGATTCTGAATTATCTGTATACTATAATTGTAAGCAGTTAAGAGAACCGCCGCGGCAGAAAAGGAAATGATATGAAGGTAAAAATAGAAATTGAGGAGGGACTGGAGGAGGAAGAGGTAGTCATCCGGTGCGGAAGCCTGAATGATTCAGTTGTCAGCCTTCAAAACTACATATCAAAACAGAGCAACGGCAAGCGGTGCCTGACCCTAACAAGCGGAGAGACGGATTTCTTTGTACCGATAGATGAAATCTACTTTTTTGAGACGGAAGGGTGGGAATTGCGGGCCCACACGGCAGACAGGATATTTACATGCAGCTATAAACTTTATGAGCTGGAGGAACTGTTGCCGGGAAGCTTCATGAGGATATCCAAATCCACCATTGCCAACTTAGATTATATCTATTCCATTACAAGGAACCTGACAGCATCCAGTGTGGTGGAGTTTTCGGGAAGCAATAAAAGAGCAATGGTGTCCAGAAGCTATTATAAGCTGCTGGTGGATAGGCTTCAGACAAGAAAGCTGGGAAATAAACAAAGAATGAAGTAGCAAAAGGAAAAAGCAAAAAAAAGGGTAAAAGTAGTAAAGGCATGTGAAAGGGCATGCACAATAAAGCATGCAGGACATGCGGAAAGAGGTAAACTATGGAAAATATTGAAGTATCTTTTGAACAGGACGGGGAAAAGAGAATAGGAAGAAGAGGAAGAAAAATTTTCTGGGGTATCGTCATTATATTTGCTGCCATAGCACTTTTGGCGAACAAGCTGGGGTATCTTGGGGGAATCGGATTTTGGCCCATTGTCATTTCTATCGTTTTGGCGGCAATCCTGATTGACGGTATCATAAAGCGCAGCTTTGGGGAAATGATGTTTTCACTGGCATTCCTGATTATTGTCAACGATAAGTTGTTGGGGCTGGAAGCCATTACTCCCTGGCCGGTTCTGCTGGCAGCGTGCGCACTGACCATTGGATTGAATATGTTATTTCCTCGTTTCAGAAAACGTCATCATATTCTGATAAACGGAAAAAAACCCAAGGCAGTCAGTACGGAAACCCTGGAAGGCAACATCATCTTTTATGCGAACACCTTTGGAAGCACTGTGAAATATATTTCCGGTGAGATATCTGAGGTGAATATTGAGAACAGCTTCGGCTCTATGGAGGCCTACTTCAGTGACGCTGTTTTAAGAAACGGTACAGCCAAAGTAAATGTAGATTCTTCCTTTGGCGGCGTGGAATTGCATGTTCCTTCGGATTGGAAAGTGATTATGAATGTAGATACTTCCTTCGGAGCTGCGGAGGAGACGGGGCATTGTAATCCAAACGGAGAGAATACCCTTTATGTAGAGGGAGAGATTTCCTTCGGCGGGTTGGATATCAGCTATATCTAAATGGAACAGATCAAAATAAGCGCGCGGAGCTCTGCTTTTGCGGGGCTCCGTTTTTTGCGCGAAAATTGAGCCGGACAGACGTGCTTGCACGGATACCCGGCGAATAACGCGACATCCGGTCAGGTTCTCCTGACCGGAGCGCGAAAATTGAGCCGGACAGACGTGCTTGCACGGATACCCGGCGAATAACGCGACATCCGGTCAGGTTCTCCTGACCGGAGCGCGAAAATTGAGCCGGACAGGGGGAAATAAAATGAGTAAAAAGAGTAGTGGAGCAGCAAAAAGGTATAGGGAGAGCTTCTTTGCGAAAAATAAATTAAATTATGCTTTGACAATTATAGCAACCATCGGCAGCAGTATTTTATCGGTAGTTCTGGCAAGTTTTCTGAAAGGCCTGATGGATTTGGCTGGTGGCGGCAATATGGAGCAGCTGAAGCGGTTTTTAGTCCTGACAATAGCATTGCTGGTGGGCTGCGGAGTAGATTTCCTGATTCTGCGGACGGTGAAATATAATTTCATGAAAAAAGCAGTGGAGGGATACCGAAATAAAGCATTTGCGGACATTACAGCAAGGAGCATAGGTTCCTTTGGAAAAGATAACAGCAGTAATTATATATCCGCACTGACAAATGATGTCACATCCATCGAAAATAATTATCTGCTTGTACAATTTGATTTGCTGGAGCAGATATTGACGGCTGTTTTGGCGCTGGGACTGATGATTTATTACAGCTGGTCAATGACGCTGGTGGTGATTGTACTGTGCATTCTGCCCATTGCCGTCTCCATGGTGTTTGGCAGTAAGGTAGCAAAGCAGGAGCAGGAGATCAGTGACCGGAACGCGGGTTTTATGGCCATGGTCAAGGATTTGCTCAGCGGATTCGGTGTAGTGAAGAGTTTTCAGGCTCAGACCGAGGCTACAGTGCTCTACGGGGAAAAGAATCATGAGCTGGAACAAATTAAGTGTAAGCGTCGCAAGACAACACAGTTGATTCAAATTATTTCCATGATGGCAGGTTTCCTGGTGCAGATGGGGGTATTTATCTTTGGAGCATATCTTGCCATAGAGGGACAGATTACAGCCGGTGTGGTGGTAGCCTTTGTACAGATGATGAATTACATCCTTTCACCCATTAATCAGCTGCCTGTGCTTTTGGCAAACAGGAAGGCGGCAATAGGACTTATGGAAAAACTTGAAGCCTGCTGTGAGGAAAGCAATGAGAAGGAGAGACAGGAAACAGTAGACAATGTGGCAGAAGGTATCCGCTTTGAACATGTGAGCTTTTCCTATGAGGAGGAGAAGACTGTGTTGAAGGATGTCAGCATAAACTTTGAGGCGGGAAAGAGCTATGCTATCGTGGGAGGCTCCGGTTCCGGAAAATCCACCATGCTGAATCTGATTATGGGCAGCTACCCGGAGTATGAGGGCAGCGTCACCATGGGAGATAAGGAGCTGAAGAAGGTGAACACGGACAGTATTTTTGATTTGGTATCTGTCATTCAGCAGAATGTGTTTATCTTTGACGATACCATCCGCAGGAATATCTGTATGTTCAAGGAATTTCCGGATGAACTTGTGGAGTCCGCTGCGGTGCGTGCGGGCTTGAAGAACCTGATTCGGGAGAAAGGCTGGGATTATGATTGCGGTGAGGGAGGTTCTCATCTGTCCGGCGGTGAAAAGCAGCGTATCGCCATAGCCAGAAGTCTGCTTAGAAAATCACAGGTGTTATTAGCAGATGAAGCTACTTCTGCCCTGGATGCTGAAACGGCGGACAGCGTTACAAATGCCATCCTGGATATCGAGGGGCTGACAAGGCTGGTGGTAACCCATAAGCTGGAGGAGAAGACTCTGACGCGGTTTGACGGAATTGTGGTGATGCGAAACGGAAGAGTTGAGGAGATTGGAACTTTTGAGGAATTGATGGAAAAGAAGGAATACTTCTATTCCCTGTATCAGGTCAGCAGAGAGTGAAGCTGAAGAATATGTGCAAGATTTGACATAATATTACAAGAAAATGACGCGACAGAAGAAAGCCTGTAACGTATGCTGAAAATGTAATTCCTTGTTTTGCGGCAGAGGATGGTAAGATGCTCAGGCAACGGCAGAAAGGCAGGTTTTGTATGAATCCAAAAAGAGTATATCACAACCCGGTGCAGAGGGGATTTTTCCCTGACCCTTCGGTGATTCGTGTGGGGGATGACTATTACATGGTGAATTCCAGTTTTCAGTATTTTCCGGCGATTCCCATCTCCCACTCCAGAGATATGGTACACTGGCACATTGTAGGTCACGCCATCTCCAATCCGGAGTGGCTGGACATCAGTGACATCAGGGATTCCCATGGTATTTGGGCACCGGATATTTCTTATGCGGACGGTAAATTTTATATCTTTGCCACACTGCGGCTCAATGCCGACGGCAAGCGGGATAATAATGTGATGCGCAGGCAACTTGTGATGGTATCGGACAAGCCGGAGGGGCCCTACAGCAAGCCGGTATGTCTGGAGGTGGATAATATTGACCCTTCCCACTTTGTGGATGACGACGGAAAAAGGTACATGGTGATTGCCAAAGCCGCGCAGACAGTGCCTCTGTCGGAGGATTCCCTGAGCGTTGCGGGGGATATGAAAACAGCATGGGACGGAACGGGCGAACGCTGTTCTGAAGGTCCCCACATCATGAAGAAGGATGGCTATTACTATGCCATTGTGGCGGAAGGGGGCACCGGCTACGGACACGGCATCAACGTGGCGAGAAGCACCTCGCTTTACGGAGAATACCGGAATTCGCCCTATAATCCCGTCATGCGCCAAAAAGACCCTGCTGCGCCGATTCAGAGGGCAGGTCACGGAAAGCTGGTGCAGGATCAGAACGGAAAGTGGTGGTGCTATTATCTCTGTGGCAGACCCAATCAGGGAAATTATACCACCGTTGGCAGAGAATCCGCACTGGACCCGGTACAATGGACGGAGGACGGTTGGTTTACCGTAAATGGGGGAAAGGGTCCCAGCCTCACCCAGGAGGCTCCCGACTTGCCGGAATGTATTTTTGAAAGAAATCTGTTTGACGATTTTAACGACACAAAACTGAATTTAGAGTGGGAATTTGTACGCAACCCCGATAACGGTTCCTGGAGCCTGACAGAGCGCCCCGGTTACTTCCGTATCTGGACCAGAGACGGACAATTGAACGAAATACGTTCCAAGAACACGCTTCTGCGCAGAGAACAGGAGCTTTCTTACACGGCGGAGACAAAGGTGGACTTTTATCCTGACAGGGACGGAGAGCAGGCGGGTCTGACCTGCTATTACAGTACAGCAACTTATGCCAGATGTGCGGTGTGCTGTGAGGGCGGCAGAAAGTTGCAGCTGGTCATTAACCGAAACCATGGCGAGGAGCTTATGGCGGAGGTTGAGAATATAAAAGAAGTTCCCGTATACCTGAAGGTGGTCGTGGATAAGCTGACAAGAACCTTTTATTACAGCTATGACGGGAAGGAATGGATGGAGATAGGGCGGCTGGAAAACTGCATTTATCTTTGCGACGAAGGGGTGCCGGATGACCCCAAACGCCACACCGGGACGCTGGTGGGCATCTATGCCAACAACGGAGGCTGCGGCAGCAGAAAGGCCGCGGATTTTGATTATTTTAAATATGAGGATTAAGCAGAAGGCTTAACCGAAAGAAAAGCAGACCGGATTTGGTCTGCTTTGTTTTCATATGGCGTATTTGGCGGAGATTTTTATTTTGTGTGTAATAAAACATATGAAAGCAAGGTATTGCAGTTTTTTGCTGCCTCCCTTTTTATCTCACCCTGCAGTCATGGTTGACTTCAAAATTGCGGTCCAGAGCATTTAAAAGGATATTCATGGTCAGATTTGCCTTCTTGGAGATGTCGTTGCGTACAACCTTAACTGAACGGGGCAGCACACTCAGATTTTCCTCAGATGATATGACTGCCATTTCGGAGTTTTTCAAGTGGGGGTACACCATAAGGGCAAGATAGGTGCCTATCACAATTATCTTTTTTCCGGAAAGGCTTTTTACCTGCTCCTCCGAAAAGTCGGATAGGGTGATAACCCTGTGGGCAGGAAAGCTCTCTGTGATAAAGGAGAGGAAATTTTCATTTGCATATTTGTCAATCAGGAGATAGCTGTCATCACCTATCATATCCGTGGCTTGGGAAATCAGGTAAGGATAATCGGTATAAATCTGGTAAAACAAATCATCCTTCACAATCATATCCACATTGATAACGGGAACAAAGCATTTTTCGGAGAGATTGACAAACTGTTCTCTGGTCAGGTCTATTGCGATAACGGCATTGATATTTCTGTTGGCGGAGACGGTGTCTTCGTCTCCGGTTACGGGCACAAAAAGGATATCATATTTCAAGCGGCTCATGCGTTCTATCATCATATTGACAAAGGTATTGATTTCCATATTTCTCGACGGTGTACAGGGGTCAAGCTGATAAGCCACACCGATGACATTGCTTTTTCCCGTAGCCAGGCTGATTGCCGCATGACTGGGTCTGTAATTCAGCAGATTTGCAATCTGCAAAACCTTTTTTCGGGTTTCATTGCTGATTTTCTGGTCGGTTCTGTTGTTCATAATATAGGAGACGGTGGCAACGGAAACTCCTGCCTCACGCGCCACATCCTTTACGGTAACTTTCTTTTCCATTGTAAATTTTCATTCCCTTTTACTTAATTTTTTCGGATGTCTCGAAGAGAAAGTGCGATGAAATAAGGAAGCCTGTAAACAAGCCAACTTAACTGTATAAGTAATCTTACAAATCATCGCCGAAAATGTCAAGAAATTTGTTGACAGATTCTTGTGACAATGTTATTATTCACTTAACCGTTTAATCTAAACGTTTAAGTAGAAACAGGAGGTATTCAAAATGAAGAAAAAAATGAAAAAGTTATTGGGAGTTGTTCTGGCTTGTGCGGCAGTGGTGATGTCTGTCTGCGCATGCGGTGCTTCTCCGGAGAAGGAAGCGATTACGGTTACATTTATGAACGGAGATACGCAGTTGGGTCAGGTGACGGGAACGGCAGGCGAGACTCTGGCAGACTATGTACAGTATGAGTCCGTCGACGGGTTTGAGTTTCAGGGCTGGTATGAAACCCCTACATTGCTTGAGACAAGCAAAAAGGATCTGGCTTCTGCCACTTTTGACAAAGATACCACACTTTTCGGAAGCTTTAAGTCATTGCAGGTAGCTGAGGATACAAGGGTTTGGTACATAGTAGGTACAGGCGGCAATCCTGATCTTGCGGCAAGTAACTGGGGAGCGGATGTGGATGCATCGGTGAAGGATGCGTGTCAGTTAAAGGCAACCGGTAATGCAGTAAACGAATTTGCAATTACCCTAAATCTTTATGAGGGAGATCAGTTCCAGATTATTCCTGATTGGTCATGGGACGGTCAGAAGGGTTACGGCTGCTTTACTTCCATCGATGATACACAGATGGCAAACGGCGGCGGTTTAAGCGGCGAAGACTCAAAATCAAACATTAATGTATTGATGGACGGAAATTATACCATTACATTGACTACTGACCCCGACAATTCCCTTCAGGATACCCTGACAATTGTCAGAAACGGTGATGCAACCGCAGAGGCAAAGGAGCCGGAGCCGGAAAACGTATATGAAGTAACCGATGCCACGGGAATTATGGTGAAGGGAAGCTGGGTGTCCGACTGGTCCGAAAATAAGGAGCTTACAAGAGTGGACGGAACAAACAAGTTCACCATCACAATGGAACTGGCAGCAGGAACGGAACTTTATTTCATGGTATTTGACAACGGTGCGGATACCGGACTTGGCATGAATGCTTCAGCCGTGACCGATGAAGCCTCCAAGGCACTTCTGGAGGAAGCCTACAATGTAAAGGTGGCAGCAGACGGCGCGTATACCTTTACGGTTGATGCTGAGACCATGACAATTACAGTGGAAAAATAAAGAAGCGGCAGGAGAACATAAAATGAACAGATGTGCGATACAGCATATTGTGGATTCGTCATATTGTTTTCCGGTTGCACCAAATGAAATCGTATTGAGACTGCGCACGGAGAAGAACGATATCGTCCGTGCGCAGGTAATCTATGAGAATAAATACGTAATCGGAGAGTCCCAGAAAAAAGCCGAAATGAGGAAGGCGTACACGGGTGAGCTGTTTGACTTCTACGAGGTTAAACTCTCTCTGGAGGATACCAGGCTTGCTTATGTGTTTTACATAAATGACGGGGAAAAGAATTATTATTTCTCTGAGGACGGTGTGACCGAAGACTACAATTTTACACTTGGCTTTTACAATTTTTTTCAGTATCCTTATATTAACCGGGCAGATATTATGGAATGCGTTCCATGGATGAAGACAGCGGTATTTTATCAGATTTTTGTAGACAGGTTCCGCATGGGTGACAGGGAGAAGGATACATCCTATATTAACTGCAAATGGGGTGACATCCCAACGCCGAAGACCTTTGCAGGCGGTGATTTAAAGGGGATTACGGAGAAGCTGGACTATATTAAGGAGTTGGGCTGTAATGCCATTTATCTGACGCCGGTATTTACGTCCATATCAAACCATAAATATGATATCAGTGATTATTATCGGGTTGACCCGCACTTCGGCACCAACGAAGATTTGAAGGAACTGGTAAAAACTGCTCACAGCAAGGGTATGCGTGTGGTGCTGGATGCAGTGTTTAATCATTGCAGTGAACGCCTTGCGCAGTTTCAGGATGTGCTGAAAAAGGGAAAGGAATCTCCATACTTTGACTGGTTTGTCATCAGGGGCGACAAGGTAAGTGAAAAGAGAGATAATTACGAGACTTTTGCGGCATGTGATTATATGCCGAAACTGAACACATCAAATGAAGAGGTTCAGGAATTTTTACTGGATATCGGGGCCTACTATCTGACCGAATATGATATTGACGGTTGGCGTCTTGATGTGTCGGATGAAATCAGTCATTATTTCTGGAGAAAATTCAGGGAGAGAATTAAAAATACAAAAAAGGATGCAGTTATCATAGGCGAAAACTGGCATGATGCCAACAGCAATTTAAGAGGCGACCAGTATGACAGCATTATGAATTACGCATTTACGAAATTGTGTCTGGACTATTTTGCATGGGGAAACAAGAATGCGGAGCAGGCGGCCTGGAAGCTGAATGAGCTTCTGATGAGAAATACCGACCCGGTCAATACCATGATGCTGAATCTGTTGGACAGTCATGATACTCACCGGTTTTTCAAGGAGGTGGGCGGGAACAGGTTTAAAATGAAGGCAGCGCTGGCACTTTTATTCCTGTTTACAGGCACACCCTGCATCTTTTACGGCACGGAAATCCTGACGGAGGGCGGTTATGACCCGGATTGCAGGCGGTGCATGGATTGGGAGAAGGCAAGACCGGATGGGGAGTGCAATGATATCTATGAACTGATAGGAACTTTGTCGTCACTTCGTAAGGAACAGAATACGGCGGAGGGAGCAATCAAAATTTATGCGGAATCGGATGTCCTGATTCTTGTTAATGTGACGGAGAAGAGAGAGATTAAGCTGCTAATCAATAATACGGCGGAGAAGCAGACAGTAGATTCTGAAACTGTCATGCCATACAGCTTCCGCATAAGTCTGAATGGAGGGACAATTTTGTATGAGCAGATGTAAAAGAGGGGCGGCACTTTTGCTGACATCGGTTTTGGTGCTGGGAATGACAGGCTGCGGCAGTGACGCAAAGGAGACGTCGGGGGATGAGGTGATTACCCTTCGTATCCTGGAAAACGATACCGCAAAACTGGAGGGATATCTGGATGTGCTGCTGAATGCCTTTAATGAAGCCTACAAGGATAAAGGAATACAGGCAGTGGATGCAAATATGGATGAGTATTCCGACCTGGCGGCCAACGGCCCTTACGGCTATGGACCGGATGTGATATATCAGGCCAATGATAAGCTGATGACTTATGCGGAAGATCATCACATTCTGCCTTTGGACATTGAGAAGCTGGATTGCTACGAATACACACCCGCGGAGGCATGGGAAGCATTTAAAATCAATGTTGACGGAGAGGTTTACTGTTGCGGTATTCCTGTCAATATCCAGGAACCCATGCTCTTCTACAGGGAGGATATGATGCCGGAAAACTGGCAGACGGAGTGGGATGACAACCAAAACGGTGTGGCGGACTTTTTTGAGAACTGGAATGATTTGTATGCCTATTCGAAATATTTGCGTGAGACGGATACAAGTGCCAACAGAGACAGTCAGTACGGTTTTATGTCATCCTTCAACAATCTGTATCTGAACGGTGAATTTCTTTTTTCCTATGGGGCTTATGTGTTTGGCAAAAATGAAGACGGAACATTAAATTCCGCAGATGTCGGGCTGTCCGGAGGGGATGCGGCTACAGGACTGTTTGCGCTCAGGCAGATGGCAGCACTGATGAATGAGGGATGTATCGATGATACGATTACTTTAAACCGTTACGAGAAGCTTGCGGACGGTTCTTACTTCTGTGCTGTGTCTACACCGGATACTTACAGCCTATTCATCAGTAAGCTGGCGTTGAAATATGAGGAGAGCGGGTTAAGTGCTGCGGATGCGGAGGCAAAAGCCAAAGAGAATCTGAAGATGACAGAGCTTCCGGCGCGCATGCCTGCCGACGGTGATTTGTCCAAGGACAGCGGAAAATTGTCCAATGATGACTGGGTAGAAACTGTTGTCATGGGCGGCGTCAACGGATACGGAATCAGCTCTTACACGGAACACAGAGAGGCATGTATTGAATTTGTCAATTTTGCCACAAGTTTTGAGATGATTCAGAACCGCATGGATATGCTGGGAATCGCTCCTACACGCTCCGATGTGGCAGAAAGCTCGGGCGGTGTGACGGATACGATTTTTAACAGCCTCTCGGAGGGCAGAATTTACCTGATGCCTTCCATTAAAGCGGTTGACCAGATATGGGTTCCTGCCCAGACCCTGCTTGGGGATATTGCGAAGGATCCTTTCAGGGAAGCAAAGGGAGAGACGCCGAAATATGCGTCTGAGCAGGACATTGAAAAGGCAATCCAAAAAGTCGATCAGGATATTTATGATGCGATTTACACTTTGAAATAGTGTGGGGAGAAACGGATACGGGAAAGAAAGGGGGAAGGACGATGAGCCGGAAAACAGAGCGCCCGCAGATATCCCTTCCGGTGAAGGCTTCCATGCTCATCATGGGTACGGGACAGCTTTTGCAGAGACAATGGGTGAAGGGCATTCTCTATTTGGCCTGTTTTGCCAGCTATATTGTATACCTTGTGGCGACCGGCGCTGAGGATATGGTGGGCTTTTTTACTCTTGGTACGGTGAAGGGCAATGCCTGGCTGGGAATTGAGGGCGATGATTCCATCATGATGCTTCTTAAGGGTCTGTTGGCATTTGTCATTACCGCTTTTTTCATAGGAATTCACAAGTCTAATATCGACGATGTGAGAAGGTGCGATTTAAAACTCAAGGCGGGAGGGACGCTTCCGGGCTTTGGAAAGGCATGCAGCATTTTCTGCGATAAAAAATTTTATATTGTAGCGCTGGCGGTACCTGTGGCGGGTGTGTTGATTTTCAATATCCTGCCCATTGTGTTCATGATTCTGATTGCTTTTACCAACTACGGCGGAGATATTGTGCCGCCGGAGTTGGTGGACTGGGTAGGGTTTGACAACTTTGCGAAAGTGCTGGCATTATCGGAAATTAAGGACACTTTCTTTAAAATCCTTGGCTGGAATCTGATATGGGCACTGATTGCCACGCTGGTAAATTACTTTGGCGGTCTGGGCCTGGCGCTGCTGTTAAACAAAAAATGTGTGCGGGGTAAGGCTTTTTGGAGAGCATTTCCCATACTGGCCTATGCTGTTCCCGGCTTTATTACCCTGCTTGGCTTTAAGTTCATGTTTTCCTACGGTGGTCCCATCAATTATTACATAACGGCAAGCGGCGGAAATGCCGTGGGATTTCTGGACATTGATGCCGGACTGAAGGCAAAAATCATCGGGATTCTGGTAAACGCATGGATATCCATTCCAACATCAATGCTGCTGGCGACAGGTATTTTGTCCAACATGAATATGGAACTTTACGATGCGGCCAGCATCGACGGGGCGTCCAAATGGAAACAATTTGTAAAGATTACACTGCCCTTTGTGGTGTTTTCCACAACGCCTGTGTTGATTACCAGCTTTGTGGGTAATTTTAATAATTTCGGGATTTTCTATTTCCTGAGAGGCGGTCTGTATAACGAAGGATATTTTCTGGCCAGCGATACGGATTTGCTGATTAACTGGCTTTACAATCTGTCCATTGACAATAATTATTACGGTATCGGTGCGGCAATCAGCCTGATTATTTTTGTAATCACATCCATATTCTCGCTGTTTACCTATGTGAGAAGTAATGCGTACAAAAAGGAGGATACCTATCGATGAAAAAGAAACGTTTTTTAATCGGAAACTGTATGGACTCCCTGATTACGCATATTGTGCTGATTGCAGTGTGTATCGTGTTTGCATTTCCCGTGCTGTGGCTTGTACTGGCATCCTTTTCAAAGAGCGGTTCCATATATGATATAGAAGGCTTTTTCCCGGACACCTTAAGTCTTGCGGGATACAAAAGGCTTTTTACCGATACGACCATGTATGATTATCCGAACTGGTTGAAGAACACACTGTTTGTAGCGGTTCTCTCCAGCTTTCTGGGAACGGTGCTGGTTATTCTCACGGCCTACACCATTAGCCGTTTTGAGTTTAAAAGCAGAAAACTGCTGATGAAGTCCACGCTGGTCTTGAGCATGTTCCCCAGCTTTATGGGGATGACGGCAGTTTATCTCATTATGGTGAATTTCGGATTGATTAATCAACTGTGGAGCCTGATATTGATTTACGCGGCGGGAGCCCCCATGGGTTATCTGGTGCAAAAGGGGTATTTTGATACCATAGCCGGTACGATTTACGAGGCAGCCCGGGTTGACGGGGCCACAAACTTTAAGGTCTTTACAAAAATTACTTTGCCTCTGTCGAAACCCATAATTGTCTATACGGCGCTGACCCAGTTTGCATGGCCCTGGAGTGATTTCATTCTGCCTAACATGCTTCTGAAAAACAAGGACTTGTGGACGGTGGCTGTAGGGCTGACACATCTGGACGAGACGCAGTTTACAAGATTTGCGGCAGGCGCGGTATTTATTGCAGTACCCATTGTTATACTGTACTTTGCATTGTCCAAGTTTCTTGTGGCAGGCGTATCGGATGGAGCGGTAAAGGGATAAAGAAGACAAAAATTCAGCGGGGATTGACTACAGTCCCCGCTTTTTCAGGTCTGCGACCAGCTGAACAAAAAATTCCCGCACGTCAAACTGTGGAATGTTTTCCCGGTTCAAATCAATCATATCTCCGTGTGAGATGCCCCGTTTTCCGCTTACAGTTAAAAATTGGTATTTTGCACCCCAGGGGAAGGAGCGTTCGCCCACCAGACCATCGTTTGCCCCGTCAAAGTAATTGACCAGATGATAGGTAAAATTCAGAGGAAACCGTCCGTTGCATGCCCGATTGAGCCCGGAACCGATACTTTGATAGTAAACGCCGGGGGCGTCGGGAGTTTTGTCATTGAATTCCCGGCAAAAGGAGGCGGTCAGGTTATTTACAGCGCCCAGAAAATCGGGGGCAGGGTCACCCAGCTTGTGCAGTGCCGTGTTGTAGGCTTTTGCGATTGCGTTCTGTTTCCTGACGGGAATTTTAGTCAGCAGATAGTCTGCAAACTCACAGCCGCGGTGAGGCGTATTGACAGTGGTAAGAGAAGCCACATGCTCTGCGATACCGGGAAGCTGTAAGGCGGCTCTTGCATCCAGGCCTCCCTTGGAATGACCGATAATATTTACCTTTTCGCAGCCGGTTTCGGATACAATCTGAAGGATGCGCGCTGCAATTTCCTTTCCGCTTTCCGTCATCGGCGCAGCGGATTGGTGATTGCCGTAAAAAATCACGGCACCGTTTGTCTCCAGTTCCTTCGGAATGCGGCCCCAGTAGTTCAAATAGCGGAAATCCCGGAAAAATACGCCGTGCAACATGAGAATAGGATATTTTGTGGCACAGACTTGTGCTGCGGCCCGGGACTTGTTCAACTGTATTTTTTCGTTTTCAAAAGCTACTTCCTTTGCTACCGTCCTGATAATTATACCCAGCGCAATCAGGTGTGCAATGGGAATCATACCTACTGCGATACCGAGAATGCGTATGCGTATCCCCAGTTGCGCCGAGGTCAGATAGACACGTATGATGCCGTTCCAAAAGGTAACGGCCTCCAGCACTATGGCAAGCAGCGAACTGACAATCCAGAGTCCGGGTGCGGCAGCAGGGGCGGTTTTACACTGTCCGATGGATGATTTGATTATACACGAAACGCATTTTGACCACAATAGCACAATAGAATGACAAATTTTTATTTACAAACTGTTGACATTTCGGAAATTTAGGACTATACTCCTTTTGTAAATGATGATTGATAGATTAAGAGTGGCTTGCGAGCCACTCTTAATTCGTTGTTAAGGCAAATCGTAAAAGAGTCAAAGGAGGCAGGGAATGTCCCGAAGGGAAGACTACGAGGTAAAAACAGAAGAACTGTTGAAGCCCATCGCGGAGGCAAACGGCGTTTCCATCTACGATGTGGAGTATGTAAAAGAGGGCAGTGACTATTATCTGCGGGCTTACATTGACAAGCCGGAGGGTGTGAACATTCAGGACTGTGAGAATGTGAGCAGAGCCCTGTCGGATGCATTGGATAAGGAAGACTTTATCCCGGATGCTTACATTCTGGAGGTAAGCAGTCCTGGACTGGGCAGGACGCTGAAGAAGGATAAGCATCTTCAGGCAAGTATCGGGCAGGAAGTGGAAATCAAACTTTTCAAGCCCATTGACAAATGTAAAGAGTTTACGGGAATTCTGGAGAGCTTTGACGGGAATGGCATCGTCATCAGAGAGGGAGAGACAGCCAGAACCTTTGAACGGTCAGACATTGCGCTGATACGGCTGGCACTGGATTTTTAATGTAACATTTCATGAGCGGAGCGCCCTCAAATGAAATAAAAGATGAGCCGTAGCGCGGCGGATGCGAAGCAGACGCTTTTATGAATGCAGAGGGCTGAACTGTTACTTATTAACAAAAGTTCAGCCATAAAGTGCAACGCGAAAGGATTTAATAAGAACTTGTATAGAAACAGGCTTTAGATGAGCCGGAATGGAGGAAAAGGAAAAGAAATGAACAAGGAATTAATGGAGGCACTTGATATTCTGGAGAAGGAGAAGGAAATCAGCAAGGAGACGCTGTTTGAGGCCATCGAAAATTCACTGCTTACTGCCTGCAAGAATCACTTCGGAAAGGCAGATAATGTGAAGGTGGAAATTGACCGTGACACCTGTGACTTCCTGGTTTATGCCGAGAAGGAGGTTGTTGAGACCGCCGATGACGTAGAGGATGACTGTCTGCAGATTTCTCTGGATGACGCAAAGGAGATTTCCTCCAAGGCAAAGGTGGGCGACATGCTTCATGTGGAGATTAAGTCCAAGGAGTTCGGACGTATCGCAACCCAGAATGCAAAAAATGTGATTCTCCAGAAAATCCGCGAGGAAGAGAGAAGTGTTATCTATAACCAGTACTATGAGAAAGAGAAGGATGTTGTCACAGGCGTGGTTCAGCGCTACGTGGGAAGGAATGTCAGCATCAATCTGGGCAAGGCTGATGCGATGCTGAATGAAAGCGAAATGGTGAAGGGTGAGATTTTCCGTCCTACCGAGCGTATCAAGGTCTATGTCCTTGAAGTGAAGAACACTCCCAAGGGTCCCCGCATCAATGTGAGCCGCACTCATCCGGAGCTGGTAAAGAGGCTGTTTGAGTCCGAGGTTACCGAAATCAAGGACGGCACTGTGGAGATTAAAAGTATTGCCCGCGAGGCGGGAAGCCGTACCAAGATTGCCGTGTGGAGCAACAATCCCAACGTTGACGCTGTGGGAGCATGTGTAGGTATGAACGGCGCCAGAGTAAATGCTATTGTGGAAGAACTGCGCGGCGAAAAGATTGACATTGTCAACTGGGATGAAAACCCCGGTCTTCTGATTCAGAACGCATTGTCTCCCGCGAAGATTGTTGCGGTGTTTGCCGATCCCGACGAGAAGACCGCAAAGGTAGTTGTTCCCGATTATCAGCTGTCTCTTGCCATCGGCAAGGAGGGACAGAATGCAAGACTGGCGGCAAGACTCACCGGTTACAAGATTGACATCAAGTCCGAGACACAGGCAAAGGATGCTCCCGGCTTCCGTTATGAAGATTATCTGGACGAGGAAGAGTACGGAGACGAGGAGTACCGGGAATATGAAGAGGGCGGATACGAAGAAGCGCCCGTTGAGGAGTAAATGGATTTATGGCAAAAAAGGTTCCTTTGAGGCAGTGTGTCGGCTGCGGTGAAATGAAAGGGAAAAAGGACATGATGAGAGTCCTGAAGACAGCCGAAAATGAGATATGTCTGGATGTTACAGGCAAGAAGAACGGAAGAGGCGCATATATATGCAGGAGCAGGGAATGCCTGTTGAAGGCCAGAAAGAATAAGGGGCTTGAGCGCTCTTTCAAAATGAGTATTCCGAATGAAGTGTATGACACTTTGGAAAAGGAGTTTGACAGTCTTGAAGCAGAATAAGGTTTTTTCGCTTTTGGGAATTGCGATGAGAGGGCACAATCTGGTCAGCGGCGAATTACAGACCCTGGAGGCAATTAAAAAAGGCTCCGCCATGCTGGTAATCATTGCGGAGGATGCGTCGGATAATACCAAAAAGTTATTTGCCGATAAGTGCTCGTTTTATGAAGTGCCTGTTTACGGATACGGGACAAAGGAAGGCTTGGGACGGGCAATCGGAAAGGACTTGCGGTCATCGGTGGGCGTATGTGACGCAGGGTTAGCGGATGCGATTATCAAACGACTGGAAGAAAAGGAATAAGCCGGGAGGCAGAATTGGAGGAAAGCATGGCGAAGATAAGGATACATGAACTCGCTAAGGAATTAGAAAAGCAAAGCAAAGATATCTTGAGTTTTTTGCAGGAAAAGGGAGTGGAAGCCAAGTCTGCAAGCAGCTCTATTGAAGACGATATGGCAGATACCGTGAGAAAGGCTTTTGGCAAGGGCGGCACAAAGACTGAAGCGGCAAAAGAGAAACCTGCAAAGGAGGAGGCTCCCGCAAAGGCGGCTTCCACAGAGACAAAGCCGGAAAGAACGGCTCCTGTCGAAAATCAGGGTGCAAAAGATGCCCAAGGTGCAAAAGACGCCCAAGGTGCAAAAGACGCACCTAAAAAGAAAAAGACAATTATTTTTGTAAATAATGCCCAGAATTCCAAGATGCCCGGACAGCGTCCCGGACAGGGAGGAAACGGCAGCAGACCTCAGGGCGGCGGACAGAGCAGACCCCAGGGCGGAAACGGTTATCAGAACAACGGCTTTAACAACCGCAGAAATCAGTCTGCGGCACCGGCTCGTACTCCCATTAAGCCGCTGACACCTCCCTCCCCTACACCCAGTGTACAGATGGTGTCCTCAAAGCCCCAGCCTAAGGCTCGTCCTGAGGGAGAGAAGACTCAGGAGACTAAGGCAGCTGTTCAGACGGAAATTGTTCAGGTTCAGCCCCAGAGCACAAGAACCGAGAGAAGCGACAGACCTGTAAGGGACAATCATCCTCAGGATGGGCGCGGACAGGACAGCAGATTTCAGGGAAACCGTGACAACAGAAACCAGGGTAACTTCCAAGGCAGCAGACCCGGCAGTGACAGACCGGAGCGCGGTCAGTTCCAGAGCAGAGGAGGCAACGGAAATGGCAGACCTGCGGGAGACAGAAGAGAGGGATTTCAGAGAACCGGCAGACCGGTTATGGAAGGCGGTCAGGGTGACAGGCGCGGCCCCGGCGCCGGTCAGGGCGGTAACCGCGGCTTTAACGGTGCTCCGCGCGATAACAGAGCAGGTGGCGGACAGGGAGCCGGATTCAGAGATAAGGGACAGAGTAAGGGCTTTGTAGGGGAAGCTCCGGCAAAGGACCTGGAAAAGAGGCGCGAGGAAGACAAGAGACGTGCAAGCAGCCAGGAGAAAGATAAGCGCTCCAAAAAGGATCACATCTATGAAGATGACGAGGCATTAAAGAATAAGCCCGGACGCTTTATCAAGCCTGAAAAGAAAAAGGAAGAGGTGGTAGAGGAGGTAATTAAGGTTATCACTCTGCCTGAGACTATCACCATCAAGGAACTGGCTGAAAAGATGAAACTGCAGCCCTCTGCCATTGTGAAGAAGCTGTTCCTGGAAGGCAAGATTGTGACGGTGAACCAGGAAATTTCCTACGAGGATGCGGAGAACATTGCCATGGAGTACGATATCCTCTGCGAGAAGGAAGTGAAGGTTGACGTTATCGAGGAACTGCTGAAGGAGGACGAGGAGGATGAGGAGAATCTGGTAGAGAGACCTCCCGTAATCTGTGTCATGGGTCATGTAGACCATGGAAAAACCTCCCTGCTGGATGCAATTCGTAAGACAAACGTGACGGACAAGGAGGCAGGAGGTATTACACAGCATATCGGTGCATATACTGTAAATGTTAAGGGAAGAAGAATTACATTCCTGGATACCCCCGGACATGAGGCATTTACCGCCATGCGTATGCGTGGTGCAAATTCCACGGATATTGCAATTCTTGTGGTTGCCGCGGATGACGGTGTAATGCCCCAGACTGTGGAAGCTATCAACCATGCAAAGGCAGCAGGCATCGAGATTATTGTTGCCGTAAACAAGATTGATAAGCCCTCCGCAAACATTGAGCGCGTGAAGCAGGAGTTGACCGAATATGAGCTGATTGCCACAGACTGGGGCGGAAGCACAGAGTTTGTTCCCGTTTCCGCAAAGTCGGGAGAGGGTATTGAGGACCTGCTGGAAACCATTCTGCTGACTGCGGATATTCTGGAACTGAAGGCAAATCCCAAGCGTCGTGCAAGAGGTCTGGTCATTGAGGCGGAGCTGGATAAGGGACGTGGTCCCGTTGCAACCGTTCTGGTACAGAAGGGTACTCTGCATGTAGGCGATTTCATCTCTGCAGGCGCATGCCACGGCAAGGTGCGTGCAATGGTTGACGACAAGGGCAGACGTGTGAAGGAAGCTGACCCCTCCACACCCGTGGAGATTTTGGGCCTTTCCGATGTGCCCAGCGCAGGTGAAGTGTTCCTGGCACACGAGAACGACAAGACAGCCAAGTCCTATGCAGACACCTATCTTGCCCAGAACAAGGAGAGAAAACTGGAGGAGACGAAGTCCAAGATGTCTTTGGATGATTTGTTCTCTCAGATTCAGGAAGGCAATCTGAAGGAATTGAATCTGATTGTCAAGGCTGACGTTCAGGGTAGTGTGGAAGCTGTGAAGCAGTCTCTGATGAAGTTGTCCAACGAAGAGGTTGTGGTAAAGTGTATTCATGGCGGTGTGGGTGCCATCAATGAGTCCGATGTGACTCTGGCCAGCGCTTCCAACGCAATCATTATCGGCTTTAACGTTCGACCCGATGCAACCGCAAAGGCCACCGCAGAGCGCGAGGGTGTGGACGTGAGACTGTACAAGGTGATTTACCAGGCAATCGAGGATATTGAGGCAGCCATGAAGGGTATGCTTGACCCTGTATTTGAGGAGAAGGTTATCGGTCACGCAGAGGTACGCCAGATATTTAAGGCTTCCCAGGTCGGCAATATCGCGGGCTCCTATGTCATGGACGGTATTTTCCAGAGAGGCTGCAAGATTCGCATCAGACGGGAAGGCGAGCTGATTTACGAGGGTGCCCTTGCTTCCCTGAAGCGTTTCAAAGACGATGTGAAGGAAGTAAAGGAAGGCTTCGAGTGCGGTCTTGTGTTTGAAGGATTCGACCAGATTCAGGAGTTTGACGTTGTCGAGGCATATATCATGGTAGAGGTTCCCAGGTAGGGTATGATATGCTCCCTCGAAAGTGCAGTACACTCGAACTTCGTTAGGTCTCAAGTGGGAGCGGGTCTGAAAAGAGATACCGCCCAGTCGGAGCGAGCCGGCGATTTCGAGTTAACCGAGACAATCCGGTATCCGCGATTTGGCTACAGAAAGGTTATTGTAAAATGAGAAAGAACAGTATCAAAAACACCCGTATCAACGGTGAGGTGCAGCGTGTTTTGGCAGAAATTATCCGGGGAGAAATCAAGGACCCCCGGATTAACCCCTGGACAAGCGTTGTGGCTGTGGAGGTGGCTCCCGATTTGAAGAGCTGTAAGGCGTGGATCAGCGTGCTTGGGGATGAGGAAGCAAAAGAAAACACACTGCTGGGACTGAAAAGTGCGGAAGGGTTTATCAAGAGACAACTTGCGAAGACCATTAATCTCCGCAACACTCCCGAGATTACCTTTGTCATGGATCAGTCCATAGAATACGGAGTAAACATGTCCCACAAAATTGATGAAGTTATTGCCGCCGATGCGGAGCATCCGGCAGGCAGGGACGAGGAAGAGTAGAAACAGAGGCAGTAAAAGTTTATGAGTTTGGATTTATTAAAGGAATGTAAGGATGCAAAAAGAATAGGTATCAGCGGGCATATCCGTCCGGACGGCGACTGTGTGGGTGCGGTGCTTGGACTGCAGATGTATCTGCGGAAATCCCTGCCAGAAGCGGAAGTGGAGGTGTTTTTGGAGAAGCCCGCAGATATCTTTCGGGAAATTGTGGGATTTGATGAAATCAATTCCGAATTTCCGGAGCAGGAGCCCTTTGATGTGTACTTTGCGCTGGATTGCGGAGCAGACAGACTGGGCGATGCGGAAAAGTATTTTAAAGCAGCAAAGAAAACCATCAATATAGACCACCATATCAGCAATCCGGGCAGCGGCAGCCTGAACCATATAAAGCCTGAGGTAGGTTCCACCTGTGAACTTATTTACGATTTGATTGATTTGAACAGGCTGGATAAGGAACTGGCGATGGCTCTTTATATCGGCATCATTCACGATACCGGTGTATTTCAGTACTCCAATACGACACCGGCGACGCTTGAAAAAGGAGCAAAGCTGATTGGCTATGGGTTTGATTTCCCCAGACTGATTCAGGAGACCTTTTATCAAAAAACATATCTCCAGACTCAGATTATGGGGCGTGCACTGATGGAAAGCATCCGCTTTATGGACAATACCTGTATAGTCAGCGTAGTGGATAAAAAGACCATGGAGTTTTACGATGTAACATCCAAGGATTTGGACGGCATCGTGAATCAGTTGCGTAATATTGAGGGTATCAGCTGCGCTATTTTCATGTACCAGACGGATGTGCTGGAATATAAGGTAAGTATGCGCTCCGACGAGAAGGTCAACGTGGCTGAGGTGGCATCTTACTTTGGCGGCGGCGGTCATGCGAGAGCGGCGGGCTGTACCATGCGGGGTACTTTCTACGATTGTGTCAACAATCTTTCCTTACATATTGCAAAACAGCTGGGGTAAAATGATTAACGGAATTATCATAATAGACAAAGAGCCCGGATTTACCTCCCACGATGTTGTGGCGAAAATGCGGGGAATCTGTGGGCAGAAAAAAATCGGACATACCGGGACGCTGGACCCGGAGGCAACGGGAGTACTTCCGGTTTGCCTGGGAAACGGTACAAAGCTGTGCGACATGCTTACCGACAAGGAGAAAGAGTATGTGACGGAGCTTTTGCTGGGTGTGCAGACAGATACCCAGGATACCACAGGGCAGGTTCTGGCGAAGCATCCTGTAGAGGTGTCTGAGTCGGAAGTATATAGAGTCTGCGAGAGCTTTGTGGGGGATTATGAACAGGTTCCGCCCATGTACTCGGCGCTAAAGGTAAACGGCAAAAAGCTGTATGAACTGGCAAGAGCCGGGAAGGAAGTGGAGCGGAAGGCGCGCCCGGTAAAGATACTGGAACTGGAAATTCTGGAATGCAGGTTGCCGGTGGTAAAAATGCGGGTAGTGTGCTCCAAGGGAACCTATATCAGAACCCTCTGTGCCGATATCGGGGAGAAGCTGGGGTGCGGCGGAACCATGCAGAGTCTCAGACGCACCGGCGTTGGCAGATTTCGACAGGAGTCGGCAGTGAAACTCGGGCAGCTGCAGCAGATGAAGGACGAGGGAAAGCTGGAGGAGGCGGTTCTGCCGGTGGACAGCATGTTTGAAAATTGTCCTGCTCTTCATGCGACGGAGGAGAGCAGCAGACTCCTGGACAACGGAAATGCAATACTGCCGGAGCAGACGGCGGAAAAAACGGTCTGCGGGCAGGGACAATGGGTAAGGCTGTACCGTGCCGATGGCAGATTTGCGGGCATTTATGTGTACGAGCCCGGAAGAAAGTGGTATAAACCTGTAAAAATGTTTTTATAAATCAGAAAGAAAGAGTGAATTCGCTTGGAAATCATTAGCAACACAACTGATTTTTATCTGGAGAAAGAGACTGCGGTAGCTATCGGTAAGTTTGACGGAGTGCATATCGGCCACAGGCGGCTTCTGGAGGAAATTCTGTCCTGCAGACGCAAGGGCATGGCGGCATGTGTTTTTACCTTTGAACCCGCACCGGCGGTGCTTTTCGGGCAGTCTGACGGCAGAGAACTGACCACGAGAGAGGAAAAGCGCCTTCTGTTTGAACGCATGAACGTTGATATTTTGATTGAGTTTCCGTTGACAGCGGAGACAGCGGCCATATCCCCAAAAGCTTTTGTGACGGAGATTCTGGCAAAGCAGATGAATACGCGTTTTATTGCTGCGGGAAATGATTTATCTTTCGGAGCAAAAGGAGAAGGAAATGCAGAGCTGCTGAGAAAAATGGGGCCGGAGCTTGGCTTTACGGTGCGTACCATAGACAAGGTCTGCCTGAACGGGCAGGAGGTCAGTTCCACATATGTAAGGAGCCGGGTGGAGAGCGGAGACTTGATTTTAGCGGAAAAACTGATGGGTATGCCTTACATGGTGGCGGGGAAGGTAGTGCAGGGACGGCAAATCGGCAGAAGTCTTGGCTTCCCGACAGTCAATATTCTGCCCGGAGCGGGAAAACTTCTTCCGCCAAACGGTGTTTATTATTCCAGCGTGCGCTACAACGGCAGAAGCTACCGTGCAATCAGCAATGTGGGCTGCAAGCCCACGGTTACGGACGAACACGTTATGGGTGTCGAGTCTTATCTGTATGATTTTGACAGGAATATCTACGGTGAAAGCATTGAGGTATATCTGCATGAATTCCGCAGACCGGAGCAGCGATTTGAGGATGTGGAGAGTCTGAAAAAGCAGTTGGAAAAGGATATTTCGGCAGGTGCAGACTGGCGATGCACACCTTAATGTAAAAAAAATGTAAATTTCTATTGTAAGTTTTTTCCTTTTCCCGTAAAATTAATATAGTTTGTCCGAAACTGTATTATTTTATTTTGAAGGGAAATTTGTATGAGCGCAAGTATAATTTTGTCAATGGCGGGCGGTCTGGGCCTTTTCCTGTTCGGTATGCGTGTGATGAGCGACTCCATAGAAAAGGTGGCCGGCGCCAAGTTGCGTCGTGTTTTGGAAATCTTTACCACCAATCGTTTTACGGGAATGCTGGTCGGTATTGTTTTTACGGGTATTATCCAGTCTTCATCTGCCTGTACGGCTATGGTGGTCAGCTTTGTCAACGCCGGTCTGATGAACCTTTATCAGGCCGCAGGCGTTATCTTTGGTGCCAATATCGGTACGACTATCACCTCACAGCTGGTATCTTTTAACTTGTCTGCATACGCACCGGTCATTCTTCTGGTGGGTGTGTTGATTGTCATGTTTGTCTCAAACGAAAAGGTAAAAAAATTCGCGGACATCATTATCGGTTTCGGTGTATTGTTTTTGGGATTGAGTACCATGTCCGGCTCCATGGCATCGATGAAGGATGTACCGGAGGTGGTGAATCTTTTGGGTTCTCTGAGAAATCCCTTTATGGCAACGCTGGTAGGACTGTTGCTGACGTCAGTGATACAAAGCTCCTCTGTTACCGTCAGTATCGTGCTTTTACTGGCAAATCAGGATTTGTTGTCACTGCACATTACATTGTACATTATCCTGGGCTGTAATATCGGTGCCTGCAGTACTGCGCTGATTGCCTCCCTGGCAGGTAAGAAGGAGGCCAAGAGGGCTGCGCTGATTCATTTTTGGTTCAATGTTATCGGCACTGTTCTTTTGTATGTCATTCTCTTTGTGGCGGAAGAACCCGTCATGAAGCTGATATGGTCAATCTCCTCGGATAAGGGCCGTTTTGTGGCGAATGCACACACACTGATAAAGATATTCCAGGTTATTGTGCTGTTCCCGTTCTCCTCACTGATTGTGAAGCTGTCCTGTATCTGCGTTCCCGGAGAGGACAGAAAGGTGGGCTACAGAGAGAGCTATCAGCTGAAGTATATCGGAGACAAAGTGGTGTTCAACCCTGCCACGGCTGTGGTGGAGGTTATCAAGGAGTTGGACAGAATGGCTTCTCTTGCCAGCGAAAACCTGAACCGTGCCATGAATGCACTGATTACGCTGGACGAGGAAGATATCGAGGAGGTTTATGAGGTAGAGAAAAATATTAACTTCCTGAATCATGCCATTACGGACTATCTTGTAAAAATAAATCAAACAACCCTTCCTATTGAGGACTTGAAGAGTCTGGGTGCTCTTTTCCATGTGGTGAATGATATCGAGAGAATCGGCGACCATGCGGAAAATGTGGCGGATGCTGCGAAGCAACGCAGGGAGACAGGGGTCTCTTTCAGCAAAGATGCCCAGAGAGAGCTTGGAGAAATGCTGGAGATGGTAAATAAAATTATCCAGTATTCCATGGATATGTTTGCCAAGGGCGATGAGAGCCACATGCAGGAGGTTATCAAACTGGAGGATAAAGTTGATAATAAGGAGAAAGAACTGCAAAGGCTTCATGTACAGCGCCTGACAAAGGGCGAGTGCACGCCGGAAGCGGGAATGATTTTCTCAGATATTGCATCCGGCTTGGAGAGAGTGGCAGACCATGCCACCAATATCGCCTTTGCCATCATTGATGCGGAAAGGGAAGCGGAAGCCGCAGAGGTATAGTTTTATCGGAATTTTCCCGAGATTTGGGGTTGACAGAATATATGCAGGACGGTATAATTTTATCTGATGTAACAATTCTGTAATGATTTTGTAAACAACTTTTCAAATTTAGAGGATAGAAAATAATGAAAATTTTGAATCATAAGAAGCATCTTGCAATGGTTTCCGCGGGAATGGTACTTGCATTGTGCCTTGAACCCTTGCAGGTATCGGCTTCCGAGAGCATTATGCCCACAGCCGGAATTGCATCCATGCTTGAGGCAAGGCTTTCTACCGAAGAGTACATAGAGGTAGCCCAGCAGGCTCAGGGAGCTTTCTTTGGATATACAAACATCGGTATTGCCAATGTGGGGAGCGGTAATCTGAATGTAAGAGAGACTCCTTCTACGAGCGGCAAGCTGGTGGGAAAGATGCCCAAGGATTCGGCGTGCGAGGTGTTGGAGACTGCGGATGGCTGGGCGTATATCAAATCAGGTGAGGTGGAGGGCTATGTCAGCCTTGACTATCTGCTTACGGGACCTGATGCAAAATTGAGGGCAATGGAGCTTGTACGCAAGGTGGTTGTCGTGAACGTGGACGGCTTGAATGTGAGAGACCAGCCCGGCACGGACAGTGCGGTACTGACTCAGGTTCCGCAGGGAGAGGAACTGGAATATGTGGAAACTCTGGACGGATGGATTATGGTGTCTATCGACGGAGAGAATGCTTATGTGTCTGCCGACTATGTGACGGTGGAGGAGAAATTGGATACGGCAATTACCATGACCGAACTTCTTTATGGTGTGGGAGTGTCCGATGTCCGCGTGGAATTGGTGGAATACGCAAAACAGTTTTTGGGTAATCCTTATGTATGGGGCGGAACCAGCCTGACAAAGGGTGCCGATTGCTCCGGCTTCGTTCTGAGTGTGTTTAAAAAGTACGGTGTCACGTTGAGCCATTCCTCCAGAGCGCAGGCAAATGAGGGCAAGAAGATTTCGGCATCCGAATTGCAGCCCGGCGACCTTGTATTTTATGCCAATAGTTCAGGCACCATTAACCACGTTGCACTCTATATCGGCGGTGGGCAGGTAATACATGCCAGCAGCCCGAAGACCGGTATTAAAATCAGTAAGTACAATTATCGTACTCCGGTAAAATGTGTGGATATTCTTCAGGATTAAGAGAGTTCAGGCTGTTATCATGTTTGTAACAGCCTGAAAATTTTTGTTTACATTTATGATAAGATATGATATTATGAGTCAGTATGATTTAGCCGATGCTCAGCTTTCGGATACTCCAACCGTCGCTTAGTGTCAGGCGATTTCAAGAATATTTATATGGAGGAAAAGAAAATGATTTCTAAGGAAAAGAAAACAGCAATCATGAACGAGTATGCCAGAACACCCGGCGATACCGGTTCACCCGAGGTGCAGGTAGCAGTCCTGACCGCAAGAATTCAGGAGCTCACCGATCATTTGAAGGAGAATCCCAAGGATCATCATTCCCGCCGCGGTATGCTGAAGATGGTAGGTCAGAGACGTGGTCTTCTGGAGTACCTGAAGAGAAAGGATATCGAGAGATACCGTGCTCTGATTGAGAAGCTTGGTCTGAGAAAGTAAGATATTCAGTCTTAAAAAATTGTGTCAGAGTCATGGGAGCAGGCTGTCTTGCTTCCGTGTATTCTGGCACATTTGTGTATGGTGCTTTGTATATTACAGCAAAGCAGTCCGGTCAGATCGGCAGAAAAGTATTGTTACCCGGGTAACACGGAGCAGAAGATAGTCCCGAGACCGCTGAAAAGTATATGCGGGCATGTATTTTTCAGTAGTTTCGGTGCCTTCTGTTCCTTTACAAATAAACATATACCGCGAGAGCGGCGGAACGGAGGAATTATGTACAAGAGCTATGAAATGGAGCTTGCGGGACGTACACTGAAGGTTGATATTGACCGTGTAGGCAAGCAGGCAAACGGATGTGCATTTATGCACTACGGCGATACGGTTGTACTTTGTACCGCAACCGCATCCGAAAAGCCCAGAGAAGGGATTGATTTCTTCCCTCTGAGCGTAGAGTATGAGGAGAAGATGTATGCAGTGGGAAAGATTCCCGGCGGCTTTAACAAGCGCGAGGGTAAGGCAAGCGAGAACGCTATCCTGACCAGCCGCGTTATCGACAGACCCATGCGTCCCCTTTTCCCCAAGGATTATCGCAATGATGTAACTTTGAACAACATGGTTATGAGTGTAGACCCTGAGTGCCGTCCTGAGTTAGTGGCAATGATTGGTGCGGCAATCGCAACCTGCATTTCCGATATTCCCTTTGACGGTCCCTGTGCTATGACACAGGTAGGTATGGTTGACGGAGAATTTGTAATCAATCCTTCCCAGGAGCAGTGGAAGACAGGTGATTTGAACCTGACTGTTGCTTCTACCAGAGAAAAGGTTATTATGATTGAGGCCGGTGCCAACGAAGTGCCGGAGGCTAAGATGATTGAGGCTATCTACAAAGCCCATGAAATCAACCAGACCATCATCGCTTTCATCGACAAAATCGTGGCAGAGTGCGGTAAGAAAAAGCATGAGTACACAAGCTGCGCAGTGCCTCAGGAAATGTTTGATGAGATGAAGAAGATTGTTACCCCCGAGGAGATGGAGGTAGCTGTATTTACCGATGACAAGCAGACCCGAGAGGAAAATATCCGTGTCATTACAGAGAAGCTGGAGGAAGCATTTGCCGAGAAGGAGGAATGGCTGGCTATTCTGGGTGAGGCTGTCTACCAGTATGAGAAGAAGACTGTCCGCAAGATGATTCTGAAGGATCACAAGCGTCCCGACGGACGTGAGATTACCCAGATTCGTCCTCTGGCAGCGGAAGTTGACATTATCCCCCGTGTGCACGGCTCTGCAATGTTCACCCGCGGACAGACCCAGATTTGTAACGTATGTACCCTGGCTCCCCTCTCCGAGCAGCAGAAACTGGACGGACTGGACGAGAACGAGGTCAGCAAGAGATATATGCACCATTATAATTTCCCTTCCTACTCCGTAGGCGAGACAAAGCCCTCCAGAGGACCCGGAAGACGTGAAATCGGTCATGGTGCACTGGCAGAGAGGGCATTAATTCCCGTGCTTCCCAGCGAAGAGGAATTCCCCTATGCAATCCGTACCGTGTCCGAGACCTTTGAGTCCAACGGTTCCACATCCATGGCTTCTACCTGCGCATCCTGTATGTCACTGATGGCGGCAGGCGTACCCATCAAGAAGATGGTTGCAGGTATCTCCTGCGGTCTGGTAACGGGCGACACCGACGATGATTTCGTACTGCTCACCGATATCCAGGGCCTTGAGGACTTCTTCGGAGACATGGACTTTAAGGTGACAGGTACCACAGAGGGTATCACCGCTATCCAGATGGATATTAAGATTCACGGATTGACAAGACCTATTGTGGAAGGTGCTATTGCAAGATGCCGCGATGCAAGACTTTTCATCATGGAAAATTGTATGAAGCCTGCCATTGCAGCTCCCAGACCTGAGGTTGGTCCTTACGCTCCCAAGATTATTTCCATCCAGATTGACCCTGAGAGAATCGGTGATGTGGTTGGACAGAGAGGTAAGACCATCAACGAGATTATCGCCCGTACCGGTGTGAAGATTGATATTACCGATGACGGAAAGGTATCTGTATGCGGAACCGATAAAGAAATGATGGACAAGGCTGTTGAGATGATAAAGATTATCGTGACAGACTTTGAGGAAGGCCAGATTTTCAAGGGCAAGGTTGTCAGCATCAAGGAATTCGGCGCATTCATCGAGTTTGCACCCGGCAAGGAAGGAATGGTTCATATTTCCAAGATTGCAAGGGAGAGAATCAACCGCGTTGAAGATGTCCTGACTCTCGGCGATATGGTTACCGTTGTATGCCTGGGCAAGGACAAGATGGGAAGAATCAGTTTCTCCATGAAGGACGTAGCACAGCAGTAAAA
>Ga0129313_1000590_pt1 | contig 28628 bp, 26 predicted proteins | sample O1105metagenome_FD_94436 | JGI IMG/M metagenome (GOLD analysis project Ga0129313, IMG submission 94436) | Orangutan group fecal microbial communities from fecal samples from Wisconsin, USA - O1105 metagenome | ecosystem: Host-associated > Mammals > Digestive system > Large intestine > Fecal...
GCAGCCCCGGATTTGCGGAGCAAATATGGGGCTGGCATGCCGTGAAGAATTTTGCAAAAATGAGTTTGAGACCGTGCGTGTGAGCTTGCCTTTAACCTTCACCCAACAGGAGATTACAAAATGAGTATCAAAACCTTTGCAGCAATCGACGTGGGAAGCTTTGAACTTACCATGAAGATTTTTGAATTTTCGGGGAAAAATAATATGCGGGAGATAGACTGTGTCAGCAGGCGTCTGGATTTGGGCAGCGACACTTATTCCCATGGCAAAATCAGCAATGAAAAAATGGATGAGCTGTGCAGGACGCTAAAGGAATTCGGGGAAATCATGAAAACCTACAGGGTGGAAGCCTACAAAGCTTACGGGACCAGTGCAATCCGTGAGACGGAAAATATTGCTATTATACGGGATCAGATTGCCCAACGAACCGGTATCAGGGTAGAGATTTTGAGCAATTCGGAGCAGCGTTTCCTGGATTATAAGTCTGTTGCGTCCAAGGGTGAGAGCTTCCGAAAAATCATTGAGGATAAGACGGCAATTCTGGATATCGGCGGAGGCAGCATCCAGCTGTCTTTATTTGACAATGACACCCTGGTTTCCACCCAGAATCTCCGCCTTGGAGTGTTGCGTATTCAGGAATATTTAAACCGCTTTGAGGTGAAGAAATCCAGAACCGAAAACTTTATCGAAGAGATGGCTATGGCTCAGCTGTACAATTATAAAAAGCTGTATCTCAAGGACAGAGAAATCAGAAATTTGATTGTCATTGACGATTACATATCTCCATGGGCGGTAAAACGTGCGGGAGGGGATTCCGGCAGGGCGGTTATCGGTGCGGAGACTTTCATCGGATTTCTGGAGCAGCTGAGAGGCGGCAACGCAGCCCAAGTGGCATTTTCCATGGGGATTCCCGAGGAAAAGGTTCCCCTGATGTTTATCAGTGCCGTGTTGACAGGTCATATCGCGGAATTGATGGGGGTACAGCAGATATGGATGCCGGGAGTATCGCTATGTGACGGAATCGCGTATGAATATGCGGAAAAGATTAAAATGTTCCGGGGAGAGCATGATTTTGAGAAGGATATCATAGCCTGTGCGGTCAATATCAGCAAGCGCTACATGGGCAGCAGAAAGCGTTCCGAGACGTTGGAACATATCACCGCCATCATATTTGACAGCATGAAGAAGGTTCACGGGCTGGGAAAGAGGGAACTTTTGTATTTAAGGCTTGCAGCGATTCTGCATGACTGCGGCAAGTATATCAGCATGGTGAATATAGGTGAAACCTCTTATAATATTATTATGGCGACGGAAATAATCGGACTGTCCCACACAGAGCGGGAAATTGTGGCAAATGTGGTACGCTTTAACCACAGCCGGTTTATTTATGACTGGCAGCAGGGCGGAACCGGAGGGTTGGACAGAACTTCCTATCTGACGGTGGCAAAGCTGACGGCAATCTTAAGACTTGCCAGCGGTCTGGACAGAAGCCATAAACAGAAGCTAAAAGGGCTGACGGCATCCCTGAAGGAAAATCAGCTGATTTTATCCGTGGATACCACGGAGGACATTACACTGGAAAAAGGATTCTTTGAGGAAAAGGGTGAGTTTTTCCAGGAGGTGTTCAGTGTAGAACCGGTTTTAAAACAGAAAAAGACATTTTAGGTATCGGAAAGGTGTGAGTGAAGCATGACGGAAATTGATTTCAATAATCCGAAATATTATACAAACAGAGAGCTGTCCTGGATTTTGTTTGACCACAGAGTGTTGAACGAAGCCAGGGATAAAAATATACCGCTGTTCGAGCGGCTGAAATTTTTGAGCATTACTGCCTCCAATCTGGACGAATTTTTCATGATTCGTGTGGCATCCTTAAAGGATATGGTGAATGCGGGATATGAAAAAAAGGACATTGCAGGGATGACGCCTACCGAGCAGCTTGCGGCAATTGATATAGCAATACATGATCTGGTGAACCTGCAGTATTCCACATGGAACCGTTCGCTGGTGCCCCAGCTGAAGAAAAACGGACTCCGGATTATCGGCAGACACGAGGATTTGACGGAAGAAGAAGGCAAATTCATTGATAAATATTTTGAGGAGAATGTATATCCTGTGTTGACTCCTATGGCAGTGGATTCCTCAAGGCCCTTCCCGTTGGTCAGGAATAAGACATTGAACATTGCCGCTCTGGTACATAAGAAGAATCAGGAGGAACTGGAGTTTGCAACAGTACAGGTTCCATCCGTGTTGAACCGTATTGTACAGCTGCCTGCGGAGGGCAGGGCAAAGAAGGTAATTTTCCTGGAGGAGATTATCGAACGGAACATACAAAAGCTGTTCCTGAACTATGATATTGTCTGTGCACATCCCTTCCGTATCATGAGGAATGCGGATTTGACCATTGAGGAGGATGAAGCGGCAGACCTTTTGAAGGAGATTGAGAAGCAGCTGAAAAAGCGTCAGTGGGGAGAAGCCATCCGCCTTGAAGTGGAAGACGGCATGGATAACAGACTTTTGAAAATCCTCAGGAAGGAGCTGCATCTGGAAGAACAGAATATCTATGAGATTGCGGGTCCTCTGGATTTGACTGTTCTCATGAAGCTTTACGGATTGGACGGTTTCGAGCATTTGAAGACACCGAAGCATATACCCCGGCAGGTGCCGGAACTTCCCGGGGGCTGTAAGATTTTTGATGAAATCAGAAAGGGTGATATCCTGCTTCATCATCCTTACCAGACCTTTGAGCCGGTGGTGGACTTTATCAGGCAGGCGGCAAAAGACCCGGAGGTGCTGGCCATCAAACAGACCTTGTACCGTGTCAGCGGAAATTCCCCCATTATTGCGGCATTGGCCCAGGCTGCGGAAAACGGCAAGCAGGTGACGGTGCTGGTGGAATTGAAAGCAAGATTTGACGAGGAAAACAATATTGTTTGGGCAAAAATGTTGGAAAAGGCAGGCTGCCATGTGATATATGGTCTCGTTGGTTTAAAGACACATAGCAAGATTACTCTGGTGGTGAGAAGGGAAGAGGACGGTATCCGCCGTTATGTACACCTTGGCACCGGCAACTACAACGATGCCACAGCGAAGCTGTATACGGACATTGGTCTTTTCACCTGCTCGGAATCGGTGGGTGAGGATGCTACGGCTGTGTTTAATATGCTCTCCGGCTATTCGGAGCCCTTGGTTTGGAATAAACTCAGCGTGGCACCTCTCTGGCTGAAGGATAAATTTCTCTATCTGATTGACAGGGAGAAAAAGCACGCGGCAGAGGGACGTCCGGCGAGAATCATTGCAAAGATGAATTCCCTCTGTGACAGAGACATCATTGCGGCCCTCTATGAAGCCAGTGCGGCAGGAGTAAAGATTGACTTGATTGTTCGAGGCATCTGTTGCCTGAAGACGGGAATCGAGGGAATCAGCGAGAATATTACGGTGCGTTCCATTGTGGGAAATTTTCTGGAACACAGCCGAATATTCTATTTTGAAAATGACGATAATTATGAGATATATTGCGGAAGTGCAGACTGGATGCCCAGAAATCTGGAAAGACGGGTGGAAATTCTGTTCCCTGTGGACAGACCGGAGCTGAAGGAGGAACTGCTTCATATTTTGCAGTGCCAGCTTAAGGACAATGTGAAGGCTTCCGTATTACAGGCGGACGGCAGCTATGAGAAAGTGGATAAGAGAGGAAAATCTCTGTTCCAGTCTCAGGAGGTGTTCTGCCGGGAGGCTATGCTGAAAGCAAAAGCCGCGGCGGAGGAACAGGCTACCGTGACGCGGACATTTATTCCGGAGGTACATCAGTGAAGATTTATTTGGCATCGGCATCTCCCAGAAGGAGGGAGCTGCTGGCACAGATTGGACTGAAATTTGAAGTGATGGTCAGCAATGTGCAGGAAAGAATTACCGCTGTAGAGCCGGGTAAGGTAGTGGAGGAATTGTCGGAGCAGAAGGCCATAGCCGTACTGGATTCTCTTGATGCAGCCGGGGAGGAGGTACTGGTTATCGGTGCGGATACCGTGGTTGCGGCGGGCAGCAGTATTTTGGGAAAGCCCACAAGTATGAAGGATGCGGCAGAGATGCTGGGAATGTTATCCGGCACCACCCATCAGGTCTATACGGGAGTAACTCTCTGCCACAGAACGGCAGCAGGGCAGATACAGCAAAAAACCTTTCATGAGATGACGAAGGTTACCTTTTATCCCATGAGTGAGCGGGAGATTTCCCGGTATGTATCTACCCGGGACTGTATGGACAAGGCCGGAGCTTACGGGATTCAGGGCTTTTGTGCCAGATATATCAAGGGAATTGAGGGAGATTATAATAATGTGGTAGGTCTTCCTGTGGGGAGACTTTATCAGGAAGCGAAGGAGTTTCTGGAGAATGAAGAAGGCTGTCATTTTTGATTTGGACGGAACCTTGTCCGATTCCATAGCCAGTATGAAATATTGCGGAGACAGGGCGCTGGCACCCTTTGGGTACGGCCCGTTCCCGGAGTCTGATTATAAATATTTTGTGGGAGACGGAGCAGCGAATCTGGTAAAGAGAGCACTGAAGGCGGGAGGAGATGAAGACCTGGTTCACTTTGAGGAAGCCTTTGCTCTGTACAAAAAGTTTTTTGCTGATGACTGTATGTATCAGGTGAAGCCCTACAGCGGAATACCGGAGCTTTTGGCGGCATTAAAAGAGAAAGGGCTGAAAATTGCGGTACTTTCCAACAAACCTCATGACCAGACCATAGATGTAATTGAAACCTTGTTCGGCAAGGGATATTTTGACATCATTCAGGGGCAGAAGGACGAGTTGCCCATCAAACCGGATCCGGCAGGAGTTTTTGCAATTCTAAAGCAGCTGAACCTGACAGCAGAAGACATTCTGTATCTGGGAGACACCGCAACAGACATGAAGACCGGCAAGAGTGCAGGAGCCTTTACTGTTGGAGCACTCTGGGGCTTTCGGAACCGCAAGGAGCTGGAGGAAGGACATGCCGATGCCATTATTGCACATCCGTTGGAATTGTTGAGGTATGTATAGCATTCAGCCCGTTCGGTTTGCAACATTCATAAAAGTGTTTGCTTTTTCACTCACAGTATTGACAGACAATGAATAACATTGTAGTATGTGGGCATACAGTAAGTCGGCAAAGGAGGGTGGAAATATGCGTGAATTTGATGATGATGTCCTGGAGTGCTTTCTGGATAATCAGCTTCAGCTTTTTCCCGAAAAGGTAGCGGAGACACTGGATGAAGCGGAAGATTTCCTTGAGGACTGCATGGCGGTTGTTGTAAACTCTGTGGATGAAGTAGTGGAGTATTTCGAGGAGGAAGGAATCGACATGGAGGGCGCCTCAGATGAGGAAATTCTGGAGGCGGAAGAAGTCTTTGACATCGGAGACGGCAGATATTTGATTGTAGAGGGATAAATATAGGATACGGGTAATGACTGTCTTCTGTGACTTTTGAAGTGACAGAGGACAGTCTTTTTTTTGCGTGTTTTCACGTCGAAATCAACAAATATAGTGTGAGATATGGAAGCAAATTGTGCAAAATAACTATTTTCCTTGCACTGAAACTATAATTATTGTATACTCAATATGAAGTATTTGAGTAAAAGCCTCTGAAAACGCGGGGAATAATAATATGGATTTTTCAAAGCAGATTTTAAAGGAATATAAAAACAATGCAGATAAGCGTCTTGCCTTTATTTGCAGAATGTTAATTGGGCTCATGGTGCTTGTGGTTGTGCTCAATTTGACAGGGGTATTCAAAATTGCACCGATACCTCTGTATTTAGCCGCAGCAATTTCAATTATTGATTTCTTTTTACCGACTTTGTTCTGTGATATATTGAAGCTTCGCTCAGAACGGATACGATATGTGATTCTGACTGTAATTGTGCTGCAGTCGGGTCTTCAGTATGCAGCTCTGTCCTACCATACAATCATTATGCTCGTCTTTCCCGTGGTAATTGCCTGCCTGTATAATGAAAAGAGATATGTGATATTTACAATGATTATCAGCCTGCCGACTCTGGTTATATCCCATCTGGTGGCTTTTCAGCTGAAAATTGTACCGGATGAACCGTTGATTACATTAAAGGGAACTGTTCTTTACGGAATTTTGCCCAGGACCATAGAATTTTTTGCCATTGCCATTGTGTGCATATTCATTTCAGACCGCATTGAGCGTTTGATACAGACGCTGGCGAGCAAGAACAGGGAATTGTATGAGGATCAGGAAAATCTGATTTTATCTCTCTCTCAGATTATTGAAAACAAATCAGAGTACACGGGACAGCATGTGAGACGTGTGGCGAAGTATACAGAACTCCTTTGCCATAGCCTTGGCTATTCTGATGAGGACAGCTGGAAAATCAGTCTTGCGTCAATGTTGCATGATGTGGGAAAGGTTATGATACCGGAAGAAATTCTTGAGAAACCGGCGAAACTGACGACTGAGGAATTTGATATTATGAAGAATCATATCCAATATGGCAGGAAGATGTTGGAAAAGTCACCGGGCGAATTATTCCGCATCTCAGCGGACATTGCACATCAACATCACGAAAAATGGGACGGAACCGGCTATATGGGATTAAGCGGAAAAGATATCAAACTATATGCGCGATGTGTGGCATTAGCTGATGTATTCGATGCATTGGTAAGCATCCGCCCTTATAAGCGGGCATGGACTCCGCAGGAGGCATATGATGAGATTGTATCACAACGGGGAAAACAGTTTGACCCTCAGGTAGTGGATGCGTTTATGCAAAACTATCCCGGATTTTTGGCTATTGTGGAACAGTACCCGGATGAACCGAAACAACATATATCGGAATCAATCGGCAAATCGTAGTGCATGTGCTTTGAGGGGAGGCAGGAGACTATATGGAACAAACAGATTTCCGTAGCCTGTTCCCAGGTCAAGTCCCGGTTTGTTATCGCCGTGGAAGTCACTTCCTCCGCTGACGAGCAGTTGATATTCTGAAGCGAGAGCACGAATTTGCCGTTCTTCATGAGGCTTGTAGGTGCTGTAAATTGCTTCAATACCCAAAAGCCCCGCAGCCTTCAACTCCGCGGTCAGATTATTCAAACGCTCATCACTCATATGGTACAGAATAGGATGAGCTAAAACGGGAACTCCACCGGCTTCCAGAATCAGTTGTACGGCCTGAGCCGGTGTCACCTTTTCCCGGGGAACATAGCAGGGGGCGTGGTCGCCAACGTATCGGTCGAAGGCTTCCTGCATGCTCTTAATATATCCGTGATTTAGCATATATTTGGCATAGTGTGCCCGTGTTATAACAGAATCCGGAAATTCCCGAAGCAATGCATCGTAAGTAATATCAATTCCCGCTTCCTGCAACAAGCTACACATTTTCTGATTGCGCACAGTACGGGAATTTACGAATTCCTGTAGCTTTGTGGTAAAGACCTGATTGCGGTAATCAATGTAAAGTCCAACGATGTGTATGTCCTGTCCCTGGTATTCCGTGGAAAACTCGATGCCGGGAATGACTTCCGGAACCGGAGACGAAGATTTTGGTGCACCGGATTCATTCTGTTTTGTCTTCAGCTGCTCCGCATAGGAAACAGCTTCCTCCAACCCGTCTACCGTGTCATGGTCTGTCAGAGCAAAAGCAGCCAATCCCTTTTCAAAAGCATAATCCACAAGCTGCGAAGGGGTATATGTCCCATCTGAGCGGGTGGAGTGTACGTGTAAATCTATCTGTTGCATGTTTCGCATGCTCCCTTTTCCTGAATCCATTTTTTACATTCGTCCCATGTTCCAATGGTGAAGCAATCAGAGTACAAACGGATAACAGTATTGTTGTTTAAGAAAAGCCGGATATAGTTATCTTTTTCTTCAATGCTTGTTATCTCGGAATACGGATTCGTTACTGTAACATTTCCGTCTTCGGTAACAATCTCATTTTCACCAAAAGAAATCTTTCGTGTCCAATTTACGGCTCCGTGCTGTTTGGCGAGAGCGGAGTATTGTCTTGCAGTTATGACTTTCCAGCGAAACAAGCCACGATACAGAGCAAATATGCCAAATACCAAAAAAGCATAAAATTTAACATACACGGCATAAGCGAAGACGAGTGCAGCAAAAACACACCAGAAAAGGTATTTCTGTTTATCCAAGACATATTCACATTCAAATAAGGTGCTCATTTTATTGTGTCCTTTAGTCCTCGTCATCTTCCTTGTTGGCGGTAAATACGGTTCTCTTTCTGGCCATCTCATCGCTTTCCAGATACTCGTCGTAGGTGGTAATCTTGTCAATAATATGGCCGTTCGGCAGAATCTCGATGATGCGGTTAGCCGTAGTCTGTACGAACTGATGGTCATGGCAGGAGAAAAGCGCAACACCGGGGAACTTAATCAGTCCGTTATTTAGCGCAGTGATGGATTCCATGTCCAGATGGTTGGTGGGCTCATCCAGCACCAGACAGTTTGCACCGCTGATCATCATTTTGGACAGCAGACAGCGCACCTTTTCTCCACCGGAGAGAACCTTCACCTTTTTGACACCGTCTTCGCCGGCAAACAGCATACGTCCCAGGAAGCCTCTCACGTAAGTGACATCCTTAACGGGAGAGTAGCCGGTGAGCCAGTCGGTAATGGTCAGGTCATTGTCAAACTCTGCGGTGCTGTCCTTGGGGAAGTATGCCTGAGAGGTGGTTACACCCCACTTGTAGCTTCCCTCGTCGGGCTCCAGCTCACCCATGAGAATCTGGAACAGTGTGGTTTTTGCCAGCTCCTGACTACCCACGAAGGCAATCTTGTCCTCGTGTCCCATGACAAAGGAAACATCATCCAGTACCTTTTCTCCGTTGATAGTCTTGGAGAGGTGCTCAACGGTAAGAACCTCATTTCCAATCTCACGGTCGGGACGGAAATCGATGTAAGGATATTTTCTGCTGGAGGGTTTGATCTCATCCAACTCAATTTTTTCCAGTGCACGTTTTCTGGAGGTTGCCTGCTTGGATTTGGAAGCATTTGCGGAGAAACGGGAGATGAACTCCTGCAGCTCCTTAATCTTTTCTTCCTTCTTTTTATTGGCTTCCTTCATCTGTTTAATCAACAGCTGACTGGACTCAAACCAGAAATCATAGTTGCCGGCGTACAGCTGAATCTTGCCATAGTCGATATCCGCAATTTGGGTACATACTTTGTTCAGGAAGTAACGGTCGTGGGAAACGACGATGACGGTATTTTCAAAGTCAATCAGGAAGTCCTCCAGCCATGCAATGGCATCCAGGTCCAGATGGTTGGTAGGCTCATCAAGAAGCAGGATGTCAGGGTTGCCGAACAATGCTTTTGCCAGCAGAACCTTCACCTTCAGATTGCCGTCCAAATCTCTCATGGTAGAGTAGTGGTACTCGGGACCGATGCCGAGACCGTTTAACAGCATGGCGGCGTTGGATTCTGCCTCCCAGCCGTCCATCTCGGCAAATTCAGCCTCCAGTTCGCTGGCGCGGATACCGTCTTCATCGGAGAAATCCTCCTTGGCGTAGATGGCATCCTTTTCCTTCATAATCTGGTACAGGCGCTCGTTGCCCATAATGACGGTGTCCATTACCACGTAATCATCATATTTAAAGTGATCCTGCTCCAGCACGGAGAGACGCTGACCGGGGGTGATGGTCACATCTCCCTTGGTGGTCTCCAGTTTGCCGGACAAAATCTTTAAGAAGGTGGACTTCCCGGCGCCGTTGGCACCGATAAGACCGTAGCAGTTTCCTTCGGTAAACTTAATGTTGACATCCTCGAACAAAGCCTTTTTTCCGATTCGTAACGTTACGTTGTTTGCACTGATCATTTCGCTAAACCTTTCCTTAATAAATACAACTTGTTTTTGGCAATTCCGGGCAAATAAGCCCACTGTTTCTTATTTTACAGGAAAACAGGGAAAATGCAAGCAAAAAAGATTTTACATGGTATTGATTGCAGATAGAGATTACATTTGATAAGATGTAATTATTCGGAGCCATGAAGAATATATCAAAAAGCAACCGGAACAGTTTACCGGAAAAGGATAGAACCGGCTCTGATTCGGTTACCATAAAATAATGTGTGGGAGGATTACATATGCAATCAAAACTCAATTACAAAAGAACCTTTTTTATCGGACTGGCATTTTTAAGTATCTGTGCCTTCTGGCAGATGTACGACAATATTATTCCGTTGATGCTGCAGAATACTTTCGGTCTTGGGGAGACGGTGACGGGAATTCTGATGGCTATGGACAATGTGCTGGCACTGGTGCTTTTGCCTGTGTTCGGTTCTCTGTCTGATAAGGTGGATACACCTTTGGGAAAACGGACACCTTTTATTTTGGGCGGAACCGTGCTTGCGGTAATTTTCATGATGCTCCTGCCTTTTGCAGATGGGAGACAAAGTCTTGGATTGTTTGTGGCAGCTTTATTTGCTACCCTGTTGTCCATGGGACTGTACCGCTCTCCGGCGGTGGCACTGATGCCGGATTTGACACCCAACCACCTGCGCAGCCGTGCAAATGCGGTGATTAATCTCATGGGTGCCGTGGGCGGTGTATATGCGCTGATGATGATTAAGCTGCTGGTGGGCAAGGATGACAGACTGGACTATGCACCGCTTTTTGTCAGTATCGCTGCTCTGATGGCAGTGGCGGTTGGTGTTCTGCTGATTACCATCAGGGAAAACAAACTGAGAAAAGAAATCGAAGCCGCTGAGGTCGAGAGCGGAGAGGCAGAAGAGATTGCAGATTCAGCAGTTGAAAATTCAATACAGATGGAAAGCACCGGGGAAATACAAAACACACAGGCAAACAACGGGGACACCCCGGGGCAGAAGACGGCTTTACCCCGGGAGGTAAAGCGCAGCATGATATTCCTGCTGGTATCCATCTTTTTCTGGTTTACCGCCTACAATGCGGTGACAACGGCATTTTCAAGATATACACAAGTTGTCTGGAAGATGGAAGGCGGTAGTTTCGCAGATTGTCTCATGGTGGCCACCGTGGCTGCAATTATCAGCTATATCCCTATCGGAAGTATTTCTGCGAAATACGGCAGAAAGAAAACGATTATGGGCGGTGTACTGATAATGGCAGTCTGTTATCTTGCAGCTGTTTTTGTGGGAACGTATCATCCGCTGGTGAACATTGCCTTTGCACTGATTGGTGTAGGCTGGGCAGCAATCAACGTAAATTCTTATCCCATGATTGTAGCCATGAGTCAGGGCAGTGACATCGGGAAGTTTACCGGAACTTACTATACCTTCTCCATGGCAGCTCAGATTTTTACACCTATACTTTCAGGATTTCTTTTGGAAAATGTTTCTTACAGGACGTTGTTTCCCTATGCCCTTGTTTTTGCGTTGGCGGCTTTCCTGACCATGACCCAGGTGCGCCACGGGGATGTAAAACCTATGAAAAAGAAGAATATTCTGGAGAATTTTGATGTGGAAGATTAAGAGATTTCCAAGAAATTCTAAAGTTTTCTGAATTTCCCGGGGGAACTCTTGCAAATGATCGGAAAAAGGACTAGAGTAGATGAGGTCTTTGAGAGACTTGTGGAAAGGATGTAACGGAAGATGAAAATAGTAATGATATTGCTGATATGTATAATCGTGCTTGTGGTGCTTTATTTATTGTCGATTATGCCCAGAATGACGGGAAAACCGGACACGGCTCCCTTCAAAGAGTGGCTGTATGCCCACAGGGGGCTGCATGACAATGCTACGGATGCACCGGAAAATTCGCTGAGGGCTTTTCGGAAAGCAGTGGATGCAGGTTATGGCATTGAGCTGGATATTCAGATGACAAAGGATATGATTCCTGTGGTATTTCACGATTTCACCCTGAAACGAATCTGCGGAGCGGAGGGGAAAGTCTGCGATTATACCTACGAGGAGCTACAGCAGTTTAAACTCTGCGATTCCGACCAGACTATTCCGAAATTTGAGGATGTGCTGAAATGCGTGGATGGAAAGGTGCCTTTGATTGTAGAATTGAAAATTGAAGCTACGGACACTTCCGTCTGTTCTGCGGGGGACAGGTTGCTCTCCGAGTATAAGGGAATGTACTGCATTGAATCCTTCAATCCGCTGGGGGTATTTTGGTATCGCAGACACCGGAGGAATATTGTCAGAGGACAGCTTTCGGATGCTTTTTTGAAAGAGGGTGAGTATACGGGAGCCCTTTATTTCCTGCTGCAAAACCTATTGTTTAACTGGCTGGGGAAGCCGGACTTTGTGGCATATAATCATAAATATCCCCAAATGCTTTCCCGCAGGCTGTGCAGAGGACTTTACCGCAATACGGCGGCAGCTTGGACTATCAAGAGTAAAGAGCAGCTGGAGGCGGCGAAGAAGCATTTTGATATCTTCATTTTTGACAGTTTTGTACCGGAAAAATGAGTATAATGCCCACTGTTACATGACTGAAACGTTCCGTTTGGATACCTTTACTAATTCCCTGGTTTGTGGTAATATAGTGAAAGTGTATACTTTGAAAGACGGAGTGCTTAGAAATGACGATTGGATTGTGTTTGATTACATGGAATGAACTGGAAGGATGTAAGCATGATGTGCCGTTAATCGACAGAAGCAAGTTCGACCAGGTCTACTGTATAGATGGCGGAAGTACCGACGGAACAGTGGAGTATTTACAGGAGCAGGGCATTGAGGTATATCGCCAGACAGCTAAGGGCTTGAATCAGGCCTGCAAGGATGGCGCCAACTTCTGTAAGTGTGACGCGTTTGTGTTCTTCCACCCAAAGGGATCGATTCCCGTGGAAGATACTTACAAGTTCAGAGAGTTATACGAACAGGGCTACGAGTTCGTAGTGGGCAGCCGTATGATGAAGGAGAGCCACAACGAAGAAGATAACAAGCTTTTAAAACCTCGTAAATGGTTCGTGTTGGGACTGGGACTGGCAGCGAAGATTCTGTTCAAGAGAGAGGGTAACACCGTTTGGGATACCCTGCACGGTTTCCGTGGCATGACAGTAGAAGCGTTCAAGAAGTGCGATATTTCCGATATGAGTCCTTCCGTGGATATTGAGATGGTCTGTCGTAGCTATAAGTTAAAACTCAAGCGCATTGAGTTCCCTACCACAGAGGGTCCCAGAATTGCAGGCGAGACCCATTTTAAGGCCTTTGCCACCGGTAAGAAATTATTGAAATACCTATTTTGGGAGATAGGTAGAAAAGGATAAATTATGATTCAGTCTTTGAAACAGAACAAAATAGGGATTCTTCTGATGATAGGATCCAGTATCTGTGTGTGCATCGGACAACTTTTATGGAAACTTGCCACCACAGGCTCCGCCTGGCTTTTGCTTTTGGGCTTCGGACTTTATGGACTCGGGGCACTATTGATGATTATTGCCTACAAGTTTGGCAAGGTATCCATTTTACAGCCGTTGCTTAGCTTGAATTACGTGCTGAGTATTTTGTTGGCGGCAGTCGTTTTGAAGGAGACCATTACCCTGGTCAAAGTCATTGGCGTTTTGGTGATTATTGCCGGAGTTCTCCTGATTGCGGGAGGAGATAAGGAGGAACAGGATGCTGCCGTATAGTTTAATTCTGGCGATGACTGTGATGGGGTCCGTGGCCAGCCTTTTTCTGAAGGAGGCTTCCGGCTCCTTAAAAGGTGATAATATTGTTCAGATTTTTCTGAATCTGATGAAAAATTCCAGCCTTTATCTGGGCGCTTTTTTGTATGTGGCAGCAGCACTTTTGAACATCTATGTACTGGGCGTTATGGATTATTCCGGAGTTTTGCCGCTTACAGCCTTTACCTATGTGTGGACCATGTTCTTTGCGCGCATCCGGTTGAAGGAGCCTTTCAGCGTTCGCAAGATTGTCGGTGTATGCCTGGTGGTTCTGGGAGCGGTTCTGGTTTCCAGAACATGATGGGGGTTAATATGATTAGAAAAAATCATTTAAATTGGAAGCACATCATCCCGTTGATACATTTCCTTCTCTCTTTTTTCTATGAAAGATGTATTCTGCATTTTCAATTTGATAAGGATATCATAGCATCCGTGGCTTTGAACGATGCATTCAGTGACACCGCAGAGAGAGTCATGGGATATATAATTGCGAAAATATTCGCCGCAGTGATGATTTTCTTTCTCTGGCAGCTGATTTTCTATGTGATTTCCCGGTGGAAAGCGAAACTGAATTTTCGTATGTTTACCATAGTGATGGCAGTGGGGCTGATCGGTGTCGTTTGTATGTGGCCGGATCCTTTTTTAGCCAGTGATGACAACCTGATGACCTATTCGTATGCCATTCGCCTTTGGCCCGAGTACTGGCACAGTGCCTATACCAGCTGTGTGTATGCCGCCATGCTGATGGTGGTGCCGCACCCTGTCTTTATCAGTATGTTCCAATGGATTTTTTCCATCTTTACCATCGGTTACTTCTACAACCGTGTTCAGGACAGCCCGGTGCTTCAGGGAAAAGGAAAATATCTGACCTTTGCGGTACTTTTGCTTCCTGAGACATATACGCTGTTCACCAACCCCTATCGGACAGAACTGTATGCTCTGCTTTGCATGTTTGCGGTGGCGCAGACTGTCATGGATGTTCTGGACCAAAGACAGAGTAGCCCTCTTGAAAGCTTTGGCATCATGGTTTTGTGTGCCTTTATCGGTGTCTGGAGAACCGAGGGAATTATACTTGGAATTCTTTTATATCTAATCCGGTTATTGTTCATATATAAGCACGGTGTGAAGAAATCCCTGTTGCTTTTTGCAGGATTCCTGCTTATTTGGGTCGTGATTCTGATACCCCAGAAGCTGGGAGATAAGAAGTATTACGGCAAGGATTATTCCTTTATCAATTCCTTTCCTACCCTGCAAAATATGCTGAATGCACCTCATGCAAATCTCTCCTACGAGGGTGTGGAGGAGGACTTGGAGGCAATTTCCAAGATTGTGCCCATTGAACTGGTACGGATTGGCGGCATGGATGGCTATCGCAGATACAATTTTGCCAGCGGACGCGGCGATATTAATCAGAGCCTTGCGGATGAGGCTACGGGAAATGCATACACCAAGGCTTATTACCGGATGGTACTTCACAATCTGCCTATTTATGCCAGAACCCAGATTACGATGTTGGCTCATGCAATCAGACTGGTGCCGGATGTCTATGTGGAATGGCCCAGAGAGTGGGTTGGAGAGAATCTTCCCGGCTGGACTCTGGAGATTTGGGACATCGGAAGAGAGGATCTTCAGGCAGTGCCCGGCTATGCCGGCTGGGTCGAGAATCCGGTTCACCAATGGGTGTCTGAAACCGTTCGCGGCATTGTCACAGCGGTGGATAATGTGCTGGACAAACTCCGGCTTTACACAGTACTGTTGATTCTGATTCCAGTGTTTGAAATTTTCCTGTTTTTCAAGGAATTTATTGCTTTGTGTAAAAAGAAGAAGAATACATTCGGGCTTGCGGCCGTTGCCTTTGTGTTGCTGGGGCAGGCGGCAGCCATTGTGCTGGTGATGCCCGCCGGCATGTTGGTATATCTGCACGCTTACTATTATTGTTCAATAATTTTGTGTATTGCATATATCCTGAATCGGATGCGGACGAGAAAGAATTTGCAGGAGGATGTTTCTGTTGAAAAACTATGATTATCTGATTTTAGGGGCAGGTCCCGCAGGACTTACCTTTGCCAATTTATTACAGCAGAAGGCACCTGACAAGACCTACCTGGTTCTGGAAAAGGAGGACACCGCAGGCGGTCTTTGCCGTTCCAGGGATGTGGATGGTTCCGCCCTGGACATCGGCGGCGGTCATTTCCTGGATGTGAGACGTCCCAAAGTCAACAGTTTCCTTTTCGGTTTCATGCCCGAGGAAGAGTGGAATCTCTTTGACAGAGACTCTCGGATTGACATGGGAGACTATGAGATCGGTCATCCCTTTGAGGCCAATATCTGGCAGATGCCGCAGGAGGAGCAGGTTAAGTATTTAAAATCCATTGCGGTGGCAGGCTGTAACCTGAACACGCCGATGCCGGAGAAATTCATAGATTGGATTACATGGAAACTGGGTGACAAGGTAGCGGAAGCTTATATGCTTCCTTATAACGGAAAGATGTTTGGCGGAGAGTTGGATTCCCTTGGCACCTACTGGCTCAATAAGTTGCCCAATGTTTCCTTTGAGGAGACTTTACTCAGCTGTCTTAACAGAAAGCCTTACGGAACCCAACCCGGTCATGCACGGTTCTATTATCCCAAGGCATTTGGTTACGGAGAATTGTGGGAGCGTATGGGCAGGGCTCTGGGAGAGAATATTCTGTACAATAAGTCTGTGACTGAGATCAATGTGGCAGACAAGTCGGTTACCTGTTGCGACGGAAGTTGCTACAAGGCGGAGAAAATCATTACTACCATCCCCTGGAGAAGTGTGAAGACCTTCACTGACTGCGAACAGGAGATTGTTTCATCCATCGGCAGACTGAAGTCTACCGGTACCGAGATTCGCTATGTGCCGGAAAACCTGAACACCAAGGCACATTGGATTTATGTGCCTGATGAGAATATTTCCTACCACAGAATTTTGGTAAGACACAATTTCTGTACCAATAGCAAGGGCTACTGGATTGAGACGAATATGAATCGCGTGAAAGATGAACCCAATGAATATGCTTTTGCCAATGAATACACTTATCCTCTGAACACCATAGAAAAACCGGCGATTATGGAGAGACTGTTGTCCTACATGAAGGAACGCTCTATTTTCGGTTTGGGCAGATGGGGAGAGCATGAGCATTACAATTCCGATCTGACGGTTGAGAGAGCCATGAATCTGTTTGAGCAGCTGGTGGGCTAGAAAGGACTTGTTCTATGTGGGAATGTGAATATGCAAAGGAATCGGTAGATTATAAGCTCCTGGGTCTCCGATTCCTTCGAAAAATATGGATTGTTGCTGTTTCTGCGGTAATAGGTTGCGTGCTGGTTGCAGGGCTGTACTATATGGCGAAGATTATTCAGGCCGGTGGTCGGGTTTATCAGGCGGACAGTCTGTTCTACCTGAAGCTCGGTCAGGATGGCACCGGAAAGGAGTACGATTATTACAACTATTATACCTGGAATGAAATCATTGACAGCGATTTTCTTGTCGATGAAATATATGTAAAATTTGAGGGTAGGCTGACGAAGGATGAGATTCGGGATGCAGTGAGCGCCAGCGTAGATTTTGATCCCAGATATCTGATTGTAAGTTGCAGAACCCATTCCGGGGAGCTTTCTTTGGAGTTGGCTAAGGCTGTTGAGCCTCTGGTGACTGCCTTTGTGGATACCCGAAAGGAATTTGAGAGCGTAGAAATTACCAAGTCTGCAGAAGAGGCAAAGGACAGCACCGATATCAGAATGTTCAATGCCTGCGGTCTGGGTTTTTCTCTGGGAATTTTCTTTTCCGTGTTGGGCATTTTGATTGCTCTTACCCTGGATACCTCTGTTTATTTGCCTGTGACCTTGGAGAGAAGATATCATCTTGTGACCCTTGGGGCACCTTTTATGTCCGAATTCGCTTCCAATTTGGAGCACATGTTGGGAAAAGCGAAGAAAATTGCAGTTGTCTACACAGATACGCCGGTTCCTGTGGAGGAGATGGACGGACTTCCTGTTGTGATTTGTGAGAATCCGGTGGAAAAACCGGAAGAACTTGAGAAAATCCGGGAGTGCGATGCGGTGGTGCTCTGTGTGAAGGCTGCCGGCAAGAACGGAAAAAGAGTAGAACGATGTCTGGAGCAGCTTGCCAGACAGGAGATTGCTGTTACTGCCACAGTGCTGGTGGAAGCAGATGAGAAGCTGATAGGAGCTTATTACGGGAGAAAAAAATGATTCTGTATTTGTTTATCACGGCACTGACTGTCACCATGGCTTTTTTTATCAACAGTGCTTACGTCGGACAACAGAATAACAGAAGCGGCAGAGAGCGGCAGAGATTCCTAAACCTTTTGCTGGTGGTAGGAATCTTTGTGATTCTGTTTGCACTTTCGGCATTACGTATCGGCATCGGAAACGATTACTGGCCCTATCGTGATAGCTTCAGGTATATATGGGGTGGTGACAGGAAGATTTCCTATGAGTTTGGTTTCCGATATCTGGTGCTTTTTTTACAGAAAATTTTCGGCTTTGATAATTATCGGGTTATCTTTGCGGTGATGGCTTTTCTAACCTGCGCTTTTTTCCTGAAGGGAATGTACGATACTTCGGACTGGTTTGCCATGACCTTCATTCTTTTCATGGCAAACGGCTTTTATTTCATGAGTTTCAGCAATGTTCGCTATTATCTGGCATTGGCCATCAGTATGTTTTCTTTGCGATACGTGTTGCAGAAGGATTTTGTTAAGTTCGTGTTCTGGATTCTGATGGGAGCCTTGTTCCATAAGACTATTCTGTTGGTCATTCCGGTGTATCTGACAGCTTATTACCTGAAGTGGAACAGGAGGACTGTTTGGCTGATTCCTGCGGCATGTTGTGCGCTTCTTGCGGGCAAGCCTTTGATTCGGAAGCTTTTGTTTGTTTTCTATCCTTTTTATCAGGGGGATCTGATTCTGGATGTGGAATCTGTCTCCTACATTAATATTGCAAAGTGTCTGGCGATTCTTATTTTTGCGCTTATTTTTTATAAAAAGGGTGTAAGAGGAAATCCCAAGGCGGAGATGTGCTTCAATCTGAATTTGTTTGCAACGATTCTTTACAGCTTTGGATATTATATTTTACAGACCTCGCGTATTTGCTATTATATGGTGCTGGGACAGATATTTTTAGTGCCGATGGTATTACGGAGTATTGAAAATAAGCTACTCCGAAGATTGTGTACGGGGACAATCCTCGTGGCATATCTGATATATTTTTTGGTGTTTTTGGAGAGAGGGAAACAGAGTGGAATCATGATTTTACCTTATATGACCTGGCTGTTCACCTAGCGGAAACGAGATGATAAAAATACCGTTGCCCTATAACCCATGAAAAATAGACCTCTATATGAAGAAAGTCAATGTTGCAAAGCATGCGGTGGGTTTATCGGACGCGGATGTATGTAACTGCTTACAGAAATAGTTTGCTATATTTGGCATTATTGCAGTGTTTTTTGCTTGGTTTCACAGTGTATATTTTGCTATTTTCTACAAAAACCCTTAGTGCGTCAAATATTTATCAATTTCGGCTTGATATTCTATGCCTGAATTGCTAAAATAGATGCGTACTGAATTAATAGTTCGACTAATTGCACAAAGCAGCCGAACTATTTTCGGCTGTTTAAAAATCTAAATTGAAAGGAAGAAACACGAGAATGAAAAAATGGGTGTACTTATTCAGTGAAGGTGACATGAGCATGCGTAACCTTCTTGGTGGTAAGGGTGCTAACCTGGCTGAGATGACAAGCATTGGTCTGCCTGTTCCTCAGGGCTTCACCATTACAACCGAGGCTTGTACTCAGTACTATGAGGATGGCCGCAAGATTAATGACGAAATCATGGGTCAGACCATGGAGTATGTAGCTGAGATGGAGAGAATTAACGGCAAGAAGTTCGGAGATTTGAAGAATCCTCTGCTTGTTTCCGTTCGTTCCGGTGCTCGTGCTTCCATGCCCGGTATGATGGATACCATCCTGAACCTGGGTCTGAATGATGAGGTTGTTGCCGCAATGATTGCCGGTAACCCCGATCCTGCATTTGAGCGTTTTGTATATGACTCCTACAGACGTTTCATCCAGATGTTCTCCGACGTTGTTATGGAGGTTGGTAAGAAGTACTTTGAGCAGCTTATCGACAAGATGAAGGAAGAGAAGGGTGTTCAGTATGACGTTGAGCTGACCGCTGCTGACCTTAAGACTCTGGCTGAGCAGTTCAAGGCTGAGTATAAGAAGCAGCTGGGCAAGGATTTCCCTTCCGATCCCGTAGAGCAGTTGAAGCTGGCTATCGAGGCTGTGTTCCGTTCTTGGGACAACCCTCGTGCAAACGTATATCGTCGTGACAACGATATCCCTTATTCCTGGGGTACCGCTGTAAACGTAATGCCCATGGTATTCGGTAACCTGAACAACGAGTCCGGTACCGGTGTTGCATTTACCCGTGATCCTGCAACCGGCGAGAAGAAGCTGATGGGTGAGTTCCTGAAAAATGCACAGGGCGAGGACGTGGTAGCAGGTGTTCGTACACCTATGCCTATCGCTCAGATGGAGCAGGAGTTCCCTGAAGCATACGCTGAGTTCATCAAGGTTTGCGAGACTCTTGAGAACCATTACCATGACATGCAGGATATGGAGTTCACCGTTGAGAACAAGAAACTGTATATGCTGCAGTGCCGTAACGGTAAGAGAACCGCACAGGCAGCTTTAAAGATTGCATGTGACCTGGTAGACGAGGGACATAAGACCGAGGCAGAGGCAGTTGCCATGATCGATCCCCGTAACCTGGATACCCTGCTTCATCCTCAGTTCGATGCAGCAGCATTGAAGGCTGCTACCCCTCTCGGAAAGGGCCTTGGTGCTTCTCCCGGAGCTGCATGCGGTAAGGTTGTATTCACTGCTGAGGACGCTGAAGTTTGGGCTGCAAAGGGCGAGAAGGTTGTTCTGGTTCGTCTGGAGACCTCTCCCGAAGATATCACCGGCATGAAGGTATCTCAGGGTATCCTGACCGTTCGTGGCGGTATGACCTCCCACGCAGCAGTTGTTGCACGTGGTATGGGTACCTGCTGTGTATCCGGCTGTGGCGACATTGCTATGGACGAGGTAAATAAGAAGTTTACTCTTGCAGGACAGGAGTTCCACGAGGGAGATTACATCTCTATCGACGGTACTACCGGTAATATCTATGCAGGACAGATTAAGACTGTTGACGCTACCATCGCCGGCGAGTTTGGCCGTGTAATGGCATGGGCTGACAAGTATAGAAAGCTGAAGGTTCGTACCAACGCTGATACACCCGCAGATGCAAAGAAGGCTCGCGAGCTGGGCGCTGAAGGTATCGGTCTTTGCCGTACCGAGCATATGTTCTTTGAAGAGGACAGAATTGCAGCATTCCGTGAGATGATTTGTTCCGATACTGTAGAAGAGAGAGAAGCAGCTCTGGAGAAGATTCTTCCTTATCAGCAGGGCGACTTCAAGGCTCTGTATGAGGCTTTGGAAGGAAATCCTGTTACCATCCGTTTCCTGGATCCCCCTCTTCACGAGTTTGTTCCTACTGAGGAAGCAGACATTGAGAAGCTGGCTAAGGCTCAGGGCAAGTCTGTTGAGACCATCAAGAACATCATCGCTTCCCTGCATGAGTTCAATCCCATGATGGGTCACAGAGGATGCCGTCTGGCTGTTACTTATCCTGAAATCGCTAAGATGCAGACCAAGGCAGTTATCCGTGCTGCAATCGAAGTAAAGAAGGAGCATCCCGATTGGAATGTTAAGCCTGAAATCATGATTCCTTTGGTTTGCGAAGTGAAGGAGCTTAAGTTCGTTAAGAATGTAGTTGTTGAGACTGCTGATGCTGAAATCGCTGCAGCAGGTGTTGCACTCGAGTACGAAGTAGGTACAATGATTGAGATTCCCCGTGCAGCTCTGACCGCTGACGAAATTGCAAAGGAAGCTGACTTCTTCTGCTTCGGTACCAACGACCTGACCCAGATGACCTTCGGCTTCTCCCGTGATGATGCCGGCAAGTTCCTGAATGCTTACTATGACACCAAGATTTTCGAGAATGATCCTTTTGCAAAGCTGGATCAGACCGGTGTCGGCAAGCTCATGGAAATGTCCATCAAGCTGGGCAAGCCTGTTAATCCTAAGCTGCATGTAGGTATCTGTGGTGAGCACGGCGGAGATCCTTCTTCCGTAGAGTTCTGCCACAAGATTGGTCTGGACTACGTTTCCTGTTCTCCTTTCCGTGTGCCTATCGCAAGACTGGCAGCAGCACAGGCTGCTATTGCAAACAAATAGTATATCGAAAGTTTGTTGAGCAAATAATTAGCTCCCAAGGAAGAAATTCCTTGGGAGTTTTTTGTTTATGGAGAAAATTTGAGGGTAGAGGAAAGTATTCCTTGAGGCAAAAAAAGACGATTTTGGATGGATTTAGCGTGTTTTTGATTATAGTGAGAGATGGTTCGACCACAAAAGAAAAACGAGTAGACTCTATGAGAAAAGAGTTTACTCGTTTTTTTTGACCCTATTGACCCTGTCGCCACTAATCATTCTATGTGCCCCTTGCTGTGCCGTCAGCAAAATAGCCTACCACACCCTAACCTACTGTCAAGAGCCGCTTCGCTTCTTCTCTTGACAGCAGGAACCCACGGGCGTGGTATTCCTTGGCATGGGACAACCAAGCGGGCGGGGCACATTTAATCACTTATTCTCTGTAAGTTGCTGAAGATAATCGTAGTTTTTAAGATTGTTCTCAAGATTGAGATCATCAGTAATGATTAGAAGTCCACTGGGTTGGGGAATCTCGATGATGTGGATAATCCCATACTGTTCTCTTGTTGATGGAAGGTACTTTTGCAAGGATTGTTTCAGTCTCTTTCTCTTGTTTTGAGAAACTGCGATAAAGAAAGAGGAGGTTCTTGTGATTTGTATTCCTTTAGTCAATTCTGCTAGGTCGGAGATAGGTATTACTGCCTTTATTTTCCATTCATCGTCCCAATCTATTTTATAACCAGAAAGTGTTCTTGATACTTTAGACTGAGACATATGACATTTCTCTCCAAGCTGTCCGTATGTATAATTTCTTTTTTTTAAATTCTTTATTTCTTCATCAGTTTTTGCTTTTTCGAATGCTTCTTGATAAAGATTTCTAAGCAATTCTTGTAGCTCTTCTCTTAACTCGATTTGGTGTGGTGTTCCTTTTTTTAGTTCGTCATTGTCCATTTTAATCCTCCTATATGTGAATAATAGAAAATATGCACTGAATGACAAGAAAATATGCAGTCCATGTACTTGCTACTATATATAAATATCAAAAAAGTCAACAAAAGTCAATGTTTATGCATTATTTTGAATCTTTCAAAAAGGCATTGTGTTGTCTGGTTCTGTATGATATGATTGCATTCATCCAAGAAAATACATTGAATATGCAATGTAAATGTTGGAAATATGCAAGTGAGGATTTTGCGATGATACACATCAGAGAACCAACCTAAGATTATTTGCACCTTGACAATAGAATAAAAAAGAAAGGAGACTACAATGAGAAAAAATTCTATTGCTGAAAAAGGTCTTGGCACGAAAACAGAAACTATCGTAGGTTTCTGTTTTGATGATTACAAACTAAGCAAGGAAATCTCCGAAGATGGAGAATACTTTGCTGAAGTTGCTAGTATCACGAGGGATGAGGAGGAAGCGCTTAAGCTAAGAATTAAGCTGAATCCTTTTGATGTTGAGAATGGAGTAAGAAGTTATTACGAACCTGTGTATATTAACATTGAGGGGGTGAATTCTCTATCTTATGCAGCAGGACAGTTTGTTCAATTGTTCAGAAAGGCAAGGATTCTTGAAGAAATCAAGGGTCGAATTGTTGGTATTTATGTCAAACTAAATGAAACCCGTGATGGAAGAACATTCAAGAATGTTACCAAGGTGTTCAAAACAGATTTGGATGACCTAGTCTTCGAAGAAAAGAAGAGTAAAAGGAGACCGACTACAAAACCTGAGGATGATGTAATTGACTCTGATGAAAATGATGGATTCGATGAGGAAGAAATCATGGAAGAGGACGATGATCTTGATTTAGAGGAGGAAGAGTAGTTTGGCGAAGAAAGTGATACGTCAATATGGAATTGAAATCGAGAACTTTGTAGATCTTTACCATATTGTCTCCTGTCGACTAGACCAGAATATTTATTATTATGATGAGGTAGAAGGCATCTATAAGCTTATTGATTCTGTTGAACTAAGTAAGCTAGCTAGTGATTATTTAGAAAACTCAGGGACGGAATTAGATTGGTGTGATCATCATATGAATATTATGATGAAATATGCCAAGACAAACAGAAGTAGTAAGTCTGACAGAGTAAAGAAATCTGCGGAGAAGTTAGTAAGTAAAAAATAAGTCTTTTCAGCGGGGGATGGAAGTTTTTCTTCTTTCCCCTATTGAAATCATTATTATGTTATTTTATGTTGTTTTTTTGATTATTGTGTGATTTTTCCATGGTACTTTGGGGGCTGATGTGGTATAATATTTTCAATTATTTATGCCATATTGTATAGTTTTGGAGGTAATAGCATGGGTTTTACACATATTGATTGTTTTAGTGGACCGGGAGGAATATGTACAGGATTACATGCTGCTGGATTTGATACATTAGTGGCAATTGAATTTATACAAAGTTGTGTTGACACATATAAAGCGAACCATCCAGAAGTTCATGTTATTCATTCTGACATTAGAAAAGTGACTGCAGAACAAATACTTCCTTATATACCTAAAGAGGGTGTTGATTTAGTTACATCGGGGATGCCATGCGAAACATTTTCGACAGCAGGTAATACTTCAAGATCATTTTATGATGATAGGCAGTTTTTATTCCGAGAGGGAATAAGAATTGCACAGATTGCAAAGGCAAAAATGGTTTTGTTTGAGAATGTTCCCGCAATAGTAACAAAAACCGTGGAAAAAGATGACCCAACATTGATTGTTGATGTACTAAAAGCAGAATTAGTAGAGGCAGGATATGAAAATATGATTCAAGTTGTTTTGGATGCTTCAAATTTTGGAGTACCACAACGTAGAAAGAGATTTTTCATTCTGGCTACTAGAGATAAGAATATTAGTTTATCTGAACCACAAGCAACTAATGATAGAATTGTTACAGTTGATGATGCGTTTATTGATTTGCCAAATGTTATTCCAAACAGTAATCAAGCCAAAGAAAAGTATGGGAAGAAGAGTAGTGATTATTCGAAATTGATGCGAGATGATGCTTTTTGGAAACGTGAAGAAAATAATACTGATAAAATCACTTATCAATATCCAATGAAACATAGAAAGTGCACATTGGAAAGATTTTCTATGCTGAATCAAGGAGAAAGCCTGAAGGATCTATTTGATAGATATCAAGGTGAAGAACGTGAAAAACTTCAAGAACGTAGAGTACTGCCAAAGAAAATGTTTATTAAACGGAATTATCGTCTGGTTGGAAAGGATGCTTCGCCAACAGTGACTTCACATTGTTTAGACGAGTTTGTACATCCAAAGTATGATAGAGCGCTTACTGTTAGAGAATGTGCACGTCTTCAGGGCTTTCCTGACAGTTATGATTTTTGTGGAGGCCCATATATAACACCACATTTGCATAATGATATCCAAGATAAGTATGAGCAGATTGGTGATGCTGTTCCTCCATTATTAGCATATGCATGGGGAGTAAAGATTTCAGAACTATTGGAGACAAAATAATGCCAGAGAGAGTTGACTACACGGTTTTTTGTAAAAATACATATAATGATGCATGGGAAAGTGCATACATGATTGAAAGTGTTGGAAAAAATTCAGAAACAGCACTAAATTCAGCAAGACAAACTGCACAAAGAAAGGCTATTGACAAAACATTAGTTGAGTCGTTGCTGAAGTATTCGGATATTATTTCAGAAGATGAAATATGGAGAGAGATTGCGATTAATCACAAAATAAACGTTGCTGGTCTTTCTGATTTCAACATTCCAGAAGAATTGCAAAGTAAGGTTATAGAAAGATGCTTATCAGCACATCAGAGTTGGATAAAGGCTAGTGGTCATTCATTTGAGAGATATATTTCAAATATACATAATGATGTATTAGAAAGAAATGAGATTAAGTTTGTTTTACAGTCTGATTTGACTAAAATGATAAAAGATAAATCATTGAGCAATACACCTGATGATATAGCTGGGTTACAATCATGGGGGAAGGATTTTGATTTGTATGCCATTCAAAGAATTCATGATAGTACCTATGTTTTCGGATGTATACAATCTAAGACAAGCATTAGAGATAGGGTTGGGCGAGATGTAACTTTTTCGCAAAATGCTATGTCAGGCTTGTTCTGGTCGGTTGCTGTTACTTTAGACGGTAATTTCTTAAATATGGATGAATTCCGGCACATGGTTAATTCGGGTGGATCATACAGGACTAATGGGTGGCATGGAATGTATGCAATGTCAGGAATTGAAAAAAACGATGGCAGAATATATAAAGTTAATGATTCTTTAGATTTATTTGTGAATCATGCGATTCAAGCTGCTAGGCAGTTTGTTGCAGATAGAAGAAAACTCAATAATGCGTGGCAAGCTTTATAGTATGTGGCGAGAGTGTTTGAAAACAAGTGAGACGGAGAAGGTTTGAGATATAGAGTTACGATTAAGAAAGAAAATTTGTTGATTTTTGGGGATTAATGTTCGATAAGGCTTATTATGGAGGTATACATACAATGCGGTTAGTAAAAATTATTCTAAAAAATTATAGAGGGTATTCTGAATATACCGAAATAGATATTTCAGATATAACAACAATAGTTGGTAAAAATGATGCAGGAAAATCTACTGTTTTAGAAGCTCTAGATACTTTCTTTAATGAATCTAGGGCAAAGTTTTCAATACAAGATAGAAATGTTCATTGCGAGGATGATGATTGTACAGTTATTGGGTGTGTTTTTTCTGAAATGCCTAACGAAATTGTGATTGATGAAGATTGTATTACATCGTTACAAGGTGAATATTTACTAGATATAGATGGTAGGTTGACTATAATAAAGGAATACAATAATGTTGGTAAAATGACCGTGTATGCAAGAGCAAATCATCCATGTAATAATGGAGTGTCTGATTTGTTAAGTAAAAAGAATACAGAATTAAAGGCATTGGTACGCCAAAGGGCTTTAGAGAATGTTTGTAACTTAAATAGTAATGTTTCTATGAGAAGAGCCTTGTGGTCGAGTTTTGGAGATGAACTTGATTTACAAGACAAAAATGTCAATCTATCAAAAGAATCCGGCAAAGAAATATGGGATAAATTGCATCAATACTTGCCTAAATATGCGCTGTTCAAATCAGATAGAGGAAGTACAGATGAGGACAGTGAAGCACAAGATCCAATTCAGTTAGCTGTTGCACAAGCTCTTTTTGAACAAAGTGAGCAATTGAATCAAATTAAGCAACGTGTGGTAGCAGAAGTAGAAAGAGTGGCTAACTCAACCATCGATAAACTACGTGAATTTGATGAAAATTTAGCATCCTCATTATCACCAAAATTTAAAAAAGAACCTGTATGGGATAAAGCTTTTTCTTTTTCACTGACAGGAGATGAGGATATACCGATAAATAAAAGGGGAAGCGGTGTCCGAAGATTAATACTGTTTAGTTTTTTTAGAGCAACTATAGAAAGTGATTTATGTAATAATATCATTTATGCTGTTGAGGAACCAGAAACATCACAACATCCCAATTTTCAGAGAATAATTGTTCAAACATTTCAACAGATGATATCAAATGATAATTGTCAAATCATTATTACAACACATACTCCAGGTTTTGCTGGAATGCTTCCGACAGATAGTTTGAGATATGTGACAAAAGAAAACAATATAACAATAGTAAAAACTGTAAATCATGATAATGCTACTTTGTTACAGCAAATTTGTGATACCCTGGGAGTTTACCCGATGTTATCTCAAGAAGTAAATCAAAATGCTGTGAAAGTAGTTATCTGTGTAGAGGGCCCCAATGATATTAGTTATCTGACAATTTTAAGTCGAATATTACATGCATCTGATGACAGTATACCTGATTTGGGAAATGACTCTAGAGTTATATTGATTCCTCTAGGGGGAGGAACATTACAACAATGGACAAATTTTAATTATCTTAGAAATCTTGGTATAAAGGAATTCCATATATATGATTATGATGATGACGGACATTATCAACAGTATTGTGATACAGTAAATAGCCGAGGTGATGGCTCATCTGCAAGACTAACAAGAAAGAGAGAAACAGAAAACTATTTACATAATGACCTTATTAATTCTGTGTTTGGAATAGATATCATTATGGATGATCGGATGGATGTTCCGGGTACTATTTCAAGTATCTTGAAATCTAGACATGAGGAAAATAGTTCTCAATCGAAAGTAAAGAATAAGCTCAATAATGAGGTGGTATCATTGATGACAAAAGAATTATTAGATGAAACGGATACAGAAGGTGAAATAGTAGGATGGTTTAGAACTATTAAGCAACTATTGGATTGATTTTGTAGGGTCAGTAGGGTCGATGTTTTTAAAAAGATTGTAGGGGAAAGATTTCGTGCTATCACTCTCCGGATGTAGTCAACCCCACAGGCTGCGATTGCCCAGAAGTAAGCGAATGCTATTTATTTAGTGTAAAGCTGGATTTTGAGAAAGCAAAAGAATATAGAAAAAATTATGGTGCATACCTACGGCATAATCAGTGGAATGACATTGATATTGAGGTTTGTATGCTGATATAAGATTTTCGTCCCACTATTTACGGAAATGTAGGTAGTGGGATTTTTTGTTCCTTAATTGATAAATGAAATGCAGTTGTTTCATCTAACATTCCTTTATGAATAAATCTATATTTGTAATAAGCACATGTACTGCATCATGGCTTACAAATATCTTATTGATTAATTGTGACA
>Ga0129313_1000594_pt1 | contig 28506 bp, 17 predicted proteins | sample O1105metagenome_FD_94436 | JGI IMG/M metagenome (GOLD analysis project Ga0129313, IMG submission 94436) | Orangutan group fecal microbial communities from fecal samples from Wisconsin, USA - O1105 metagenome | ecosystem: Host-associated > Mammals > Digestive system > Large intestine > Fecal...
ACAGGTATATCGATGTGCCTCGCTTCTTAACGAATTTAAGCCATGAAAAGATGAACATCGTGAAGCTTTTCATGTGATTAAATGAGTTTAGCAGCGTGAGGCACATCAATATAGCGCGAGCGTACCTGGAAGAGTATATGCCATGCCTATAAAAAGTGTATCGATAAATTGCCTCATGAGAGTTTTAGTACCGCTAGGCGAGAAAAGTAGCGAGAGCGTGCCTGAAAGGGTACTCCCATATCGCCATATAGGTAATTGATGCACTCGATAAATCAGAATTTAGTAGAAAAAAACGCAAAGAAAAAATTTTGTGAATAGGTGTAATAATTAAAAAAATTATGGTATAATTCATAAAGAGGAAAGTAAAAATGTTTGAACAGTATGTATTATATGCTAATCAAATAATAAAACAAATATCCGTATTGTTCAAATAAAATAATATTAAAAAATTTATGCTAATGTTGGCAAGGCATAATTTTCTTCTATAGGAAGGAATGCAAGAAAATGAATAAACAGCTTTTCACTCTGCTGATTCTAGGCTGTCTCATGACATCTGGAAAAGTCATGGCAGCACCTGCGGGCACAAATTCGCCAAACCTCAATGCAGGCGTGCAGATGAACCGTATGAATGCATACCTAGAAAGAGAGCGAGTGGCTAAAGAAATCCATGAGGAAAGAGAAAAGTCCTCAGCTAAGGTTGAGCAAAAAGGCGATACCAAGCCATCCGAAAATAAGATAACCTTTCAGCTGGACAGGCTGGAGGTAGATGAGTCGAAGGTGCTGGAAGCTGATGAGATAAGAAATATCACAGCAAAATATGAAGGTCGAGAGGTTCAGCTGCAGGAGGTATATAATGCAGTTGAGGAGATTAACAAGCTTTACGAAAAAAAAGGCTATATGACCTGTAGAGCCTTTTTAAAACCACAGAAAATCGAAAATGCTACTGTTAGGATTAGCCTTTTTGAAAGCAAGACAGGCAAGTCGGTTGTCACGGGCAATAAATATACCAAGGATAGCTATATCTTGGACAGGCTGCCTTTGAAATCGGGAGAAATTCTTAGCCTTGACAAGCTGAATGAGGATATACTTCGTTTCAATGGAACAAATGATATACAGCTACGTGTTGTGCTAAAGGCAGGCGAACAAGAAGGTACGACCGATTACTACATTGAAGCCAAAGAGCCGAAAAACAGCAGCTGGACGTTGTTTTCTGACAATACTGGCAGCAAAACTACAGGCGAATATCGGTATGGACTTTTTTACAATGTAAAAAGCCTAACCGGCGTGCGGGATTCATTGATGCTGGGGAGCGTATTTAGCGAGGGAACGTGGGCTTTTAGCAGTATGTACAGCCGTCCAGTAGGACATAGCGGTACAAAGCTAAACCTATCCTATAGCGACAACAGCATTGAGCAGGTAAAGAATACTGAGTTCAGCAAGATTGAGGGCAAGGCATCTTCCTACGGCATAGGCTTGGTGCAGCCGTGGATTGTGAAGGACAATTACCGCAGTGAATGGAGCTTGGATTATAGCCATCAGACTTCCAAATCAGATTTGGATTTATATGCTCTTAAATTTAATGTCGTTAATGATACAATGGACGATTTGAGCTTAGGATTGGCAATGACAAGCTATGGCAGAGATTATATTATTTATCAAAAGCATAGCGTGGTGCTAGGCCACAGCACTTCTGAACCAGAGCTTTATTTGCCCAGCTCCAAGAGCTATAGTCTATACAAATTTTTTGGCATGTACCAAAAGCTTTATAAAAAAGGCAATCAGCTGAGCTTGCGGCTGGATGGACAGTTGAGCGGCACGCAGAACCTGCTGAGTGCTCGCCAGTATTATATCGGTGGCATGTACAGCGTTAGGGGCTATCAGGAAAGCTTTATGGGTGCAGATCATGGCGTAACCATTAGTGCAGAATACAGTGTGCCGCTGACTAAGGACAACAAGGTATCAGGCTTTACCTTCCTTGATTTTGGTTATGTATTTGGCGAAGGGGCAGAGTCCAACAATGTAGACAATATGCTTTATAGCACAGGCTTGGGCTTGCGTGCAGCCATAGGCAAAAATATTAATGGCGTTGTATCGCTAGGAGTTCCCTTGCGGCGCAGCTTTGCTTCCAAGGTGGACAAGGCAGATTCTGTTAGACTGAACTTTATGCTGACCGCCCAGTTTTAAGAAGAGGTATTTTAGAATTTTATAAAATGCATTGCTAGATGTATCAAGTCACTGTCGTGGCAGTAGCTTGTAATATTTTTAGATAATTTACGTATAAGGAGTACAAAAGTTATGAACAAAAAAGCAGAAAATTTTCAGAAATATTTAAAGGAAAAGGAAATCAAGGCTTTTCAGATGGAGGAAATCAAGGACGATGAGTTAAAGACTGTCGTATTTCGTTCTAACATTGAGGCAGAGGGGCAGCAGCTGCCGACTATGATTATCACGGACGAAACAATTTATACCATGTTCCGTGTGCAGGTAGCAGCCAAGGCACTGAGAGAGGACAATGAGGTAGAACTTATCAAGGTTATCAATGAAATCAATGCCAAGTACAAGATTCTCAAATACTATTTTGCGGAGAATGGTGATCTTGTACTAGACAGCTGCGTAGTAAGTCCTGTAGATGAGCTTGACGGCGATATGGTCTATACAATTCTTGATGTAATTGTCAAACATTTGACCAGCGAATACCGTCAGATTATGAAAAAAATCTGGGGCTAATGCAAAAGCAATAATTTGATGATGACATGGCTGCCGCATAATTTATGTGGCAGCCATTTTCAAAAGGAGGTAGGAAAAATGGGCTTTAATAGAAAGCTAAGCAGAAGCAGGCTGGGGCGGACTGCCAATAAGATATTCAGCACCACGATGGCTGCTACGTTTGCTCTAACACCATTGGCCCAGATAGCATCAGCGGCGGAAGGTGCAAGCAATATTGTCCGTACTGATGGCACAAGGATTGAGTTTAATAACAATGTAGCAGATATCTATGCCGAAAAGGTAAAAAACGAAATCGGCATCAATCGTTTTCAGTATTTTGATTTGGCAGATGGCAATATAGCTAATCTATATTTTAATGAACAAAATAGCAATGTATTTGCGAACAAACTGATAAATTTGGTTCAGAATCAGATTAGCATAGCAGGTGCAGTCAATGCCATCAAGGATGGCAAAATTGGCGGCGACCTGTTTTTCCTGAGTCCTAAAGGCATGGTAGTCAGCGGTTCTGGTGTTATCAATGCTGGTTCTCTAAATGTGGCAGTGCCGACACAGGATTTCTTTGACAAGCTGTCCTATGCAACTGGCAAGGATACCAATGGCACGATTGACCTTTTTAATGATGATGCTGATACAATTCTAGGCAACGCAGAAATTACGAAGCAGCTGATGGGTGAGGTGGCGTATCCTGTCAATCCATCTGGTACTATCGCTGTGGCAGGCAAAATCAATGTAGCCAATGTAGCAAGGCTGGCAGCTAATGAGGTTAGAACTGAGGCTAGCAGCCTGATTCGCAATGCGGTTGATTTCTCGGCTATTGCCAATGTACCGCAAAACCTTGCCGACCAAGCTACAATAAATGGTATTGACAAAAAGCTTACTGCCAAGGTGGAGGGTGACGGCATTTACATCCTAGGGCAGAATGATGTTGTTATCAATGGCGAGATTCAGGCGAATAATGGCGTGGCAGATATTCGGGCTGTCAATGAAAAGACGGTAAATCTAGGCGAGCTAAAGGGGGACAATGCCAAGCTGTTGGATTTGCAGAATCTTCAGGCAAGTGCCAATATTACTATTGGCAATACTGCTAATATCTCAGCTGCAGAAGGCGTAAATATTCAGGCGGCTGCCAAGACCAAATTTGTGGGCACTACTGTCAATGCTCCTGCTGGCAAGAGTGGAGCTGCGGCAAAGTCTGCTGGCGAGAAGGTGAAGGACGGGATTGCTGAATCTAAAGGCTCTGGCTCGCTTACGGATAACGTCAAGTCTATGCTTGAGAAAATCAATGTCATGCTTGACGAAAACGAAACTACGGCTGCGGTTGCGGTCAAGGAAGGGGCAAAGATTGCATCTAGCGGTGATGTGGCCATCAAGGCGGATGCTTCCTCTGAGAGCAATATGACCTTGACCATCCAGCCAAAGGATGTAGGTTCTAGCGGCAGCAGCACGCTCAGCAAGCTATTGGTTGGCGGTGCAAATTATAGCAAAAACCATACGACAGCTAGAGTGGATATTGATGCTGTGTTGGGCGATGCAGGCAGTGAAATCAAAGGAAATTTGGATATTGCAGCCAATGCCAAGAATGTGTCCAAGATAAAAACTACTATTAAAAGCAATGCCAAGGATGGACAGTCCAATACAGGCTACCTGACAGCGGCAATCAATGTCGTAAATCAGTCTGCCAATGCAGAGGTAAATATTAATAAGGATATTTCAGCCAATGGCAATGTGGATATCAAGGCAATTTCCAATAGCACGCTGGATGTGGCAGCTGGCACTGCTGTGGATAACAATGCCGCAGCGGCAACAGCGATAAATATTGTGGATACTAAAACCAAAGCGGTCATCAATGCCAAGGGCAATATCACTTCTGCAGATGGAAGTGTTTCTTTGGCTGCGGAAAATAAATACGAAAAAATCTCGATTACGACCGATAATGCCTATAAAAAGCCTCAGACAGGCAAGGCTGCTGGCAATTCTCCTGCTGGTGGCTCGTCAAGCGGCAATGCTGGCACTGACCCGACAGCAGGAGAGGAAGAGGTTGTTGAGTCATCAGGCACGGCAGGTGCGGCTGACGGTTTGCAGGATTTGCTCGGCAAGGATCAGGCAGCTGCTCCAGCAGCAGATGCAGGCATCAGGGGAGCAAACAAGAATGCTGACGACAAGCAGGGCGCTACCTCTGGCGATACCGAGGCAGTAAAGGAAGCCAAGGGAACAACTGAAACTGATAAAAAGCCAGAACAGAGCAAAAAGGACGATGCCAAGAAGACTGATAGCAAGACAGGCTGGAATCAGTATTTTGATATAGGCGCTTCTGTCATGACGGGAAATTTTGACAATCAGTCTACTATCAATGTAGGCGGCAATATTTCAGCCAAGAAGGATGTTTCAGTTAGGGCAGAGACAAATCCTGCCAATATTGCCATTAGGACATCCAATACCTTGACCAACACGCAGAAAAATGCCAAGGTAGGCGTAGCGGCTGCGGTAGCTGTGGCAAATATGCACAACGATGCGTCGGTTATCGTACAGGGCGGCAAGCTCAATAGTACAGAAGGCAGCATTGATTTGTCTGCCCATGTCAAGCACAACAAGACCTTGGCAGATGCCATAGCAAATGCACTGGCAGCGGCTGGCAGTGCTGCCTCAGATGATCTGAACGCTGTCAAGGATGTCAAATCCGTAAATGATGCCAAGGATACAGCCAAGCTCAAAAATATCTCGAACAGTCTGGATGCGACCATGAGTACTGAGTCGCTGACTGGCAGTACAAGTGACAATGAGCTTTCGGCAGTTGCCAATGGCACGGTGGGCATCGAAAATGTTACGAACAATGCCAATGTCTATCTTGGCAATGCCGCAGATGGCAGCAATACTGAATTAAATGCAGGCAAGGATGTCAATCTATCTGCCAAGGTTGATGGCATGGACATCAACAAGGCAGGCAAATTCCAGACTAATACGACATCTGGTGCTTCTGTAGGCATCGGTGGTACGGTAGGTGTACAGAATAACTACAACAACAGCAAGGTGGAAGCCACTGGCAATACCAAAATAAAGGCTGGCGAGAATATCACGGCAAACGCCGAAAATGATATTCTCAACATAGTCAGCGCCATAGGCGGCAGCAAAACCAGCACGCTGGGTGTTACAGGCATGGTGGCATCTATGGGCGGCGAATCCAATGCCAAGGTCGATATGCAGCTGTCAGCCTCTAATGACCCAGCCTTGCAGGGAAAGATTATCAATATAGGTACTAAGAATACCACGGTACTAGTCAATATGGCAGGACAGCTCTCTGAGAGCCAAACGGCTGCCATAGGTGCTAGTGTCGGGGTTATTTCCTATGATATTTATAGCAGTGCCAAGCTCAAAGGTGCGGATAGCGCCAAGCCTATTACTATCAATGCTGATGGGCTGAATATCAAGACAGAAAATGCCAGCTATGCAGCTAATCTAACTGTGGCAGGGGTAAGCTCCCAGAATAAGTCTGCCAAAAATGCTACTGCCAAGTCAGATGATGTCGCAGGCACATCTATAAAGGTTCGGGCGAATAAATCAAGTTCAGGCGGCAGTGCAAGCGACAGTGAAAATGATACCATGATTGAACTGCAGGATCTTACTGCTGACAGTGACGGCAAGCAGAAGAGCGATGGCAGCGAGGCTTCTGGCGATGCTGCGCCTACTGCGGACAGCATAGAGGCATCCAAGGATGACAAGGGCAATGTGTCCGAGCAGAGCAAGGAAAAGACCGAAGAACAGAAAAAGAATGCTTCCAAGGTAAATATTGCGGCAGCTGGCTCTGTAGCATGGAATGATGTCAATACTTCTGCTGAAACAGAACTAGCCAATGCAAAAATAACTCCAGCAAGTGCGGGAGGTGCTGTGGCAGTAGGCACATCTGCCGAGGATAGTGCCTATATCGGAGCATTTAGCGGTGCAATGGCATTGACCAAGGCTGGCGGCAATGCTTCTGCTGGTTCACAGGGATTTTCTGCGACCTTGGCTGGTGCTGTGGCAGGCAATGACATAGTAAAGAAAACCAGCTCTATTCTCAATGGCGTGCAAATAACCAATGGTGAAACACTCCAAAACACGGCAATCAACAAGGGTGCCCAGATTGCGACAGGCGTGGCACTAGGTTCTACAACTAAGGCAGGCTACGGCGCAACAGGGGCAGGCGCTGCCTCTTTGAATTATGTGGACAGCAAAGTGCATGCTGAGCTGGCAAGCAGCACTATCAATGCCGATGATATAAAGAATGTGGCTAGTGATTCGGATCTGCAGATTGCTGGCGGCATCAGCATTGATTATGCCAAGAACAATGCTGGCATCGGGGCAGCCGTGTCTGTCAACAAGGCAGCGAATGATATTGCAGCTACGCTCAATTCTTCTACGCTGAAGGAGGTTGCCAAGATTCATAATGAGGCGGCCAGCCAGCTGATGCAGATCGGCACGGCAGTATCGGTGGGTGTAGCGACTGGCGATAAAAATGCAGCCCTGCTCAATGGAGCTGTAGCAGCCAATACTATCTCCAATCAATTGACCTCTACTCTCAGTGGGACTAAAGCGCAAGCTGAAACGCTGGATATTACGGCGCATGATGGCAGTGCCAAGGTTGGCAATATACAAGGTGAAAATAGCTATGTGGCAGATACAGCTACGTCAGGCTTTGATATAAGCACGGAATCTGGCAAAATCATTGCTGGCAAGGATATGCGTTCCTATTTAGGCAAGGACACCTCTGTCAATGTAAAAACAGAGCAAAATAATAATTCTCTTAAATATGCTAATTCTGAATATCAGCTCTCTGATGGCGGCAATACCATTGTGGCAGGAGCTATCGGCGTAGCGGCTGGCAAGACCAATGCTGCCATCGCAGGCAGCGTTGTTTACAACAAGGTAGAGAATGATTTCAAGGCAGGCATTGATGGAGTGGATGTTGCAGCTCAGGACATAAATATTGCAGCTCACAATAATACGAATATGATAGGTGCGGCAGCAGGTGCTGCGATAGCTGCCCAAAAGACTGGTGCGGCAGCCGCTGGTTCTGTGGCTATTCAGGATATCAGCAATAAGATTGCCGCTGATGTACAAAACAGCAATATTAAAAATAATACTGCATTTTCGCTTAAAGCAAAGGATGCTTCTACCCTTATAAGTGTTGCAGGGCAGGGTACTGGGGCAACGACCGCTGCAGCTGGCATGGCATGGGCACAGAACAATTTGGACAATGCTGTGCGTGCACATCTTAGCGATACAAATATTGCTCAAAGCAAGGATGTGACTATATCGGCTAATAACAATGCAGCCGCATGGGCTGTCGGCGCTAGTGCAGGCTTAACCGCAGGCGGCGCACAAAGCGTTGGTGGTACGCTTGAAGGAGCTTTTGCTGGCAATGTAGGCAAGAATAATACTGAGGCTTATGTGGAAAACAGCAATATACAGACAAAGAATATAAATGTTGTTTCTACGAATCAAGGCAAGCTCAGTGCCATAGCAGGAGATGTATCTGTAAGCACTAAAAATGTCGCACTAGGTGGAGCAGTTGCTATCAATAAGGTGGGGACTAAAGGTGATGTCCAAAAGAATAGTGCTTATATAAAAGATACCTCGCTCACAATCAACAAGGATGCAGATGATAATTCTGAAATTAATGTCAAGGCAGAGGATGATGACACATTGCTTACTGTAGCAGCAGGCGGCGGTGTGGCAGCAGGCAATGGAGTAGCAGGAATCTCTGGTCAGGGAAGCGTAGCGGATTCTGCTATCTATAGAGATACCTTGGCAAAGGCTGACAATCTAAATTTGGTGGATGATGAGGTCAATCCTTCGCTTAATATTAAAGCTGCACGCAATAGCAAAATAACCTCTACGGCTGATGCACTCAGCGTGTCTGCTGGCACAGGCAATGCACAGATATCTGCTGCGGCAGGCGTGTCTATGGTCAATATTGCTGGAGATGTTCAGGCAGGTATTTTGGGCTTGGAAACATCTGCCGTAAATGGCAAGTATCGTGGCTTGAAAAAGCTGTCAATCAATGCTGATAGCGTGAATAATATCATGAATATTGGGCTAGGGGCCAGCGTAGCAGCAGGCAGCAATCTAGGAGCGGCTCTAACGGGAAATGTTGCCATAAATAATATTGCTGTCAATACTAGAGCATGGGGAGAAAATATCGGCAATGCCGATGGCCTATCTATAGGCAGTGCTGCTATTCAAGCCAATAGCAAGGATGTCGTCAAGAATTATGCAGGTTCTTTGAATGTATCTGCTACGGGCAATGCTGCGGCTGGCTTGGGTGCTACCGTGGTGGTAAATAGTATCACTGGCAATACCGAAAGCAAGCTCTCTAACTCCAATATCGAAATAGGCGAGGAGACAGCAGGCGAAGCTGCGGACTATGCGGCTGGCTCAGGCAGTGCGCAAGGCACTATGACTAGCACAAAGAGCACAAAATTTGGACTTTTGGTATCTGCTGACAGCCAGCATGAGATTGAGAATGTGGCTGTGACGGCAGGCGTGGCTGCCTCTGCTACGGCTGCCGCCACTGTCGACGCAGTTGTGGCAACCAATAAGATAGCAGGCGCTACCTCTGCCGTGCTGGCAGGTAAGAATAATCTGTCTGCCAAGGAAAACACTGCTGGAGCTATTAATGTGCTTGCCAACAATAGTGCTGTGCTGAATAGTACCATTGTGGGAGCTGCCGTTGGTGTTTCTGGTACGGCAGGCATTGCCGGGGCTGCGGCTGTGGACAATAGCAGCTTTAGCCGCCAAGTAAAGGCAGCTATTGAAGGCGGTACTGCCTTGTCCGAGCGCAGCAATATATCCTTCAATGGCGATGTCAATGTCAGGGCGACCAATGCCCAAAGTGCCAAGGTTGATACCTATGGTGCTGCCGCAGGGGCATCTGGCACGGCAGGCGTGGCACTGACAGGCTCGGTCAGCAATGAGAATTTTGCTTCTGCTACAGAGGCAGGTATAAAAAATGTTGAAATAGCGAAAGCCAAGAATGTATTTGTCACTGCCGATACAGCCAAGAAGCTGGATATTGGCAATGGCGCTTATGGCGTGGCTGGCGGTGTTGGTGCAGCCAGTGGTGCAGTCGGCGTTATCAATGTCAAGGACGAAAGCAGCACCAAGGCGGAAATGGGTTCTGTGACTGTGAAAAATACTGCTGGTGCGTCTGGAGCTGCTGATAAAAATATCAAGGTGCTTGCCACCAATAATAGCGTACTCAATACCTTAGGCACTACTGGTTCGGCAGCTATTGGACTGGGCGGTGCATTGGCAACGACTGTAGGTGTCAGCAATATCAAGAATAGCGTGGAGACATCCTTGCATGGTGTGGATATTTCTGCTGACTGGCAGGATTTTCAGGCAAAATCTGCCAACAATATAAAGCTGTCAGCGACCAATGCAGCTGTCAGTGGTTCTCTTGCTGCCGTGGGTGTTGGTGTGGCTGTCAATACGATTGACAGCGCTACTCATACCAATATTACAGACAGCGTAGTCAGGGCAAATAAAATAGCTGTCACTGCAGATGAGGAACGCAATTTCAATGTTGACATGCTAGGTGCTACTCTAGCTGGTGCTGGCGTTGTGACCAACGTAAATATTAATAATATCGGCAAGGCAGTTGAGGATAGCTATGATTACGATGGTGCTGCATATAGCACCAAGGGCATCAAAAATCAAGCACAGGCAGGTTTGGATAAGCTTGATGGCGTACTGAATAATCTCGGTACTGCTTATGGCGACAAGGCGGGCATTGAGAAGTCAAATAAGCATAATGCTGAATTTGGCGGCACTAATGCCAAGGCAGGAGTTGGCGTAAGCATTAGCGGCTCGACATTGGGCAAGAAGCAAGGCTCAACTAGCCCGAATGACAGTACTGGTTCTGTTCAGGTAGCAAGCACCGCAGTTAATAATGGCAAGATTAGCGTTAAGCAGGGCAATGCCTCCCTTTTTGGCGGCGCTAATGTATCTGTGGGTATTACCGATGTCAAGAACAGCAATAGGCTGGCATTAAAGGATAGTACAATTAATGCTAGTCAGATTGCTGTCGAAGCAAAAAATCAGGGAAATATCACGCAGGAGGTATATCAAGGGGCGGCTTCGGTATTTGGCGCTGCTAATGTAGCGGTGGCAAAACTCATGAGGTCGGGCAGCAATATTATAGATATTCAAAATACAAGCCTTTTGGCGCAGTCCATTAGGTCTATTAATGGTACCCGCAAGACTTCTGCTTTGCGTATTTCTGCCTTGGATACAAACAGCCTAACAAACAGGATTATCGGTGCATCTGCAGCAGGTGTCGCCGCTGGCGTTTTAGTGAGCAATGTATCTGATCAAGCTAAGAATAGTATTTTTATTGGCAATGGAAGCATATTGAAGAACGTCGATTATACTGCTTCCAAGGAAAAGATTACTGCATACAGGAATGAAAATGGCAATCTTAGTGCGACAACAACGGAGCAAATTATTGAGAAGCCTGAATACGGCGATATTGATATTTCAGCAAAAAATGCTAATGTCCTTGCATCTGATGTACAGGTTGGTGCTGTGGGAGTGGCTAGCGGCAGTGCTGCTGTTTCGACTATTGATATTGGCAGTGAGAGGGATGCTGCACAAGGCATGACTTCTATCAATCTGTCAGGCACTAATACCTTGCAGGGCAAGAATATCAATCTAATCAGCGATAATGCAGTTCAGGCTAATAGCAATGCACATGGCGTTGGCGCAGGCTTGATTGCGGCTGGCGGCGTAGTGAGCAAGATTAATTCCTATGGCGGCAGCAGAACATCGCTTGGCTCAACGAAATTTATGGCGGATGCCGTAAATGCCAAGGCATTTAACAACCAAAAGCTAAAATCTGAGGCACATGGCGTTTCTGCTGGCGGTGTTGGCGTTGCCGTGAACATTGCTGAGGCAAATCTGCATGCTAATACGAGCGTAGAGGCAGGAGATATTTCTCTAAGCAAAAATATTTGGGTAGATACACAGAAATTTACCAATAGTATTCAAAATGATGTTGCTGCCCATGAGGAGCAGATAGCTGGCGGCACGCTGAATATTTTGGCAGAGGATACTTCCAGCAGTGAGTCTGAAGCAAAGGGAACTGTTGTTGGTATAGTTGCTGCTTCTGGTACTAATAGGGCGATTACCAGCAATACATCTACGGTGAATGTTTCTTTGGCGGCTAATGATTTTAAGGCAGATAATCTTAACGTAGCTGCCAATGCCAAGACCTCCAGCACTACGTATGCAGATGGTACTGGCGGAGGTATCATAGATATCAGCCCACAGGCGGCTTATGCAGAAAATACGAATAAGTCTACAGCCAATGTAGACATCAAGGGTAATTACCAACTTGCCAATGCTGCAAATATCTCTGCTGTCAACAACAACAAAACTGAGATGCTGGCTGATGCCATGTCGGCAACCGTAGTAGGCGGCAGTGGCGTTGAAGCAAAGAATAGCTCTAGTCAGAGAGCAGAGGTCAACATAAAAGAAGGGACTGTACTCACGACAGGTGGCAAGATAGATATAGCTGCCCGCAATGCGTATAGTTTTGGCGCAGCCAAAGATGCCAAATACGTTCTCAAGGGCAATGGCTACGGCGGAATTACCAATGAAGTAGGCCGTGTGGATAATGTCATCAGCGGTACAGCCAAGGTAAATATTGCAAGCGGCAGCAGTATTGTAAGTGGCAAAGACATGACTATCGCTGCTACTACAAGAAATGATGTCAAGTCAGATGCCTATGTATATTCTCTAGGCTTATTTAGTGGGAATTATCTCAATAATACAATGAAGATTGCCGTTAATGATTCCGTAAATCAGAATGCAGGCAGCAGTCTCAAAACTTCTAGCAAAGAGGCAGATTTGACTTTGGCAGCTGCTGATAGCCAGAATATCAGCACTAATACAACGGCTGAAACTGCTGCTGGATTAGCGGGAGTTACTTCCGCCAAGGCAGAAAATAATATTGAGAGAACAAGCACAATCAATGCTAATGGCGATGTGTACAGCAAAAAAGACGTGAATCTCTATGCTGGCAAGTTCGCTGGCGATGAGCTGTCAAATCTTAAGCTGGATATTAGCGCGGAGGTCTATAACAAGGTTGGCTTGCCGCTAAAAACAGCACCAACCCTTACGAACAAGCTGAGCCAAAAGAATACTGTAAATATAGGCGGCAGGGTGCGTTCCGTGCAGGATGCCAATATTTATGCTGATGCAGGCAAGGAAAGCATTAGCCAGTTTGCTGGGGCATATACCATTTATAGCGGCAGCGGCGAGCATAAATTCGTCTCAACTACCAATGGCAAGCTGAATGTCGAGGGCGGCACGCAGCTATCGGATGTAGCTGCCAATAAAAAGGACAATCATGTTAATGTCAGCGGCAGTGTTACTGCTGGCATTGCCAATGTGCAGAAGGTGACCATTGGAGACGCGGATAAAGGCTTAATCGTGCTGACCAAGGACGAGTATGCAGCAGTGGCGGAATATCACAAGAAAAATGGAACGGCTATGCCTGATAATTATGTAGTGGCTATTTCGGATGCAGACTACAGCAAGCTGTCTGACACTGAAAGAAGGACTTGCAAGTACAAGAAGCTAAGCGAGCTGGTTTCCATCAAGGATAATGAAGGCAAGGATGTATCTGCTGAAGCAGATATTACTTCGGCCAGCTTTAGTGTGGGTTCTTATAAATATGCCAACAGCCTCAAGAATCGCATGAATGAGCTTACTGCCCTGATGATTGAATATCCTGACGGAGCAGCTCATGCTGGGTATTTGGCTGAATACACAAGGCTGGCAGATGAATTGGTAGCATCTGGCATGGCAACCAAGAATCCTAATGGCAGCTATACCATCAAGAATGATACAGGTGTTGCCTATATTGATATTCCAGAGCTAATTGCTGCAGGCGGCAATATCAATCTGCAGACGAATAATGTTTACGGCTCTGGAAGCCTGACTGCCAAGGGCTCGCCGAATATCGACATTCAGAACAATACCAGCCTGTCCATAAATGTGGGCAATCTGCAGGTAGCAAATCCTGGCGGCGTTATCTGCTACAATGGCTCTAATATGAAGGATGCAGCAGCCATCAATGCCAAAAATGAAGATCAAAGCAAGAAGCTTGCTGTGGCAAGCGCTACAGGCGGCACAGCAGGAAGTATCAGCATATCCAATAATTTCAGCGGCAAAAACAGCTTCAATTATCGCAATACTGAAACAAATCAGGATTTGGAAGCGCCGATTATCTCTGACATCAATATCAAGGGCAGTATTTTGGCTGATAATGGCTCTGTAAATATCAATAATGCACAGGGCAATATCTCCATCTCTGGAGGTGCAGCTTCTGTGGTTGGCAAGGATGTCATAATGACCGCAGCTAAAGGCAGCATTTCGCAGGATTTTACGGATGATATTGTCAATATCGGCGGCGATGTACAGAACCAGTACAACAGTGTTAACTATAGGGATACTACTGGCTCTGGCGTAATATCTGGAACTGGAAGCGGTTCTGCCAAAGGAGCAGGACGTATTGCGGGCAGCAATATCTACATCAATGCTACAGATGTCAATATCAATGGACTGATTCAGAGCGGCTTTGACAACTATCATGTCGAAATCAAGCTCGATGCCAAGCTAGACAAAGATTTAAAGCCTAGCACGAATGGTACGATGACTGTGTCTAGCCGTATGGACCAAATCAAGCATGACAATATGGGACGCAATCTCTCCGACAGCGATGTACTGGGCAATCCAGAATATCGCTTGATTGGCGGTGGGCAGAGCTACAATGAAAGCAAGGGCTACTACGAGTATATTATTCCTGTCTACTACAATCCGTCGACAGGCGCTCTGCTCACGCCTGATGTGGAAAGCGGCGGCGGACAGATCTTTATCTCTGGACGCATTTCCAGTACAGGCAATGGCCAGATTCTCTGCTTGGATGGCGCATCTGATATCAGCATCAACAATGACCTAAACAACAAGCTCGTAACGGGCAAGCTGCTGAGCAATAATGTATCAGGCAAGATAACTCTAGCTGATACTGTGACCAATACGCTGAGCGTGATTACGAGAAATAATGACGGTACTAGTAACTATAAGATTTCTGCGTTGGATAGCAAGATAAATTACACTGGCAAGGGCGGACTCAAGGAAGATGGCAAGGGAGGACTGTACTTTGCTCCAGATGAGAATCTCCGCTACAACTGGACCACTGGTCAGCAGGTAGGCACTACCAAGACTTATGAAAAGCAGTGGCAGGATACATGGTGGGGGCTGAGCGACAACTCTAGCTCAGCCAAGGATTATTTGGTTGACCAATCAAACAAGCTGACACCTACGAGTACAGGGACGGCTTCGACCGTAACCAAGCGAAATGGCGCCTACATCGGTGCTGTAACTGGCGATCAGGCTAACAGCATAAATGGCAGCGATTATTCTATTTGGCAGAAGAATGAAATGACAAGCTCCAGCATGAAGGTGGATGAGGAAAAGCATTGGAGCAGCGGCTTCTTGGGCTGCCACAAGAATCACTACTATCGCTGGACTGTGAGCGAAGGCAAGGAGCAGACCAATTTCTACAGTGTCAACGCACATCAAAATATCAAGATTGGCTTTATCGGCAAGGCTGATGGCAACAGCAAGGTTGACGTAACCTCCAAAGGAAGCATTGACCTGACTGGCTCTGTTGGCAACCGCAATTATGCAGCAGGCGGCAATGACAAGCTTTTGGGAACTGTGAACATCACCTCGACCAATGGTTCTATCAACCAGCTGGGCGGCAGTATTTATGGTGGTGATATAGCTGTCAAGGCGGCTGGCGATATGCACAATATCGACATCGCCGCAGCCAAGGATGTAAATCTGACTGTCGGTTCTCTGGCAGGCAGCGGCCTGAGCAGGGATGTTTCTATCACTGTCAATGGCTACCAAGGCTCTGAGGGCAATGTTCATCTGACTATGGCTGATGATGCCAATGCTGTCGGCAAGGACAGCTTTGCCCTGACGACCAAGGGAAGCAAGGGGGATATTGAAACTGTCGGCAATAGCGTTATCAATGCTAGAAGGATTGATTTGGCGAGTGGCAATGGTGACATTACCGCTTCTGTCAAGGGCGGCCAGCAGGCTTTGGGCAGCGATACCCTGAGTGCCAGCGTCAATGCCAAGGCAAATGGCAATATCAATCTGACCCAGACAGAGGGAGATATGCGTATTGGCAGGATTTATTCTGACAATGGCGATGTAACCTTGAGTATTGCCAATGGCAGTGTCGTAGATGCCCTGCCTTATGGCACAATGCAGCGTGATGATGAAAATACCCTTATGGCAAAATGGACCAATATGGGCTTATTTGGCAATGGTGATAATGCTATGCTCAAAGAAAAGCAGGCTATCAATGATAAGGTTAATGCTGCTGCAACAAAAGATGAAGAAAGGGTTGGTGATTATAGCCAATGGAACAAGGATGCTCTTTTGTATACCATTCAGGACAGCATTATAAATCCTACCTCTGATACCTTGCCGACGACGGCCAGCAAGGATCCAAATATAAAGGCTAACAATATTACCTTGAATGTAGCCAATAATGCAGGCATTGAAACTGGCAATATTACAAATATTGCCATGAGTGACCTTGATTTGAGTACAGCTGATGGCATGGCAAACCTTAAAAAGCTCTCACAGGCAGATGCTTCCAATGTAAGCTGGGATAAAAACAATCAGTCGTTTGTAATTAGCGAAAGGCTGCCCATAGGCGTACAGACTAATACGGCTGCTGGCAAGCTGACAGTCGGCAAGTACACTGGCAGCACACTGGGCAAGGCGGATGGCAACGTATTTATCGAGGGCAGGACACAGGTAGATTCAGATATTTTGGACAAGGGCAACAAGGATTTGAATATCAGTGCTATTATGGCAAATGGCAATGTATCCATTAGCAGCTTGGGCAGCATCTTGAATGGCGCTGAAGCTGGCAAGGCGGCAATTACAGGACAAAATCTCTATCTGTCTGCCGCCAATGCTGGCTCTATCGGCACAAGGGACAGAAATCTTACTATCGATCTGCTAAAGGATGCATCAGGCGCTAATGGTACGCTGCAGGCAATCGGCTCGGCAGGTATCTTTGTGGACAATGTAGGCGACAATGCACTTAGCATCAAGTCCGTATCATCAGGCGGCGACCTCGTGCTCAATGCCAAGGGTGATATCGTCATGGCAGACAAGACAGGCTCAACGGGGGCGGCTGACAGCGTGCTACAGACGGAGAATGGCGGTACTATTGAGCTGGTTTCCCGTGAAGGGTCTGTTGGCACTGCCGAGGAAAAAAATGTTGATGGCAAGACAGAAACAATCTATGATTCTGTCCGTGTAAGGAATGCTGCTGAATCAGGCAATGAGCCGAAGGTAATGGTCAAGGCGGCAAAGTCGATAGCTATCGAAGGCATGGGCAGCGCTCCGACTGGGGCTGAGCCTAGTGGCGTGTTGAACGTGCAAATTAGCAAGACCGATGAAAATGGAGATGATTTGGAGAACATCTATCTCAATGCTCATGGCAAATTACGGCTTGCCAACGATTTGACAGCCAGCAAGAATATCAAGCTGGCGAGTGATGCGGCACTGTTGGTTGACAAAAACCTGACTGCTAATACGATTTCTTTAGCAGCAAAAGGAGATATTTTGCAGGATGCGGCTACTGCCATCAAGGCTGCTGCTGATACCCATGCAACTGGCAATGCCAAGATAGAGCTTTTGGGAACAAATAATCACCTTAGCAGCCTGACTGTGGATAGCCTGTCTAAAGATATGGCAAAGACTGGTACAATTAGGATTGTCAACGGCAGCGGCGATATTGACGTAACCATGCTCAATAGCAGCCGAGATGGAGCAGCTGCCCATGTGAACGATAATCTCATTGCAGGCAATATTTATATCAAGAACAATGGTACAGGCACATTGACCTTGGCAAAGGACCATGACCTGCATAGCGAAGGAAGTATTATGGTATCTAGTCAGGGCGGTATTATTGCTGACCATGAGCTGTGGAGTCATGGTGATATGGCATTGGATTCCAAGGCTGGCATTCATATCAAGAATGATTTAACTGCATGGGATGTGACGGCTGGTGGTGAGTGCCATAATATAACGCTAAATGCCGCAAAGGAAATTACGACAGAGGATGCATCTACCATTCTAGGAAATGATATTAAATTCAATGCGGATACTGGCGACATAAATAATTCTGCACTGGTATTGGCAGATGGTGAATTTAGGATGGTAGCTGGCGAGGGCGATATAATCAATAGAGCTGCTTCCATCAATATTAATAATGCTGATTTGCCGACGATGTCCAATGACATTTATATCGAGGCAAAAAAAGGCAGTGTCATTTCTAACGAGGATATTATTGCTGAGAATGATATTACCATTAAATCTCATAGGTTGACTGGCAGTATCAGCAATAATATCTATGCAGGACGCAATATTTTCCTTCAGGTTAGTGATGGTGATTTGCTAAACACGGCAAGGCTAGAGTCAAAGGCAGGCGATATAACATTGCAGGCTGACAATGGCAATATTATAAATGGACGAAATGGCAATATTTTTGCTTTTGGAGGCAATGCAACCCTCAGTGCTGGAGGCATTGGTTCTGTCTACAATCAGGGTGATATTTTGGCACTGGACAATAATGCTGCTAACCCTGATGCGGCAGGCAATATTGTCTTGAAGTCAGAAAATGGCAATGTCGTCAACACTAGTGATTTTAATACGATTGATGGCAGTAAAACCACGGTAGATAGTGAATCAGCAAAATATTTGGGCGGCTTGAAATCATACGACGTGGCAGCCAAGAATATCACTATGTCGGCGGTTAATGGCAAGCTGGAAAATACCAAAGATCATCTGGTTGCTCGTGGCAATGTTACACTGACAGCCAAGGAAGGCTTGAACAGCTTGGGCAAGGACATCTATGCTGGCGGCGACATCAAGCTGACAGCTACTGATGGTACTATGGTAAACAATGCCAAGCTTGTTTCGGTCAATGGTAATGTGGAGCTGACAGCAGAGAATGGTTCTGTTATCAACATGCTCGATGGCGATATTTTCGCTATGGGCGGCGATGTGAAGCTGGTGGCTGGTGCACGGCAGGAGGCAGATCATGGACTCTACAAGGTCAGTGACAAGGGAAATATAGAAAAAATCACTGGCTTTGACAAGCCTGCTGATATGCCTGACGATGCTGTTATCATTACAAAGAAGTTCTACTATATAGAAGCAAAGGATCAGGATGGCAATCCGCTGCAGGACGAGCATGGCAATACCTATCAGCTCAAGAAGTACATAGATGCTGATGACAGAGTGTCTGACCACAAGGGCGATCTGTACACAGAGGTACGCTACATCGCTCAAAATGGCGAGGAAAAGAGCCTAAACATTTTTGATGACCCTAGTGACAACACGCAAAAGACCAATATCCTGAAAAATGACAATGCCGAGTTCTTCCGTCAGGGAGATGTCATCAACCGCGGCGATGCCGTGGCTATGGGTTCTACTAGGACTGTAGCTGATGAGGCTACAGGCGAAAGCCATATCGAAAGCGTCAAGGCTGGCACGGTTATGCTGGAGTCCAGGCATGGCAATGCCTCGAACTATGATAACTTTGAGGCAGTGGATGGCAAAAAGGAGCTAGAGATAGATGGCAGGAGCGTGTTCAACAAAAATACTGGCGAGCTGTATGCCAACAAGAAGTATATGCTCGCAAATGGCAATATCTCCTTGCGAGCGCCAGAAGGCAGGTTCTATAACGATTTTGCCATCAAGACAAGTGGTGATCTGACAATGGAAAGCAATTACGATATTGTTATAGGCAACGGGCTTAACCTAGCCGAAGTAAATGGCAATCTCAACCTGATTTCCAGTAAAGGCAGCGTTACCAATGGCGAAAATTCCAAGATTATCGTCAATGGCAATATCAATGTTTCAGGCGCTACCGGCGTTGTCAACAAGGGAGAGTTTATTGCCAAGGGGGGCGGCGATGTCAATATGTCCTCGTCTGGCGGCGATATTATTGTCGGCGACATCATCGGCGGCAGAGTTGTTATCTCCAGCGACAAGGCGGACGGCGTAATAGATGTGTCCAAGGGCACGATCACGTCTGACAGCTATTTGGGGATTCACGGCGACAATGTCAAGGGAACCATTCAGGCTGCTAAGGGCGACAACTACCAGGGCACGATGGGCTTTGGCATTACGGGCGCCAAGGGCGGTGCCATGAAGGGCGATATGAGCCTGGTCAATGATGGCGATACCACCTTTGACATCCTCCACATCACCGATGGGCAGGCTAAAATAGGCGGCAATGGCACGCTGAAGGCAGAAAATGTCAAGACCAAGGGCAATCTCGACCTTTATGTCAAGGGCAGCAAGACTACTATCCTAGGCAGAAAAGCGGGCAAGCAGGATGGCCAGTACATTTATGCCAACAATGGCGGCTGGATGAATTTCTTTATTGACAACCGCACGCATCAGACCAGCAATGCGCTTTTGCTGCATATTGCTGATTTCCACTATGCAGACAGCCAGCGCTTTGCCCTCGATGATTTGGCAGGCCAGCTGCTGGATTTCAATCCATTGATGTCCCACAGGCAGCTTTTGGCTGACAATATCGGGCTGTTCAACCGCTACAATCTCTACGACAGCACGCACGCCAAAAATGAGCTTGCAGGCTTCGGGACGGATAATGTGCTGGATATAAACAGCACGGACGGCGGCTTGGAGCTTGTCGGCACTGAGGCGTGATTGGCAGCAGTAAAATAATATAGTAGGAAAATGTTTCCACGGTCATATTTTGTGGCCGTGGAATTTTTTTTGCAAATTATCCACAATTTATGCACAAAAGCATTGACAGAGCAATAGGAAGCTGATAAAATCTTTTAAGTGAGCCTATGTGGCCACACGAAATTTTGAAAGGAGGATATCGATTTACATGGTAATGACTGATCCTATTGCAGACATGCTTACTCGTCTGCGCAACGCAAATTCCGTATTCCATGAGAAGGTAGAAATCCCTGGTTCCAAGATTAAGAAGGCTATTGCTGAGGTACTCAAGGAAGAGGGTTTCATCAAGGATTACACCTTCACTGAGGATGGCAAGCAGGGGGTAATCACTATTTCCCTGAAGTATGGCCCAGCCCGTGAAAAGGTAATTACCGGTATTAAGCGTATTTCCAAGCCTGGTCTGCGTCAGTACGCAAAGGCAGCTGAGCTCCCTCGTGTTCTCGGCGGTTTGGGTATCGCCATTATTTCCACTTCCAAGGGAATCATGAGCGATAAGGATGCTCGCAAGGCTGGTCTCGGCGGCGAGGTTGTAGCTTACGTTTGGTAATTATTTAATAGTTAGGAGGTGTACTAATGTCAAGAATTGGTAGAGCACCTATCACTATCCCAGCCGGCGTAACTGTTAAGGTTGAGGATGGCAACAAGGTGACTGTAAAGGGTCCTAAGGGTGAATTGGTACGCGAGATTCATCAGGACATGAAGATTAACATTGAGGAGAACACTCTGACTGTAGAGCGTCCTTCTGATAATAAGGATCACAGAGCACTGCACGGTTTGAGCCGTACCCTGCTGCACAATATGATTATTGGTGTAAGCGAGGGCTTTGCAAAGACTCTTGAGATCAATGGTGTTGGTTACAGAGCAGCTGTAAAGGGCAAGAACCTGGAGCTGTCCCTGGGCTTCTCTCACCCTGTAGTTGTTGAGCCACCTGAGGGCATCAAGTTTGAGTGCCCAGCTGCAACTAAGATTGTAGTAAGTGGTGTCAGCAAGGAAGCTGTTGGCGCAATCTCCGCAAAGATTCGCGACTACAGAAAGCCAGAGCCATATAAGGGCAAGGGTATTAAGTACGAAGGTGAGTTTGTTCGTCGCAAGGTTGGTAAAGCTGGCGCGAAGGGCAAGAAATAATTAGCAGAAAGGAGTAACCGACAGTGTTTGTTAAGGAAGATAAGAATAAAGCTCGTCAGAAGCGTCACCTGCGTGTACGCAATCACATTTCCGGCACTGCTGAGAGACCACGTCTTAACGTATTCCGTAGCTTGAGCAACATCTATGCACAGGTTATTGATGATGTTAACGGTGTTACTCTCGTATCTGCCAGCACAAAGGATAAGGATTTCCAGAACTATGGCGGCAATGTTGAGGCAGCTAAGGCAATCGGCGAAGCCGTTGCAAAGCGCGCTATCGAAAAGGGCATTACCGAGGTAGTATTCGACCGTGGTGGTTATGTATATCATGGCCGTGTTGCAGCACTTGCTGAAGCAGCTCGTGAAGCAGGCTTGAAATTCTAAAATTTGTAAAGGAGGTACATAAATGGCTAGAATTGACAACGAGACTCCTGAGTTCCAGGAAAGAGTTGTATTTATTAACCGCGTTGCCAAGGTAGTAAAGGGCGGCCGTCGCTTCTCCTTCAGCGCATTGGTAGTTGTTGGTAATGAGAAGGGTCAGGTTGGTGCAGGCTTGGGTAAGGCTGCAGAGGTACCTGAGGCAATTCGTAAGGGCGTTGAAGATGCCAAGAAGAATTTGATTAGTGTTTCCCTGAAGGATACCACCATTCCTCATGAGATGATTGGTGTATTCGGTGCAGGCCGTGTGCTGATGAAGCCAGCTGCCAAAGGTACTGGTGTTATCGCTGGTGGCCCAGCTCGTGCCGTTCTCGAGTTGGCTGGTATTAAGGATATCCTGACTAAGTCTCTGGGTTCCTCTAATCCAAACAACATGGTACGTGCTACCCTGAAGGGCTTGGAGCAGTTGAAGCAGGCTGAGAAGGTTGCTGAGCTCCGTGGCAAGACTGTACAGGAACTTTTGGGTTAAGGAGGATTTGAAAATGGCAAAGTTGAAGATTACTCTGACCAGAAGCCTGATTGGCAGATCCGCTACACAGCGTGCTACTATTAAAGCATTGGGTCTTAAGAAGTTAAATTCCTCAGTTGAGCTTCCAGATAATGAGTCCATCCGTGGCCAGCTCCACAAGGTTGAGCATCTCATTACTGTTGAAGAGCAGGCTTGAGTTCAGGGAGGTGCAATAGACAGATGAAATTGAATGAATTATCTCCAGCTCCTGGCGCCCGCAAGGTACGTTTCCGTGTAGGTCGTGGTCTGGGTTCCGGTAATGGCAAGACCTCCGGTAAGGGTCAGAAAGGTCAGAAGTCTCGTTCCGGCGGCGGCGTTCGCACTGGTTTCGAGGGTGGCCAGATGCCTATCTATCGTAGATTACCAAAGCGTGGTTTCAAGAACATCTTTGCTAACGTATATGCAGAGGTTAACGTTGAGACTCTGAATCGTTTTGAGGATGGCACCACTGTTGATGCAGTAGCATTGGTAGAGGCTGGCGTTCTGAAGAACATCCAGGATGGCGTTCGCATTCTGGGCAATGGTGAGCTTACCAAGAAGCTGACTGTTGTAGCAAATGGCTTTACCAAGTCTGCAGAGGAAAAGATTACTGCAGCAGGCGGTAAGGTTGAAAAGTTGGGGTGATCTGATTGGTTTCAGCCCTCTCAAACATCGTTAAGATTCCGGAGCTGAGGACAAAGATTATCTTTACTCTGGTTATGTTCGCTGTATTCAGAATGGGTACTCATATACCTGTTCCAGGCGTTGATCCATCAGCCATTGAAAGGCTGTTTAACAGCGGAACTCTTTTCGGTTTGTTGGATTTGTTCTCTGGTGGTGCTCTTAGCAAGTTTTCCATATTTGCCATGAGTATTACCCCGTATATTAACGCATCCATCATTATCCAGCTGTTGAATGTAGTAATACCTACACTGGAGCAATGGTCAAAGGAAGGCGAAGAGGGGCACAAGAAAACCACCAAGGTCACACGCTACTTCACTGTAGCATTGGCATTCCTCCAGGCAATGGGTATGTCCATCGGTCTGAAGGAGGCTGTTCTAAATCCTGGTCCGGCATCAACATTGATTATTGCAATTACCTTGACTGCCGGTACGGTATTCCTCATGTGGGTCGGTGAGCAGATTACTGCCAACGGCGTGGGGAATGGTATTTCACTAATTATTTTTGCAGGTATTGTGGCAGCTCTGCCATCTAATATTGGCAAGATTTATCATTATTTGCAGGCAGGAACCATTTCCTATATAAATGTGTTCTTCTTTGCAGCAATTGCGGTGGCTATGATTGTCTTTGTTATAGCAATTCATACCGCCTATCGTAGGATTCCAATTTCCTACGCCAAAAGGGTTGTCGGCAACAAACAGTATGGCGGACAATCCAGCTTTATCCCGCTGAAGGTAAACCACGCGGGAGTAATTCCAATAATCTTTGCGTCATCCGTGCTGATGTTTCCAGTAACTATTGCCCAGTTTATTGATATCCCCTGGGTAAAAGATTTTGCCGGGTATTTTGCGTGGGGTACACCGCTACATTCAACAGTGTACGCACTGCTGATTATCTTCTTCACGTATTTTTACACCGCGGTTACTGTAAAGATATCGGATATGGCAGAGAATCTGAAAAAATACGGTGGCTTCATCCCGGGTATTCGTCCGGGTGAGCCTACTGCAGAATATTTAGATCATGTCATGACTCGTATTACCCTTGCAGGAGCATTCTTCCTTGCGTTCATAGCTATTCTGCCAACCATAATAGCTAGTGCCACCCATTTGGAGGGCGTTAACTTCGGCGGAACAGCACTGCTGATTGTTGTAGGCGTAGGCCTGGATACTATGAAGCAGATTGAATCCATGGTAGTGATGCGACATTACGAAGGATTCATGAAGTAAGGAGGAAAAAATGCATATTCTTTTGATGGGGCCTCCTGGTGCTGGTAAAGGCACTCAGGCAGCTAATATCGTTAAGAAGTTCAATATCCCGCATATTTCCACTGGCGACATGTTCCGTGCCGCTATCAAGGAAGGAACCGAGCTGGGAAAAAAGGCCAAGGCATGTATTGATGCCGGTAACCTGGTTCCAGATGAGATTACTGTAGGTATCGTCAAGGAGCGTTTGGCTCAGGACGATTGCAAGAAGGGTTTTATTCTGGATGGCTTTCCTCGTACTGTTGAGCAGGCAGATGCCCTCAGCAAGATTCTTGTTGAGCTGGGCTTGAGCCTGCAGAGTGTTATCAACATCACTGTTCCATCTTCTGATCTGGTGGAGAGAGCAGTTGGTCGTAGAATCTGCCGCAGCTGCGGTGCTACTTATCACATTAAGTTCAGCCCATCCAAGGTTGAAGGCAAGTGTGATGCTTGTGGCGGCGAGCTTTATCAGCGTGCAGATGACACCGAGGAAACTATGAAGAATCGGTTGTCAGTATACGAGGCACAGACAAAGCCATTAATCGAGTATTACCAGAAGGCTGGTCTTTATGTAGAGATTGATGGTCGTCAGGCAATCGACAAGGTTTTTGCAGACGTTGTTGAAACCCTGAAGTAAAAAGGAGTCATTATGTCTAAGCAAGATGTAATTGAAGTTGAAGGTAAGGTTCTGGAGGCATTGCCAAATGCAATGTTCCAGGTAGAGTTGGAGAACGGTCATGTTGTTTTGGCCCATGTTTCCGGCAAGATTCGCATGAATTTCATCCGCATCCTGCCAGGTGACAAGGTAACCATTGAGCTTACACCATATGATCTGACTCGTGGCCGTATCACCTATCGTTTTAAATAGTCAAAACAAGGCTTTTGGCAGTATATGAAAGGGGCATAACGCAATGAAAGTTAAACCGTCGGTTAAACCTATTTGTGAAAAGTGCAAGGTTATTAAGCGTAAGGGTCGCGTAATGGTTATTTGCGAAAACCCAAAACATAAGCAGAGACAGGGATAATTTTAGAAGGAGGTGCTTGATGTATGGCACGTATTGCCGGTGTAGATTTGCCACGTGATAAGAGAATTGAGATTGCATTAACATATATCTATGGTATTGGTCTGACCACTTCCCAGAGATTGCTGAAGGAGACTGGTATCAATCCTGATACCCGCGCTCGTGATCTGACTGAGGACGAGGTTGTAAAGCTTCGTGATATCATTGACAAGCAGGTTATCGTAGAGGGTGACTTGCGTCGTGAGCAGTCCCTGAATATAAAGCGACTCGTTGAGATCGGCTGCTATCGCGGTCGCCGTCATCGTATGGGTCTGCCAGTTCGTGGACAGAATACTAAGAATAACGCTCGTACTCGCAAGGGCCCTAAAAAGGCTGTTGCTGGTAAGAAGAAATAAGGGAGGGCTAAAGAGTGGCAGTTAAGAAGTCTGTTCGTCCTAAGAAGAAGGACCGCAAAAATATTGAATTTGGTGTTGCTCATATCAGCTCCACCTTTAATAACACTATCGTTACTTTGACTGATAAGAACGGTAATGCACTTTCCTGGGCAAGCGCAGGCGGACTTGGTTTCCGTGGCTCCAGAAAGAGCACTCCATTCGCAGCACAGATGGCAGCAGAGGTTGCTGCAAAGGCTGCTATGGAGCATGGCTTGAAGCAGGTTGATGTTTACGTTAAGGGTCCTGGTGCTGGCCGTGAGGCAGCTATCCGTTCCCTGCAGGCTACCGGCCTTGAGGTTAGCATGATTAAGGATGTTACCCCAATTCCACATAATGGATGCCGTCCGCCAAAGCGTAGAAGAGTTTAATGGGAGGTGCAGAATAAATGGCAATTGATAGAGTACCAGCACTGAAGAGATGCCGTTCTCTCGGTATTGAGCCAGGCGTTGTAGGCCTCGGCAAGAGTTCCAAGCGTCAGCCTCGCCGCACCCGTGGTAAGGTTAGCGAGTATGGCATGCAGTTGAAGGAAAAGCAGAAGGCAAAGTTCATCTATGGTGTACTTGAGAAGCAGTTCCGCGCTTACTATGCAAGAGCAAAGAAAATGCCAGGTATCGCCGGTGATAACCTGATTAGCCTTTTGGAGAGAAGACTGGACAATGTAGTATTCCGTCTGGGCCTTGCTTCCACCCGTAAGCAGGCACGTCAGGTTGTTCGTCATGGTCATATTACTGTAAATGGCAAGCGTTGTGACATTCCATCTGCACTTGTTAATGAAAATGATGTTGTTGCAGTAGCTGAGAAGAGCCGTTCTAACGAGTTCTTTAAGGCACAGGCTGAGTCCAACAATGCACTCAGCACTCCTGCCTGGATTACTGTTGGCGCTGATAACTTCAGCGGCACTGTAAATCGTTTCCCTGCCAGCGAGGATTTCGATATCCCTGTTGACAGCCAGGCAATCGTTGAGTTGTACTCCAAATAATAATTTCTGTGTATTTTTTGCATTTGTTATCGGATATGTACAGAGATGCATTGAATTATTGAGGAGGGCAATTCCACATGATCGAAATCGCAACACCAAAGATTGAGATACAGGAAAATAATGAGGATCTTTGCTATGGTAAGTTTGTCTGCGAGCCTATGACTCGTGGCTACGGTATTACCATTGGAAACAGCATGCGCCGCATACTGTTGTCCTCTATTCAAGGTGCAGCTATTACTTCTGTCAAGATTGACGGAGTGCTGCATGAGTTCTCCACAGTTCCTGGAGTTCGGGATGATGTAACTAACATCATCCTGCACTTGAAGGAGCTTTGCCTCAAAATGCACTGCGATGAATCCAAGGTCATTCGGATTGACGTGCAGGGTGAGAAAGAGGTAACAGCAGCAGATATTATTCATGATGCTGATATCGAGATTCTCAATCCTGACTTGCATATTGCAACCGTCAATGAGGCAGGTTCCTTGAAGATAGATATGGTTGTTGAGCATGGCCTGGGCTATGTTACAGCAGAGAAAAAGAAGAGTCCTGATGATGCCATCGGTACTATTCTTGTAGATTCTATCTTCTCACCGATTCGTCGAGTAAATTACAAGGTTGAAGACATTCGTGTTGGTGATGCCACTGATTACGATAAGCTGACTTTGGAGGTTTGGACCGATGGTTCCATTCAGCCAGAAGAAGCTGTCAGCAAGGCAGCAGCCATCCTGATTGGCCGTCTGAAGCTTTTCCAGAATCTGACCGTTGCTCCAGAAGTGGAGTTTGTGCCAGAGGAAGAGGTAGAGGCAAGCAGTGAAACTGTTGTCAGCAATCCAGAGTTGGATTCCATTCTGGCAACCAGAGTGGAGGATATGGATTTGACTGTCCGTTCCTTTAATTGCTTGATGCGGGCAGATATAAAGACTGTTGGTGACCTGGTAAACAAGACTGAGGAGGAGATTATGAAGGTTCGTAATCTTGGCCGCAAGTCTTTGGATGAGGTTAAGGACAAGCTGAAGTCTATGGGTTTATCCTTAAAGGAAAGTGATCCTTCAGCAATGGGAGGATTCCCTGGAGACGATTCGGAAGCTTGATTGACATTATTTTTGATACAAGGAAAGAGGGAAATAAATGGCTTATAGAAAGTTAGGTCGTAATTCTAGTGCCCGTAAGGCACTGTTTAAGAGCATTCTGACTTCCTTCTTCAAGCACGAGCGCATTGAGACTACCGAGGCTAAGGCTAAGGAAATCAGCGGTCTTGCAGATCAGCTGATCACCCTGGCAAAGCGCGGTGATTTGTCTGCACGCCGTCAGGCTATTGCTCAGCTTGCTGATGAGGATGTTGTTAGAAAGCTGTTCACTGATATTGTTAACTACGACTCTGTAAAGAACCGTCAGGGCGGTTACACCCGTACCCTGAAGCTGGGCGTTCGCCGTGGCGACGCAGCTCCTATGGTTATTCTTGAGTTGGTAAAATAATCATCGGTATATTAAGAGGCTGTTGCTTCCAATTTGGA
>Ga0129313_1000599_pt1 | contig 28420 bp, 27 predicted proteins | sample O1105metagenome_FD_94436 | JGI IMG/M metagenome (GOLD analysis project Ga0129313, IMG submission 94436) | Orangutan group fecal microbial communities from fecal samples from Wisconsin, USA - O1105 metagenome | ecosystem: Host-associated > Mammals > Digestive system > Large intestine > Fecal...
CAAAAAGATGCGCAGCACCTGACGGATCTCCGGCTCATCGTCCGCGATCAGAACGGTATGGTTCTTTCCTTCCATGGCTTCTTTTCTCCTTTGTCAGCTCCGGCCGCCAACCTGCCTGTTTTGACCCCGAACGGGCCGTACTTCCTGTTTTTTCTATCATAGCATAGTTCCGGCCGCTTCCGCAGTGCCCAGCGCGGAAATTAAGAGTTCTTCACAGGCGCAAAGCGCAGCGCGCCATTGCCTACCCGCGGCCGTGCTGCTGAGAGGCTGAGCGTTTTCGCCGAAGGCACTGGGACCGATAAACAAAAAAGCTGCAGAACTTGCGTTCTGCAGCTTTTGGTGCACCTCGCGCACTCATATCCGAACTTTTCTCCGCTTTCACGGCTTCCCCGAAAGCGACCGTTTCTGTGCCTTCCTTATAGTTAAAGGTAATGAGAACCTTATCATCGTAGAGATAGATGGCATTGATGAAGGTATCCACCAGTGCCTGCCGCTGCTCCGGCTGGGTCATATCCAGCTTTCGGAAACGGAGCAGCCAGAACCGGACGAACTCCTCTTTCATCTTCGGCTTGGCCAGCCGTTCCTCTGCAATGCGGGCTTGCAGCTCCTTCCACTGTTCTTCCAGAGCCTCCAACCGTTCTTTCGTGGAACTGGTCAGGATCCCCATCTGAATAGCGTTCAGCATATTGGTGATGCCGACTTCCGTTTCCTTCAACTGCTTTTCGTAGATAGGCAGGTCCATACTTTCCTGATTTTGCAGCTCCATGACTTTGGCGATGATGGCATTCATGGAAGCGTCATCTTCCACCAGCTTCATGGTTTCGTTGACTACCAGATCTTCCAGCCACTGCTTCCGCACTGCCTTTTTATCGCAGGTCTTTTTCTTCTTGGCAGCAGCACACTTGTAATAGGTGTACATCCTGCCGGTGTGGCTGACACCGCTTTCGCCAAACATCAGCGCACCACACTTGCCGCAGTATAGCTTAGTGGTCAGCAGATAGGTATCCTCTGCCTTATGACGGGCAGGGGCTTTCTTATTTTTCGCTAGCTTTTCCTGCACCTTGTTGAACAGTTCTTCCGATACCAACGCCGGAATTGCATTGGGCTGCAGCACATCCCGCAAGCGCAATTCGCCGATGTACCGGCGATTACTCAGCATCCGCTGAATCGTATTGTAGGACATCTCCCCACCCATCGAATTCTTAATGTTGTGCGCCTTTAACCAATCCCGCAGGTCAGTCATGGTCGCGCCGTCTGCATACTTCTGGAACGTCTGCTCCACATACAGGGCCAGCAGCGGGTCGAGCTGGTAATGCCGGGTCTCGTCAATTACATAGCCAAACGGAACTGTTCCGCCATTGTACACGCCTTTCAGTGTGTTTTCGGTCATGCCCCGCACGACTTTTTCAGACAGGTCTGCCGAATAATATTCCGCATATCCTTCCAGAACCGATTCCAGAATGATGCCCTCCGGGCCAGCCGAAATGACTTCTGTTGCCGATACCAATTTCACGCCGTTCCTCTTCAGTTGGGTCTTGTACCGGGTACTGTCGTAGCGGTTTCGAGCAAAACGGTCCAGCTTCCAGACAACGATGACATCAAAGATCCCGCGCTCGCTGTCTTTGATCATCTGCTGAAACTGCGGGCGGTTGTCCGTTTTTGCAGAGACGGCACGGTCGATATAGTGCTTCACCACCGTGAAGCCGTTTTTTTCCGCATAGGCAGTGCATTCCCGAATTTGACCTTCAATGGATTCTTCACGCTGGTTGTCCGAGGAATAACGGGCATAGATCACAGCGGTCATGGCAAGCACCTCTCATTCTACATCATTGAACGGCGGAGCGTTCATTCGAATCAATGTTTCGTATAATGTATATGCTACAATTTTAAAATTATTTCAATACTAATTATTTCAATACTAATTATTTATCCTCCTGCGAATTTCGACTTATCAATTCCTGCAACCGCTCAGTTTCTTCCTCGGCGTAGGCTCTGGCGTCTGCCTCCAGCGGCTGGCAGTAATAGCCCAGAAGATCCTCTTCTCCTGATATATACCCGGTCTGGTAATTCCGCAGCCATCGTCTGGCCTGGTCGTAGTAGGCCGCCTGGGTCGCGGCATCGTCCCAGTCGATGTTTTCCACCACATAAGCCTGCTGTACATGAAATGCCTCGTGGGCGATGGTGTCCATGGTCTCCTGCGCGGTCCCGCTTTCCAGCACAGAGCGGGAAAGCACGATCTGCCGGGAAGCAGCGCTGTAGTAGCCCATCCGGTCCTCGTCGAGCGGTTGAACCGTGATTTCTGTCCCGTCAGGCACCCCCAGCATGGCAAGCTCATAGGCGGCCAGCTGCTTTACCAGTTCGGTCTTGCTGTCCAGAGATGCCGTTTCCCAGGCATTCTCTGCAAAGCCGGGCAGGAATTTCTTTTCGTGAAGCTGCGCCGTCGTTTCCGCCTGCGTCTGCGCAGATGCCGCTGCGGTCAGATAAACCTGGCTGCTCCACACGCCCCATACTGCCGGGACTGCCAGCAGGAGCGTTGCCATCAGCACGCCAAACCGGCGGCAGTTCTCCCGGACGCGGTCCTCTCCACACAGGAGGGCAAAGTCGCCGTACCCGCAGCGGCGGCTTTTCCGTCGGAACTTCCTGAAGCTCTCGCATCGGAACCAAAACACGCCCGCAAACCAGAGGACTGCCAGCAGCACCCCCACCGGCCAGACCTGCCGGAGCGCTGTCAGCGCAAACAGCAGCTCCGCCGGCAGCAGCACGGCGCACCACAGAAAAAGTGGCCCGCCGGCTATGCAGGCTGACGTTGCCGGCACCAACCACCACCAGAGCATATACAGGATCACACAGCCGGACGCGATGGTCCCGCCGGAGATCCCCGGCCCCAGAAGCTGCGGCTTTGCCCAGCGCAGCCAACCGACCACACAGCCATTGAAGATCATTGCGCCCACGGTCGAGAGCCACCCGACCAGTTTCCGGAGTTTTGCCATAACGGGTTCCTTTCTGTTGTGCGGCTGCCCTTACTGCTCAAGCTCCGGCAGCCGCTGATAAGCCTGTTCGATCTCCAGCTCGGCCTCTGCCGGAGAGGCCGCCCACACCTTGAAATAAGTACCGCCCCGGGAGTGGTACAGCGGCACCTCCGGCGGTGCCGAGCCCTCTAGCACATAGGCCCGACAGCGTGTGCCGGACTGCCGAAGATACAGCACGGTGTGCTCTCCGATGTAATACCGGTAGCCGCCCGACGGCAGACCTCCGCCAAAGCCGGTGCTTCTAAACTCACAGAGCACCAGCACCAGCACGATCACCACACCGCCGACCACGGGCAGGACATTCAGCGTGAACGCGTACTCCATCCTTTCACCCCCCCTCAGTGCAGGAAGAGACGGATGAGCACAAAAGGCAGGGCGCAAAGCAGCACGACGCCCACGATCAGCGCGATGAGCGAGAAGATGGACGCCACGAACTGGTAGATCATCATACTGATCTGCCAGCGGAAGATCAGCACGAGCGCCGCCGCAGCAGCGACGATCAGCCGGTTGGGCTGCGTCTCCGCGCGCCAGATGAAAAAGGCCGAAAGCAGCACGGTCATGCCGCAGATCACGATACACAGGTTGCCGAGTGCAGACTCAAACATAGTGGGTTCTCCTTTTCTATTGAAGCAGCTTTGGCTTACACTACAGACAAGCTCGCCGGTTGGGCTGCGTTTGGAAAAACGCAAAAAAAGTTTCAGCGCCCGCCATGGCCGTGGCCGCCGGGCTCTTGACCGCCGCCGCTGCGGCCGCCGCCCTGGCCCAGCCCGGCACCCTGGCCCTTGCCGCTGCCCTGAGAGGCCGACACCGACTTGGAGGTGCCAAACTTCAGCCCGCTCTCGCGGCCCTGCGAACCGGGGGCACCCGGGTCATCCCCGCGTTCCCGGCCGCCGTCCTCGGAGGAGCCTGTCGCGGCTTTGCGAGCGGTGCTCTGGGTGGGTACGGGGCCGTACTTCCCGTTTGCCGCGTTCTCGCGCAGGGACTGCACAAAGGCATTGTGCCGCTGCGCCTCCGTCATTCTCGGCTGCTGCACCGTCGGTGTGTTGTTCTGGGTGTTTTTTCCGTTCTCGCTGTTTTTGCCCCAAAGGGAACTGAAGAATCCCATTGTGTGCTCCTTTCGCATTCGTCTGTTTTTGTCCGGTCACATAAGATAAGCCCGCCGGAGCAGCCGCAGTTGGAGCTTTCGATGCGAGATCTCAAAATTTCATGTTTTTCATACGCCCTCCCTGCGCTGTTCGCACCGCAAAAAGCAGCTTTATTTTTCCATTCTGGCTTTTCTTTCTGCGCAGAGTATGCTATAATGACCGCAGGCTTGTGGAAAAAGTGCCTTTTTGCCGGTTTGCGGCAGCCTGCTTTTGTTCATTTTTGCCGTTACACCCCGCAAGGGGACGTAGGATAATACCGGTGGCCGTGCCTGCGTTCAAGTCGCTTAATTCTTTACGTTACACCCCGCAAGGGGACGTAGGATAATACCAGGCGTATAGAGCGACCAGAGCGCCCCACAGACAGTTACACCCCGCAAGGGGACGTAGGATAATACACTCTGTCTTGTAGCAAAGCACCGGTTATGGTATACTGTTACACCCCGCAAGGGGACGTAGGATGATACTACCATCTTTCAGCACATGATTGTTCTTATCTTTAGTTACACCCCGCAAGGGGACGTAGGATGATACACCAACTACGGCAGCCTGTGGTCCCTGACCACTGCGTTACACCCCGCAAGGGGACGTTGGAAATCTCGTAAAAAGAGAAAGCGTCAAGTTTACCGTTAAAAATCACACCCCGCAAGGGGACACAGACAACTGCCCCGCTTTGCTGCACAGTTTCGTGCGGTGAAGCGGGGCGGTTGCTTTTCTGTGAAATTTCGGGCTGTTTCCCACTGGAAGATCTTCCAAAAAAGCGGTCGGAATTTCTCCTATTTCGGCGTTTTTTCTTTGTCGAATTCCGTGCTATAATGGGAACGAATCTTTTCAAAACTGTTTTTTCGGGTATTGCTTTGCTATTTTGTCCAAAGGAGATGATTCCTTGCACACGCTCACATTGCAGGCGACCTTCTGCGGCCTGCTGCACGGCCTTGGCAAGCTGGCCTTCCGGGCCGACAAGACCGCAGCCGGCCTGTTGGCCGACCTGCCGGACAACCCGGAGTGGGCCGCCGTGCGCGGCGGCGCGGCCGCAGGGTCGGACGCCGCCCGCTGCGCTGCCTTTGCCCGCAGCCTGTCCGTGACCGCCGACGCCCCCGCCGCCGAACCGGCCAGCTCCCGCTACCGGCCCCTGCGCTCCATTTTCAGTCACCTGAACGGGGAGCACCCCGGGTATTCCGTCCCGGCTGCCCGCCCGGACGGTGCCCTGCACGACCCCGTGCAAGATGCGCCGGACATCCCCGCCGCCGTTTACCAGGAGCTCTATCAGGAGCTGACGGGGCAGCTCACCGGCCTGCAGTTCAGCCCGGCGCAGGCAAACGCGCTGCTGGGCCTGCTGGAATCCCAGTGCAGCGCCCTGCCTGCCAGTACCGCGCGGGAAGAGGACCGGGACATTTCCCTCTACGACCAGCTCAAGCTGACGGCGGCTCTGGCGGCCTGCGTCAGCGAGTACCTACAGCAGGCCGCCGCCTTTTCCCTGCTGGACACCCCCACGGAGCTGCGCCGGAAACCGGCATTCCTGCTCTACACCGCCGACTTTTCCCGCATCCAGCGGTTCATCTACACTGTACACACCAAGGGTGCCCTGCGGTCCCTCCGCAGCCGTTCGTTCTTTCTGGAACTGCTCATGGAGCACTACATGGACGAGCTGCTGGACGGCTGCGGCCTGACCCGGACCAACATCATTTACAGCGGCGGCGGGCATTGCTATCTCCTGCTGCCCAACACCGCCGCCGTGCAGCAGACTCTTGCCGACTGGAACCGGGCCTTCAACGGCTGGCTGAACGATCAGTTTGGCGTGCAGCTGTTCCTGGCCAACGGTTGGACCCCCTGCAGCGCCAACGACCTGTGCAACGTCCCCGCGGAGGCAAGCCCCTACAAAGCCCTGTTCCGCCGGGTCAACGCCATTGCCGAGCAGCACAAGCAGCACCCCTACGATGCCGCTGCGCTCCGCGCCCTGAACCGGGAGCCGTCCGGTGCCGACAACACCCGGGAGTGCAAGGTGTGCGGCAATTCCGCACAGGTCAACGCCGAGGGTCTCTGCCCGTGGTGCAATCGGTTTGCCAACCTGTCGGCACAGATCCAGAACCAGTCAGTCTATCTGATCCACAGCACGCCCCGCCCCGGTGCCTTTGCGCTGCCGGGCATCCGTGACAGCAACCGGTTCCTTTCGTTCTCGAACGACTCCAGCCTCTGTGCCGACGCCGTGCGCTCCTACACCAAGAACCGGCTGGTCCGGACGCTCAGCCCGTCCGTCAACCTGTTCGTCGGCGACTATGCCGCCAGCAACAATATTGAGGATCTTGCCGACCAGTCGGAGGGCATCCGCCGCATCTCCATCTGCCGCATGGACGTGGACAATCTGGGGCAGGCCTTTATTGCCGGCTTTGAGCAGCCGGACCAGACCGACCCCGTGCAGCGGATGAAGTACGTCAATCTGTTCCGCGCCGCAGCGTTCTCGCGGCAGATGTCGCTGTTCTTCAAGTACCGCATCAACGGCCTGCTGCAGGGGCTTTGCGTCAGCATCGTCTACGCCGGCGGCGACGACGTCTTTCTGGTTGGTGCCTGGAACCACACCCTGCAGGCCGCCCTGCGCATCCAGAAGCACCTGCGCAGCTACACCTGCGGGGCGCTGACCATCAGCGCGGGCATCGCAATGTTCAACGAACATTATCCCATCCGCGCCGCAGCCGAGCAGACTGCTGCGCTGGAAGACGAAGCCAAAAAGCTGCCCGGCAAGAACGGTGCTGCGCTATTCGATGCCGTGCCCGACCACACCTATTCCTGGGATGTGCTGCAGGACAAGGTGCTGGGCGAAAAACTTGCCTGTCTGGAGCAGTTCTTTGTGCAGTTCCAGGGAAACGACGACGATGATCACCGCGGCAATTCCATGCTGTACAACCTGACCGACCTGCTGCGCAATACCCAGGAGGACCACGTCAATTTTGCACGGTGCGTCTACCTGCTTGCCCGGCTGCGCCCGGACGAGAAGAAGGCAAGTGAGGCCCTGAAGGACGTATACCGGACCTTCTCGCACAATGTTCTGGACTGGGCGCGGGACCCGGAACAGCGCCGACAGCTGATCACCGCGATCTACATTTATGTCTATCAGAAACGAGGGAGAGAGTGATATGCCAAAACCGAATCATCCTTCCGGCAAAGGCCCGGCCAAGCAAAAGGCCGCTGCCGCAGAGCCGGTCATTCCGGAAAACTACGTTGATTTTGCGGAACAGTTGATGAAGGAGAATTGCTCCCTGATCACCAAGACCAAGATCCAGAACCTGCTCCGCCTGGCCTGTGACGTTTACAACAACGAGAACCGCCGCACCGAGGAGCAGCTTTTGAAGGAGAGCGTCAATCAGATCAAGCTGCTGCGCATCCGCCTGGCTTACGAATGCGGCCGTGACCCGCAGGTGCGCCAGTTTGTGGAAAGTGCCAACCTGTTTGAATATCTCGCCAAGCTGTCCTCTGTCGGTACCTGCACACGGCAGGATCTGATCGATTATTACCACTACATGGAAGCCCTCGTCGCCTTCCATCGTTACTACTCTTAATCCAAAACCGGAGAGGAGAATGCATCATGACCGGCAAAATTCTGATCAAGTGTGACCTTGTTGTCCGCACAGGGCTTCACATCGGCGGTTCTTCGTCTTTTTCTGCCATCGGTACCGTGGACAGTCCTGTCATCCGTGACCCATTCACCGGGCTGCCCATCGTGCCGGGCAGCAGCCTGAAGGGCAAGCTCCGCACGCTGCTTGCCCGCCGCAGCTGTGTCACCGGCGAAACGCTGCCGGATTTTTCCGCAGACGGCGAGGTCCTCCTGCGAATGTTCGGCAGCTCTGAACCGGTCCGCTTTGCGCGGCTGCAGTTTGCGGATGCCTTTCTGCTCAACTACGACCAGCTGAAAGGCGTGGGCGTGACCGAAGTCAAGTCGGAGAACACGATCAACCGCCTTACCTCCAAGGCCAACCCACGCCAGATCGAGCGCATAGTTGCCGGTGCCCGGTTCGGGGTCAACATCGTTTACAACCTGTCCGACCCCAAAGAGATGGAAGAGGACCTTTCGCTTCTGTCCAAGGCCATGAAGCTGCTCCAGCTGGACTACCTTGGCGGGCACGGCTCCCGCGGCAACGGCCGTGTGAGCTTCCAGAACTTCCAGGTGATCCCTTACCCGGAGACGCTAAACGTTGATCTGGACGGCATCCGCCAAACCTTCAAAACCGAGGTCGAAGAGTATGAACTATTTTCTGCTAAAGCTGGCGTTTGATACGGCAGTCCACTTCGGCGGTTCCGACTCGGCGGTCGGCTCCCAGTCCTCTGCCCTGACCCTGCGCGCCGACACGATTTTTTCGGCTCTGTGCCACACGGCGCTGGAAGTGTACGGCGAGCCCGCGCTGGAGGAGCTTCTCGTCTCTGCCGATGCGGACGCCCTGTGCATCAGCGATGCCATGCCCTGGCGGGGGGATACCTTTTACCTACCCAAGCCGATCGCCGCATCCACATCCCCTGCCGAGCTTTCCACCGTTGAGCGCAAGGCGGTCAAAAAGCTTGCCTGGATCCCGGTCTCCAAATTCGACCGCTACACCGCCAGCCTGCACAGCGGCACCTACCCGCTGGACGAGCTGGACCAGAGCTTTGGCCGGGCCTACGAGCAGACCAAGGCCAGCGTGACCGACGGTGCCAACGCCAAGCCGTACTTTGTCGGCCTGTACCGCCTGCACGCAGGCTGCGGTCTGTATGTCCTGTGTGCCTGTGAGGGCACCGACCAGATCAAGTTGCTGAAGGATCTCTTCACCCTTCTGGGCCTGAGCGGGATCGGCGGCCGCACCAGCGCCGGTTACGGCCGGTTCCATCTGGACGGTGACCCCATCTGCCTGAACACCGCCGAGGACGCATCCTTGCGCTGGATGCTGCAGGCGCTGGAACGCGGCACCGCGCCCTACCTGCTGCTGACCAGCAGTCTGCCCTCCGAGGAGGAGATGGATGCCGCATTGGGAGGTGCGTCGTTCCAGCTGGCCCGGCGCGGCGGCTTTGCCTCCACCGAATGGGTGGAGACTCCCATCAAGAAGCAGACCCAGTATTTTCTCACGGCCGGTTCCGTGCTGCAGCACACCTATCAGGGTGAGCTCTACGATGTTGGCATCGGGGTCCCGCATTCGGTCTACCGCTATTCCAAACCGCTGTTTATGGGGGTGACACTATGATCCAGCAAGATCACCTGCAGGTCTTTGATCTGACGCTGAAAACGCAGTCTCCTTTGTTCGTTGGCAGCGGCCGTAAGATCGGCAAACGGGAATACATCTATTCCCCGAACCGGGGCTGCGTCAAGATCCTCAACATGGAACTGTTTTTTGACTACATACTCCGGCACGGTCTGGTGCGGCAGTTCGAGAATTTCATGCTCAGCTCCAACACCAGTCTGCTGGTTTTCTGGACCAGAGACTGTCATCTTGCAGAGGATTGGCTGGAGCACCCGAAACTGATGGGTGACAAGCCGCTGGTGCAGTATCGCCTGGCCGTGACCGAGGATGTTGCCGGTTACAACGGCACCAAGGAGATTCATCAGTTTCAGCGCGACGCCTACGGCCGCGCCTATATCCCCGGCAGCAGCCTGAAAGGCGCGCTGCGCACGGCGTGGCTAGTGCATCTGCTGCTGCACGAGACGCCGGCCCCCGGCAAAAAACGTACTCTGGAAGCGTTTAAGGTCAACCACGATTATGTATTCCCGGAGGGCAGTTACTTCAACAGGCTGAGATCCGGTGTCGCCGCCGATGACATCCTGGACAGCGTTTTCCGTGGCGTTCAGATCTCCGACAGCGCCCCCATCGACAACGACAAGCTGATCCTGACCGGGCGCACCCTGATCTCGCCCCTTTCCGCTGCCCGGGTCGAGGACTTTGACGGTGACGCCAAGGATCTGCCCCTCTATCAGGAGTGCGTGCGTCCGGGCGAGATCATCCGCTTCCGGCTGACGCTGGACCAGAGCATCCTCAACCGGCATATCCACCCCATTACAAAGGATGCTCTGCTGGAAGCCATCGCCGAGTTCAGCAGCTTTTATCAGGATACCTTCCTGTCGCACTTCCCGCAGGGCTATCCCGTTGCAAACATCCCGGACACCCCGCACCTCATCCTTGGCGGCGGCACCGGCTTCTTCTCCAAAACGGTCGGTTACCCTTACCTGAAGGACGACTATGCCGCCGCCCTGAAATGGACCCAGCGCATTCTTCAGACCCAGCACGGACGGCATCAGGCAGACCTCAGCCTTGGCGTTTCGCCGCACCGCGCGCGGTATATCACCTATGCTGGCAAACGCTATCCGGCCGGGTTTTGCGAGGTGAACATCCTATGATCGAGCAACTGCAGTTCTCTCTACGCACAGCAGAGACCCCACGGCTGCCCTCTGCATGGGCCTACCGCATTTATGGCTGGCTGATGTCGCAGCTTCCTGCCGATACCGCTGCTCGGCTCCATGAGCAGGGCGAGCACCCGCTGTCGCAGTCCCTGTGCTTTGATGCCGCAGCTCAGGCCTCGGTGTGGACGCTGAATCTTCTGGACGAAGCTCTCGCCGCACAGGTGCGGCCGCTGCTTGCGGGTTGCACCACGCTGAAACTGCACGGCGCGCCCCTGCAGATGGAGCCGCTGGGCAGCCGCTCGGTGGAAAACGGTCTGCAGCTTCTGCTGGCTGCGCGGGAGGACCCCGCCAGCCGGACAAGGCTGTGGTTCCGCACGCCCTGCGCCTTCAAGCAGGCGGGACGCTACGCCATCTACCCGCAGGAATTCCTGCTGCTGCAGAGCCTTGTGCTGCACTGGAACACCGCCTTTCCGGATTGCCAGCTGAGCGACCCGGACGCGCTGGACGCTATCCTGCGCGGGCTGCGCATCCTGGATTACAGCCTGCACACCGTCTCCTATCCCATCAAGAACACCCGCATCCCGGGCTTTGTGGGCAGCGCTGTCGTGGAGGCCCGGCTGGCCCTGCCGCTGCTGGAACTCTGGAACGCCCTGCTCTCCTTTGCGCCCTACGGCGGCATCGGGATCAAAACCACCCTTGGCATGGGCGGCATATCGGTGGAGCCGCTGGTTCTGCCGCAGAAGTTACGATAAATGTGTGTAGTCCTTTCTTCTGGCACAAAATTGTGTTGCACTTAGATCATACCCGCGAGGGGATAACAAAAAACAGCCATCACTTCAGTTGGAAAGTGATGGCTGTTTTTGTTATGACTTTTTGAGCCTTAAAATGCTTTGTTGCTGTCCAGTAGTTCTATGCCCACCGGGGCAGTGGCTTTACACTCTTTCAGGTTGAAGAGATAGAACGCAACGTCCCCCAACGTCTGCTCAATGGCGCTTGTGCTGAGCGGCAGAAGCCCTGTGTCCTTTTGAAATTTAACCGCGCTGTCCGTGGCGTGGTTGATCTGGTTGCGGTACTGCTGCACGCTCTGGTAGTAAACGATTCCCTGCGCCACAGTGTCTTTCCGGGTCAGATCCAACAGCAGTTCCCCCTGCTCCACTGCGGCTGTCAGATACTCCTGTGCTTCGGTCAGAGTCGCCACACGGAACAGAGCGTTTCCGTTCGCCTCAGTCTTGTCCTTGGTCAGGCAGAGGTTTACGGTGAAAGGCCTTGTATAATGAAACAAGGCAGCGCGGGAGAAATGGTAGTGAAACATTGGGGATACCCAACTCTTGCCTTTGTTCTGGGGCTGTAGTGCCATGTAATCCAGTGCTTTGCCGGTTGGCTGCAGAAACAGGTGACCACACAAATAGGTGGGCATTTCCTCGCTCAGGAGGGTCAGTCCCTGCTGGTACATCCGGTGGTGGGCACACCACTGCACGAGTGCCGGCAGGCTGTCTGAACGGTTGCCCATGAGGTTTTGGAACTCTACCTCAAAGCGGTCGTTCATCAGCTCATAGAGCAGGCTGCTCAGCGTTTCTCTCGAGGCAGGGCGCTGTTTGATCTGACGGGCAATGGCCTTGAGGTCGGCCTTGAGCATCTGCACGCGGCAGAGTGCCAGATCATCTGCAAAACGGTCAATGCAGTCCAGCAAGTTCAAAATGTCAGGGTCCGTCTCACCGGTCTGTTTCATATATGCTTTCAGTTTCTCGGTCGTACCGGTGGAGAAGAACGCATCCACTGCCGTGATCAGGTCCATCAGGTTGTACAGGCCCGTGCTGTCCCGCACAACGGAACTGTTGCCCTTGAGCTCCGAGTAAAGCACTTTTTTGGTCTGAACCATGCGGATGTCCTTGAGGTAGCGGGCTACAATGAGCAACAGCGTCGCCGTATCGCGCATACCGCCGGACAGGTCGATGTAGAGGTTGTCATTCTCGGCCACCTGTTCCAGCACGGCAGAGATCGCACGGGTCTGGTCGGCTTCCTCCATGCTGTCGGGCACAGGGATCGCGACCAGCTGTTCCGGCTGCACGCCAAGCTGTTTCAAGAACTCATCCCTGAAATACTCCAGCGTGGGCACCTTATTGCCGGAGCCGTCTGCCGCCGGGACGGTCGGCCTTGTCCGGACCGTGTCGCTGCACAGGGCCACGATCTTGTCCGGCCGGGATGCAGGGTCCTTCCACAGGGCACTGACCGCAGCCTCATTGGTCTGTGTGCGCAAGAAGCGGTTTTTGCCGCCCTCCGGGGCAGGCTGTGCGAAATAGGCGCTCATATACAGGAGCGCAATGTTCTCCCCCATAGTGTTTACAACTCCTTCTCAGGCTTTGTGTCCTTGAAGCTCAGCAGAGCTCCCGGAACATTTTGGCGAACTTCTGGTTATGGTAGGAAACCGTTCCCTTGTCCTTGCCCAGATACTCTGCCACAGTCTTGTCCTGCTCCGGACGGCGTGTTGGCAGCAGCAGGGGATTCACTGCGGCGCTTTCAAGCTCCTTCGGATTTTCCGGTCCTTCGCCGCTATAAAGCGGCTCCTGCACGCAAAAGCGCACATAGTCCCGCAGAATCAGCTGGTTCCACAGAATGCCGTCCCTCTCCAGGGGGCGCAGGTCGTCGCTGCGCCCAAGGCGTTCCGGCATGTCGGGGTCCTCATTTTTCCGCAGATAGCCCAGAATGCGCGGGGACCAGAACAGCACCATGTTGGCACGGGTCTTTTCTTTTTCTTCCAGGTTCATGAGCAGCACAGCCTTGTGTAGGATAGGAAAGATGTCCTCTTTCAGTTCTACCTGCGTTTCAGGAGACGCCCCCTTGTCCACGATCTCGATCCCGGTGCCGTCGTCCCGCTCGGTATTGATGGACACCAGCGCATCTTTGTTCAGCAGAGCCTCGTGCAGGCTCTGCTGGCCGATTCTGGCAGCCTGTGCGACCGTCTTTTCCAGATGCGGGTCGCTGGTCACCATGGCACTGGTGTAACCCATTCGGTCCATGTAGTCCAACGCCTGACGGACCTTACGGGCGGTCTCCTTGCTGACGTCCATAATGCCCAGGCTCTGCGCCTCTTGCCGGGTTTCTTCGGCCTTCAGGTGCCGCATGACCATCTGCATATAAGCACAAAAGCTGTCCTTCTCCCGTGTCGGGTCCGGCTGGTATGCCGCCGCAGCCTGGAAAAACGCCATCGAGAGGACGGTGGCATCTTCTGTCGGGAACAGCTCAAAGCACTCGGCCCAGACCCTCTTGTAGGTCTCTTCCAGCTTTGGGTCTACCGCAGCGGCCTCAGCCGGGTCGCCACCCGCAGGCTCTTCCCGGCCGTTCAGCTTTTTCAGCATCGGCTGAAAGAGGGCCTTGCGGGTGGCCACATCCACTTTCCAGAGCGGCGATGCGTCGATCGCTGCCCGGAGGTTTGCACGTTCCTCGTACATCAAATTTCCCCCCTCCCTTACTGCTCAGCCTTGTTCTGGCTCATCCACACCAGCTGGTTGTAGATCATCTCGGCGGTCTCCTTGTTGCCGTGGATGCCGCCCACGAGGCCCTGCAGGTGATAAAGCGGCGTAGCATCGTGGAGAATGCACCGATTCACGCTCTGGCCGTCAACGCGCTTCATCTCGCCGTAGCAGATGCCGCCCACCTCCAGCTCCTCGTGGGTGGCCTCGGCACATGTGAGGGCAGCCAGCTGCACCAGAGGGATGGTCTTGGTGCCGTAGGTGATGTCGACGTAGGCACGTCCCTTTTCGGGCAGTGCGTCGCACAGGTCGCGGCACAGGCGGATCAGGGTGCTGCTGTCCTGCTCGTCCGGCATGGGCAGCTCCCGAATGCGGTCCTCGGTGATGCCCACAGTCTGCAGCTCCTCTTTGAGGTAGCCGAAGTTGCGCTGGGTGTCACCGTTCACACTGCGGATGGCGATGATGCGGACATCGTCGCCTTCCTGCAGCGTGTTGTGCAGGACCTGCAGGATCGGGAAGCGGGTCTCGATGTCGCTGGAATTGGCGCTGGAACGGTAGATGTTCTTTTCGAGGTCGAATCGGCCCTGCAGAGGGATGGTGGTCACGTAGATACGCTTCATAGCGTTTCTCCTTTCGTTTGTGCACGATATACGGTTGGCAGCATGGTTGTGTTGCACCCAGTATAGCGCGCCGGTAAGTGTTCCTGCAATGTGCAGGTTGTACGAAAAAAAGCGGAAAAGTTTTCGGTCGGTTTTTAGCCGATTTTTCCAACCCAGAGCCTCATAAGGTCTTGGTTATAGACCAGAAACTCCGAGTTGTTCCGGAGCCAGGTGAGGTCGTCCTGCGAAAGCACGGGCTTGGTGACCACTTCGCGGGTCTGGCCAAAGCTGAAGCCTCTGCCGCCGTGGTGCCCCATCATGCCGCCCCGGTCACGGTGGGTGTTGAACCCGATGGAGTTGGTCACCCGCTCACTCTCGTAGCTGGGCAGGATCTGCAGCAGGGTCTGGGCGTCTCCGCCTGCTGACGAGACAACCAGATATCGCATGGATCGCAACAGGCCCTCAGTGGTTAGCCCACCTGTCCGGCTGGGTACCGCCCGGCTCAGGCTGCTGCAAAGCAGCACATAGTCGCCGCAGGCCAGGGCATCCAGCAGCTCGGTGCTGGCCGAGAGCCCCTGACCCAGGCAGAGAAAAATGGTGTGGGTGCCACCCCAGTCTGCCATCTGCATCATGCCCATGCCGAACTCGCCGGGATGGATCGTAATCCTGCCGCTGCCCTCCGGAAGCCGGTCCGGGAGCACGGTATCCTGCCACTGGATCGGAAGCCGCAGCAGCGGACTGTCGGTCATGTCCCGGGCGGTGCCAATGAGCACGAAGGGGCAGCTGCTCTGCCGCTGCAGCTGCTCTACCACCGGAAAGATGCGTCCGGGCGAGCCGCAGACTAACGCCTCCTGCGGCAGGACGCGAGCCTGTGCCAGCAGGCGGGATGCGGTAGTGGTACCGCCATCCTGGATGTTTTTGCGGCGGGTGTTCTCTGCATCGGCGTGGGTCGTGGGTAGTGCCAGAAGATGCATGCCCCGGTTGGAGCGGAACAAAGCCATGGGATTCTCCTTTCTTTGGTCAACCCCGGAAGCCGTCGTAAATGAAGGGATCCGGCGACACTGCAGGCAGGCTCATCATGGCCTGACCCGGTTTCATCAGCTGGCAAAAGTCGGCGTCTGTCATCACTTTCTGCTCGCAGTCGGTGGTCACGGGCCGATTGCCCTCGCCCATGTAGCGGTAGATCACGCGAGCAGTGCCGTAGCGGTCTGCGAAAGCTGCACGGGACATTGGGTCCATGACACGCATGGTGATGAGATTGGGGAACAAGGACATCAGGGTCTTGGCCTCTGCCTCGGAGTAATGGCGAGTCAGCAGCTGGACGCTTTGTACTGCCGCAATAATACGTGCACCACTGCGCCCATTGTCGCCGGAAGGGTCACGTGCGAAGCTCAGGGCGTCGGTCAGGGCTTCTTGCTTGGGCAGCAGACTAAACTCGTCCAGCAGAAACCACACCTTGTGGTTCAGGGTGGGGCTCATGCTATGCTGCAGCATCAGATCCAGCAGCAGCCTGAAAAGCGGCAGAGCCGTTCTTGCTTTGTCCGGCTCATAGAGGATAAACACCCGCTTGCCGCCCTGTCGGACTGCCTGCAGGGCTGAGAACCGGCCGTCGGCTGTGTTGAAGCTGCCAATGAACAGGCGGCTGAGCATGGTGCGTACCTCGCTGAGTACACCCAGCCCCTGTGGTCCGCCGTCCCCGATAAGATCCCGGGCGCAAGAAAAGTAAGTGGGGTACCGCTCTGCCAGTTCCTGCCAGCTGCCGTCGGTTCCCGTGCCGGCCCCTTCCTGTGCAAAGACCGTTGTGCGGGTGAGAAACTCGCTCAGCTCTGCATTGGAGACCGGAATGTTGTTGGTGCGGCCGAAATCCCGCATGAAGCGTACCGTCTGGTAGAAGATTTCCTGCGCTGCCTCCGGGAAGAAGATCTGGGTAGTCTTTTTCTTCTGTTCGGCAAACAGAGCACTGGCGATTTCACGCAGAGTAAGTTCCGGTGTATCGGAAACATCCAGCTCCGAAAAAATGTTCCAGCAGCTGGCAGGGTCGGTGGCCGAGACCGAGATCACCGGGTCGCCCGGGCGGCGACAGCGCAGCACATCCGGTTTGGCCGCAAAGATGACGACGGTGTCCTGCATGCGGTCTGCGTGGGCCAGCACGGGGCGGCGAATCTGTTCCAACAGGGTAGATTTGCCGCTGCCCACGTTGCCGACTAGCATGGTGGGGTACTGCCAGCAGCTGCGGTCGTCCAGCGTCAGTCCGCCGTGCAGGCGCACCACTGGTTCCACGCACGCTGTGGTGGGCGGGACCGTTCGCTGCAGCTGCTGTCCTTCCAAAAGGCGTTTCATAGGCTTTTTCCTTTCGTCTCAGGTGTTTCTGCCTTACACTCAGAGAAAGGCTCTGCCGCCGTGCCCGGTTGGAAAACAGTGCAAAAAATCAAAAAAGCAGAAGGAACTTTTCTGCCGCATCTATGCGGTGCAGAAAAGTTCCTTCTGTTTGTTTGTCCCCTTGCGGGGTGTGAGTTGGTTCTGTTCGGCAAGAGCCAGGAACCCATTAAGACTATTTTTCCGTCCCCTTGCGGGGTGTGAGTTGGTTCCTCAACGCCGTAGAACGATTTCGCAAAATTGCACGTTTTTTCGTCCCCTTGCAGGGTGTGAGTTGGTTCGCAGGAAAGCCGCAAAAAATTCATATGTGTTTGCTATTTCCGTCCCCTTGCGGGGTGTGAGTTGGTTCATTGTTTGATAATCAGGTGAAACATATGACTGCTGACTTTCCGTCCCCTTGCGGGGTGTGAGTTGGTTCGACTACACGGATTATTTGTTCCGCAAATATGCGTTCAGCAAATATGAAATTCCGTCCCCTTGCGGGGTGTGAGTTGGTTCAAGGAGGTGGTGGAAATGCCGCCATTTAAGGACATCTTTTCCGTCCCCTTGCGGGGTGTGAGTTGGTTCTGGTACAAGCTATGTGGGCGAGACTTTTGCGAATTTTCCGTCCCCTTGCGGGGTGTGAGTCGGTTCGGCAAAACTGCTCGTCCTGAAGCTGTCTGACATCACCGGAACTGTTCATTTCACCAATTCTATTGTAGAGTATAGCACGCTTTTGACCAAAATAAAAGTACCTTTTCGCAAACTGTCTGTGCGGCCCAGTGCGAACGCCCTTTCCCCATGGGCCAAAGCGGCTGGCGCATCGCCCCCTTCGCACCCAAAAAGGCACCCCGGTACAGAGCATTCTGTGCCAGGGTGCCTTGCCTGTTTGCCGGTCAGTTTTCGGCCTGCCCCACCGAGCGGAACTCAGTGGCCTGTGCGCTGTCGGACGAGACCACATAGACGCAGCGGTTTTCGGCCTCGTTTGCACTACGCACGCTCGTCGGCTCGTTGCCCAGACCTATGCAGGTGACCTGGTCTGCCGGAACGCCGGCCGCTACCAGCACGTCACGCACTGCGCGCGCGCGATCCAGAGACAATGCCTGTGCGCCCTCCCGGCTGGGGTTGTCCACTTCCGCCGTAGAACCAGCCACAACATAACTGGTGGAGTCAGCCTTCAGCTGGTTGGCCAGTTCGTTCAGTGCTGAACGAGCTGCGTCCTCGTCAAGGAAAGCTGTGCTGTCGGGCTGAAAGTCCACTTGTTCTGCACTGACCTTAATAAAGGTCGGTGCGCCTGCAGCGGCCAGAGGTGTCACGGTGTGGCCGTTGTTGAGGGCGTCGCCGGACACGATGTCGGTATGGAAGGTGACGGCAGCACCCGTGCGGTCAAAGAAGCCCTGCCAGAAGTTCTTCAGCCACTGGACCTGCTGGGCACTGAGCGTGCCCTGGCTGCCCGCAACATCGCCCAGACCGTAGAACTCAACGGACACGCCATTCAGCTGGGGTACCATGGCAGCGGCGTCCAGCTGATCCAGCAGCTTGGCAGGGTCGCTATTCAGCAGGTCGAGGTCCTGCATGGGCAGGCTGGTTGCCGTGTTGACGGCGGAGTGCCGGATGACCATCACCTTGGTGTCGGCCGTACCAGCCGACAGCATGCGGCCAGCCAAAGCGACCGCCGAGATGAGGTCGGTCTCAGGAGTTTTAGCAGCGGCTCCCTGCACTGCCTCTACCAGCTCCAAACGGGCGGCCTTGTCCGCTCTGGCCTGCTGGATGTCGTTGTTCTTGACCTGGTCGAAGCGCTGGGGACCGAGCGCAAACGGCTTGCCATCGGCCACTACCAGTCCAGCGCTGCCGTCGTGCGTCACGTTCACGCAGTCGAGGAAGTCCTCGGCGTTGGTCAGGGCAGGCATGCCGTCGCCCTGCGTAAGGATGAGGGCGGTATCGGTGGCCACGGCATTGTCCGCCGCACCGTCCTTGGAGGGAATCACACTGCAGCCTGTCAGCAGACCAACCACCATAGAACCAGCTGCCACCATGGCAGCCATGCGGGTAAGCATCTTCAGCTTCATAGCGTTTCCTTTTGTTTGTGAGGTTTGCGTCTTACACCTCAGAAAAGGCGCTGCCTGCCTTCTCAGTTGGAAAACAGGCAGCTTTTTTCTGAAAAAAATCTGTTTTGGGGTCAAGATGCCATTGCGGCAGGCACTTCCTCTGCGGCAGGCACTTCCTCTGCGGCAGGCACTTCCTCTGCGGCAGGCTCTGCCTCAAGGCGGAGTGCCGGCTGTTCCGGTGCAGCCTCAGCCAAGGCAGGGGGCAGCAGCATGGCCTGCCAGTGCTGCTCGTCCAGCAGGTCGTCCAGACCCGCGCGGTGCAGCAGAGCGTTTGCGGCCTCTACGCTGCCCAGTTCTTCGAGTAGCTTCAAGCGTGCTGACAAACGGGCCTGCTGGGCAGCAATGGACAGGCTTTTGAGCTTTGCCTGTGCAAAGCGATAGTCCTGGAGGTCCGGGTCAAAGTTTGCAGCCGCAAACTCCGCATGGCTGATGGCACTGTCGGTGTCGGCAGCCAGGTCCTGCAAATCCAAGCGCTGGGCCTTCAGGCTGTCCAGCTGGCTGCGGTGGTCGCTGAAGAAGCCGATGGCGTAAGAGCCCACAGAAGTGGCGATAGGCAGCAACATACGGATGAACTGACCCACCATGTAGAGGGTGGTGTCCTCCGGTTTTTTCAGGTTCTCCACACCCATCAGCGTGGCGACAATGCAAAAGCCGGCAAAAATACCGAACGTTCCAACAGCTGCGGCCAGGAGTGCACGGATGCGGAGCTTGGTCGCCTGCTGGTCGCAGGACAGCATATCCCCCAGCTGACCCTTCAGCTTGCCTGCCAGCATCGGGCAGACATCCAGCAGCAGGGCGATGGACACGGCTACCAGCATTGCCATTTCGGGCAACTCATCAAAAAGGCTTAGGGTATAGAGGTGGACGGTAAAAAGGTCCGTGGCCACAAAGAAGGCGGTCACGGGGATCGTAATGTGGTCCAGCAGGCTGCCCTTGGTGCGGCCCTGTTTCTGGATGTCGTGGAGCTTTTCGGTCACATTGGTGTGTTCACCCATGTACATATGTTGTACCTCCTGGTCTTATCTTGTGTTGTGTTTCGCTGCGGACGTCAGGCTTCCAGTTTCTGGATACGGGCATTCACATCAGCAAGCTGCTCTTCAATAAGCTTCCTGCTGGCACGGAGGTTTTCCACCTGTAGTCGGAGATCCGCCTGCAGGTTCAGTGCAGAGGCATGGTGGTGGTACCGTGTTTCCACAAGGCTGGAGATGGCCAGTTGCTGTGCTTTCAGTCGGACCAGCTCGTCGAACACCGGGGTGTGCTCGTCAAGGTCCAGCTTTTTGACTGCGTCGGCAGCCTGCGCCATCACGTCCGCAAACATCTCCGGGTCATCATAATCAGGGTACTTCGGACAGCTGCTGAAGTCTCCCGGATAACCGTATAACACATGGTGAAAGATCGTGCGGTGTGCGTAGTCGATCTCGGTGCGCTCACGGCCCTGCGCGGGCAGCTTGGCGCTATCGGCCTTCTTGAACGGATTCTTCATCCCAATACCTCCTCAATTCCCATGGCCTGCGCGGCCTTCCGGGCAGAAAAGTCCGGATGAAAGCGCGGAATCTCCTGATCGCTGATCACACGGAACTTGCCTGCCTTGCCGTAGGTCACCAGGCTGGCGTTCGCACGGCAGTAAACCTCATTGATTTGTGCCTCGGCATCCAGCAGCTCTGCCCGGATGGACGCGGCCAGCTCCTTGCGTTCACTGGCGGCACGGGCACGGCGCTCACCAGCTTCGCGCGCGGCACGCCGTGCTCCGGTGGAGCGGGGACTGCTGCTGTTGCTGCTGCCGCCGGTCAGCTGAGGCATGGCCCTGAGCGCCGCCGCTTTCGGTCCAAGAGACTTGCTGAGCTGTGCAATCTTGGCCGCCTCCAGCGTTTGAAGTTCCCGGCGGACGCGCTCGTAGTAAGCTCCAGCTAACACGTTCTTTCCGTCCTCGGTCTTAAAGTCGGTCTTCTTAACGAGCGAATCCGCAAGGCCGCGCAGACGGAGGAAACTGTCCTCCTTCCAGACGGGGGCGTCCTTCTGGTCGCTTTTCTTTTTCTTCGGATAAATCAGCATGTAGTTCGCTCCTTTTCACTTGCTGTTGGCTCTTCACTCTCTGTAAGCCTTTTGTGTTTAGAAAGTTGGAATTTTGATTAGATTTTTTGTTTTGTTTATTCTGTGTCGTCCTTACATCTCAGTAAAGCCCCTCGTTCCTGTCCAGTTGGATTTTTCTGTCGTTTTTATTTAAATATGCCACCACTTTTTTATCGCTGAAGTGTCCATCGCTCACGCATTGTTTTCTCACCCACCATAATGTTTAACAGCCAAAAGTCTTACTCCTATCGATTTACCGCAATAAATTTTGCAAAACTATCTTGACGCACCCTTGCTTCCAGGATACCCTTTATTCCAAATCCTGCTGAAAAAGTGGTGGTGCTCACCGTGATAACCACCACTTTCAGCGGATGATTGCCCAGAAAGAACGTACCGCCCCGCAACACACCCGATTTATTTTGCCGCCGATTCACCCGACAAAATCATCGCTGCGCTGCGTGGGCGGTATTTTTCTTTTCTAGGAACGCACCTTGAAAATTTCATGAGCCGTCCGAACGTGATACCGGCTTTCCAGTCAACGCCGCTGCAAAACAGGGACAGGAACTTCGTTCGGAGCAAACGGTAATCCCCTTACATGAGCAAAGTCCCTTTACTTATTTTTTACATCTTAACAATTCAGAAACAATTACCAGAAAGCAGTTTTGAGCGTAGTGGTAGAGGGCAAGAACCGTCCCGTGGCCACAAATTTTCAATTCTTGAAAATTTCCTGTCCATCCGGGACTTCACTTCTCAAACTCTTGCGAGTTTTCCAAGTGATCTTGTTGGGGCGTGCCTGCCCCAAACCATGCTCATGGTTCGCACCTGACGGTGCGAACAGCAACGGCGTGTCGTGCTTTACATAACTTCACCGAGGAGTTATCGAACAGACAGGAGGTACAATGACCAAAACGAATGTTCAATCGTCCCCTACGCAAGGACAAGATCACCCAGCCGCCCCACTACATCGTGATCTTCAAGGCCAAGGATGCAGACAATCTGGAACAGGCGTTCCGGGAGTTCACGGCCAAAACGCTCTCCAAGGAGCAGCGGCCCTCCATCCGCAAAGTGCTGACCGCAGCCAAGCAGAAAGCGGCCCAGCAGCCGAAACGCGCTAAAGGAAAAATTAAGCAAGGGACACTCGCTGTCTGTTTCGGATGTGGTGGTGCTGCACCAGAATGGGCAGGACACCGCCCACTACTGCGACAGTGTGGGATTCCAGCAGGTGCCGGAGTTCTTGCGGGAAAATCCGCTGCGTACCGCAGAACTTTCCACCGAACAAAACGAAAATATGATTGATGGCGTGCTGAACAATGCGCCCTCTCTGGGCGAATTGGAGGCCAAAGCAAAGGCCGGAGAACAAATCTCTCTGACGGACCTTGCCGCCGCAGTCAAGGCCGTGGAAAAGGCACCAAAAGCCAAGAAGTCCCGCACAGCCAAGCCGAAAAAGCCGTCCATCCGGGTACAGCTGGATGCCGCAAAAAAAGAGCAGAGCAAGCAAACACAGCCACGGGAAAAGACAAAGGAATTGGAGGTCTGACTTATGAATTTCAGCGTGGAAGAAGAAAATTTGATCTGTATGTACCACACTTCTGACCGCCGCCGGACGATGGCGCGGGTGCTGGCCGCCCTGCCGGATATGGACACCGAAATGCGGCAACTGGCAAACAGCACCATTGCAAAATTGGAGCAAATGACCGATGCTGACTTTGACGGACAGAGGTTTGATTTCACGGGTGAATAATACCGCCAGATTGACAACCGCACATTATTTTCAATTAAAGTAATGTGTCGTTGTCAGCGCAGAAATAGCCGGACACGTGGCCTTGTGGCTGCTGTGTCCGGCATCTTTATCGGTATTAAAGATCAAAAAGGGAAATCTGGCATTGTTTACACGATTTAACCTTTCGCTCTTTTATTATATCGTCTGGCCCTATTTCGCCAAAAAGAAGTGGAGAATTAGGATTGTGCTGATGAAAATTCTTATCAACTGTTTTCAAACTATAATTAGCATAGCAATATAAACAGCCATTTTTACAAGTATTATATGCGCCAATGTCTATACTGGAAATGCAACCACATTCAAGTCGTTGATTCGGGTCTTTTTCAACACATAAATTGTAGTGTCCCAACCTTTCAAGGCGGTTTTTATCAATGCAATGTGCATGCTCAACCCCAAAACGTTTGAAATCAGTTGCTTCTGCACAAGTATCTATATAAAGTCCGTGTTCACCTGCTATTTCTGAAAAGCGCTGGATGAGTTCAATTTGCTGTTGTATGGTTTCCTTTTGAAGGTTTAATGATTGAGTATTTCGGGCTGTATTCCGGTACAAATCCAAGAAACTCACTGTACATTTTTCAGTGTAATCTTCCAGTCTTGATGCCAAAAGGTTGAAATACTTACAATGGTATTCCATTGTATAGTGCTCATTGAAAAAAATAGGGTCATATCTCCATACTACACGCTCTTTTCCAATTTCTCTTGAAAGTCTTTGAAATGCAGGTATTATAATATCATTTTTCGAGGGAATGTTAGGTTCAACATCTTTGTTATAGGCATTCAAAGTAAACTGAAAATAATAATTATATTTTTCAAGCTCTGAAAGTCGTTTGAACATTGGCATCGGATTTTTTGTCCATAGAACTATTCCATCAACTACATTTGGAGATAAATTGATTCTCCCAATTTGATGAATATTCATAGGATTACGAACCAAAACATATTCATCTCGAAGCCGATTAAAAAACCATTCTGAATAGTAAGTGGGAATATCAGTCCGCCGACTAGCACTTATTATCATGACTTTTAATCCTTCCTTATAAGCATCTGTGCACTTGCACAAGTATTAAAAGGGTTATAGTCTTTCAGAGGTGACAAGTCAAATAGATTCTTATTTTCTTTGAATTCTATTCCATAAGGATATGCACTTTCTTTAAGAAAATGCCCTCTTACACAATGCACTCCGACTAATTTTTGGTGTAATTTTTCAAAGTAATCTCGACCTCCACCTCTTGAATTATTCAAATTGATGTCGTTAATGATAATGTACGTTCCCGCTTCACATTTTTCATTATAATAACTGGAAAATTTATCAATGAATTCTTCGATACGGCAATGATCAGTATGTTTATTCATGTCAGAAAAAACATATTGAAACACGATAAGATTTGGCCGCCATCTCCCCTGTGAGATGTTGTCTATAACTTCACACATATCACGGTAATGAAAACTAATTCGGATTTGATTATTATCAAACGATTTTATATCGTTGTGAATAAAGTTCCATACATCTCTACTGTAATCAACACCGCGGTAATCTAGTATTTGATAGCACAGTTTCCCTGAAACGCGAAGATAGTCAATCGCAAATAAATCAGTACAAGGGCCACAGCCAAACGACAGGACCTTCAGATTCTTTTCACTCGATAAAGAGGGCATCCATTCGAGTGCATATATAATTTCGGATGTATATCGATATGAATACTTACACATATAGAAATCCGCCATGTGTGTACAGTCATATTTCCTTTTTGGCGCATTAGTTTCTGCATGACTTGGATAATGAATGTACTCCAAACATTTTGCACAATCACCGGGACAAAATTGTCCATACGAGCAGTCATCACACCGATTATTAGATTTACAATTATGCCTTTCATCGCAATTTTCAAGGATAGTATCAATAATCATGATATAACCTCTTTCTACCCCAAATCAAATTCTCCCGGCTTGAAAAACAATCTTTATTAGAGTTTATAGTATGCTTTCATTCATGATTCTTTGAATCGTATTGCAGGTATCGTCAAACGAAATATCCTTTGCATAGTCGTATTCCCTGCTATACTTGTTCCATTGCCTGCGGAGTGTATCGCTACCCCGGATTTCCTGCATGATCTCCGGGTATTGCGTTATAATTTTAGCACTGCCACGTTTTTCCGTTGTCCGTTCCAGTGCCCGCCGCAGCGTTGCCTTGTCGCACTCGGCTCCACGCAGAGCATACAGAATATAGATGTCGTAGTAATCTCTCGGACGGGTGTTTGCAATATTGCGGGACAGTACGGTTTCCAGCTTTTCGGCCAGAACTGTTTCGAGATTGTAGGCCAGAACGCTGATTGTGCGGTCATCGAACAGCATTGAAAAGGTGTACTCAATCTCACGGGGTGTTATCATATCGCCGGTGGTGACATCCACCGTCAGCGGGACGCTGATCGGCGGGTAGTTGGCTTTCAGCGATACCCGGATTCCGGGGTAATCGTCCGTTTCCCGGATGTCTGCAACGCCCAGAACTTCAAACTGCACATCATCGTCAATCTCGACTGCGCACACATCTTTGAAAATGGAAAGGATGGCTTCATGGGTCAGCGTAAAGCCCTTGATGGTCGTGTCCAAATCCATAGTGGCCCGTGTGTCCAGACCAACGATAGCCGATACCAGAAAGCCGCCTTTGATAATGAAGTTATGCTTATACGGTGAAAGCGAAATGCGTTCCAGCAGTCTTTCCAGCATATAGTTCTGCATCACAAGTTGCGCGGAAATATGCTTCTCGGCTGCTTTCTTTTTGATATAGTCTTTTAACTGCATCGGATTTTTTGTAATCATAATAAAATCTCCATGTAGCGCAGAACCTTTGGCTTCACACGAAGTCGTTCTGCGTACTGCATCAATTTGTGAATGTCTTTGTCTTTGGATGCGGCGTAACGCTTCATGGCTGCACCAACAATTTGTATATCGCTCCCACTGCCGCGCAGGATGTCGCACAGCGTCCGTTCCAAATCGTAAACACGAATGGGATTGCCGGATGGCGATTGGATTTCAATAATGCCGAAGTCATAATTTTCTGGAATAACACGCTTGACGATCAACTCCTCCTGCTTCAAGGACAGTGCATTGTAGCCCTTGGGAAAGGTCATCGTGTATCTTGCCGGGGTGCGGTCAGAATAGCCCAGCAGATAAAGGGCGGTATCATGCGAATAGATGCCGCGGCTATACTTCCGCTGCAACAGGTAAAAATCATCTTCCCATGCACTGCTCTGTACATACAGGCCGCGCCCGAAACGGTATAGTTCCCCGCTCTCGACAAAATCATGCAGATAGCCCCGATGTAAGCCGGCTTTCGTCAACTGTGCGGCCGTAATGATGCCATTGGGGGCAGACTGCACTATTTTTTCTACTTTGCCCATGTTGTTCATGCTATCACCTCACTTGACATTCACACATTATATTATATAGAAACAATGTGTGTTCGTCAACAGCGAATCGACAATCGCACATTATTTTATTTGAAAGTAATGTGTCGTTGTCAAGTAATGCTTACAGGGTCTTGTCCCTCTCCTGCCTGTGATTCTGGAATAGAACACCGTCCACATTCTGCTTGATGATGCCATACTCCTGCATCTGGCGTTTGGCTTCGGCGTACTGCTGTTGCAGTTGCTTTTTCTGCTCGGCCAACTGCTTATACTCGGTTTTTAATGCGTAGAGGTCGGGCAGCTTTTGGAAGCCCTGCTTTTTCAGGGCCTTGGCTGCGGCCTCATAGAGAATCAGGGTGCCTTCATGCTTGCGCCGGAACTGCTTTTTGTCAGCGGCCCGCTGGTACTCCTGCACCAACGAGTGCAGCTCCTTACAGATGGTAACATCCTTTATCAGCACGGCTATTTCTGCAAGCCGGCGTTCGGCCGCTTTCAGCGCGGCGGCAGTTTCGGTGCTGGCGGCGGTGATCTCGGCCACCCGGCTTTCCAAATCCGGGTAGCTTTCGATTTCATGCTCGGTCAGGAAGTTCAGCGTCCGGGCAGCCTGTTTCAAGTTGTGGAGCTTTGCCCACTTCTCATACCCTGCGGACTGCTGGGCCTTGATGCTGTTTTCCAAATCAATCCGCAGCGAAATTTTGCGGTTTTCTTTGGGCTTTCGCTCCACGAACCGCCCTTTGATGCGCTGGGTGATGGCTTCTTCGGTGTAGGCTTCGCCCAGCGTTTTGCAGCGGGTGAACCGTTCCTGTCCGGGCGCGCGGAACGAAACATACTTGCCACGCTTGACCTCGTAGCCCTGCTCCTGCAGGAACCGCAGAAAAACGTCAAAATCCTTGGCCTGCGGGATGGTGGTATCTATGGCAGCTTTCAGCTTCGCCTTCCAGCTCGTGCCTTTTCGGTGCGCGTCCCACTCGTCATAGCTCTTGCCACGGTCTTGACCGGGCATCACCACGGACAGGCCGTGTTCCTTGCAAAGTCGGTCACTGGTGCGCCGGATGTAAGCATAGCTCCGCCGGTTGGAAACATACTTCCGCTGGTTCACCATGTCCACAGCACAGAAAATGATGTGGTTGTGGACGTGCCCCTTGTCAATGTGCGTGATCAGTACATAGGGATATTTTCCTTGCAGGACTTCATCTGCAAGCTGTCGACCAATCTCGTGGGCCTGCTCCGGCGTGGTTTCGCCCGGCGCAAAAGACTGTATCAAGTGGTGGGCCAGATTGTTGCCTTTCTGCATGGCCTGTGACAGCAGCAGTTCAAATTCGATGTCGGCGGTTTCGTAGGAGCAGGCAAAGGAGGACACCAGCATTTTTTCGTCCGTCTTGGCCGGATTCTCGATGTAGTCCAATGCCTTTTTCAGCGTTGACTTGATAGGATGTATCTTTGTAGCTACTGCGCGTTTCGTGCTGTCATTATGCCCAGTTGGCCGTTTTCGGTCTGCTGGGCTTTTCTATTGCCATCTGAAAATCTACCTGTTTCAAAAAATATTTTTGGAAATTTTCAAAAAAGCGGGTAGAATCGGGTGTTTCGGGTGTCATATTAGCGGAAAGGGAAAAATCCACCCGACATCCCCACGGAAAGGGGGTGAGAAGATGGAAGCTATCCCTCGCAACGATGGCGAACAGTACCGATTCGATGCATTCTGCAAAGCGGTGCTGCGAAATGAGGCCCGGAACTATCACCGAAATAAGAAACGTCTGCTTGACCGTGAAAAGTCATTCAGCGTTCTTTCGTTGGAAGAACTGGGGCAGCTCACGAGTATAGACCATTATCCAAGTGAAGAATTTGTATTTTCATCCTACGGCTGTGATCTGCACATCGACAATGAACTCGTTGCCAATGCGTTTGCCGCTCTGCCAAAGCAAGAACAAAGCATTCTGATTCTGTTTTGCGTTCTGGAACTAGGCGATGGCGAGATTGGCGACCTCATGGGAATGTCCCGGAGTGCTGTACAGCGCCACCGGACAAAAACGCTGAACGAGCTGCGAAAAAAGCTAAAGGCGCACTTGCCGGAGGGAGGTTAGGCGTAAATGAACTCCTATGAACACACG